>Ga0116226_10000248_pt1 | contig 44130 bp, 35 predicted proteins | sample S1TSphfallax_FD_89692 | JGI IMG/M metagenome (GOLD analysis project Ga0116226, IMG submission 89692) | Host-associated microbial communities from peat moss isolated from Minnesota, USA - S1T2_Fa - Sphagnum fallax MG | ecosystem: Host-associated > Plants > Peat moss > Unclassified | place: USA... | reverse complement strand
GCTCGGCGTCAACCAGCCCGGCGAGGTCTCCCGCGCCGCGGCCGCGTGCAGCACGCCCTCCCGATCATGGCCGAGCGCCATCCGGGCGTGCGCCGTCAGCAACCCGAGCTGGAAGGCGAGGTCGGACCCGTCGGGCGGCGCCAGCCCGGCCGCGTGTGCCAGCAGCTCGGCATAATCGCCGAGTTCGCTGAGCAGCGTCAGATAGGCGATCTCGTCGGCCTCCTGGCTCGCCGGCCGACCGACGATGCCGGCATAGGCGCGGGCCGCCTCGCGCCTGCGATCGTGATAGATCAGCTGCTGACCATAGGCGGCGACCACCTGCCGATCCCCCGGCAACGCCTGCGCCGCGCGCGCCAAGATCGCCAGCGCCTCGCCATGCCGCGCCAGCTCGTGCGCGATCGCCGCCGCGCGCAGCGAGGCGAGGGCCATGGTGTCCGGCCGGGCGGCCGCCAGACGCAGCCAGCGCAGCGCCTCCTGGCGTTCGCCGCGCTGCGCATGCAGGCTGCCGATTTCCAGCTCGGAAAACGCGAAATCTGGCAGCACCTCGAGGGCCGCATGAAACAACGCCAGCGCCGCATCGGTGTGACCCAGCAATTGCTCGATCACGCCGGCCTTGTGCAGCACCGTCACGTCGCCCGGAAACCGCGCCGCCGCCGCCCGCGCCACACGCGATGCCGCGCCCACCGCGTGCCGCGCCTGCTCGATCGCCATGTCGAGCGCATCGCGCGTTTCGGCCAACGTGGGTTCGGCGATGCTGCTGTACACGCGACGCGCCTCCGATCCAGGTGCTGGCATGGGCGATATCGATACGATATCAGGACGATTTCGCCCATGCCAGCACCTTGATCGGACGCGCGCCATGAGGATCGGCCTGATCCGCCATCCCAAGCCCCTGATAGCACCTGGCCTGTGCTATGGCCGGCTGGACATCCCGCCCCATCCGGATGTCGATATCGGCGCCATCGCGGCCACCCTCGCCGGCACCAAAGCCACCACGCTGTGGACCAGCCCCGCGCTGCGCTGCACGGTCCTGGCCGATGCCATTGGCGCCGTCACGGGCCTGCCGCCGCGCGCCGACGAGCGGCTGCGCGAACTGGATTTCGGCGCCTGGGAAGGCCAGCCGTGGGACGCCATTCCGCGCGAGGCGTTGGATGCCTGGGCCGCCGACCCAATCGGTTTCGCGGCCCCCGGCGGCGAGACCGGCGCCGCCCTGGTGGCCCGCGTGGTGGCGTTCCACCGGGCGCTCGGCGACACCGCGATCGTGGTGTCGCACGCGGGGCCGCTCAAACTGCTCGCGGCTTTGCTGCGCTGCCGGCCGATCGATCTGTTCGCGCCGTCGCCGGCGATGGGGGTGGTGGATTGGGTGGAGGAAGCAAGGTAAGGACGTTCTTTCTTGAAAGAAAGAACCAAAGAACTTTTATCCGTTAGAGTTGATCCTAATGGATGAACGTCTTTTTGCTTCTTTTTCTACAGAAAAAGAAGACTCTTCCTACGTCGAACTTCGCGGCGCCAAATTCACCGCCGGTGCGGAGTCGGTATCCGCATAGACGGACCCATTCCACACCCACCGATCATGTCCATCGATGATGATGTCGTGCATGCCCTTATGCATCGCGCCGTCGACGAAAATCCGTCCGGTCACCGAATCCAGCACCTTCCGCCAGCCCTTCGGTCCCCGCACGTAGGCCGAGCTCGAACAGCCCGACGAGCCGCATTCCCGCGCCGACTGCAGCTGGATGAACAACGCCGGCCGATCCCGCGGCCCGCCCAGATGCGCCGTTCCCAGCAACAGCAGCGGCGTGTCCCCCGCCTGATTGGCCTCCGCCAGATCCGTCGCCACCAGCTGGCGCGCCACCGCGTCCAGCTTGCTGCCCGCCTGCGCGGTCATGGTCACCGGCGCGGGGCCGGCGGCAACCGACAACAGCGCCAGGACAGCCAAAATGGAACGCGCGATATTCATACGGCTTCAACCTTTCGGATCGACGGATCGTTCCAACCGCACACACTCAGGGGAACCCCGGTCAGCGCGCGGCGTTCTCTAGCCCAGCAGCGCAGGGAGCGTGCCGTGGCTTATACAGCGTACGACTATGACCGCCAGCAGAGCACCGCCGAAAGAATGGCTAACGGCCTGCACGACGCCGTCGGCCAGGCCGGCAGCGTCGCCTCCCAAACCAGCGAGGGCATCGCCGAATTCCGCCGCGTCGTCCGCGCCCAGCCGATCACCATGGCACTGCTGCTGCTTGGCTTCGGCTACGTCGTCGGCCGCGTGTTCAGCGCGAAGACGACCCCCTGACGCCCACCAACTCGGTGCCATAGGCCACCAGCGCCAGCACCGCCGGAATGGCCGCGGTCAGCGCGGTCAGATGCCACCCGCCGATATCGTAAGTGATCGACGCCAACGCCGACCCCGCCGCCCCGAACACGAACATGAACGCCACGAACACGCCGTTCAGCCGCCCCCGCGCCGCCGGATTGAGCCCGTAGATCACCCGCTGGCTCATCACCAGGCTGATCTGGATGAACGCGTCCGCCACCACCGCGGCCACCGCCAGCGCCACCAGCGCGCCCGCCCCGCCCGCCCAGCCGGCCAGCAGCATCGCCCCGATCACCGCCGCGATGGACACGCCGGTTACCGGCGTCGTCCACCCCCGATCCGCCATCCGCCCGGCCAGCGGCGCTGACAGTGCGCCACCCGCCCCGGCCAGCGCGAACACCGCGATGCCGTTCTGGCTCAACCCGAACAGCGACCCACTCAGCACCAGCGGCACCCCGGTCCAGAACATGCTGAACGTCATGAACAGCATCGCCTGATAGAAACCGCGCCGCCGCAATGGCGGATAATCCCGCACCAGCGGCCAGAGCGACGCCAGAATGCCGCCATAACTGATCTGCCCCCCCGGCTGACGCCGCGGCAGCCGCCAGCGCAACAGCGCCACCAGCACCAGCATGACCGCCGCCGACACCCCAAAGATCGCCCGCCACCCGAACTGATGCGAGACGAAGCTCGACACCGGCCGCGCCAACATGATCCCCGCGAGCAGCCCCGCCATCACATTGCCGACCACCCGCCCCCGCGTCGCCTCGGTCGCCAGATTGGCCGCGAACGGCACCAGGATCTGTGCCCCCACCGCGCCCAACCCGATCACCAGCGACGCCGCGAGAAACGCTCCCGCGTTCGGCGCCACCGCTGCTCCGATCAGCCCGACCACCATCCCGCTCAACGTCAGACAGATCAGCCGCCGATTCTCCACCAGATCGGCCAGCGGCACCAACAGCACCAACCCCGCGCCATAGCCGAGCTGCGTCAGCGTCACCAACAACCCGGCCAGCCGTAGCGACATCCCGACATCCGGCCCGATCAACCCGATCAGCGGCTGCGCATAATACAGATTGGCCACCACCAGCCCGCAGGCCAGCGCGAACACCATCGTCATCCCCCCTGACAGCCCGCCCTCCGAGGAACCGGCGGCGGACGCCGATGAGGCACGTTCGGCGAGGCTGGTCTCGGGCGGCATGGCAGGTCCGGCTGTTGTTCGCACCCGCAACATCTGGCGTCTGATCCCCCCGCGCGCAACCGTTACGGTTGCCAGAAACCGGCGACGCCTTACCTGATCTTTCGCCAGGGCGTAGACTGCGGCCATTCACCGGAGGACGACCGCTTGAGCGACTATATGCACGATCCCCAGCGCACCAGCTGGGTCGCGTCGGCGCGTGGCCATTCCGACTTTCCAGTGCAAAACCTGCCGTTCGGCGTGTTCAGCCCGAACGGCTCCCCGCCGCGCGGCGGTGTCGCCATCGGCGAATCCATCCTCGATCTCAAGGCCTGCCTCGAGGTCGGCGTGCTCGACGGCCCAACCGCCGAGGCGGCCGCCGGCAGCACCCTCAACGCCCTCATGGCGCTCGGCGCCTCCCCCCGCGCCGCCCTGCGCGCCCGCCTGTTCGACCTGCTGTCCGATGACGCGCCCGCCGCCGTGCGCGGCCTCGAAAGCCGCCTGCTCCACCGCGCCGCGGATTGCGCCGTGCACCTGCCCGCCAGCATCGGCGACTACACCGACTTCTTCGCCGGCATCCATCACGCCACCAACACCGGCCGCCTGTTCCGCCCGGACGCCCCCCTGCTCGACAACTACAAGCACATCCCGATCGCCTATCACGGCCGCGCCTCCTCGGTGCGCCCGTCCGGCACCCAAATTCATCGCCCCGCCGGCCAACGCAAACGCGCCGATGAGGCCGCCCCCACCCTCGGCCCCAGCCGCAATCTCGATTACGAGCTCGAACTCGGCGTCTGGATCGGCCCCGGCAACGCCCTCGGCTCCGTTGTGCCGATCGACGAAGCGGCCAACCATATCGCCGGCTTCTGCCTGCTCAACGACTGGTCGGCGCGCGACATCCAAGGCTGGGAATACCAGCCGCTCGGCCCGTTCCTGGCCAAGAACTTCCTCACCACGATCTCGCCCTGGATCGTCACCCCCGAAGCCCTCGCCCCGTTCCGCATCCCCCAGCCACCCCGGCCCGACGAAGACCCGAAACCACTGCCCTACCTCTGGTCGACCCACGACCAGGCCAGCGGCGCCCTCGATCTCGAACTGGAAGTGCTGATCGCCACCTCGGCGATGCGCGCCGCCGGCACCCGACCCCACCGCCTGTCGATCGGCAACACCAGCCACCTCTATTGGACCCCCGCCCAACTCGTCGCCCATCACACCAGCGGCGGCTGTAACCTGCGCTCCGGCGACCTGCTCGGCTCCGGCACCATCTCCACCCCGGACGCAAGCGGCGCCGGCAGCCTGCTGGAACTCACCGAAGGCGGCCGCAAACCAATCGAACTCCCCTCCGGCGAAACCCGCCGCTTCCTCGAAGACGGCGACGAAATCACCCTCCGAGCCCGCGCCACCGGCACGGGCCGGGCGACTATCGGGTTTGGCGAATGCCGGGGTGTGGTGACGGGCTGATCGATCGTCGGGCGGGTGGGCGGCGACCAGCTTTTCTTGCGTTGGTGCGTTATTCTAAAGCCCTGTCGGTATCATAACGTGAGCCGAGCCTCTACCACCTCCGGGTCATCTAGCGGTCGCCTGATGGTGAACCCAAGCCGGCGCACGAACGCCAGCATTGGCTGATTATCGGCCAGCACCTGGCCGACGATCTCCGCCATGCCCTGGGCCCGCCCCCAGGCGATCAATCGGCCCATCAGGTGGCCGCCGAGACCGTGGCCCTTCATGTCCGGCTGCACCACGACCGCGAACTCGCCGTCGCCAAAACTGCCTTCGCGGACCAGGCGCGACACGCCGACCGTCTCGCCGGTGGCTTCGCGCACCGCGATGAAGGCGATTTCGCGTTCGTAATCCACCTGCGTCATGCGGGCCATCAGCTCGGGGGACATCTCTCGCATGGCGCTGAAGAAGCGATAGCGGACGTCCTCTGGCGACAGCCGCGCGAAGAACGCCGCGTGGGCTTGCGCGTCCTCCGGGCGGATTGGTCGGATCAGCAAGGTGTCGCCGCGCGCCTCGAAGGGGGCCGACCATTCGGCCGGATAAGGCGGGATCGCCAGCCGGGCCGGGATCGCGCCTGCCGCGCGCAGCCGGATCCAGGCATCCGCCGCCATCACCCCTTTGGCATCCACGAACAGCGGATTGAGTTCGAGCTCGGCGATCTCGGGAAAATCCACGATCAACTGGCTGACGCGCACCAGCGCATCGGCGATCGCCTCGACGTTTGCGGCCGGCTGGTCCGGCAGCTCGCCCAGGGTGGCCGCGACGCGGGTGCGGGCGACGAGCGCGTGCGCCAGGGACACGTTCAGCGGCGGCAGGTCGACGGCCACATCGAGCAGGATATCCGCCGCCGTGCCGCCTTGGCCGAAGCCAATGATGGGGCCGAGCAAGGGATCCTCCGTCACCCGGATCAGCAATTCCCGGGCGCGGCCGAGCTGGGGCTGCACCAGCAGGCCTGGGGTATCACGCTGCGCGAGCAGCCCGGCGGCAGCGCGCAGCTGGGCTGCATCGCGCAGATCGAGCATCAGACCGCGTCGACCGTCCGACGCCTGGCGGGACAGGCGGCGGCGTTTCAGCACCACGGGGTAGCCCAGCGCGTCGGCCGCGGCGACGGCCTCATCGGCATCGGCGACCGCGCGCCCGGGCACCGTCGCCACACCATAGGCGGACAACACGCCGAGCGCTTCGTCCTGCGCCAGCGTCAGTCGGCCAGCATCGCGCGCGGCGGTGAACAGGCGCCGCACCGCGGGCTGGTCCGGGGCCAGGGCCAGCACGGTGCTGGACGGCAGTTCCCGCGCCGCCGCCCGGTTGCGCCGGTCCTGCACCAGATGGAGGAAGCCGCGCACCGCCTGCTCGGGCACTGCGAACACCGGCACGCCCGCCGCACCCAGGCGCTGGCGATGCGCCGCCCCGGTGGTCTCGCCCATCGCGCAGACCAGCAGGGGCACGCGAATGGCCCCGGCGGCGGCGCCGATGGCCTGCACGCACACGGCGTCATCCGGGCCGCTCGGCGCGTGCACCACCAGCACGCCGCCGACCTCCCGGGCGCCCGCCAGCATCGCCCCGACCTCGGCCAGCTTCAGCGGGTCTGCGGCGCCGACATAGACCACCTCGCCGCCGGCCATGAGCTGCTTGTCCGGTGGCGCGGCGCCGCTGTCGGGCAGCAGCATGTCCAGCACCATGCGGGTTTCCGGTGACAGAGCGGCGAGCGTTAGGCCATCCCGCAAGGCGGCGTCGGCGGCCAGTCGCGCGGGGCCGAGCGCGTTGCTGACGATCGCCAGGGCCTCCGAGCGCACCGGTCGCGCCCGGGTGAGTGTTTCGGCGGCGGCCAGCATGTCCTGCAGCGTGTCCACGCAGAGCACGCCGGCGCGGCGCAGGGCGGCGGTGAACGCCGCATCGGCTGCGCCGGAGGGGTCCATCAGTCGGCCACCCGCGCGCATTGCCACCATCGGGCGCAGCCGGGCCGCAGCCCGTGCCGCCGACAGGAACACCCGAGCGTCTTTGATGCGGCGAATATCGAGCAGGATCGCGCCGGTGCCGGGGTCGCGCGCCAACCAGTCCAGCACCATACCGAAGCCGATATCGTCGTTGCCGCCGATGCCGATGATGTGGCTGAACCCCACGCCGTTGGGCCCGGCCCAGTCCAGCACCGCGCGGCACATCGCGCCGGACTGGGACACCAGGGCGAGCCGCCCTTTGCCCGGCGTGAGATGCGCGCGCGAGGCGTTGAGGCCGATGGCGGGCGCCGCGACGCCGAACGATCCGGGGCCCAGCGAGCGCACGCCGGTGGCGCGGGCCAGCGCCTGCAGTCCGCTGGCCGCGCCCGGCACGATGGCGGCAAAGGTGCCGAGCTGTTCCAGCGCCGCGAACGCTGCCGCGATCGTTGAGGGGGCGCAGCAGACGACGGCCAGGTCCGGCGGTTCGGTGAGCTCGCTGATGTCGGTGACCGCCAACACCGGCCCCGCGAAGCCGCCGGCGCGCAGATTGGCCAGCACGGCGCGCCCTTCCGGCCGGTCGGCACCGATCACCGCGACGGAGCGCGGCGCGAACAGGCATTCGGGGCGGAACCGGCCGGTGGCCATGGGGCGTGCGACCTCATTGCGAGCCGGCGGCGCGGTTGCGGCCGCCATGCCCGTCCGGTGTCGCGCAAGTCGGCGGTCAGGGCAACCGCGACGTCATCGCGCCCTGCGTGATCGCACCGGACGATGTGATGGCGTCAGGTTCTCAAACCAGTGCCACGCCGCGCAGAACCTCGCGAACCTTGGCCGCCTCCGTCGCGTCCAATGTCCGTTGCGGCCGGGCCATGGTGTTCGACGCGATGATCCCCATCGCCTGCATCGCCGTCTTGAAGCCGCCGACGCCGGAGGCGCCGCGGCTGGTGCGCGGGGTGCCGAAGCCAATGATCTCGAACAGGCGGCACAGGCGGGCCTGCTCGGCGCGGGCGGCTGCCCAGTCACCGCGCATCGCGGCATCATACAGGCGCACATAGCCGGCGGGGTCGACATTGCCGAGGCCGGGCACGGCGCCGTGCGCGCCGAGCAGCAGGTCGCCGTCGACCGCGAGCTCCCCGCCGGTCATCACGAAGGCGCTGGGCAGGTTCGCGAGATCACTGAGCACGTAACGGAAGTTGCCGGTGTCACCGCTGGAATCCTTCAGCCCGGCGATCACCCCTTCGCGCGCCAGGGTCACCACGCTGGCGCGTTCCAGCTTGCTGTGCACGCACACCGGCAGATCGTACGCGACCACGGGGACGTCGATAGCGTCACGCACATAACGAAAATGCTCGATGATCTCGGGCTGGCTGGTCAGCGTGTAGAACGGGGCGGTGACCACCACGGCGTCCACACCGATCCTGCTGGCGGCACGGGCATGGCCGATCACCCGGTCCGTGGTGGGGTCGACCGCACCGGCCAGCACCGGCAGCCGGCCGTTCACGACGGTGAGCGCATGTTCGAGAATCCGCTGCCGGGTACTTTCATCATGGAAAATCACCTCGCTGGTTGAGCCGAGGAAGAACAGGCCGTGCACGCCGCCGGTGATGAGATGTTCGATCACGTTGGTGAACGAGGCATAGTCGACGGTGAAGTCCGGATGCAGTGGTGTCACCACGGGCGGTACGATGCCGCGCAGGGTGGTGATGTCGTGAGCCATCGAAATCTCCTGTTGGAAAAATCAGAGATCGGAGCGCGGGTCGAGGGCCGCGCGCAGTCCGTCGCCGACGAAGTTGATCGCCATCACCGTCAGCAGCAGCGCTGCCCCCGGCGCCAGCCATTGCCAACTGTAATTCTGCAGCACCACCGTGGAGCGGGCCGCATTCAGCATGTTGCCCCAGCTGGCGGCTGGTTGCGGGATACCCATGCCGAGGAATGACAGGCCGGCTTCGAGCAGGATCGCGTTGGCGACCTGCAAGGCGCTGTAGACCACGATGATGTCGAGGCAGTTGGGCAGCGCGTGGCGACGCAAGATGTGCCAGAAGCCGGCCCCCATGCCGCGCGATGCCATTACGAATTCGCGCTCGCGCAGTTCCAGCAGGCGGGCGCGCACCAGGCGGGCCAGGACCGGCCAGGAGAGCAGCGCGATCACCAGGATGGTGGCGCCCACGCCCTGCCCGGTCAGTGACGCCAGCACCAGCAGCAGCACCACCGGCGGCAGGGTCATCGCGAGATCCACCAGACGCATCGCGACCGCGTTGGCGACGCGCCCGCCGAGGGCCGCGATGGCGCCGACCGCGAAGCCGATCACCAGCGAGATCGCGACGGATCCTGTGGCCACCAGCAACGACACGCGGCCGCCATCGAGCACGCGGGCCAGCACGTCGCGCCCGACGCCGTCGGCGCCGAGCCAGTGGGCCGCGTCGGGCGGCGCATTGATCGCCATCAGGTCGATGGCATCGGGATCGATGCCGAGCAGCCAGGGGTGCAGCAGGATCGCACCCAGCATCAGCAGCAACAGGATCAGGCCCGCCATCGGCACGGGCATGGCCGCGAACCGCAAGGCGGCGCGCAGCAGCGGCGAGCGGGGGCGGCTCAGCAAGGTCGCACTCATCGCACCCGGATCCGCGGGTCGACGGCGGCGCACACGACGTCGGTGAGCAGATTGATCAGCAGGACGAACAAGCCGATGACGAGCGCGCTGCCCATGATCACCGGATAGTCCCGCGCTTCCACCGCGTTGACCATCAGCAGGCCCATGCCGGGCCAGTTGAACACGCTCTCGATGAAGATGGCGCCTCCCACGGCAGCCCCGATATTGGCGCCGGTGAGCGTGACCACCGGCAGCAGCGCGTTGCGTGTGGCATGTTTGCAAATGACCCACACCTCACCGACACCTTTGGCCCGCGCGGTGCGGATATAGTCGTGGTTCATCACCTCCAGCATGGCGGCACGCATGTAGCGCATCGTCAGCGTCGCCTGGCCCGCGGCGAAGATCGCGGCGGGGAGTGCCAGATGAGCGAGCAGATCGGCAATGGTGGTCGGCACGCCCGGCGTGGTCATCCCACCGGACGGCGCCCAGCCAAGCCGCACCGCGAACACGAACAGCCCGAGCAGGGCGGTGAGGAACGCCGGCGAGGATACCCCGAGCGAGCCGACCACGGCGAGAGCGACATCGAGCGGTCCGTCGCGGCGCAGGGCGGCGAGGATGCCGGCGCCGATTCCGAGCGCCGTCGACAGGATCAGCCCTGATCCCATCAGCAACAAGGTTGGCCCAGCCCGTTCGGCGATCATCGCGCGCACGGGTTGGCGATCATGCTGGGTGGAATAGCCGAAATCGCCGTGCAGCGCGGCGGTCGCCCAATCGAGATATTGCAGCGGCAATGGCTGATCGAGTCCCATGCGATGGCGCAGGGCCGCGATGTCGGCCGCCGAATAGGCTGCCGTCGGATCCATATAAGCGGCGACCGGATCGCCGGGCGTGGCGCGCAGCAGGCCAAACATCAGCACGCTGAGCGCCACCAGCATCGCCGCGGTGGCGCCCAGATGGCGCAGGGTGGTGCGCAGCATGGCTCAGCTGAACGACCACGCCACGGCGTTCTGCTCGTAGCCGCCACCGGAAGGTGCTGGTGTCCACACGAAGTTGTGGATGTCGGCCGATAGGACGCCATAGCGTTTGCCGACCCACAGCGGCGCCCAGGGCAGCTCGGTGTTGAACACGCGGGCCACCTGTTGGAAGCGTGCCGGCCGCTTGCTGGCGTCGGGTTCGGCCAGTGCGGCGTTTAGCGCCGCGTCGAGATCGGGCACGTCGGCGTGCATGATGTTGGCGCCGGCCGGCGGCGCCTGTTTGCTGTTGATGTAGATGTTGGCGATGCCCGGTTCCGGCCCGTCCTGCGCGCCGGCATAGACCAGCGGAAACTGTGCATCGTTGTTCTGGCCGTAGACGATGCCGTTATAGGTCGCGACGTCGACCTGGCGCGGCGTGACCATGATGCCGACCTGGCCAAGCATCGCCTGGATCGCGGTCATGACGTTGGTGACCAGCGGGGTGTTGTAGTAGCTCAGCATGGGGAGCGGCTTGCTCCCGTTGATCTTGTCCCATCCGGCCTGTTGCAACAGCAGTTTGGCGTGGGCGGGATCGTACGGATACGGATCGAGATCCTTCGGGGTCACGTTGCCGGCGGTATAGATCGACAAAGCGGGGTCGGCGGCGCCCTTGAAGATTGCCTTGATGATCGCGTCGCGATTGATCGCCTGCAACAGCGCGCGGCGCACCCGGACGTCGCTCCACATGCCGGCGCGGGCGTTAAAACCGATATAGTTCATCACCCAGGAATTGCCGTCGATGACGTGGAATTTCGGGTCGTTGGCGAAGCCCGCGGCCTCGTCGGATTCGACATAGCTGAATTGGATCTCGCCCGACCGCAGGGCAGCCACCGCACCGGCGGAGTTTTTGAAATAGCGGTTGATCACGCCGTCCAGCTTCGGCTTGCCGGCGCGATAGGCGGAATTGGCCTTGAGCTCGACATATTGATCGGTCTCATATCGCACGAAACGGAAGGGTCCTGTGCCGATCGGCGATGTCGACCACCAGGGATTACGGTCGAGCCCCTCGCGCGGCAGGGCGGACAGCGCCTTTTCTGGCAGCATCATCAGTTTCGTGAGGATGTCCGGCAGGCTGCCATTGGGCTTGCCCAGAACCATGATCGCGGTGTGCGCATCGGGCGTCTGCACGTCCGTGATGTCGGCGAGGCGGGAGGCGAAGATCGAGCCCAGCTTTGCATCTTTCGCCAGAGCGATGGTGAAGGCGACGTCCGTCGAGGTGAACGCGGAGCCGTCATGCCATTTGGCGTCGGGCACCAGGTGGAACATGAAGCGGGTTTTTTCCGGGTTGGACTCGAAGCTCGCCGCCAGCGCGCCCTTGATGTTTTCCAGGGCGGCGTCATACAGCACCAGGGTCTCGTAATACAGGTTCAACCACTGGAAGCCCGCGGTCGCGGCCAGAGGATTGAAGTTGCCCTGAAACCCGCCTGGCCCGACATCGAAACCGCCAACCATCACGTTGCGCGACGCCTGCGCGCGCGCCCGCCTCGCCCCCGTGATGGCGAGGCCCCCGGCCAGCGCCAAGCTCTGGCGACGTGTCATCTGCATCATGTCCGGTCTCCCTGGTAGCAAAAGTTTTTTGGTTCTTTTTTCAAAAAAAGAACGGCTGTCTTCCTGACTCGCGACCGCATAGGAAGCAAGGGGTTCTTTTTTGAAAAAAAGAACCAAAAAACCTGGTTCATTTAAGGTTGTTTTGGATGGCCTCCGCGATGCCCTCGTAGTGTTTTTCGAGGTATGCGCGGGCGGCGGCGGGGTCGTGGGCGCGGACGGCGTCGAGGATCTCGGCATGGTCGTGCCAGGTGGCCATTGGGTTGGAATCCACCATCTCGAAGAAGCCGGATGCGTTGTGGAACGCGAGCCAGAACGCGTCGATCAGCCGCAGCATCACACGGTTGCGCAGACCGCGGAACAGCAGGCGGTGAAAGGCGCGGTCCTCGTCGGGAAAACCGAGACCCTGGCTGGCCCGCGCGTGCATCGCCTCCAATGTCGCGGCAAGCTCAGCCCGATCGGCGTCCGTCATGCGCGCCATCGCGGGTTCGATCATCGCGACCTCCAGCGTGCGGCGAATATCCAAAATCTCAGCGACGCCGTGCAGGTCGCGGTCCAGCCCATAGGTGAGGTGGGACAGCAACGGGTCCAGCGAGAAGTCCCGCACGAACACGCCGACGCCGCGCCGCGTTTCGAGAATGCCGACCGATTCGAGCGCCCGCACCGCTTCGCGCACCGAGTTGCGACTGACCCCAAGGGCGCGCGCCAATTCCAACTCCGCCGGCAAGGCGCTGCCCCCGGGCAGTGCGTTGTCCGCGATGAAACGCTTCAGGCTGGCCTGCACCGAGACGTGCAGCGGTGGGTTGGGTTCCAGTTTTTTAAGCGACGCGACTGACATGGCCTGACGTACCTGGGGAGCAGCAGACCTATCCACTTGTAGGATATCCGTCAACGGTCATGTTGGGCCTTTGCGTGCCGCCGGAGGCATGGTCATACTGCGGTGCAACACACCGGTGATGGGCGACGGCAGAGTGGCGGCTTCCGCGGCGACCGATTTCATCGACAGTCCCGATGGCCTGTCCCCCGGACCGCGCTTCTGGGCGGCGCTGACCATCGGCATCGGTCTGATGATGGCGATCATGGATGGCGCCATCGCCAACCTTGCCTTGCCGACCATCGCGCGTGAGCTGGATATCAGCCCGGCGTCATCGATCTGGGTGGTCAACGCCTACCAGCTCGCCGTGACCATGACGCTGCTGCCGTTCGCGGCGTTGGGTGAGATTTTCGGCTATCGGCGTGTCTATATGTCGGGCGTGGTGGTGTTCACGCTGGCCTCACTGGGCTGTGCCATGTCGCACACGCTGGATCAGCTGGTCGCGGCGCGCATTATCCAGGGGCTGGGGGCGGCCGGCATCATGAGCGTCAACAGCGCTCTGGTGAGGTTCATCTATCCGCGCGCGCTGCTGGGTCGCGGGTTCGGTGTCAATGTGATGGTCGGTTCGGCATCGTCCGCGCTGGGGCCGTCGGTCGCCGCCGCCATCCTGTCGGTGGCCGGCTGGCAGTGGCTGTTCGCGGTGAACGTGCCGTTTGGGATCATCGTGCTGCTGGCCGGTGTGCGGACGTTGCCGCGCACGCCGCTGGCGCGGCACAAGTTCGATATGATGAGCGCATTGCTCAATGCGGTGGCGTTCGGTCTGCTGATCAGTGGCATCGACGGCATTGGCCACGGCGGCGATCGCAGCATTGCCGCCGCCGAGATGCTGGTGGCCGTGATCGCCGGCTGGCTGCTGGCGCGTCGCTCGCTGTCGCAGCCCAACCCCTTGCTGCCGGTCGATCTGCTGGCGCGGCCGATCTTTGCCTTGTCGGTGGCGGCATCGTCGTTCTCGTTCGCCGCCCAGGGGATCTCGTTTGTCAGTCTGCCATTTTATTTCGAGTTGAAACTCGGCCTGAGCCAAACCGAAACCGGGCTGTTGATGACACCCTGGCCGGTCACGGTGGCGATCGTGGCCCTGGTCGCCGGGCGCCTGTCGGACCGGTTTTCGGCGCCGGTGATGGGGGGTATCGGCCAGGCGTTGATGGTCTGCGGCCTGGTGTCGCTGGCGTTGCTACCCGGCCAGCCGGCGCTGTGGAACATCGGCTGGCGCATGATGCTGTGCGGGGTCGGGTTCGGTCTGTTCAACTCACCCAATAACCGCACCATGATTTCGGCCGCCCCTCCATCGCGCAGCGGAGGCGCCAGCGGCATGCAGGCCACCAGCCGACTGATGGGTCAGACAACCGGCACCGCGCTGGTGGCGCTGCTGTTCAGTGTCACGCCGAGCGGCGGAGGCACCGCGGCCCTGGCGCTGGCGGCATGCTGCTCGGCTGTCTCCTGCGTCGCCAGCATTCTGCGGCCGGGGCGTGGGGTGCCGCGCGCGGCTTAGGGCGCCGGGCGGGGCTGTGCGCGGCTGTGTAGCGGCCAAATAATTATCATCGTTAACAAGGCTCCGTTAACCTCTGTCCTGCATTCTGAGATCAAGGACGCGGAGTGAGATGACGCACGGATTTCAGTGCGGCGTCTCCACGGATGACCCTCCTGGTCGTCGCCGCGTGCTGAAGGACATTTGGGATGCGTATCCAGCCGCAAAATGGCGCCGATTGGCGCCAAGCGAGCCTTGACGACCTGCGTCCGGACGCCGGCGACCAATGGTCGTCGATCCCCGGGCTGACGGTCGGCCTCGATGCCCTCGGTGCCGCGATGGATGCTGCCCCCCTCATCTTCCTCACCGCCCCCGCGGTCCCGGTTGCGCCGACGGCCTCCCCCCTCGCGATGCAGGCGCCGGCGGTAAGCGCGCAACCGGTGGCCGGTATCGCCGCTGTCGGGGGCGTGCTGTCGGTCAATCCCGTGGGCAATGGCGCGGACCAGGCGATGCAGGCCAATGTGGCGCGCGCCGTCGGCAACGTCACCGGAACGGGCATTCGCATCGGTCTCCTGTCCGACAGCTTCAATGTGAATGGCGGCTATGCCGCCGACGTTGCCGATGGCGCGCTGCCGGCCGGCGTGACGGTTCTTAAGGACGGGCCGGCCGGCAGCAGCGACGAAGGCCAGGCGATGGCCGAACTGATCCACCAGGTGGCGCCCGGCGCGCAGATCTATTTCTACACGGCGTTCGATGGCGAGACGGATTTCGCCCATGGGATCACAGCGTTGGCCAATGCCGGCTGCAACGTGATCGTCGATGACGTGACCTATCTCGACGAGCCGTTCTTTCAGGATGGCAGCATCATTCAGACCGCGGTGGAGAATGTGGTGGCGCGTGGCGTCAGTTATTTCACCTCGGCGAGCAACGAGGGCAGCAATTTCGTGCAGCGTGCCTTCAGCGCCATGACCACGGCGCTGCCTGGCTTGTCCGGCAATTATGTGGCGGAGAATTTCGGCAGCGCCGCGCGGCCGAATGCGATGGAGCAACTGACCGTCGCTCAGGGCAGCTCGATCACCATCGATCTGCAATGGGACCAGCCGTTCGCCACTATCGGCACCGGCCATGCCTCGGCCAACAGCCTCGGCCTGGTGCTGTACAACGGCAATGGCACCATCGTGGCCTCGGCACTGGCCAACGAGACCGGCGGCAATCCGGACCAGATCCTGCAATATACCAACACATCCGGCGGCACCGGATTCAGCCTGGCGATCGTCACCAATGGGGGCGCCGTGGTGCCCGGTCAGTTCAAATATATCGTCTATGGCCAGGGGGTGACGATCGATGACCGCGCCGCGGGGATCGGTACCGGCACCACGATCGGCCATGAGATGGTCAGCACCGCCAATACGGTCGGCGCCATCGGCTATAACAGCACCGCCGCCAATGGCGGTAACAACCTGGTGGAGAGTTTTTCGTCGGACGGCGCCAGCCAGCTGCTGTTCAACGCCAGCGGCACCCGCCTGGCGACCCCGACCGCGGCCGGCGGGGTGAATTTCGTGGCCCCCGATGGGGCGGCGACCAGCGTGTTCAACCCGTTCTATGGCACCTCCGCCGCGGCACCGAACGCGGCCGGGGTAGCCGCCCTGATGCTGCAGGCGAACCCGACGCTCACTCCGGCTCAGGTGACCGGCATTCTCGAGGAAACCGCGACGTCGGTGCGCGGGGCTGCGGGGGCCGTCGGCAGCGGGTTGATCGATGCGGCGGCGGCGGTGCGGATGGCGGCGAGCGGGGTGGCTGTCGCGTCGTCGCTGACCGGTGCTGTACCGCTGGCCGATGTGGCGACGCAGGCGGCCGATCTGCAGTCCGCGATGAGTTCGGTCGATCTGTTCGCTGCCCAGGCCGGGGCCAGCGTGTTCACCGCCGCCCTGGCGGCCAATGCCAGCGGGGCAGCGTTCGGCGGCGACACGGCACAGATCACGAACGCGGTCAGCGGCCAGATGCTGGCGACGGTGAATGGTTTCAACCCCGTGATGCTGCCGGACATCGCGCAGAACAGCATGGGTGCCTGACCGCCCGGCGGGGTTTGCGCTCGCCGGGCGATGTGCCATCTGAGCCACGGGCGGCGTGTGCCCCGGAGACCTTGCATGCCCGGAGTTCTCGCATGATCGACCAGACCAAGCTGTCCGCGTTGCGCAAGCGCTTCGCCAATGGCGCGCCGGACGACGTCGCCGATCCGGATTTTCGCCGCGCCCTGGGCCTCGCGTTCAAGGGCGGCCGACGCGCGCTGCCATACGCCGGGGTATCGACCTTGCTCGATGCCCCCTATCTGCCGGACGCGCTGGAGTTGCCTGATGCCGGCGGTCTGCAGGTGGTGCTGCTGGGCGTGCCGATGGATCTCGGCGTCACCAACCGCAGTGGCGCGCGCCTCGGCCCGCGTGCGGTGCGGGCGATCGAGCGGATCGGACCCTATAATCATGCGTTGCGGGTGGCGCCGCTGGCCGAATTGCGGGTGGCCGATATCGGCGACGTGCCGTTCCGCAGCCGCTACAATCTGCCCGACAGCATCGCCGACATCGAGACGTTTCTGGCACGCGTGCAGGCCGCGGGGATCAAGCCGATCAGCATCGGTGGCGACCATTCGATGACCTATCCGATCCTGCGCGCGCTGGGCGCCGAGCGGCCGCTGGGGTTGGTGCATATCGACGCGCATTGCGACACCAGCGGGGAGGCCGAGGGCAGCCGGTTCCATCACGGCGGCCCGTTCCGCCAGGCGGTGCTGGACGGTGTGCTCGACCCCGAACGCACCATCCAGATCGGCATCCGTGGGTCGGCGGAGATGCTGTACGAATTCTCCTACGTGTCGGGCATGACGGTGCTGCACGCCGAGGAGGTCGACGCCATGGGGATCGCGGCCGTGATTGCGCGCGCGCGGGCGGTGGTGGGTGACCAGCCATTCTATATCTCGCTGGATGTCGACGGGATCGATCCCGCGTTCACGCCGGGCACCGGGACGCCGGAGGTGGGTGGGCTGACGCCGCGCGAGGTGCAGCGGCTGTTGCGCGGGCTGGTCGGGCTCGATCTGGTGGGTGGGGACGTGGTGGAGGTGGCGCCGCAATATGACGCCACCAGCGTGACCGCCCAGGTGGCCGCCCAGATGGCGTTCGAGATGCTGTCGCTGATGGCTTTGATGGAGCGGTGACGCGACTGGGGCGATGGAGCGGTGACGCGACTGGGGCGATGGAGCGGTGACGCGACTGGGGCGATGGAGCGGTGACGCTCGTCTTGTCCGACGTTGGCGGAATGTGATTGGCACATGGTGGGAATATTGCGGATAGTGAATGCTGGCTTCGCGCAACAGCGGATGGAACAGCATGAAACACGATCGATTGGGCGCTGCGGTTATCGTTCTGCTGGTGTTGCCGATCGCGGCCCACGCCGATGATGCTTGGCACGGCAAGCTATACTGCGATGCTCTTCCTGGAATGACCGACTATCCGCTCGATATCCCCTTCGACATCGCCCAGTCCGGCTCAGCACTGAGCTATAGCCGTACCATCAAAGGGAGTAGTGGGGGCACCAGCAATGGCGTCGAGAGTGGCACCGGGATGGTGACGGGAACGCACGCCGAGCTGACCGGCAGCTACAGCACGGGGGGCGGCCGGGGTGGATCGGGTGCCACCGAGGCGGTGCATTTGGCTGGTGAGATCAGCGGCAATGTGATGCGGCTGACCGGCGAGCAGATTTGGACGGTGCGCACCTCGCCCGCTCCGTTGCATCGCCCGTGCCGCGCCCGTTTGACCAGATGAGATAAGCTTCACATTCATCCGATGGCCTGAAGCCTTGATTGGGCCTATATCCGCCGCGAACCTGCGGAGAATGCGTCATGCTGCCAGCACCGGGAGGCCCCGGCATCGCGCCGCGCTGGACATCCAGTGACAAGATGGGCGTCGGCACCGCGCTGTCGCCGCTCAGCCGGGTGTGGTTCACGCTCAGCCACGGCATCCTTAACGAGATCTACTATCCCCGCGTCGACCAGGCCTGCATCCGCGATCTTGGGTTTCTGGTGACCGACGGCGCTGGGTTCTTCTCCGAGGAGAAGCGCGATGCGCACCACGCCATCTCGCGCCCGGAAGACGGCGTGCCGGCGTTCGATCTGTCCAATAGCTGCTTGCGTGGTCGCTATCGGCTCGACAAGCGCATTGTGACCGATCCGCGTCGCGAAGTGGTGTTGCAATCGGTCCGGCTCACCGCCACGGATGGCGCGCCCTTGCGGTTGTTCGCGCTGCTGTCGCCGCATCTGGTGAACGGCGGGGCGAACAATGATGGCTGGCTCGGCGACTATAAGGGCACGGCGATGCTGTTCGCCGAGCATGACGGCACGGCGATCGCAATGGCCGCCTCGGTGCCATGGCTTGCGCGCTCCGCGGGCTATGTCGGTGTCAGCGACGGGTGGCGCGACGTCAGTCAGAATTTCCAACTCACCCAATGTTACGACGAGGCGCGCGACGGCAACATCGCGCTGACCGGGGAGCTCGATCTTGCCGCCGCCGCGGGTGCGCCGATCACGCTCGCCTTGGGATTTGGCCGCACCTGGTCGGAAGCCGCGTATCGCGTGCAGGCGAGCCTCGCCGACGGGTTCGAGGCGGCGCATCGCGACTATGCCGATGCCTGGCACACCTGGCAGAGCGGCTTGCGCGAGCTGGATCGGACGGTACGCGGCAACAACACTTACCGGATCAGCACGACCGTGCTGCGCGCGCATGATTCACCGTCATTTCCCGGCGGCATCATCGCCAGCCTGTCGATCCCGTGGGGGGCGAGCAAGGGTGATGACGACCTCGGCGGCTATCATCTGGTGTGGCCGCGCGACCTCGCCGAGACCGGCGGCGCGCTGGTGGCGTGCGGCGCTTATGAGGACGCGCGCCGGGTGATCGATTATCTCCGCGCGATTCAGGAAGCCGATGGGTCCTGGCCACAGAACACCTGGCTCGATGGGCTGCCCTACTGGCACGGCCAGCAGATGGACGAATGCGCGTTTCCGATCCTGCTGGTCGACCTCGCCTGGCGGCACGGCGCGCTCAAGCGGGAGGATATTGCTGGCTATCGCAACATGATGCGCCGCGCCGCGGGGTTCGTGATGCGGTTCGGGCCGGCCACCGGGCAGGACAGGTGGGAGGAAGATGGCGGTTTCTCATCGTTCACGCTCGCCGTGGAAATCTCCGCTTTGCTCGCCGCCGCGGATTTTGCTGAGCTGCACGGCCACGATACCGACGCCGCCCTGCTGCGCGACACCGCGGATGCATGGAACGACGCGATCGAGGGCTGGACGTACGCAACCGGCAGTGATCTCGCCAAGGCGGTCGGCGTGGATGGATACTATGTGCGGATCGCCCCGCCCGAGGGCGTGCATGCTCGCATCGCCATCAAGAATCGACCACCCGAAGCCGCCTGGCAAACCGCCGCCGACGTGGTCAGCCCGGATGCGCTGGCACTGGTGCGGTTCGGTCTGCGTGACGCCCGCGACCCGCGGATCGTCAATACGGTTCGTGCCATCGACCATCTGCTGAAGGTCGATCTGCCGACCGGACCGAGCTGGTTGCGCTATCCCGGTGACGGGTATGGCGAACATCAGGACGGCGCGCCGTTCGATGGCACCGGGCAAGGTCGCGCCTGGCCGCTGCTGACCGGGGAGCGCGCCCATTATGCGCTGGCTGCCGGTGATGTGGCGCAGGCCAACAGCCTGCTGGAGACGATGGAAAGCCTGTCGAGCCGCGGCGGCCTGCTGCCCGAACAAGTGTGGGACAGCGAGGATATCCCGAGCCGTGAACTTGTACGGGGGCAACCCAGCGGTTCCGCTATGCCGCTGGTGTGGGCGCACGCCGAGCATGTCAAACTCTGCCGCTCACTCGCGGACAACGCGGTGTTCGATATGCCGCCGCAAACCGTTCGCCGCTATATCACCAATCCGGTGACGCCGCGCGTGGCGATCTGGCGGGAGGACCTGCCGATTGCCGATATTCCAGCGGGCCGGGTGTTGCGCATCGATACGCCGATGGCGATCATGCTGCACTGGAGCAGCGACGATTGGAAAACGCTTTCGGATACACCGTCCCGTGATACCGGATTTGGCTTCCATATCGTCGAACTGCCGACGACAGCCGAGCAGCCGACACGAATCAGATTCACGTGGCGCGATGCCGCGACCGGCCAATGGTCCGGTCGGGACCATGTTGTTGAGGTGCGGTTGAGGAAGGGGACTGACACCGAGGTGGCAACCTCCGAGTAAGCTCCCTTCCTCAAACACCCGTAAGTCTGTGGGTTCAAAGGGGCGTGTGCCCCTTTGCGGGTCTGGGCAGAGCCCAGCCTTACTTGCTTCCTCTCCTCCTTCAACCATACCTCAAAAAAATCGTCTCCAACCGCGGATCCCACAATTTAGCGCCGCCGGTGATGCCGGCTTCGTTGGAGACGACATGGACGTTCGCGGGCAGTTCGAAGTCGATGCGGGTGGCGTTGCCGCCGCCGATAAAAAGTGTGTCGTAATTGATCAGCGTGCGCAGTGTGTCGATGGTTTTGCGCACGCGGCGATTCCAGCGTTTGCGCCCCGCGGCTTCCATGGCGGCCTGGCCGACATACTGGTCATAGCTGCGTTTGCCGTGCGCGTTGTGTTGGCCCATTTCCATGTGCGGCATGATGTCGCCATCGCGAAACAGGGAGAATCCCATGCCGGTGCCGAGCGTGATGACGCATTCGAGACCTTCGCCGGCGATCACGCCGAGGCCTTGCACGGTGCCGTCATTGAGCACGCGCGCGGGGGCGTCGAATGTGCTTTGCAGCATTGTCGCGAGGGGAATGCCCTCCCAGAGTTCGGTGCCGAGATTTGGGGCGGTGAGGATCACGCCAGCGCGTACCACACCGGGGAAGCCGGCGGAGATGCGGCCGAATGGAGGCAGCGATTGGGCCAGGGCTTTGAGGCTCGCGATCACCGCGTCGGGGGCCGCGGGTGCTGGGGTGGGCACGCGGCCGGGGGTGCCCTGCACGCGACCGGTGTCGTCGAGCACGCCGGCCTTGAGGTGGCTGCCGCCGATGTCGATGGCGAGGATGTCGGCTGGCGCGGCAGGGGGCATCGGCGGGCTCATTTCGTGACGTGATCGGCATAGAGGGCCGCCAGGCGATCGACGCCGTGCGGATGGGCGAGCACTGCCGCGGTCTCGCGATCATCCAGTGCGGCGACAGCATCCTCCAGAGTGGTCGCCTCGTCGAGCTTGGCGAGACCGATCAGCAGGATGACGTCGATGGCGTCGCGGCCGGGCGTGCGTGGCGGCGGCAGCATGTCGCGATGGGCGGCGAGCAGCGCGGGATCGGCGAACAGCTGTGCGAGACCCGCGGGGGCAGCGCGTTCCTCGGCATCCAGGGTGGCGTGCAACGCGCGCGCGCGGGCCAGCACGCGGGGTGGCGCTTGTTCCTCGGGGATGCGCAGCAGACCGAGGCGGCGGAATACGCGGCCCGGGGCGGCGGCGGCGGTGACGCTGACCAGCGGCACGGCGCAGGCGAGGCCGATCACCACGGGCAACATCCAGAGGAGCAGTGACGGCGAAACCAGATAGGCGATGATCGCGAGTGCGATTCCGATCAACGTGTGCGGCCGGTACTGGTGCCATACATGGCGAAGGGGCAGGCCGCCGTCGTCGCGGCGCTGGGTGCGCCAGCCGGAATCGCGGCCCAACAGAATGGCACCGACATCCATCGATTGGCTGAGCATGGCGATCGGCGCGATCAAGCCGGACAGAATGGTTTCGATCAGCAGGCTGGCGATCGCCCGCGGGGCACCACCGCAGCCTCGCCGATCCGCACCCCGAAACAGCAGGGCGACGGTGCCGAGCAGCTTTGGCGTGAGCAGCACCGCCATCGTGCCGATGAACACCCATTTCGATCGGATCGGGTCCACAGCTGGCCAGATCGGAAACAGCGAGCGACTATCGCCGAAATAGCTGGGCGGCACGAAGCGTGACTGCAGCGAGAGCAGGATGCCGACGATGAGGAACAGGAGCCACAGCGGGGCGGTGATGTATGAGCCGATGCCGGTGAGCATATGCAGGCGGCTGATCCAGTGCAGGCCCCGTGCCGGCAGCACGCCGGCATGCTGCAGGTTGCCCTGGCACCACCGGCGATCACGGATCGCGAGGTCTATGAGCGAGGGCGGGCTTTCCTCATAGCTGCCGGCCAGCGCGGGCACCATGTGCACCGCCCAGCCGCCGCGCCGGACCAGGGCCGCCTCGACGAAATCATGGCTGAGGATGTGGCCGCCGAACGGTTTTCGCCCCGGCAGGGTTGGCAGCCCCGCGCAATTGGCGAACGCGATCGTGCGGATCATCGCGTTATGGCCCCAGTAGTTGCCTTCCGCGCCGTGCCACCAGGCGATGCCGTGGGCGATCAATGGGCCGTAGACGCGGCCGGCGAATTGCTGCGTGCGGGCGAACAGGGTGCTGCCGTTGACGATGATCGGCAGGGTTTGGATCATGCCGACATCGGAGTGGCGTTCGATCGCGGCGGCGAGGCGGATGATGGCGTCACCGGTCATCACGCTGTCGGCGTCGAGCACCAGCATCTGCGGGTAGGCGGCGCCGAAGCGGCTTACCCATTCGGCGATGTTGCCTGACTTGCGCTCGGTGTTGTTGCGGCGGCGGCGGTAGTAAAGGCGCGCCTGGGGCAGGCGGGCGCGCAAGGCGAGGAAGGCCGCTTCCTCCGCGATCCACACGGCAGCATCGGTGGTGTCGCTAAGCACGAACAGGTCGAACTGCGAGAGTGCCGCCGCCTCGTCGAGGGATTCGGCGATGGCCTGCAGGCCGGCCATGACGCGGGCTGGTTGTTCGTTGTAGGTGGGCAGCAGTAAGGCGGTGCGCGATGACAGAACGGGCAGCGGCCCGCTGGGGTCGATGCCGAGCCGGTGGCCGCCATGGGTGAGTAGCGAGACGAGACCACCGACAGCGCTGGTGAAGGCGAACGAGATCCAGGCGAACAGCACGACGAACAAGACCAGCACGCCAACTTCGAGCACGGTGAGGCCGCCGACCTCGACCACGCGGTACATCTCCTCGGCACCGACCGCGGTCATGGCAACCGCCCCGCCGATCACCAGCAGGCGGCGGAGCGCCACGCCGCGTGGTGAAGAGGGCAGGAGGCCAGACTGATGGCCCGGCTGACGCAGCGATTGGGTCGGCATGGCAAGGGGCGTTTCCGCGGGCAGTGCCGAGCGCCGATCGAGCTCGGTCAGACTGTCCATCGGTAGAGCCATATTTCCGACAGGGGTGTGTCCGCGCCGAACAATTGCGCGTTCAGCTCGATCAGTTTCTCGCGGCCGGGGGTCAGCTCGAAGCTGATCCGCCAGCCGCCTTGCGGAATCGGTTGCACCACGACGTGAGTGATCTGGCCTTTGCTGGCGTTGACGCGTGCGCTCAGCGTTGCGGTGTCGGGGACCGATGTCAGACGGTCGCCGTTGATGTCGATGACGAATAATCTCGTGGACTCGTCATGCCCGGCGCCGATCCGCGTCTGCGTGACCGTGGCGCGCGGCAGGCGGGGAGGTGGCGGCGCCGCGCACCAATGCAGGCGGTATTTGAATTCCACCTCGGACTTGGCCTTCAGCGGCTCATGCGGTCGCCAGAACGCCACGATATTGTCGTGGATTTCCTCCTTGGTGGGGATCTCCACCAGATCGACGCTGCCTTGTCCCCAATCGCCGATCGGCTCGACCCATAGGCTGGGGCGTTTCTGGTAGCTGGCTTCGAGATCCTGGTAGTGCGCGAAACGGCGATCACGCTGCAGCAGGCCGAAGCCAATCGGCGCGGTATCCTCGAAGGCGCTGAACTGTAGCATGGCCGGATTGGCCAACGGGCGCCAAAGCTGTTCGCCGCTGCCGGTGAGCATCAGCAGCCCGTCGGAATCGTGGACGGCGGGGCGGTAGTCGTCGATCGCGCTTCTGCTGTCGGCGTCGAAGTAAAACATGCTGGTCAGCGGGGCGATGCCGGCTTCGGCGATATCGGTGCGCGGGAACAAGGTCACCGCGACGTCGAAGATAGTGTCGGAGCCTGGATGGATGGTGAATTGGAAGGCGGCCGATGTGCTCGGGCTGTCGAGCAGGGCCCAGATCGTCATGCTGAGCGGGTCCTGGGATGCGGCAGCGCGCGCGCCGGAGAGGATCGGCGGGCGTTCGAGCCAGAAGCTCTTGAACACCGGGAATTCCTCGCCGGTCGGGTCCGCGGTTTTGATCGCGAGGCCGCGCGCCGACAGGCCATAGACCTGGTCGCGGCCGACCGCGCGAAAATAGCTGGCGCCGAGGAAAGCACAGACCTCGTCGAAATAATCGGGGCGATTGATCGGCGCGTGGATGCGAAACCCGGCAAAGCCGAGATTGTCGATTTTGGGTTTGGGCACATGATCAAAGTGGAACAGGTCGGGGACGTATTCGATCGGCATGGCGCGGCCGCCGATCACCTGCGCGATGTCGACGCGGCTGGTGTAGAGGAAGCCGCGATGGAAGAATTGCGCCTGGAACTCGGTGCCCTGGCCGCCCCAGAGTGCCTTGGTCGTGTCGAATCGGATCGAGCGGTACTGGTCATATTTCAGGTTCCTGAGCTCGTCCGGGAGGGTCGTGTCCGGCGGTTCGAACGGCTTGGCGGCCAGGGCACGCGCGAGGTCGATGACGGTGGTGGCGTCGAATGGGGTGCCCGGTGGGGGTGCTGGTGCGGCGGCCGGAGTGGCGGCGGTGGCCCAGCGAGGCGACCATGCGACGGCAGTGGCCGCGGCCAGCAGGGGAAACAGGCGGCGACGCTGCAAGGGGACCACTCCGACTGGTGCCTGTCAGCAACGGCGCGCCGTTGCGGGAGTTCCAGCGACGGGCAAGTTCCCGTGGGCGGCGGTCAGGCGGCCCTGGCGACGGCTTCGGTGATGGCCAGGGCGACCGCCTCGGCCACGCGGATGCCATCGATGCCGGCGGACAGAATGCCGCCGGCATACCCGGCACCTTCGCCGGCAGGGTAGAGACCGATGGTGTTGAGGCTCTGGCAGGCATCGCTACGGCCGATGCGCACCGGCGAGGAGGTGCGGGTCTCGACACCGGTCATGATCGCGTCATCCATGGCGAAGCCCGCGATCTGGCGGTCGAACTGCGGCAGGGCCTCGCGGATGGCGGTGACGGCGAAATCGGGCAGGCAACTGGCGAGATCGGTGAGGTGAATGCCGGGGCGGTAGGAGGGCGTGACCGCGCCGAGTGAAGTCGAGGCGCGGCCGGCGAGGAAGTCACCGACGCGTTGCGCGGGGGCGGCGTAGCTGCTGCCACCGGCCTCGAAGGCGCGGGCTTCCCAATGGCGCTGGAAGGCGATGCCGGCGAGGGGATGGCCGGGATAGTCGTCCGGGGAGATGCCGACCACGATGCCCGCGTTGGCGTTGCGCTCGTTGCGCGAATATTGGCTCATGCCGTTGGTAACGACGCGGCCTTCCTCGGAGGCGGCGGCCACCACGGTGCCGCCGGGGCACATACAGAAGCTGTAGACCGAGCGGCCGTTGCTCGCGTGATGCACGAGCTTGTAATCGGCCGCCCCGAGGATGGGATTGCCGGCGGCGTCGCCGAAGCGGCTGCGGTCGATCAGCGATTGCGGATGTTCGATGCGCACGCCGATGGAAAACGGCTTGGCTGCGACCTGCACTCCGCGCTCATGCAGCATCGCGAACGTGTCGCGAGCGCTGTGGCCGATCGCCAGCACGACGTGATCGGCCGCGATGCGCGATCCATCGGCCAGTATGACCCCGCGCATGCGCCGGGTGCCGTCCGCTGCCTGCTCGATGTCGAGGTCGGCGACGCGGCTCTCGAAGCGATATTCGCCGCCTAGCGCCTCGATGCTGGCGCGCAGGCTCTCGACCATGGTGACCAGGCGGAAGGTGCCGATATGTGGCTTGCTGACATAGAGGATTTCCGGCGGCGCGCCGGCGCTGACGAATTCGGTGAGCACCTTGCGCCCGAGATGGCGGCGGTCCTTGACCTGGCTCCACAGCTTGCCGTCGGAAAACGTGCCGGCGCCACCTTCACCGAACTGCACGTTCGATTCCGGGTCGAGTTTGGCGCGACGCCAGAATCCCCAGGTGTCCTTGGTGCGTTGGCGCACGACGCGACCGCGGTCGAGGATGATCGGGCGGAAGCCCATCTGCGCCAGGATGAGGCCGGCGAACAAGCCGCAGGGTCCAGCGCCGATCACGATTGGGCGCAGCCGGAGATCGGCGGGCGCACGGGCGACGAAGCGATAGCTGGTGTCCGGCGTGGGCTGCACGCGGGGGTCGCAGGCCAAGCGCGCGCGGACGGCGGTCTCGTCGGCGAGCTCGACATCGATGGTGTAGATCAGGCCGATCGTGGGCTTGCGGCGGGCATCGTAGGCACGGCGGAAAATCGCATGGCTGAGCAGCGCCGCCGGTGGGATCGCCAGGCGTTCCAGGATGGCCTGCTCGATGGCGGCGGGCGGGTGGTCGAGCGGCAGCTTGAGTTCGGTCAGACGCAGCATGGCGGAGGGATAGCTTGCGGCGTGAGGAGAAAGCAAGGCTCGGCGTTCCCCGGACCGATGCTGGTGGTGTCGCGCTGGTGGGCCATATCCTGTAGAATATCGCCCAGCAATCGATCATTGGGAGTGCCCGCTATGAGCCAGTCATCCGACTACACGCCGCCCGCCGTCTGGACCTGGAACAAGGCGAGTGGCGGACGCTTCGCCAGCATCAACCGGCCGATCGCCGGGCCGACGCATGACAAGGCGCTGCCGGTCGGCGAGCATCCGCTGCAGCTCTATTCGCTGGCGACGCCGAACGGCGTGAAGGTGACCATTCTGCTGGAGGAGCTGCTGGCGCTCGGCCATAAAGGCGCTGAGTATGATGCGTGGCTGATCAAGATCGGCGATGGCGATCAGTTCGGCAGCGGGTTTGTAGCGGTCAATCCGAACTCGAAAATTCCAGCGCTGCTGGATCGCAGTGGGCCGACGCCGATCCGGGTATTCGAGTCGGGCGCGATCCTCGTGCATCTGGCCGAAAAATTCGGCGCCTTTCTGCCGACCGAAGCGGGCGCGCGGGCGGAATGCCTGTCGTGGTTGTTCTGGCAGATGGGCAGCGCGCCCTATCTCGGCGGCGGCTTTGGGCATTTCTACGCTTATGCGCCGACCAAGATGGAATATCCGATCGATCGCTTCGCCATGGAAGTGAAGCGGCAACTGGATGTGCTCGATCGGCGACTGGCCGAGAGCGCATATCTCGGCGGGGCCGAGTATACCATCGCCGATATGGCGGTGTGGCCCTGGTATGGCCAGTTGGTCAAGGGCCTGCTGTATGGCGGCGGCGAGTTCCTCTCCGTGCAGGACTACAAGAATGTGCATCGCTGGTCGGATGCGATCGGCGCGCGGCCGGCGGTGCGGCGCGGGCGGATGGTCAATCGGGTGAACGGTGAGCCGTCGGAACAGCTGCATGAGCGGCATGATGCGCGGGATTTCGAGACCAGGACGCAGGATAAGCTGGTGACGGGAAACTGAGGTAGTGGCAAGGGGCGACGCCAGCTGCGTCGCCCCTCGGCGCCGTGCGTGACGACTCAGATTCGCTTGCTCATATAGACCGTGACGCCACCTCTGAACGGCGCTTCCCGATCGATCGCGTAGCCGGTTTTCTGGTAGAGCGCGATATTTTTGGCAAAGAGTTTGTTGGTGTAGAGCCGGATTTCGGCGAGACCTTTGGTCATCGTGACCTGTTCGGCATGGGCCAGCAGCCGGCGCCCGAGCCCTCTGCCCTGAAACGCCGGCAGCACCGCGATGTTCTCGATCAGCAGATGGTCGGGTGCGGCGATCATCTCGATGAGGGCAACCTGTTGGCCGTTCAGCGAGAGGATATCGATGTGGTGATCACGCACGGCGGACTCGTGGTCGGCGACCATGGGACTGGGCTCACGACCGAGCAGCGGGACCCATTTTGCGTAGGCTGCCCGCGTCAGCGCGCGCACCAGGCCGGCGTCCGAGAGGCGCGCGCGATCCAGTGACATGGTATCCGGCCCGTGGAGCCGTGGCGTTCCCATCTTGAACCAGGCTTTGGCGATCTTGCCGCTATCGATCTCATAGATCGCGATCACGTCGACCTCTCCGGGGCCTTCGGGAAAGGTACGGCTGACAATCTCCCGGTCCACCACGACGTTGCCGACGCGGAGCCGGTTGATCAGGGTGGCGAACAGATTTGGCTCGGTGAAGCGCGCCAGATGGCGCTCCCTGATCGCCCGCGCGCCGCGGGCGATCAGCTGGGGCGGAAACGCCCAGTACTCGCAATCCTCTGCCCAGCATTGCATGAAAGCATCGATGTCGCGGGCATTATAGGCCGCGAGTTGCTGCTGCACGGGAAGTTCGATGTCATTCTGCTCGCCATTGGTCATGTCTGTCTCCCCAAGAAAAAAACCCCCGCGACGTGTGTCGCGGGGGCTTATGCGTGTCGGTGATGATGGGGCGGCTAGCTTGCGACTAGTCTCGTCACTCGCCGTCGTCGCCCGGTATCAGACATGGCAAAGCCGCCGCGATGTCCACGGCGTCGGCGTCGGTCGGCGGTGAAGTCCATGCAGCACATGATACGATGAGTTTCGACGGGATTCCCGTGCGCCGTCAATCCGTGCGTCAGGCGTGACCAGCCCCGATCAGGTCGAGCGTGGCGATCGCGTCGTTCGGCAATTCCAGTGTCGCGGCCGCGAGGTTCTCCCGCAGATGGCCGAGCGACGACGTGCCGGGGATCAGCAGCATGTTCGGCGCGCGGTGGAGCAGCCAGGCGAGTGCCACCTGCATCGGAGTCGCGCCGAGCTGTGTCGCGACATCGCTGAGGGTGGTGGATTGCAGCGGGGTGAAGCCGCCGAGCGGGAAATATGGCACATAGGCGGTGCCGGCCGCGGCCAGATCCTCGATCAGCCCGTCGTCGTGTCGGTGCGCCAGATTATAGTGGTTCTGCACGCACACGATATCGGCGATGGCGCGTCCCTCGGCGATCTGCCGTGGCGTCACGTTGCTGAGACCGATATGGCGGACCAGTCCTTGTGCCTGCAATTCCGCCAGGGTGGTGAGCGGCGCCTCCAGCGAGCCCTCAGCCGGACCGTGGACGCCGAACATCGACCGCAGATTAACGACGTCGAGCACGTCCACCCCGAGATTGCGCAGATTATCATGCACCGCGCGGGTGAGTTCCTCGGCCGAGAAGGCGGGGTTCCATGATGCGTCGTCGCCACGCCGCGCGCCGATCTTGGTGACGATCACGAGATCATCGGGATAGGGGTGCAGCGCCTCGCGGATCAATTGGTTGGTGATGTGCGGGCCGTAGAAGTCGCTGGTGTCGATGTGATCGACCCCGGCGGCGATCGCTTCGCGTAGCACCGCGATGGCGGCGTCGCGATCTTTCGGCGGCCCGAACACGCCGGGCCCGGCCAACTGCATCGCGCCGTAGCCGAGCCGGTTCACGTGGCGACCGCCGAGCTGGTAGGTGCCGGCCTTGCCGATGTGGGTCATGGCGTCTCTCCTGTGACCGTGCCCGGGAGGAGCGAGGCGGGTCCGGCGCTGGGCGGAGACTGCGCGCGCCCGCGGTGAGGTGACAAGGCCGGTCAGTTTGGTATGCATGGACCACGAGACAACCAAATTGAGCCAAGCCGATGGACCCCTGCATTGCCTATGTCTCGTGCGCCGACCGCCATCAGATCATGATGGTGGGGATGGACCCCGAGAGCGGCGCGCTGCATGACATCGCCACCATCGATGTGCCCGCCGATGAGGGGGCGGGCAGCAGTATGGCGCTGGCGCTCGGCCCGGATCGGCGCACGCTGTATGCGGCGGTGCGCACCGGTGGCCATCCGTTGGCGAGTTTCGCGATCGATGCGCGGGGCATGCCGAGCTTGCTGGGTGTGGCGCCACTGGCCGACCAGATGGCGTATATCGCCACGGACCGCACTGGACGGCATTTGCTGGGGGCGTCCTATGGCGGGGCGATCGTTGCCAGTTATCGCGTTGACGCGCGGGGGATGGTGCGGGCGCCGGCGGTGCAGATCCTGGCGACGCCGCCCTGCGCGCACAGCATCATCACCGACCCGGGCAATAATTTCGTGCTGGCTGCCACGCTCGGCGGGGATGCTATCCTGCGCTACGCCTTCACGCCGACCAGCGGCCGACTGCGGGCGCTGTCGCCGGTCGCGACCAAGCCGGGGTCGGGGCCTCGGCATCTGCGGTTTTCGCCGGATGGGCGGCATGTGTATCTGGTGAATGAGCTCGACGCGACGGTGACTGCCTATCGCTATGACGCCGCCACCGGCGCGCTGATCGAGCTGCAGTCCGTGTCGCTGGTGCTGCCCGGGGTTACGGGCAAGCTGGCGGCGGCGGATCTGCATATCACGCCCGACGGGTGCTTTCTGTATGCCAGCGAACGGGTGACCAACCGGCTGGTGGGGTTCGCGATCGATCCCGTGTTAGGGCGCCTGGCGGAGGCATGTGCGGTGCCGAGCCCCGATGCGCCGCGCGGCTTCGCGATTGATCCGAGCGGGCGGTTTCTGTTGTGCGCGGGGCAGAACGCCGGCTTGGTGGTCAGTTACGCGATCGATCGCGAGACGGGCGCGCTGGAGCGGGCGCACGACCATCCCACCCACGGCAAGCCCAATTGGATCGAGTTCCTAGGGTAAGAGTCGGGCTGAAAACTCACCTATGGTGGCCATCTGACGCGCTTTTCCTGCGCTCCGTTCGCTCGGCGAGCGACCGAGCGGAGCTCACGACCCATCGGTCGCTCCGCTGCGGTGCTCGGAAAATCACGCCAGCTTGCTCACCCTAGCGAGTTTTCAACCAGACTCTAAGCCCGCACCGGATGATACCCGCGCCCAAAATAGATCAGTCCTTCATGGACCGGACCGTTGGCGATTGCGTCGATTTCGCAGAAGAACACGCTATGGGTGCCGACTTCGGTGATTTGCACGATTCGGCAGTCGAACGACACCACGGCTTCTTCCAGCACCGGGCAGCCGGTGGTGAGGGTGGTCCAGGCGGCTTCGTCGAAGCGGGCGTCGATCGCGTGTTCGGTCATGCCGGCGAACACAGGCGATAGGTGTGCCTGGGCCGCGGTGAGCGTGTTGACGCAGATGACCAGGTTTTCCTTCAGCGCCGCATTGGAGTCGCTGTTGCGGTTGAGGCACACCAGCAGGGTCGGCGGGTCGTCGGTCACGCTGCAGACGGCGGAAGCGGTAAAGCCACGTTTGCCACCCGGGCCGTCGGTGGTGATGATGTTCACCGCGGCGCCGAGGCGGGCCATGGCTTCGCGGTAGGCTTGCTTTTCGACCAAGGCGGCTGGCTCCAGGCAAGGCGTTGCTGATTCTGGGAGTATGAGGCATGGCCGCCATAATCCCAAGGGTGCGGGGTGCCGTTCCCAGCCGGAACGCCGGGCGCGTTAAAAATCAATTTCTTTGCGGGCTTGATCCGCAAATGATGACAGCCCGCGCGCCGCCGCGCGCATCATTCGTCGGTTGATCCGATGGATGGCGCATGCGAGCCGCACGGCGTTGGCCGATCATTCTGTGTTTTCTGGCCGCATCCTTGGTGGTGGCGGTGCCGGTGTTGTGCGTGCGGATGCCGCCGTTGGTGGATTATCCGGCGCATCTTGCCGGTGTGCATGTGCTGCGGGATCTGCTGACCACGCGGCGATTTGCCGGCATCTACCAGTTGCAGGTCGCGGTGATCCCCAATCTGGCGATCGTCGGCGGGGTTTTGCCGCTGGCGCTGGCCGGTCTGGATATCGAGGTGGCCGGCCGGCTGTTTCTGTTGGCGACCTGTCTCGGGGTCGCGTTCGGGGTGTGCGCGGTGCACCGTGCTTTGTTCCAGCGCGTCTCGTTCGTGCCGCTGGTCGCCTTCGCCTACGCCTATAATGAGATGCTCACTTTCGGCTTTCTGAACTGGTTGGCGGGCGTCGCATTGGCGCTGTTCGGCTTTGCCTGGTGGGTGCGCGTGGCGCATGCGGAACGGCCGCGTGCTGGCGCGCGCCACCGGCTCGCGATCGGCATGGCGGTGTGGAGTGTGGCGATCTTTTTTGCGCATCTGATGGCGCTGTTGCTGCTGCTGGGACTGGTGCTGGCGTATGAGGTGGCTGCCCCCGCAGGCTGGCGCGACCGGGTGTGGCGGCTGCGCGCGGTGCTGCCGGCCGGGTTCGTGGCCGCGGTGCTGATCGCAATGGCGCCCGTGACCGGGCATCAGGAGGGGCCTGGGCTGCTGGCACCCTTGTTCGCGATCGTGCGGGATCCCGGCCTGCTGCGCGAGCGGCTATGGCTGTTCGAGCATGCGCTGCTCGGCCCGTCGCTGCCGGTGGATATCGCCAGTGCCGCCTCGCTGGGAGTGCTTGCGTTGGTGAGCCTCGCGCGCGGCCGGGTTCGCGTGGCGTGGCCCATGGCGCTGCCGATCGCAGGCTTGGTGATCGCGGGCCTGGTCGGCCCTTCGATATGGCATGGCACCGCGTTCATCGCGGATCGCTGGCCGGGGGTCGTGCTGCTGCTGGCGGTGGCCAGCCTCGATGTCCATCCTGTCGCGCGGCGTGGCGCGACTTTGGTCGGGGCCGCGTTGCTGCTGCTGGTGGTCGGGCGGACGGCCGTCGTGACCTGGCACTGGCGGGCTGTCGACCGGGCCTATGCCGAGATGCGCCCGGTGCTGGCCGCGGTGGCACAAGGGGCCGCGATTTACAGCGTGGTAAATGCCCGGGGCGGCAGCTATGGGGAGTTGGCCCAGCCCTGGTCGCATTTCGCGGCGTATGCGGCGATCGACCAGACCGCTTACGTGGCCGATATGTGGGCCGAGCCGGACCAGAGCCTGATCGTGCGCACGCCATTCTACCAGCAATTACAGAGCGTGCGTCCCTGGGCAATCAACCATGTTGCGCGGTCCGCCGCCCCCGAGCCTGGCGCTGACATGCTGGCGCCGGCGGCCTTGCGGCGGTTCGATTACCTGCTGGCGGTGCGTCCCGAGCTGTATCAACGCCTGCTGCCGCCGATGCTCACACCCGTAGGGCAAGCTGGCGATGCAATTTTATTTCGTATTCGTCACGAAATGGCCGACACTCGGGTTCAGCAAGAACCGGTGTCGAGATAGTGCGATGGGCCCTCAATTCAGTGTGATCATTCCGACCCGCAACCGGCCCCGGCTGGTGGCGCGCGCGCTGCGCTCGGTGCTCGCCCAGGCTGCGGCCGATCTGGAGATCGTGGTGGTCGATGATGGCTCTGCGGAGGCGCATCTCCCGGCTTATCGGGCGCTGGAGGCGGAGCACGCGCCACGCATGCGTCTGGTGCGACTGGCCCGCCGCCAGGTGGGCCACGGTCCGAGCTACGCGCTGAACCGCGGCGTCGCGCAATCCTCCGGGGCGTATCTGGCCTTTCTCGACGATGACGATGTGTGGGAGGACACCGACTATCTTGCGCGATTCGCTCGCTTGGTCGCGGCGAGCCCGCGGCCGGTCGATCTGCATTTTGCCGACCAGGCGGCGTTTCTCGGTGAACGCCGGTTGCCTGGCCCGGTGTGGCTGGAGGATTTTGGCGCGCGTCTGAGGTCAGCAGGACCGCCCGGCCTCGAGGGCGCCTATGATGTCACGGCCAGCGAGCTGCTCGGCGCGCACGGGTTCTGCCATCGCAACACCACTATCGTGCGCCGAGATCTTCTGATCGCGGTCGGTGGGCTCGATGAGACGATCCGCTATGAATGCGATCGGGATTTCTATCTGCGGGCAATCGATCGGGCGGTGGACATCAAATACAGCCCGATCACGGTGGCGCGGCATCATGTGCCCGATCCCAGGACGGGGATGAACCTGTCGACCGTGATCTCGCAGCTGGAACGCCGTATGTTCCAGATCCGGGTGCTCGATCGGGCGATCCTGTTCGCGCGGACACCGGCGGTGCGCGCGCATGGGCGGCGGCACAAGGCCTATGTGCTGAAGGCGATCGCCGAGCACCTCTGGCGCGAAGGCCGACCTGGTGCCGCCGCCTACTATGCCCGCGAGGCGCTGCTGCTCGGCTTTGGCGCCAAGTGGCTGGCGTTCTCCGCGTGGCTGGGTCTGCGGGCGATGGTGACGGTGGAAGGAAAGTAGCGCCAGAGCTAGAGGGCGTTATGCGTGTTTGGATGGGGGCGGAAGGCAGATTCTTCTTTTTCTGAAGAAAAAGAAGCAAAAAGACTTTTGTCCCATAAGACTGAGGGGCTGCAACCGCGTACTCTTAAGGGATAAAAGTTCTTTGGTTCTTTCTTTCAAGAAAGAACAAATCTTCTCTTCGCCTTCGAACCTCGACATGCTTCCGCCGGCGTGCTGCCGCACTTTGCGACGGCTTCGTTGCGTGGAATGGCCACCGGAGGCGGAGCGCAGCCTTGCTAGCTTGCCGTGTCCAACGCAGGATACAGCGATGCTCAGCGCGGACCATAATCGTTTGGTGACATTGACCGGCCCCGGCACGCCGGCCGGCGCCTTGCTGCGTCGCTATTGGCAGCCAGCGGCATTGGTCGAGCAGCTCGACGGGCCAAGGCCGGTCAAGCCCGTGCGGCTGCTTGGCGAGGATCTCGTGCTGTTCCGCGATCCCGAGGGACGCTACGGGCTGATGGACCGGCATTGCGCGCATCGGGGCGCGGATCTGGCGTTCGGGCGCTGCGAGGATGGCGGCCTGCGCTGCCCGTTCCATGGCTGGCTGTTCGATGCCGCCGGCGCCTGCCTGGAGCAGCCGGCCGAGCCCGCGGACAGCCAGTTCTACCGCAAGGTGCGCCAGCCCGCCTATCCGTGCGTGGTGCGCGCCGGGATCGTGTGGGCCTATCTGGGGCCGGGGGAGCCGCCGGCGTTTCCGGCGTTCGACTGTTTCGCAGCCCCCGACAGCCATGTGTTCGCCTTCAAGGGGCTGATCGCCTGCAATTGGCTACAGGCGCTGGAGGTCGGCATCGATCCGGCGCATGCGAGCTTCCTGCACCGGTTTTTCGAGGACGACGATCCGGCTGCCAGCTATGGGCGGCAGTTTCGTGACGCGACGGCGGGGGCGGACATTCCGATGACCCGGCTGTTACGCGAGTATCCCCGCCCCGTGATCGAGGTGGATAGCACCGCCTATGGTCTACGGATCGCGGCGTTGCGCCAGATCAACGATCAGGCGATGCATGTGCGGGTCACCAATCTGGTGTTCCCGCATGGGTTCGTGATCCCGATGAGTCGCGCGATGACGATCACGCAGTGGCATGTGCCGGTCGATGACACGCATTGCTATTGGTATGCCGCCTTCACCAGTTTCGCCGACCCGGTCGACAAGGCGCAGATGCGGGCGCAACGGCTGAAGGTCTACAGCCTGCCGGATTATATCCCGATCAAGAACGCGGGTAACGATTACGGGTTCGACCCGTACGAGCAGGCGTCGGCGACCTATACCGGCATGGGCGACGACATCAATGTGCATGATCAGTGGGCGGTTGAGAGCATGGGGCCGATCCAGGATCGCACGCGCGAGCATCTGGCGAGCTCGGACAAGGCGATCATCGCTTTTCGCCGGATGCTGATGCAGGCGATCGCCGATGTCGCCGAGGGGCGCGATCCGCCCCTGACAATCGGGGCGGCCGGCATCGTCGGGCCCAGCACGATTGATGCCGTGGGACCGGTGGCGCAATGGCAGGCCGCCTGGCGGGCGCTGGACGGCGAGCGTCGCGCGGCCACGCCGTGGATCGCCGCCGCTTTGCAGCAGGTTTAGCGCGGCGTTGGAGAATTTCGTCGCGCGTCACGGCCTGTGGTCCAATGCGCAGGCCGACGCTGCGGCTGACGTGCATGCGGCGGTCGGCGACATGGGGGCCGGACTCGGCGTGGTGCGGTTCGCCTTCGTGGACGCGCATGGGGTGCTGCGCGGCAAGACATTGGTCGCCGAGGAGGCGGCGCGGGTGTTGCGCCAGGGGGTGACCGCCACCACCACGATGTTGCTCAAGGACTTGTCCGGTCGCACCGCCTTTCCGGTGTTCGCCGGCAGCGGAGATCCGGTGCTGCAGGGTGCCGGCGACATGGTGATGGTGCCCGATCCGACGACCTTCCGCGTGCTGCCATGGGCGCCGCACACGGGCTGGGTGCTGTGCGATCTGTATCTGCCAGACGGTACGCCGCACCCGTTTTCGACACGGGCGCTCTATCGCCGGGCGCTGGATCGGCTGGCGGCGCGGGGCTTGCGCTATGTCGCGGGGCTGGAGGTGGAGTTTCATCTGCTGAAGCTCGCCGGCGAGCAGCCGTCGCTGGACGAGAGCGGGCCGCCGGGTCCCGCACCCGCGGTCGAGCTGCTGAATAACGGCTATCAGTATCTGACCGAGCTGCGCTACGACGAGCTCGATCCCCTGCTCGAGATCTTGCGCGGGCAGTTGGAGGCGTTGGATCTGCCGCTACGCTCGCTCGAGATCGAGTTCGGGCCGAGCCAGGTCGAGGTGACGTTCGCGCCCACCGAGGGCATGGCGCCGGCCGACCTGATGATCCTGTTCCGCTCGGCCACCAAGCAGGTGTTCCGGCGGCAGGGCTATCACGCGAGCTTCATGTGTCGGCCGAAATTGCCGGGCGTGGTGTCGTCGGGTTGGCATCTGCATCAATCGCTGCGCGATAGCGACGGCGGCAACGCCTTTGTCGATCCGCGGGCGGCGCTGTCGGTGCTGGGCCAGAAATTCCTGGCCGGATTGCTGGCGCATGCCGCTCCCGCGGCGGCGTTCAGCACGCCGACGCTGAACGGCTATAAGCGTTATCGCACGGGTTCGATGGCGCCCGATCGGGCAGTGTGGGCGCGCGACAATCGCGGGGTGATGGTGCGGGTGCTCGGCGGCCCCGGCGACGGTGCGACACGGCTGGAGAATCGGGTCGGCGAGCCTGGCGCCAACCCGTATCTTTATATGGCGAGCCAGATCGTGAGCGGCCTCGATGGCATCGATCGCGGTCTCGATCCCGGTCCGTCCGCCGACACCCCCTATGCCGCCGACGCGCCGCTGCTGCCGCGCAGCCTGATGGAGTCCCTGGCGGCATTGCGGGCCAGCGACTGCCTCCGCGAGGGGTGTGGCACTTCGTTCCTGGACTATTTCGTTCGGCTGAAGGAAGCTGAAATTAACCGGTTCTTGTCGGACGTGACCGACTGGGAACACCGGGAATATTTCGCGCTGCTGTGAACCGGCGGCGGATGGGGAGCCTGAAATGATCCGATACGCCTCCGCGGCCCTGGTCGCCGCGTTGCTGTGCGCCGGCACGCCGGCACGCGCCCAGTTTCCTGACAACACCATCAAAATCGGCGTACTGACGGATCTGTCCGGGCCGTTCTCGGACCAGGTTGGCCAGGGCTCGGTGACCGCGGCGAAGCTGGCGGCGGAGGATTTTGAGGCGACCAACCCGGGCATCAAGGTCGAGATTCTGGCGGCCGACCATCTGAACAAGCCCGACGTCGGTGTCGGTATCGCGCGCGCCTGGGTCGATAACGACCACGTCGCGGCGATCGTCGATCTACCCAACTCCGGCGTGGCGCTCGCGGTTGCGAACCTGATGAAGGAGAAGAACCGCGTCGCACTGGCGTCTAATGCGGCGACCTCGGACCTCACCGGATCGGCCTGTTCGCCCAATATCGTGCAATGGACGATGGACACCTGGGCGCAGGGGCAGAGCACGGCGGCGGCGATGACCGCGCGCAAACTGGACACCTGGTTTTTCCTGACGGTCGATTACGCGCTGGGCCAGGCGCTGGAGCGCGATGCGACGCGGGCGCTGGTGGCCGATGGTGGGAAGGTGCTTGGGGCGGTGCGCAGCCCGCTCGGTACCGCTGATTTTTCCGGCCCGCTGCTGCAGGCACAATCATCGGGGGCCAAGGTGATCGTGCTCGCCAACACCGGGGCGGACGCGATCAATGCGGTGAAGCAGGCCGCCGAATTCGGGGTGGGTGCCAACGGCACGCAGATCGCCGCTTTGTTCCTGCAATTGTCTGATGTGCATTCGCTTGGTTTGCAGGCCGCCCAGGGACTGCAGCTGACCAGCGGGTTCTATTGGGACATGAACGACGACACGCGGGCGTTCGCCAAGCGGTTTGCCGCCCGGATGAATGGTCGCATGCCGACCGAGGATCATGCCGGCACCTATGCCGCGACGTTGCAGTATCTGCGGGCGATGAAGATCACGCCGACGATGGATGGCGCAAAGGCGGTGGCAGCGATGAAGGCGCTGCCGGTGGATGACAAATTGTTCGGCACGACCACGGTGCGCGCCGACGGCAGAGCGATCCACCCGATGCACGTGTTCCAGGTGAAGAAGCCGGCGGACAGCAAATATCCGTATGACTACTATACGATGGTCGAGACCACGCCGGGCGATAAGGCGTTCAGGCCGATCGCCGACGGCAACTGCCCGATGGTCAAGTGACGGAAGCCGTCTCGATCGAGGGAGGGGTCCTCGATCGAGACGACAGCGATCACGGCACCAACACGGTGATCGCCACGCGGCGATTCTGCGCCTGTTCCTCGGCTGAATTGCCCATGCTTACCGGATGCTGGCTGCCCAGGCCATGCACGATGATGCCTGCCGCCGGAATGCCATTGCTGATCAGACCGTCGGCGACTGCCTGGGCGCGGTGCAACGAGAGGTCGTTGTTGTAGGCGTCCGAGCCGAATTTGTCGGTGAAGCCTTCGACGCGGAGATGCGTGATATCGACGCCGAGCAGTGCGTGCGCCATGTCGTGAAGCTTGCTCTGCATCTCCGGCCGCACGACCGAGCTGTTGCTGTTGAACGCGACCTTGTCTTCGGCACCGAACGTCCAGCCATCGTCGGTATCATGGAAGCCCTGCTCGGTGAGCACGCGGATCTGCTCGGCGGTCAGGCCAGTGTGGCTTGCGGCACACCCGGCCACGGCCAGCAGCATAGGCAACAGGACGAGTGTCAGGCGACGCATGATCATGATGAATGTCCACGTAAGATAGATGTCTGAGGTTACACGCCAGCGAGTTTGATGACCACGGCCGGCGGCGAGACGTTATCGGCTGTCCTTGCCAATGTCCTGGTCCGTGCCGCGGCCGCTGTGGTTGATCAATTCAATCCTGTGACGCGGACCCTGGGGCGCGGGGATCGACCCGGCCGTCTGCTGGTGACCGGGCGGGTGCCGCCAGCCGCCACGGCCAGCCCGCTTCACCTCGTACATGGCCAGATCGGCGGCGCGCAGCAGGCCCTGGGCGTCCTGTGCGTGCGCCGGAAACAGAGCGATGCCGATGCTGACCGTCATCGTTACCTCGATGCCGTCGCCGAGCATCATCGGTGTCAACTGGCCGGCGACGATCGCGTCCGCGATAGCCTCGACATCCCCCGCTGTTTGGCACGTTGCGATCAGCACGGCGAATTCGTCGCCGCCGAGCCGAGCGACGACATCCCCGGCATGCAGCTGGCCCCGCAGACGGGCGGCGATGGACACCAGCAGGGCGTCGCCGGCGGCGTGGCCGAGCGTGTCGTTGATCACCTTGAACTTGTCACCATCGAGAAAGAACATCGCGACACTGCCGCCTTTGGCGCGGGCCTGGACGATGGCCCGCTCCAGCTGGGCCTCGAAGAAGGCACGATTGGGCAGGCCGGTCAGCGCGTCGTGCGTCGCCTGGTGCATCAGGCTGGCATTCTCGCGCTCGATCAACGCCTGCCAGCTTTGCAACTCATCGAGAAGCGCATTGAAGTCGCTGCCGAGATCATCGATCTCGACGATCGGCGAATATTCCGCCCGGCGGCCGAAATCGCGCTGCAGCCTCACCTCGTGTGTCACCCGTGTGAGCGATCGCAGCGGGACCAGAATGCGATTGACCATGCGCCCAGAGACGCGCAGCGCGATCAGCATGCTGAGCGCGAGACAGCCGAGCGCGCCCACCACGCTGGAGATCAGGAAGCTCATCAGGATGGCACCGGGCCCCCAGACGCGGACCTCTCCAAGCCTCGCGCCGTCATGACGCACGGGTTGACTGACCGGCAGGCTGAGCGTCACCGCGGCGATGCGCCGCTCGATCGCGGCCACCATGCCGCCGCGCGGCGGCTGCCAGCTCGCCAGCATTTGGTCGCCGGCGTCGCGCAGCTCCACCCTGGTCAGACCTTCCGTTTCGGCGATTTGCGCGATCGCCTCAGTGGCCGCCGCCTGATCGCGGAACACCACGGCGGCCTCCACGGTGTAGCTGATCGAGCGGGCGACCAGATGCAGATTTTCCCCGGCATAGACCCGCAGCGCGATCATCCCGCCCAGCAGCATCAGGGTGCCCACCATGACGACGGCAATCGCGGCAACGCTGGCGTGGGCGCGGTAGAGCAGTTGCTGCAGGGTTGGCGCGTGGCCGGCGGGAGCCCGGGGACGATTTGTCATGGCTGTGGTTTCGGCTGGCTGCGGCCGAGCTGCAGCACGGATGGGCTGACCCGGATGCCGCCGCGCGCCACGTTGTCGAGGTTGACCGCGAAGGCCACCGGCCCTTCTCCGACTGTGAGACAGAACATGCTGCCGATCCGGCATTGGGGGTTGCTCTCGCTGATGGTCAGCACCGCGTGGCCGGCCAGTCGGTCGGACAGCGTGCGAAGCTGGTCCTCGGTCAACGGTCCGCTATAGATGATGTCGCACTGGGTCAGGCCGGGGTCATCCAATCCGGCGAGACGGGACGCGACAACCGGGCGCTGGTGCACCTCCAGCAGCGGTCCCAGCAATCCGCTGGACCAGCGCGACTCGCCGAGCAGGCACAGACGATAGACAGATGGTGGGATCGGCCATCGGGTAAAACTGGCAATGCCGAGCACCATGTGCGTCACCAGTGACTCGGTCGTTTGGGGTGCCGGAGTTTGGCCGCCGGCGGGCATGGCGGTGAGGCACCATGCCGCGGCGATCAGGCCGATATGTCGGCGTGCCCAGGAATCGGAGAGCAAACGAGGCTGCCGTCGGAGGCGTCAGTCGGCGTCCGCCATGTCCTTGGCGTTCGGCTTTTCGTGCTTGATCTTGGCCATGGCGTCCTGCACGTGCCGGCTGAACACGAACTCCGCTGGGCGCTGATGTTCCAGCGAGATGTCCGGCGCCATCGGGCCTTCGGTGCGGATGCCCTGGGCGCCGAGCTTCAGCAGTTTCCATGGCTTGGTGACCGATTCGGTGACGGCGGTCGCTTCGTAGCCGCTATGCACCATGCAGTCGGCGCATTTCTCGTAGTTGCCAGTGCCATACTTGTCCCACTCGGTCGTCTCCATCAGCTCCTTGAAGCTTTTGGCGTAGCCCTCGCCGAGCAGATAGCAGGGCCGTTGCCAGCCGAAATAAGTGCGGGTCGGGTTGCCCCACGGCGTGCAGTGATAGGTCTGGTTGCCGGCGAGGAAGTCCAGGAACAGGCCGGACTGGTTGAACTCCCACTTCTTCTTGCCCGGCGCCCGGCGTGAGAAAATGCCGCGGAACAGGTCCTTCGTCTTCTTGCGATTGAGAAAGTGCTGCTGGTCCGGTGCCCGCTCATAGGCATAGCCCGGCGAGACGCTGATGCCGTCCACGCCCAGCTCCATAACGTCATCGAAGAAGCGCGCCATCCGCTCGGGATCGGCGTTGTCGAACAAAGTGGCGTTGATGATGGTGCGGAAGCCCGCCGCCTTGGTTTTCGCGATCGCGGCGACGGCGCGGTCATACACGCCGTCCTGGCAAACCGACCGATCATGATCGTCCTTGTTGCCGTCGAGATGCACCGACCAGCTGAAATATTTGTTCGGCTTGAACAGATCGAGCTTCTTCTCGAGCAGCAGCGCATTGGTGCAGACGATGACGAACTTCTTGCGGGCGATGATGCCGCGCACGACCTCATCGATCTCCTTGTGCAGCAGCGGCTCGCCACCGGCGATCACCACCACGGGCGCGCCGCATTCGTCGACCGCTTCCAGGCAGTCGGCGACGGACAGGCGCTGGTTCAGAATTTCAGCGGGATAGTCGATCTTGCCGCATCCCGCACAGGCCAGATTACAGCGGAACAACGGCTCCAGCATCAGCACCAGCGGGTAGCGTTTACGCCCGATCAGGTGCTGTTTGACGACGTACGCGCCGACGCGGAGTGCCTGGTGAATGGGTACGGCCATAGGGTCTATCCTCGCAGAAAATCAGGCGTCGGCCAGCTCGGCCGGGAAGCGGAAACGCACGTCCTCGGCGACGCCGTCCAGCGTGGACACCATCACCTCATCAATTCCGCGCAAGCCATCGATCACACCCTGCACCAGCATCTCGGGGGCCGAGGCGCCGGCGGTCAGGCCGACCGAAGCGATGCCTGTGAACCACTCCGGGCGCAAGGCCGAAGCATCGTCGATCAGATAGGCAGGCTTGCCCAGCTCCTCGCCGATCTCGCGCAGCCGGTTCGAATTGGAGCTGTTGCGGCTGCCGACCACTAGGATAAGATCCACTGCCAATGCGAGGTCGCGCACCGCCTGCTGGCGGTTCTGGGTAGCGTAGCAAATGTCCCTCACGTCGGGGCCGACGATGGCGGGAAAGCGGTCTTTCAAGGCCGCGATGATATGCCGCGTGTCGTCGACCGACAAGGTCGTCTGGGTGATATAGGACAGCTCATCCGGCGTGCCGGGGGTGAGGGCCGCGACGTCCTGGACGGTCTGCACGAGATGCACGACGCCAGGGATCTGGCCGATGGTGCCCTCGACCTCGGCATGGCCGGCATGTCCGATCAGCACGATTTCCCGTCCCTGGGCGGCATACCGGCGGCCTTCGTTGTGGACCTTCGAGACCAGCGGGCAGGTCGCGTCGATCACCGGGAGGCCACGCTCCCGGGCCACTTCCTCCACGCGTCTGGCAACACCGTGGGCGCTGAACACGGTCATGGCACCCGGTGGAATCTCATCAAGTTCGTCGACGAACACGGCGCCGCGGGTGCGCAGATCCTCGACGACATGCCGATTATGCACGATTTCGTGGCGCACATAGACCGGAGGTCCGTATTTCTTGAGAGCGCGTTCGACGATCTCGATCGCTCGTTCGACGCCGGCGCAAAAGCCGCGGGGCTGAGCCAGAACCACCCGTAACATGCACTCTCTCCAAAGCTTTCTTCGTCCAAGCCCGCTGATATTGGGGGCCCGGACGCTCATATCCAACTGCAGCAGTCGGATATGATTGTTTGCAATTGCGCCGCCATGCTTGTTTAAAACCGGCCGTCGTTCAGCCCGGGCGTAACTATGACTGACAATCCCTGCTCGGGTTGCCTGTGTTTCGCCCACCGATATCAGCGACTTGTATGGCACGAATCGATGGCAGCGAGTAGAATCAAGGTTTAGAGAGTGTCGTAAGCGACACGGTGACAGCGGAAGTGTGGGTTTCCGGCAACAGATAGAACCATCTCGTTCAGCCCGTTCGCATGGTCGACGGGGCATCCCCAGGTAGTAGTGGCACAAAGTTGCGATCGCGCGCTGGCGGTTGGATATGAGATAGCATGAGGGTAAGCGAAGGCATGGTGCCGATGGCCGCAGTGATGGATCGCGAGTCGCTACCGTTGGCGATGTCGCGTCTGGCGGCGGAGTCCGAGCGCACCCTGGACGAGCTGCTGCCGCTGCCTGAGGGGACGGAGGCGCGTGTTGTGGAGGCGATGCGCTATGCCAGCCTGGGCGGCGGCAAGCGTTTGCGCGCCATTCTGGTGATGGAGAGTGCCGCCTTGTTCGGCGTCGACCGGCGCTGTGCCGCCCGCG
>Ga0116226_10000247_pt1 | contig 44183 bp, 46 predicted proteins | sample S1TSphfallax_FD_89692 | JGI IMG/M metagenome (GOLD analysis project Ga0116226, IMG submission 89692) | Host-associated microbial communities from peat moss isolated from Minnesota, USA - S1T2_Fa - Sphagnum fallax MG | ecosystem: Host-associated > Plants > Peat moss > Unclassified | place: USA... | reverse complement strand
TGCAGGCGGAGCATGCGCCGCCGCGCCGGGCGTCCGGCGGAATCGCTGAGGCGGAGCCGAGGCGTCAAAAAGAATCTAGAGCCGCTTGCGATCGCCTGCGATTGCGAGCGGCTCTCGGCGCCGACTGGCGCCGCGCCGGGCGTCCGGCGGAATCGCTGAGGCGGAGCCGAGGCGTCACAAAGAATCGAGTGCCGTTCGCCGCATTTTAGCTGTGCTGGTCATGACAAAAAATATGTGCTAGGAAACGGCACTTTTTGCGGGCGACGGGCGAGCAGGCTCGACCGCTTCAGTCCAGAATTTCCGGCCAAACCAAGTCTTATAAAGAGGTTATCAAATGTCTGACGTCGCCGAACGGGTAAAGAAAATTGTTGTCGAGCATCTTGGCGTTGAAGAATCCAAGGTCACCGAGACGGCGAGCTTCATCGATGATCTGGGTGCTGACAGCCTGGACACGGTCGAATTGGTCATGGCCTTCGAAGAGGAATTCGGTTGCGAGATCCCTGACGACGCCGCTGAAAAGATCCTGACTGTCAAGGACGCGATCGAATTCATCACCGCCCATAGCTGAGTTTGCCGCCGCGCTGCTGGTGGTGCGATGCGTCGGGGTAAAATCGAACGGAATTGTCCGTATGGTTTTATCCACTAGCCCGGCAGTGCGGCGATCATTTTTTCAGGTAGCAGACCCAAGGAACGCATGAGACGAGTAGTCGTGACAGGTCTCGGCTTGGTAACCCCGCTGGGGGCCGGCCACAAGGCCAACTGGGATCGCCTGACCCACGGGATCTCAGGGCTCCGCCCCATCGACCATTTTGATGTTTCTGATCTGCCGGCTCGGGTTGCCGGGCAGGTGCCGACCGGCACGTCAGAAACGTATCATTTCGATGTTGACAGTATCGTGTCCAGCAAGGACCGCCGCCGCATGGATGATTTTATTGTCTTTGCGCTCGGGGCGGCGACGCAGGCCGTCCATGACGCCGGCTGGACGCCGACCGACGAGGAATCGCTTGAGCGTACCGGCGTGATGATCGGATCCGGCGTCGGAGGATTGCCGGCGATCGGCGAGGCCACGATGAATCTCTTCGAGAATGGGCCTCGCCGGGTATCGCCGTTTTTCATCCCGATGAGTCTGATCAATCTCGCCTCCGGCCATGTCTCGATCCGCTTCGGCTTCAAGGGTCCCAATCATGCGGTGGTTACCGCCTGCTCGACCGGCGCCCATGCCATCGGCGATGCCGCCCGACTGATCATGTTCGACGATGCCGATGTCATGGTGGCGGGCGGTACGGAGGCGACCGTGTGCCGCCTTGGCGTCGCCGGATTCTCGGCGGCGCGGGCCCTCTCTACCGCATTCAATGACGAACCTACCCGTGCATCCCGGCCGTGGGACAAGGATCGCGACGGTTTCGTGATGGGCGAGGGCGCGGGCGTCGTCGTTCTCGAAGAATATGAGCATGCCAAAAAGCGCGGCGCCCACATCTATGCCGAGATCATCGGTTATGGCATGTCGGGCGACGCCTATCACATCACCGCACCAGCGGAAGACGGCAATGGCGCCTTTCGCGCCATGCGCGCCGCCTTAAAGCGGGCCAATCTGCCGGTCGAGGCGATCGACTATATCAATGCCCACGGCACCTCGACCCAGCTGGGTGACGAAATCGAATTGAACGCGGTGAAGCGCTTGTTCGGCGATCATGCCTATAAGCTGTCCATGTCGTCGACCAAATCGGCGATCGGTCATCTGTTGGGCGCCGCCGGCGCGGTCGAGGCGATCTACTCGATCCTCGCCATGAATCATAATCTGGTTCCGCCGACTCTCAATCTCGATAACCCGTCGCCGGGCTGCGACATCGATCTGGTGCCGCATCACGCCAAGGAACGACCGGTCAATGTCGTGCTGTCCAACTCTTTCGGTTTTGGCGGCACCAACGCGTCGCTGATCTTTCGCGGCGTGTAGCCATGCGCTGGCTGCCGCGCCTTGCCGCCCTGGTCGTTTTGATCGGCGTGGCGATGGTGGCGCTTCGCTTCGGGCTCGACAGGGTGCTCCAGACACCGGGGCCTGCCGCCAGGCCGGTCACGGTTCTGCTGCCGAAAGGCACGGGCGGCCAGGAAATGGGCCGGCTGCTGGCCGAGGCGGGAGTGATCGACCGACCCCTGCTTTGGCCGCTGCTGGTCAGATGGTCCGGCCGCCAGCCTCTGCAGGCGGGAGAATATGAATTTCCCGCTGCCGCGACACCTCTGCTGGTGATCGACATGATGCGCCATGGCCAGGTCGTGGTGCATCGCCTGACCATCGCCGAGGGCCTGACCGTGCGGCAGATCCTCGCCGCTCTGCAGCATGCCGAGGCGACCAGCGGCAGAATCAGCGACCCTCCCACGGAGGGCAGTCTGCTCCCGTCAACCTATTATTACAGCTATGGCGAAGAGCGCGCGGCGCTGGTGGCCCGCATGCAACGCGACATGAAGGCGCTGCTCGACGATCTATGGGCCAAACGGGTTCCCGATCCTTTGTTACCGACCAAGGAAGCGGCCCTGACTCTGGCGTCCATCGTCGAGCGCGAGACCGGTTTGGCCGAGGAACGGCCACATATCGCCGCGGTCTTTCTCAATCGATTGCGTCTGCATATGCGCCTGCAATCCGATCCGACCGTGATCTATCTGCTCAGCCATGGCGACGGTGTGCTCGACCGCCCGCTCAGCCATGCCGATCTGCTGACCAATGATCCCTATAACACTTACGTCAGCGATGGCCTGCCGCCCGGCCCGATCTCCAATCCGGGGCGCGCCAGTCTGATCGCAGTTTTGCATCCCGCTGCCAGCGATGATCTCTATTTCGTCGCCGATGGATCAGGCGGCCATGCTTTCGCCCGATCCCTGGCCGAGCATAATCAGAACGTGACCCACCTGCGTCATTTGGAGCAGGATCTGGCGAAAAGGAAGGGATCGTCGCCATGACCGAACTTGAGTCCTTCGCCGATATCTATCGACTGGTCAGCCAGTTTTCCTCGGAAGACGCACCTGCCGTCGCCGCCTGGAGCGCGCGTGAGCCGCACTTGACCAAGCCGGCCGGATCGCTGGGCCGGCTTGAGCAGGTAACCCGCCATCTGGCGGCATGGCAGGGGCAGCACCCGCCGGTGCTGGCGCGCCTGCGGGCGCATGTTTACGCCGCCAATCACGGGGTTGCGTCGCTCGGTGTCTCGGCCTTTCCGGCGGCGGTGACCGAGCAGATGGTGATCAATTTCCAGAATGGCGGCGCAGCGATCAATCAGCTCTGCGATCTCTTCGGCATCGCGCTTTCGGTTGATGCCCTGTCCCTCGACCGTCCGACCGCCGATTTCACCCGCGGGCCGGCAATGAGTGAGAATGAGTGCGTCGACGCCTTCGCCACCGGAATGGCGGCGACCGACGACACCATGGATCTGCTCATTCTGGGTGAGATGGGGATCGGCAATACGACCTCGGCCGCGGCCGTCTGCCTGGCCTTGTTCGGCGGCAAGGCCGGCGACTGGACCGGGCGCGGCACGGGTGTCGATGACGCGCAATTGCGCCGCAAGACCGAGGTGGTCGCGGCCGGTGTCGCAAAGAATGGCGGGGAAGACCCGCTGGTGATTTTGCAAAGCCTGGGCGGGCGCGAATTGGCGGCAATCTGCGGCGCGGTGACCGGTGCGCGGCTGCGCAAGATTCCGGTTCTGCTGGACGGCTATGTCTGCACCGCGGCCGCGGCGATCCTGCATGCGATCCGCCGCGATGGGCTGGATCACTGCCTGGTCGGCCATGTCTCGGCGGAGCCCGGTCATCGGCGCCTGCTGGAAAAATTGGGGAAACAACCGCTGCTTGATCTCGATATGCGCCTGGGCGAGGCCTCGGGCGCGGCTGCCGCGGTCGGGCTGCTCAAGGCAGCGCTGGCCTGTCACAATGGGATGGCGACCTTCGCCGAGGCGGGCGTCAGCGGCAAGGACTTATAGGCTCAATCACCAATTCAGCGAAGGACTCGGCGCGCAAGGCGTTCTTCAGCGCCTCCTTATGCGCCGGCTCGGTGGTGAAGAGGATGCTGTCCGGTGCCAATTCGGATGGCGCGGGCTACGCTCAGCCCGCCTACACCGGAATCGATGAGGATCAGTCTTAAGGCTGACATTTGGCCGCCCGCTTATTCCGCGATCTCCAGGGCAGGCTTGCGCCGGCTCGGCTTGCGGGTTGCCCTGGTTCCCCGGCTCAGCCCCTCGAAAAACAGATAGATGACCGGCGTGGTGAAGAGAGTGAGCGCCTGACTGACCGCAAGTCCGCCAACCATCGCGACACCGAGCGGCTGGCGCAGCTCCGAGCCGGCGCCGCTGCCGAGCATCAGCGGCAGGCCGCCCAGCAGAGCCGCCATGGTGGTCATCATGATCGGCCGGAAACGCAACAGGCAGGCTTCACGGATCGCCTCAAAGGCGGGCAGACCGCGCTCGCGCTGCGCGGCGATGGCGAAATCGACCATCATGATGCCATTCTTCTTGACGATGCCGATCAGCAGCAGAATGCCGATCAGGGCGATCACCGACATGTCCTGATGAAACAGCATCAGGAACAGCAGAGCGCCGGCGCCCGCCGAAGGCAGGGTCGAGATGATCGTCAGGGGATGGATGAAGCTCTCATAGAGAATGCCGAGAATGATATAGACGGCCACCAGCGCCGCGACGATCAGCAGCGGCATGGTCGCGAGCGACGCCTGGAAGGCTTGCGCCGTTCCCTGGAAACTGGTGACCACGCTGCCCGGCAGGGCCATCTCAAGCGCCGCTTTGTTGATCGCGTCGACAGCATTGCCGAGCGCCACTCCCGGTTTCAGATTGAAGGACAGGGTAACCGATGGAAATTGCCCCTGATGATTGACGCTTAACAGGCCGAGCGGTTCGGTCGAGGCGTGGACCAGCGCTGACACCGGCACCTGATTGCCGGTGAGGGGCGACTTGATATAGAGCCGGTTCAGATCGGCGGGCGTCTTCTGCATATCGGGGGGAACTTCAAGCACCACATGATAGGCGTTCAACTGGGTGAAATATTGCGCCACCTGCCTTTGGCCGAAAGCGTCATAAAGCGTATCGTCGATCAATTGCGGCTGAATGCCGAAGCGCGAGGCCTGATCACGATCAATGACCAGGGACAGAGTGGCGCCGGCATTCTGCTGATCGGTGGCAACATCCTTCAATTCCGGCAAGGAGCGCATTTTCTGCAGCATCTTCGGCGCCCATTGGTTCAATTCGTCGAGACTGGCGTCCTGCAGCGCATATTGATACTGGGTGCGGGTCAATTGGCCGCTGAGATTGACGTCCTGGGGCGCCTGCATATAGACGCGGACACCCGGCAGCCTGGCGAATTTCGGCGCCAGGGTGGCAATGATCTGATCGGCATTGAGGCTGCGTTGGTCCCAGGGCTTCAGATTGATATACATGCGGCTCGTATTCATGGTCGGGCCGCCGAGATAGGACGAATAGGTCTCGATATTCGGGTCGTCGGTCAGGATCTGGTTGATCGCGATCTGACTGTCGCGCATCACGGCAAAGGAACTGTCCTGAGCGGTCTCGGCGAGACCGAACAGAAGTCCCGTGTCCTGCTGCGGGAAGAAACCTTTGGGAATGATCACATAGAGGAACACGGTCAGCCCGACGGTGGCGACGAAGCTGGCCAGGGTCAGCTTCTGATGACGCAGCACGACATCCAGCAGCCTGCGATACCCCGTCAGCAGGGCATCGAAACCGCGCTCGAAAGCCATATAGAGCCTGCCATGGGCGATCTTGTGCTCGTCGCGCAGGACCTTCGAACACATCATCGGCGTCAGGGTGAGGGCCACCACCATGGAGACGAAGATGGTCATGGTCACGGTCATGGCGAATTCGCGCAGCAGCCTTCCGACTACGCCGCCCATGAGCAGGATCGGTATGAACACCGCCACCAGCGAGATGCTGATCGAGACGATGGTGAAGCCGACTTCGCCGGCGCCTTTCATCGCCGCCTGCACCGGCGTCATCCCCTCCTCAATGTGACGATAGATATTCTCCAACATGACGATGGCATCGTCGACGACAAATCCAACCGCTATGGTCAGCGCCATCAAGGAAAGATTGTCGAGGGAATAGTGGGCAAGAAACATCAGCCCCGCGGTGCCCAGGAGGGCCAGGGGTACGGTGATGCCGGGAATGATGGTTGCCCAGACATTGCGGAGGAACAGGAAGATCACCCCCACCACCAGCAGGATGGTCAGGACCAGGGTGAATTCCACGTCATTGACCGAGGCGCGGATGGTCATGGTGCGGTCGATCAACACGTCGAGCTTGATTCCAGGCGGCATCGAGGCGCGTAACAACGGTAGTTTGGCGCGGATGTTGTCGACGGTCTCGATCACATTGGCGTCGGGCTGCTTGAGCACCACCAGCAGAATGCCTTCCTTGCCGCTCATCCAGGCGGCGGATTTCGAGTTCTCGGGCGCCAGGCTGGCGCTGCCGATGTCCCTGACCCGGACCGGCGCGCCATTGCGGTAGGCGATGACGGCATCGTTCCAAGGCGTGGCGTCGAGAATCTGGTCGGTGACATAGAGCGTATAATTGCGAGTATCCCCATCAAGCTGACCCTTGGGAGCATCGACCGTCTGATTGCTGATGGCGGACCGCAGATCCTCGAGTCCGAGCCCCATATTGGCCAATTTCGCCGGATCCGCCTGAATGCGCACGGCCGGCTTGCGTTCGCCGCCGATGGTCACCAGGCCGACGCCAGGCAAGCGGCTGATCTGTTGCGCGACGACCGTATCTGCGAAATCATCGACCGTGGTGATCGGCAGGCTGTCCGAAGTGACGCTCAGCAGCACGATCGGGCTGTCGGCCGGATTGATTTTGCGATAGGTCGGCGGACTTGGCAGGATTTTCGGCAATTGGCCGCCGGCCGCGTTGATGGCGGTCTGCACATCCTGGGCGGCGGCATCGATATTCCGGTCGAGATCGAACTGCAGTACAATGTTGGTGCTGCCTAGGATGGAGGTCGAGGTCATCTGGGTGACGCCGGGGATTTGCGAGAATTGCCGCTCGAGCGGCGTGGTCACCGAGGAAGCCATGGTCTGCGGATCGGCGCCCGGAAGGTTGGCCGAAACCTGGATCGACGGAAAATCGACCTGAGGCAATTTCGCCACCGGCAACAGCGGAAAGGCGACCAGCCCTGCCAATAAGATCGCCGCCATCAGCAGGGTCGTGGCGACCGGACGCTGGATGAAGATGCTGGAAAAATTCATGGCTGAGCGGCTTTGGCGGTGCGGATCTCGACATGGCTGCCGGCTTGCAGGCGATATTGTCCGCTCACCACCACCATTTCACCCTCTTTGAGGCCGCTCCGCACCACCGCGAAGCCTTCGCTGACAGGGCCGATCTCGAGCGGCCGCATCTCGACCGTCGAGTCATCCTTGACGACGAAGACAAAGCGCTTGTCCTGGCCGCGCTGAACGGCGTCTTCCGGCACGGTCAGCACGCCCGACAGTTTCTCGAGGGTGAGCCGGGCATTGACGAATTGTCCAGGCCACAGGCTGTGCGACTTGTTGGGCAGAGTGGCGCGCAGTTTGACCATGCCGGTGGTCTGATCGACCTGATTGTCGACCAGATCGAGGCTTCCATCATCGAGATGTTTCTGCCCGTCGCGGCTGAGTGCGGTGACCGCCAGGCCCTGTTGCGCGCCCGCCTGCAGAACGCTCTGCAACTGGTCTTCCGGCAGGCTGAACAGCAGATGGATCGGCTGCAATTGGGTCAGGGTGACCAGCCCGGTGGCGTCGCTGGCATGGACGATATTGCCGATATCGATAGCGCGTATGCCGACCCTTCCCTCGATGGGCGATCGGATCATGGTGTAGCCGAGGGTGACCTTGGCGCTGTCGATGGCGGCCTGGTCGCCGGCCACGGCGGCCTGCAACTGATCGACCAGTGCGTGGGTCGCGTCCAATTGCTGATGGGCCACATAGTTACGGTCGGCAAGGTTGGTATAACGCTGCAGATCGAGTTTGGCATTGGCCAATTGCGCCAAATCCTGGGCCTTCTTGGCGACTGCCTGGTCGAGGGCGGCCTGAAAACTGCGCGGATCGATCTCGAACAAAAGCTCGCCGATATGGACCTCCTGACCCTCCTTGACCGCCAGCCTGATCAATTGTCCGTCCACCTGCGGCCTGATCAAGACGCTGTTATAGGCTTGCACCGTGCCCAACCCTTCGAGATAGGTCGGCATGTCGCGCCGCATCACTTTGCCCACCGTCACCGGAATGCCGGGCGCTGCAGGTGGGTCTGCGGCCAGAACAGCGGGGCCAAGGCTTGCTGTGAGCAGGATGGAAAGAAAAAAGACACGATTCATAAAGGCGTTCCAGCTTTGCTCAGGTCGGTCGCGCACACTCTGCCGTGACGGGAGGAGATCCGCAAGAAAGTCTGCTATCGGTTTGGTGCTGATCGCATTATCTTCGCCGGGCATGGCAGGGATGTCGTGATGTCCTCGGTACAGGATTGGATAATGACGGTCAGAGGCTCTTGTTGCATTGTTGCTCTTCTTGGTCTGTTCGGCTGTTCGGTGGGGCCCGACTATCAGCGGCCGCCGGTGGACGCGGTCGCGGCCTGGGATGGCCCGGCGGTTGACCAGGCTTGGCCAAGCGAGAGTTGGTGGCGCGGTTTCCAGGTCGGCGACCTCGACGCGTTGATGCAAGAGGCCAAACAGGCCAATTTCGATCTGCAGGTAGCGGTGGCGCGGCTGAAGCAGGCCAATGCCGCTGCCGTCATTGCCGGCGCCCCGCTTTTGCCATCGCTCGCCGCCAGCGGCTCCGGCGAACGGATTCGCCAGCAACCCAGCTACAAGTCCGGCACCAATATCTACAGCGCCGGCCTGATCGCAAGCTATCAACTGGATTTCTGGGGCGCTCTGGCCGATCAGGCGGAAGCCGCGCGTCTGACCGCCGCAGCCAGCCAATTCGACCGCGAGACCGCCGAACTATCGGTGCAATCGGCGGTCGCCGACAGCTATTTTTCGCTGTTGTCCTTGAACGAACGGATCGCTCTGGCCGAAGAGAATATCCGCGCCGCGACCGGCGTGCTGGATGCCTATCAAGCCCGCTTCGAGGTGGGCATCGCCTCCCAACTCGATCTGGCGCAACAGCAGAATGTGCTGGAGGAGCAGCGTGCCGCTTTGCCGCCGCTGCTTGAACAACAGCGCCAGAGCCGCGACGCCCTGGCGGTACTGGTCGGGCGTCTGCCCGAGCAGGTCAGCGCGCCCTCCGGCCACCTCGCGGCGGTCCGGCTGCCCGCCATTATCTCAGGCATGCCGTCCGGACTGCTGGCGCGGCGTCCCGACGTGCAATCAGCCGAGGCGCAATTGCGTGCATCCCATCAGAATGTCAAAGCGGCGATCGCCGCCCTCTTTCCCAATATCTCCCTGACCGCCCAGGGCGGCGGGCTCAGCGGCGCGCTCTCCGGACTATTCCAGCCGGCTGGCGCCTTCTATGCTCTGAGCGGATCCCTGTCCCAGCCAATTTTCAAGAATGGCGCCTTGCAGGCGGGGATCGATCTGGCGCAGGGGCAAAAGGATCAGCAATGGGCGACCTATCGTAAAACCGTCGTGTCAGCCTTCGCTGATGCCGAAGACGCGCTGATCGCTGTCGAGATGGAACGGCGGCGCGAAACCGCTGAAGATGCCGCCGTCGCAACGGCCCGGCAAGCCTATGACATCGCCCAGGACCAATTGCGCTATGGGACGATCGATATTCTGACTGTGCTTAACACCCAACGCTCTCTATTCCAGGCTGAAGACAGTCTGGCGCAGGCCCGACTGACCCATGTCCAGGCTGTGATCTCCCTGTTCATCGCCTTAGGCGGCGGTTGGCAAGGCCCGGAAGAAGGTTAAGATGGTTTCGTGTACTTCGGCGATCTGCTCGCCGGTCGGCATGGAGCCGTCAGCAGCCGGCTGCTCCATCAGCGTCTTCCAGGTCGTCATACCTTTGCCATCGCTCAATTTGCCGATCAAGGCGCCGAACGTGCGTCGCATGAGGGAAATTGTCCGTGGTTCGGCGTAGATGATCTCCCAATTCAACCGTTTGCCATAGGTGGCCAGCATTGACTGGATGATCGCCCGGCATTCGGAATCATAGGAAATAAACGGCGGCCCAATCAATTGCCGCGCGGTGGCGAAGTAAGCCGACAGGAATTTACGCGAGAAGCTCGGCGGGCTGGCGTAGAACATCGGTTCCAGCGGCAGCGCCAAAAGACGGTGGATCGGATCCGACCGCATGCCGGCGCGGTTTTGCGGCGCTCCGGAACTGTCGCGTTCCCCATCCTCGCTCTCTTCCTGGATTTCCGCTTTGGCGATGGCCAGCAGTGACTGTTCGGCATCCTGGACCGAGTTCTGGCGGGTCGCGGCAAAAGCCCGATCCAGTTCGACTGTCCCGCGCTCGATCAAGGCAATGGTACGATCAATATCGGCCAGACTGACCATGCCGTCCTTGGCAAGACTACCCAATACGCCGCGCAAAACACGTAATGCCAGAGAGGCGGCGGCTCGTCCGGCAGTCATGTGCGTTCCCATAAAAATCCCAATCGAATTCACTTTTGTAAACTGATTGATGAAGTTTATCATCCATGTTAGCTGTGACTCAACCTCCTGTTACTGAAGGTTAATCTTACCGATTGCAGCGGAGAGTGCAAAATGGCGATCCACGAAGTCCTTGATCGTAGGGTCTATGCCGCCGATGAAATCATCTTCAAAGAAGGCGAAGTCAGCCGCCGCTGCGCTTATCTGGTCGAGACCGGCCGAGTCGAGATCAGCAAGAAAAGCGAGGATGGCAGGGACAAGGTGCTGGGCTTTATCCCCGCCGGCGGCATTTTCGGCGAGATGGCCCTGGTCGACAACAAGCCGCGTATGGCGATGGCGCGTGCCGTCGATACCACCACGGTAATTATCATCTCGGAAAATATGCTCGATGCCAAATTGAAGAAGGCCGATCCCTTCATCCGCGGCCTGCTGAACGTCTTCGTCCGCAATATCAGGGATATGGCCGAATGGACGCCGAATTGATCAGCCTGTAATTCAATGGCTTAGAGCGCGACGGGCTAATGTCATCGCGCTCTAGAGCGCGACGAGACGAAGCTCCCGGCCGAACACGGCCAGCGCCTTGTCGAGGCTGTCGGCATGCATCAGGGAGCGCGGCCCGTGGGCGATTTCCCAGTCGTCATCGCCATGTTTGATGATAGTGAACAGGGGCTGGGCCATCGAATGGCGGAAAATCGCGAAAACAGCGCGCCCCTCGCCCTGATCGATGGCGTAGTCGCGCCACTCGCCGGAAGCGACCCGTTGACTGTAAAGACTGAGGATCAGGCCCAATTCGCTTCGCCGGAAACAGACCGGCATCACGGTACCCGCCGAGAGGAGGGCGCCATCACTTTACCTGTACCGGCACCAGATCCATTCGGGCGCCATAATAACGGGACTCGTCGCTGGCCAGCTGGCGATCATAGCAGCTCACGACAGCGATGCTGCGATAGCAGTAGGTCGTGCGGGGCTCCTTCGGGACAGGCGTCTCGTCGACGCAATAATGCTCGCCCATCGAGGCACGCACCAGGGAGCAATCCTGACCGGTCGCCCAGGAGATCACATGATCTTCGACGGTTTTGTCCGTATTGATGACGCTGATGCCATCCAGCACGACCAACCCGGTCAGCGGGCTGTAAGGCAGATGCATCGCGACGGCCGTGTTATTAGCCGGCGAACAAGCCGTCAACAAGGCCAGACTGGCGAGTGAACAGATCAGGACATGCCGCATCGAATAATCCCATCAGCAGAGATGCGGGACTCTTCCCACTCTCCGAGTTCGGCAGAATAGCGGAAAATGCCCCGGATCTGTTAGGGAAATCCCTTGATTATTGAGCCGCCGCCGCCTCGGGACGGCCGACGGCCCGATCGAAATCGGCCAGCAGCTGGCGGGTGAGGGCGCCCGGCGTGAAGCGATAGTCACCGATTTCGCCAACCGGAGTGATTTCGGCGGCAGTCCCGGTCAGGAACACCTCCTGGGTCTTGGCCAGCTCTTCGGGGAAAATCGCCCGTTCGACCACGTCGATGCCGCGCGCCCGGGCGAGATCGATAACCGTGCGCCGGGTGATGCCGTCAAGGAAACAGTCGGGGGTCGGCGTGTGCAACTTGCCGTCCATGGCGAGGAAAATATTCGCGCCCGTTGCCTCGGCGATCTGGCCGCGCCAATCCAGCATCAGCGCATCCTGATAGCCGGCATTTTCCGCATCATGCTTGGACATGGTGCAGATCATATAGAGCCCCGCGGCCTTGGAGGCGGTCGGCGCGGTTTCCGGGTGGGGGCGGCGCCATTTGGCGAATGTCAGGCGAATGCCCTTCTGGCGCAGTTCGGTCGGAAAGTAAGACGGCCACAGCCAGGTGGCGATGGCGACATGAATCTTGCTCGACGGTGCTGAGACGCCCATCTGTTCGGAGCCGCGCCAGGCCAGCGGGCGGACATAGCCGTCGATGATGCCATTGGCCGCCACCACCTGACGGGTCGCGCTATCCAGCTCGGCAACCGAGTAGGGAAGCTCGAACCCGAGGATGCGGCCGGAATTGACCAGCCGTTCCGAATGATCCGACAATTTGAAGACCTGGCCGCCATAGACGCGCTCGCCTTCGAACACGCAAGAGGCGTAATGAAGTGCATGGGTCAGGACATGAATCTGCGCGGAGCGCCAGGGCATCATTTTGCCATCGAACCATATGGTTCCGTCGCGATCATCGAAGGGCACCAGGGCCATCGGAATTTCCTTAACTTGTTGGTGATGTAAGAAGTCGGAAAAAATCAGTTGCTGATTGCATCCCGTAGCATTCCTTGGCATATATGTCAATATGACTGACTTAAAATCCGGCGCCAATCTGCTGTTCCTGCGTGAAGAAGAATTGCGTCAGGCGATTGAATTGCTGTTTTTCGCTTATCGCGACTTCACCGCTGAACCCGATCTTCTCTTGGCTGAACAAGGGCTTGGCCGGGCCCACCACCGGGTGATCTATTTCATCGGGCGTGATCCCGGCATCACGGTCAGCGATCTGCTGGCGATCTTGTCGATCACCAAACAGAGTCTGGCCCGTGTCCTCAATCAATTGATCGAGGACGGCTTTGTCGTGCAGAGCACCGGCGTCAAGGATCGCCGGCAAAGACTGTTGGAACTGACTGCCAAGGGCATCGCGCTCGAACGGCAATTGACCGAAAAGCAGCGCCAACGGGTGGCGCGCGCCTATCGCGAAGCCGGACCGACCGCGGTCGAGGGGTTCCGCAAGGTCATGGTCGAGCTGATCGATCCGCGCGATCGTCGACGCTTTCCGGGCCGGCCGGACCGGACGGGGCGCCGCGAAGATAAGGCCGGACCTGGATGATGACCGAGCCGACCCATATTCTGGTGGTCGATGACGATGCGCGCTTACGACAGTTGCTCAGCCGTTATCTTGCGGAGAATGGGTACATGGTCTCGACCGCCTCCAATGCCACGGATGCGCGGGCGCAGCTGGCTTCGATGGAATTCGATCTGATCGTGCTCGATGTCATGATGCCGGGAGAAAATGGCATCGATCTGACGCGGTCGCTGCGAAACGATAATTCCGTGCCGATCCTGCTGCTCACCGCCATGGGCGATACCAGGCACCGGATCTCCGGGCTTGATGCCGGGGCGGACGATTATGTCGGCAAGCCCTTTGAGCCCAGGGAGTTGCTGCTGCGCATCGCCAGCGTGCTGCGCCGGTCGGCGCGCGATGCGCCGGTCGAACTCAAACGCGCCCGGTTTGGCCGCTTCATTTTCGACTGCGACCGCCAGGAATTGTCCGAGGATGGCGCTGTGGTCCATCTGACCACCGCCGAAGCGGCATTATTGGCGATCCTGGTCGACAACGCCGGTGTGACCCTGTCGCGCGAAGCGATGGCGTCCTTGACCGGCAATGACGGAAATCTTCGCACCATCGATGTGCAGATCACCAGATTGCGCAAGAAAATCGAGGATGATCCGCGCCTGCCACGCTATCTGCAGACCGTCCGCGGCCGAGGTTATGTGCTGTGGACCGATTGATCATCCGGCTCGTGTGGCTGAAATGCATTCTGCCGCGCGGCCTGCTGGGCCGGTCGCTGCTGATTCTCGTCACGCCTTTGGTGCTGGTTCAACTCGTCGCCGCCTATGTCTTTTTCGGCACCCACTGGGATCTGGTGACGCGCCGCCTGGCCGCTGGATTGGCCGGCGATATCGGCGCGGTGGTCGAGATGATGCGGGTCAATCCTTCGGACGCGGCGCGCGAGCAGATTTTCGCCATGGCCGCCCAATCGATGGAATTGCAGATATCACTTCGGCGCGGCGATATCCTCCAGCGCACCGGCATGCTGGGCGCTGCCTCTAAACTGGCCGACCAGGTCATGGGCTACAGCCTTGAGGATAATCTGACCGGTGCGCTGGCCGAACGGGTCGGTCGGCCGGTCTTCATCGATGCCGAGAGCTTCGAGCGCGAAATCGAGATTCTGGTGCAATTGCCGGAAGGCGTGCTCGATGTGCGTGCGTCGAAAAAGCGCCTCTACAGCCCGACCACCACGATCTTTGTCCTCTGGATGTTCGGCACCTCGCTCTTGCTGCTGGGGATCGCCATCCTGTTCACCCGCAATCAGGTGCGCGCGGTGAAAAGATTGGCGAAAGCGGCGGATTCCTTCGGCAAGGGTCGCGCGGTCCCCGATTTCAAGCCCGAGGGGGCGCTTGAGGTCCGTCAGGCGGGAGCCGCGTTCGCGTTGATGAAGGAGCGCCTGAAAAGCCAGGTCGATCAGCGCACCGAAATGCTGGCCGGCGTCTCGCACGACCTCCGCACGCCACTCACCCGCATGAAGCTGCAGCTTGCCATGATGTCGGGAGCCGAGGTCGCTGATCTCAGCGAAGATGTCGCCGAAATGGAGCGGATGATCGAGGCCTATCTGGCCTTCGCCCGCGGTGAAGGCGGTGAGGCGACTCGCTCTTCCGATCTGGTTGCTCTGGTTGAGGATGTCGCCGCCAAATTGCGTCGTGATGGTGGGCAGGTCACGGTCAGCTTTGATGACGATCTGGTGCTGCCGCTGCGCGCCAATGCGGTAACCAGATGTCTTGCCAATCTGATGGGCAATGCGGTGCGCTATGCCCATCGCCTGCAGGTCGCGGTCAAGCGGGCGGGCGATATCGCCGAAGTCGTGATCGATGATGATGGCCCCGGCATTCCGCCCGGACAGCGCGAGATCGTTTTCAAGCCGTTCTATCGGCTGGAGGCTTCGCGTAATATCGCCACGGGCGGTGTCGGCCTTGGCCTGACCATCGCCCGTGATGTGGCGCGCGGCCATGGCGGCGACATTGTGCTTGAGGATAGCCCCCTCGGTGGCTTGCGTGTCCGGTTGCGCTTGCCGTTCTGAGCCACGGGCGTAAGATATATTTGTACAATTGTTTTCGTGCCGACGACTTTCTGGTGGGATCTTTCCATGGCTGCTCCGGCCCAAACCCCTAAATCGCCCGCTGAGACGGCAGATGCCCTGGTTCGCAAGGAAATTGCGCGCATTCTCAAAGGTCCGATCGCCGAGAAGATGACGGCCCTGATCCCGCCGCTCGCCAGCCAGCCTGATCCCTTCCGCACCGTGATGGAATCCCCCGAACTGCTCCTCGCCTGCTTGCAACTCTTCGCCGCCAAACGGGACGCCTTCGGCGAATTTTTGGTGAATGACGCGGGTCAACCGGTGCAGGCCAATGATGTCAGGCTGAAATGCGGTCGGTCGGTCGATGAGGTGATCGGCATGGCCGTGCGGCAGGGCATGCGCAGCTATGCCGAGAGTTTTTTTGGCGATATGGTGGCGCCGCAGAAAAATGTCGATCCGGCCAAGCCACCGGTCAGGCCGTCCGCCCCGGCCTCGAAAGCGACGCCGCGCAATTTGTTCAGACTGATCGATGTGGCCAAGCTGTCCACCCTGTTCCAGGACAATTACGGATCCGAGAAGGCCTTGCCCAAGAGCCAGACCAAATCCGGCCGCTTTTACGGCGCCATCAAGGATATTCTCGATTTTCCGTGGCAGGTCCGCTACTTCCCGCTCTATGTCCGCATCCCTTCCCATGTCTTCGAGAAATTGGGCATCGGAATCACCCGGATGGACACGGAAGAACGATTGCAGCGCCTTGCCGAACTGGCCATGGCCGACATCAACAAGGCGGAATCGGTCATCAAGGACCCGGCCCTGTTCCGCGAGATGATCGATAATAATGTGCTCGCCTCAGCGACGGTTGGCGACCTCGGCCAAGCCGGCTTCCAGGAGGTGCATGGCGCGCTGGCCAATCTCAGCCCAAAACAGAAATGGGATGTGCTGGCCAATCGTGATACGGCCAAGCGGCTCTATGAGGATAAACGCATCACCAAGCAGGATATCGAGGCGCTGGGCGACTATCTGCATGTGCTGAACGAGTTCGCGCTGGATGCGATCTTCGATTTGAAATTATCGCGTGACCAGATGCAGCTTTTCATCAAGACCGCTGAGCAAAATCTCGGACCTACCCTGTTCCTTGCGCTGTTCGGGCCGATCCACCAGATCATTCCCGACGATCCTGAGGAGCAGCAGAAAGTGCGGCGTTACCAGGTTTTCACGCAATCTTCTCTGCGCGGCATGGTGACCGCAGTCAAGCAATTGGATGACAATCTGCGCCGAACCGGCGGGGAAGGGGCGATCGGCGAATGCCTGGCAACCGTTTGCCGCACCAGGCGGCCCGATCTCGAAAAGGAAATGAAAAAGCTCGCCCCGGCAGTGATGCCGGAGGCGATCTAGAGCGCGATGACATTAGATTGACGCGAATCCGCGTCAATCTAATGTCTGAATCAGACTCTAGCGGAAAATTTCTACTTCTTTTTGGAGATACCGTCCTTGAGTTCATCCAGGATCTGGAAGAAGCGCTTGTTCAGCAGCTCGAAGGCTTCGCTATTGGACTTGGCGATGATCTCGGACAACTCCCGCGAATTGGCCAGGGCCTGCTCGAAGGCATCTTTGGTCAACTCGGTCTGGCGAACCGCTTTTTCCTGAGGTGAACCAACCTCAACCATCTGACGCGCAACAGCGGTGCTCTCTTCGATCGACTGCCGGGCGATCTCGACCTGACGCTTGAACATCGCCTGCAAACCTTCGAAAGCCAATTTGTTGGCCTGGGTCAGGGCTTCGATATTCTTATGCTGCGATGCGACCAGCGTGTCCATATCGACGCCGGGAAGCTTGAATTCACCGAGCATTTTGGTGATGTCGAACTCAAATCCGGTCTGGGCCTGTTTTGCGGCCATGAAAACCTCCTACCCTAAAAGTGCGACTGTTTGGATAGTGCATTCTAAGCCGCGCAGGCGCTGTCGTCAATGGGCATGCTGCACTGCAGCAAAGAGGCTAACCGGCCAATTCGCGAGCCCGCCTGGCGGCGGCGGCGGTCGCCCTTTGCATAAGATCGGTCAGCCCACCGGGCGCCCCCAGGATCTGCAGGGCTGCGAAGGTTGTGCCATTGGGGCTGGTGACGTTTGCGCGCAGGCTGGCGGCGGAGAGGGGTGATTGGTGGAGCAATTCGCCGGCGCCCACCACAGTCGCGCGAGCCAGGGTTTCGGCCAGCTCACGGGCCAGACCAAGTTCTTCGCCGGCTGTCGCCAAGGCCTCAACCAAGAGAAAGACATAGGCTGGCCCGCTTCCCGAGAGGGCGGTAACCGCATCCATTTCTACTTCATCCCTAATCCAGGCGACCTCGCCGACCGCCGCCATCAGGCGTTCGCAGAGCAGCCGATGCGGTTGGGAAACATGCTGATTGGCCAGCAGCACGGTAACGCCACGCCGGACGGCGGCCGGCGTGTTGGGCATGGCGCGAATGATCGCGGCGCCCTCCCCGAGCAGACCGGCGAGGGAGGCTAGGGTCCGGCCGGCGGCGATGGAAACGAACAGGGCGTTTTGATAGAGGCGATAAAACGGCACGGCCTGTTCCATCGTCTGCGGCTTTACCGCCAGCAGGATGATCTCAGGCTGGAAATCTATCGGTAACAGATCTGGGCTGGTGACCAGGCGGACCCCAGCAGGGAGTTCAGCGGTTGAAATATTTGGATCGATAATGATGATGTCATGGCCGGCATTTTCCGGCTCGAGCCAACCAGCCAGAAGGGCGCCGCCCATCTTGCCGCACCCAACCAGGAGAATATGGCTCACGCTTCGCCGACTGTATCCAGCAAAGCGGCGGCCACCGCGTCTTGCGCCGTCTTGCCGCCCCACAGCACGAACTGGAAGGCCGGGTAGAAGCGCTCGCACTCATTGAGGGCGATGTCGACCAGATCTTCAATCTGCTCCATGCTGGCGCTGCCGAGACCGCGAAGCAGGACGGCATGACGGAACATCGGGACGCCCTCTTCGGCCCACAGGCCGAAGTGACCGAGCCATAGCCGCTCATTGACGCTCGCCAGCAATTCATAAAGCTGCTGCTTCTTGGCTGGCTGGACTTTCATGTCCAGGGCGCAGCTGAAATGCAGGGCGCCGATATCTTCGCGCCAGGCAAAATAAAGACTGTAATCGCACCACCGTCCGGGGGCTTCGACCGCCATTTCATCATCATTGCGACGATCGAACGGCCAGTCGTTCGCCGACACCAACTGCTCGACCAAATCAAGCGGATTGGTGGAGGTCTCTTCTTCTATCGTCGCCGAAAAAGTCATACCCGCGACCTCCCTCGGTGGGCCCTGAAGCCGGAAGTGATCATCAGCAAACATCTTGTATGCTTAGACCCACGCAACACCATTGGTAGATTATCGTCGGCTTTTTGCGAGTGCAAGAAATATCCTGTGGGGTAAAGTGTTTGCCTGTGGATAACCGGGGATGCCTGGCTCCACCCTGAAGACAGATCAATCGGCCGGTTATCGGGCCTATTCGTTCTTTGATTTAGGTTTGACCGACGGTTTGGCAATGATGGAAGTCGCGGCGAGTTGAGCTTCGAGCGCGGCTATGCGCCCAAGCAGGGACTCCTGCTCATCGCGGGCCTTGGCCGCCATCTCGCGAACCACGTCGAATTCCTCGCGCGTTACCAGATGCAGACCAGCCAGCCACCCCTCCATCTGAGTGCGCACCAATGTCTCGACTTCGGTCTTCAGACCGGTCAGCATATTGAGGGCGCCGCCCGCCATGCGGGCGACGTCGTCGAACAGGCGATTCTCGCTTTGCATTATCGGATCCTCTCAAAATCTAGCGATATTATGCGGGTTAAACGGCTGCACGGCAATCCAGGCCTCCCGCTCTCTGTGGTCTTTTCGCCCTCATCCGGGTAAAAGGACACGACAAATCTCGCGAGGACAGGCTTCATGTATATAGTGACGGGTGGTGCCGGTTTCATCGGCTCCAATCTGCTGGCAGCCCTGGAAGACCGTGGCGACGGCGCTCTGGTGGTGGTCGATCGTCTGCGCAGCAAGGAAAAATGGCGCAATATCTCCAAGCGTGAGGTTGCCGAGATCGTCGCGCCGGAAGGATTGTTCGATTTCCTTGACGCCCATCGTCAACAGATCACGGCGATTTTTCATATGGGCGCCATCTCCTCGACCACCGAGACCGATGCCGACTTGATCGTCGACAATAATTATCGCCTGACCTCGAAGCTGTTTGCCTGGTGCGTCGCGGCGAGAGTTCGGGTGATCTATGCGTCTTCGGCCGCCACCTATGGCGATGGAAGCCAGGGTTTCGACGATGATTTCGGCGTAACGCCGCTTTCCCTGCTGCGGCCTTTGAACGCCTATGGCTGGAGCAAACACCTGTTTGACCGCCGCCTCGCCCGGGAGGTGGCTCAACAGAAGGCCATGCCGCCGCAATGGGCCGGGTTGAAATTCTTCAATGTGTATGGACCGAACGAATATCACAAAGGCAGCCAGCAAAGCGTCGTCAGCCATCTCTTTCCGCAGGCCGAATCGGGCGCCGCCGCTCATCTGTTCCGCTCTCACAATGCCGATTATGCCGATGGCGGGCAGATGCGTGATTTCGTCTGGGTGTTCGACGTCGTGGCCGTGATGATCTGGCTGCTGGACCACCCGGAGGTTAGCGGTCTGTTCAATCTGGGATCCGGCCAGGCGCGCAGTTTCTATGATCTGGCCTGCACGGTCTATCGGGCCTCGGGCCGCGAGCCGATGATCAAATATATCGATACGCCGCAAGCGATCCGCGACAAATATCAATATTTCACCGAGGCCCGTATGGACCGGTTGCGCGCCGCGGGGTATCAAGCAGCTTTCACCTCGCTGGAGGAGGGCGTCACCGCCTATGTGACGCGCTATCTGGCCGGACCGGACCGGTATCGCTGATGGCTCTGTACTTTCCTGATCTCGATCCGGTCGCTCTCCGGCTCGGACCGCTCACCATCCGCTGGTATGCGCTTGCCTATATCGTCGGGCTGACTGGCGGATGGCGCTATTTTCGCTGGCTGGCAGCGCGCTCGAGGGCGGTTATCAGTCCGCTTCAGATCGACGATTTTCTTGTCTGGGCGACGCTCGGCGTGGTGCTGGGCGGGCGGCTCGGCTATGTTCTGTTCTACAAGCCCAGCTTCTATCTGCAGGAACCGCTCCAGATCCTCTATCTCTGGCATGGCGGCATGTCCTTCCATGGCGGCGCGCTTGGAGTGATCATTGCCCTGATCCTGTTTTGCCGGATCAACAAATTGCCGTTGCTGGCGGTGGGCGATCTGCTCTGCTGTGTGGTTCCGCTCGGCCTGATGTTTGGCCGTATCGCGAACTTCATCAATGCTGAACTGTACGGCCGGCCGGTCAAGGGCGATCTGCCCTGGGCGATGGTATTCCCGAATGGCGGCCCCGAACCGCGCCATCCCAGTCAGCTCTATGAGTCGGCTCTTGAAGGGCTGGCCCTGCTGGTGATCCTGCATCTGCTCTGGCGGCAGAAGGCGCTGCGCGAGCGGGCGGGTCTGCTGTCTGGGGTTTTCCTGGCCGGTTACGGTATTGCGCGGGCAATTTGCGAGCTGTTTCGCCAACCCGACGATTTTCTCGGTTTTCTTTGGGGCGGCGCGACCATGGGACAACTCCTGTCGGCACCGTTGCTGGTGGCGGGGGCAATTCTGATTCTGCGATCGAAAAGGACCGCATGAGCGGCTCATCCGCGGCGGCCGAGCTGCGCCGGCAAGGCATCCCCTTGCGGCTGAGCGACTTCATGAAGTGCGCCGTCGCCCATTATTACGGCAGCCGTGATCCGTTCGGCGTCGTCGGTGATTTCGTCACCGCCCCTGAAATCAGTCAGATGTTCGGCGAGATCATCGGCCTGTGGGCGGCGGTGACCTGGCAATCGATGGGGGCGCCCGACGAATTTCTGCTGATCGAATTCGGTCCCGGGCGGGGCACCCTGATGGCCGATCTGCTGCGTTCGGCGGCGTTGGTGCCGGCTTTTCGCGACGGGCTCCGGGTCCACCTGGTCGAGACAAGCCCAACCCTGCGGGAGCTGCAACGCAAATGTCTGGGCGATGAGCGCGTCACCTGGCATGACGATCCGCAGACCCTGCCGCCCGGACCCGCCATCATGATCGCCAATGAATTTTTTGACGCTTTGCCGATCGATCACTATGTCCGGCGCGACGATGGCTGGCATGAAAGACTGGTGACGATGCGGCATGACAGCTTTGTTTTCATTGATGGCCCCTCTGTTCCCGCCCCCTTCATGGCGGCACTGGACGCGCCCGACGCCGAGCCGGGGCAGATCTTCGAAGTCAATTCCACCGGCCGGTCGCTCGCCACGCAGCTGGGTCAACGCTTCAGCCGGGAAAAAGGCGCCGCTCTGATCATCGATTACGGCCATGCCGAGACGGCGGTGGGCGAGAGCCTGCAGGCGCTCAGCCGGCATCGGAAGATCGCGCCCCTGACCCAGCCGGGCGAGGTCGACCTTACCGCTCATGTCGATTTCGCTGCCCTCGCGCGGGCCGCCGCGCCGGCGTTCAGCTCCAAGATCATCAGCCAAAGCTTGTTTCTCCGCCGTCTTGGCATTGAAGTGCGCGCGGACAGACTGAAAGCCGCCCGGCCCGATCAGGCCGACGCCATCCATGCCGCCTGCCAACGCCTTATCGATCCCGATGGCATGGGGGGGCTGTTCAAGGTCCTGGCCTTGGCATCGCCTGATCTGAATAACTTGCCTGGCTTCGCAGAATGATCACCGCACCCGCGCTCACCGATCTGGCCAAGTTTCGCCACGGATTTTTCACCCGTGAGGGTGGATTGTCGCAAGGCGCCTATGGTTCGCTCAATTGTGGTCTCGCCAGCGGCGACGACCGCGACACGGTGATGGCCAATCGCGCCTTGGCGATCGGCCGGCTTGGTCTGCCGCCTGCGTCCCTCGCGTCGGTGCGGCAAATCCATAGCGATCGGGTGGTGATCATCGATCAATCCTGGCCGTTCTCCGATGGCATCCTGCCCGAAGCCGACGCGGTGGTCACGGGGCGGCCCGGAATTGGCCTCGGCGTGCTGGGCGCCGATTGTCCACCGGTGCTGTTCGCCGACCCGGTGGTGGCCGTTATTGGCGCCGCCCATGCCGGCTGGCGCGGCGCCCTGGCGGGCGTCACCGACAGGACCATCGAGGCGATGGAGCGGCTGGGCGCGCGCCGCGACCGACTGGTGGCCGTCATCGGACCGGGCATCGCCCAAAACTCTTACGAGGTCGGGCCGGACTTTCCCGCTGCGTTTTTGGCGCAGGATCCGGATCACGCGATCTTTTTCGCGCCGGGCGCGAAGCCGGGGCATTGGCAGTTCGATCTAACCGGCTATATCGCGGGGCGCCTCGCTGCGGCCGGCATCCAGCAGATCTCGCGGACAATCTCCGATACGGTCGGCGAAGAGGATCGTTTTTTCAGCCATCGGCGGAGCCAATTGCGGGGTGAGCCGGCTTGTGGCCGACAGATCTCCATCATCGCTTTGGAGCCATGAGGCAGTGCTGCGCCTGATCGTCCTCTGTCTTGCAGCGGTCCTGTTGGCGGCCTGCGGCGATTTGCCGCGGCCCTTCCAGCATGAGGGCAATGACGAGCCTCTGGCCGCGCCGCGCGCGGCCCAGCCGATCACCGTGCTGGAGGTGCCGGGCCGCCCGGGCCTGGCCAACGCGCTGGTGGCAGCTTTGGAGAAGGAGGATATCGTCGCCACCAGGCAGACGGGGGGCGATAATTTCCTAACCTTGGAGGCACAATCCGGCCCCGGCGGCGGACAAAACTGGCGGCTGACCAATCAGAAGGGCGAAAGCATGGGTTCCTTCAGCGAAAGCGCGCCGGAGAAGGTCGCCGCCAAGGTGGCGGAGTTTCTGCGCGGTGATGATCTGGGCGCGACCGATCTCGCGGCGCGGCCGCGGGTCGCCATCGATCAGGTCTCGGTCACCGGCAGTCTGGACGCCGATTTGCTCAAACGCGCATTGATCGCGGCGCTGGAGCAACAGGGCATCGCCGTGGTCAGCGAGAACGCCCAATTGCGAGTCTCGGGTCAGGTGCGGATTACCCAGGGGCTCGCCGGCCATGACCTGGTCGAGATTACCTGGACTGCAGTGGATGCCAAAGGGGTCGAGGTCGGCAAAGTCAATCAGGGCAGCCCGGTGATGCGCGACGATCTGCTCAGCAAGGCGCAGGCGATGACCCATCAGATCGCGGCCGGTGGCGCCGAGGGCATCAAGCAGCTGCTCGCCGTGAAGCATGCTTCGTGACGGTTATATTTACATCCTCAAGGCCGGCTGATAAACCTAGCCGCCATGAAAATCCTCGCCTGCAACAGCAATCGCCCGCTCGCCGAAGCAATCGCCGATTATCTCAATATCGCGATTACTTCCGCGACGATCCGCCGGTTCTCCGACATGGAGATCTTTGTCGAAATCCATGAAAATGTGCGCGGCGAGGACGTCTTCGTGGTGCAATCCACCTCCTTTCCGGCCAATGATCATCTGATGGAATTGCTGGTCACCTGCGACGCTTTGCGGCGCGGTTCGGCGCGCCGGATCACCGCCGTGGTGCCCTATTTCGGCTACGCGCGGCAGGATCGCAAATCCGGCCCCCGCACGCCGATTTCAGCCAAGCTGGTGGCCAATCTGATCACGACAGCCGGCGCCGACCGGGTGGTGACGCTCGATCTGCACTCCGGCCAGATCCAGGGGTTCTTCGATATTCCGCTGGACAATCTTTATGCCGCGCCGGTTTTCACCAACGATATCAAAATTCGCTTCGAGGGCACCAAGCCGATGATCGTATCGCCCGACGTGGGCGGCGTGGTCCGCGCCCGCCTGATCGCGCGGCGCCTGGACACCGATCTCGCGATCATCGATAAACGCCGCGAACGCGCCGGCGTATCCGAAGTGATGAACATCATCGGTGACGTGCATGGCCGCGATTGTATTCTGGTCGATGATATCGTCGACTCCGCCGGCACCTTGTGCAATGCCGCCGAAGCCCTGATCAAGGCTGGCGCCAGTTCGGTGTCAGCCTACGTCACCCATGGGGTGCTGTCGGGCGGCGCCGTCGCCCGCGTCACGGCCGCGCCGCTCGAGAGTCTGGTGATCACCGACTCCATCGCCGCGACCGAAGCGGTCAAACTGGCTCATAATATCCGGCAACTCACCATCGCGCCCCTGATGGCCGAGAGCATTCAGCGCATCAGTGAGGAACGCTCGGTGTCGAGTTTGTTTGATTAGGGCGCGTCTTTTGGGTCAGCGGGAAGGATCATTCGCCTGATCACGCCGTTGATCAAGCCGTTCAAGACCACCAGCAGAATGATTCCGGTCAACATGGGTTGTGCCGCAAGGCTCCGCAAAGCCGGGCTCGCGCCGCTCAGGATACGATCCGGCAAGGCGGCAAGGCCCAGGCAGAGGATCAAAGAGACCCCGGCGACGGCGGTATTCATCTCGTCCCAGACGACGTTTTTCATGATTTGAATGCCGGAGACGGCAATCACACCGAACAACAGGGTGGAGGCGGCGGACAACACCGGACTCGGCATGCAGGCGATCAGCACGCCGATTTTGGGAATGAAGCCGACCGCCAGGGCGAAACAGCCGGCGGCGAGGGTGACCCGGCGGCTGCCAATCCCCGATACCCGAATGATGCCGATATTTTCGGCATAGGAGGTCGTGCCAAGCCCGCCGAACGTCGCGCCGACGGCGCTGCCGAGGACTTCGCCGAAAATTCCCCGACTGACCCGATCTTTGGTCAGGGTCTGGCCGCCCCAGCGGCTCAACAGGCTATAGATGCCCATGGCATCGGCCGCCGCCTGAGCATAGGCCAACAGCATAAGGGGCACCAACGCCCAGGAAACCCCGAAGCCGAATGGCAGCAGCGAGGGTAGACGGATCATCGGCGACGCGCCGACTTCCGACAGATCGATCCCCTGACTGGCGGTGTAGAACAGGCTGCCGACCAGGATACCAATCAACAGCGCCGCGCGGCGCACCACCGAGGCGCCGCCGAAAATCATGCAGGCCAGGATGACCAGAGCCGTTGCCATCGCCGCGCCGAAATTTAGGGATGGCGGACCGGAAACGCCGAACCAATTGGGAAGGCCGATACCAGCCAACTGGACACCGATGATGACCAGCAACATGCCATAGATCAGGGGTGGCGACATCAGGGGACTGAGATATCCGATCAGACCCCATCGTCTGATCGGCAGGGACAGGGCGGCGAACAACAGGCCCGCCACCGCCATCGACCCGAAAGCGGCGCCAAGACCGTAAGTCCGCGCGCCACTGACCAGAACGACGAAGAATACCGCTGTCGGCCCCTGCACCACCGGCAGGCGCAACAGGCGTCCCGACTGCAAAATCGTCACCAATCCGGTGGTGATGAAACAGGCCTGCACGATGAGGCCGACCTGCGCCTTGCTGAGCGACAATTCCTGTCCGATCAGCACCGGAAAGATCCAGATCCCGGTCAGGGCGACCAGATGCTGCAGCGCATAGCCCAGAACCATGGCCGGCGGCAGCCGTTCCTCGATCCCAACCGAAAGCCTGTAATCCCGATCGCCCACTGGGGGCATGCCCTCATCCGCCATATCTAACGATATCTTTCCTTGGTTCGCATTGCCAGAAGTCGCTGACGATGAGAAGGCCCTGTGCGTTGTCCAGGAAGGGGCTTGGCCCTCTGAATGGTTTATCGCAGCAAAGACCAAAAGATTGCAAATCGGCCGCGTCCCGTGTATTCAGTCCGCCTTTCCGGCGATGGCACCCCTGGAGGCCGCCGCTTTTTTGGAATCGTCTTTTTGGAGTTGAGAGATGAGCGATATTACCACTTTGAGCGCAAACACGCGCGACCGGGCCGGTAAAGGGGGCGCCCGGGCCACTCGTCGCGAGGGTTTGGTCCCCGCGGTGATCTATGGCGACAAGAAGGCCCCGATCTCCATTGCGTTGGATCCGCGTCGTCTGTGGGTGGAAATGAACCGTCCCGGACTGCGCTCGCGCCTGTTCGACGTGTCCGTCGATGGCTCGGTCGAGCGCGTCCTGTGCCGCGACATCCAACGGCACAAGGTCAGCGGCATGCCGCTCCATGTCGACTTCCTGCGAGTCAGCGGCGAGTCCAAGGTCCATGTCAAGGTCACCGTCCATTTCAGCAACCAGGACAAGTCGCCTGGCCTAAAGAAAGGCGGCGTCTTGAACGTTGTGTCCCATGAGCTGGAGATCATCGCGCCCGCCAATGCGATCCCGAGCGAGCTGGTGGTTGATCTGAGCGGTCTTGAGATCGGCACCTCGATCCATCTGTCGGCGATCAAGCTGCCGGAAGGCGTCACCGCGGTCAGCCATGAGAAGGACGCGACCATCGCCACGATCGCGGCCCCGACCGTGTCGGCCGGCGGCGAGGGCGACACCACCGCCGCCTCCTAAGCCTATGCATCTGCTGGTGGGGCTGGGAAATCCCGGCGCGGCTTACAGCCGTAACCGCCATAATATCGGCTTCATGGCGGCGGACGAGATCGTCCGCCGCCATGGCTTTTCTGCCTGGCGCGGTAAATTTCACAGCGCGGTCAGCGAAGGAACGCTCGGAACCGAAAAACTGCTTTTGCTCAAGCCGCAAACTTATATGAATCTCTCCGGCCAGGCGGTGGCGGCGGCGGCCCGCTTCCACAAGATTGAGCCCGATGCCATTATCGTTTTCCACGACGAACTGGATCTGCCTCCCGGCAAGATCCGCATCAAGCAGGGCGGCGGCGCAGGCGGTCACAATGGTCTCAAAAGCATCGATGCTCATCTGGGCCCGCTCTATTGGCGGGTCAGGCTCGGTATCGGCCATCCGGGCGACCGGGCGCTGGTCAATCCCTGGGTGCTGGGCGATTTCGCCAAAGAGGATCAGCTCTGGTTCGAACCCTTGCTCGACGGGCTGGCGCGCCATCTGCCTGTGCTGCTGGCCGGTCAGACGAATGATTACGTGAACAAGATCAAAGAGGCCATGCCGCGGCCAATCGGCCCGACGGCGGCGCAGGGAGAGGCATAATGGGTTTCAATTGCGGCATCGTCGGACTTCCCAATGTTGGCAAATCGACGCTGTTCAATGCCTTGACCGCGACGGCGGCGGCGCAGGCGGCCAATTATCCCTTCTGCACCATCGAACCCAATGTTGGCCGCGTTGCCGTGCCCGATCCGCGCCTCGAACAGCTCGCCATTGTCGCCAAATCGGCCAAGATCATCCCGACCCAGCTGGAATTCGTGGATATCGCCGGTCTCGTGCGCGGCGCCAGCAAGGGCGAGGGTTTAGGCAATCAGTTCCTGGCCAATATCCGCGAGGTCAACGCCATCGTCCATGTGCTGCGCTGCTTCGAGGATGGCGACATCACCCATGTCGAGGGCTCGGTCGATCCGGTGCGCGATGCCGACACCATCGAGACCGAATTGATGCTGGCCGATCTGGATGGTCTCGAACGCCGCGTGATCGCCCAGCAGAAGAAGGCCAGGGGCGGCGACAAGGACGCTTCGGCACAAGTCGAGGTGATGGAATTGGCCCTGGCTGCTTTGCGCGACGGCAAACCGGTGCGCAGTATCGCCTACGACGCCGATCAGAAGGCGCTGGTCAAAGGCCTCGGCCTTTTGACCTCAAAGCCGGTTCTTTATGTCTGCAATGTCGAAGAGGCCTCGGCCGCGACCGGTAACGCATTCTCGGACCAGGTTGCCACCCTGGCCAAAGCTCAGGGCGCCGCCCATGTGGTAATCTCGGCGGCGATCGAGGCCGAGGTTTCGCTGCTCGCGGATGAGGCCGAGCGGGGGGAGTTCCTTGCGGCGCTCGGACTGGAAGAGACCGGCCTGACCCGGGTGATCCGCTCCGGCTATGGGCTTTTGCAGCTGATCACCTTCTTCACGATCGGCCCAAAAGAAGCCCATGCCTGGACCTTGCCCAGGGGCCTCAAGGCGCCGCAGGCGGCCGGCGTCATCCACACCGATTTCGAGCGGGGCTTCATCCGTGCCGAAACCATCTCGGCGGCCGATTTCCTGGCCTGCGGCAGCGAAGCCGCGGCCAAGGAAAATGGCAAGATGCGGCTGGAAGGCAAGGAATATCAGGTTCAGGATGGCGACATCTTCAACTTCCTGTTCAACGTCTGAAATTTAACTTGCGTTGCTTCTCGATGGGCGTATAAGCGCCCCCCTCTGTGGTGGCTAGGGATATATCATGAAACAAGCGACCTTTTTGGGCCGCCTGGTGATTGTCGGGTTCGGCAGCATCGGTCAAGGCGTGTTGCCATTGATTCTCCGTCATGTCGATATCGATCCCGCCAGGATTACCATCGTCACCGCCGAGGAGCGTGGCCATGATGTGGCGGACGAATATGGCGTGCACTTTACACTGCAGCCCCTTACGCCAGCGAATTATCGGACGGTGCTGAAGCCGATGCTGACGATCGGCGATTTTCTGATCAATGTCGCGGTCGATGTGTCCTCGGTGGCGCTGATGGAGCTTTGCCGCGAGCAGGGTGCGTTCTATATCGATACCTGCATCGAGCCCTGGGCCGGTGGCTATACCGATCCCAGCCTCTCGCCGTCTTTGCGCTCGAATTATGCACTGCGAGAATCGGCACGGAAATTCCGCGGCGGCAATCACCCGACCGCCATTGCCACCCACGGCGCCAATCCTGGACTGGTCTCCCATTTCGTCAAACAGGCGCTCCTGCGGATCGCCAAGGATACCGGTCTTGAGGTCGATAAGCCGACCAGCCGCGACGAATGGGCGCGGCTGATGCAAAGCCTGGGCGTCAAGGTAATCCATATCGCCGAACGCGACACCCAGATCGCCGCCCATCCCAAATTGCCGGGCGAATTCGTCAATACCTGGTCGGTTGATGGTTTTGTCGGCGAATCCTGCCAGCCGGCCGAACTGGGGTGGGGGTCCCATGAGCGCGCCCTGCCGCCGCGCGGATATCGACATGATTTCGGTCCCGATTGCGCCATTTACATCACCCGTCCCGGCGCCAGCGTGCGGGTACGGAGCTGGACGCCGCAGGAGGGATCCTATCAGGGTTTCCTGGTCACCCATTCCGAGGCGATTTCGCTGGCCGACTATTTCACCGTCGGCGCCGGCGCCACGCCGGATTTCCGTCCGACCGTCCATTATGCCTATCACCCCTGCGATGAAGCGATCCTCTCCTTGCATGAGCTGGCCGGCAAGAACTGGCATTGCGAGCAAAGCAAGATCGTCCTGATGGAGGATATCACCGCCGGCAGCGATGAACTGGGCGTCCTCTTGATGGGCCATGCGAAGGGCGCCTTCTGGTATGGTTCGCGCCTGTCGATCGACAAGGCGCGCAGCCTGGCGCCGCACAACAATGCCACCAGCCTGCAGGTCACCGCCTCGGTGCTGGCGGGCATGATTTGGGCGTTGGAGAATCCGCGCTTGGGTCTGGTCGAGCCCGAGGAAATGGATTTCGAGCGGATCCTCGCCTTGACGGCGCCCTATCTTGGCGAGCTGGTCGGCGCCTATTCCGACTGGACGCCGCTCACCCATCGCGGCGAATTGTTCGACGAGGATATCGAGCGCGACGATCCCTGGCAGTTTCAGAATTTCCTGGTGACCTGACGGCGGCGGTTAATTCCGAGTTCGGCACAGCCTGGAAATTGAATTTTCCCCGGCCCAATGCGAAAGTCTTTTCAGCCGAGGCGAAGAAATAGCCGCGCGCTGTCGATCAAACCTTGCGCCTCGGCGCGAATTTTACCCAACAGGGCCTGGCGGTAAAGACGGCTGGCGTCTAGGACCGCCAGGATCCCGCTATTGCCGGCCGCATAGCTGCGCCGGGCGAGGTCGAGGGAGCGCACGGCGATGTCGAGCGCTTGCTGCTGCAAGGCCAATTCGGCGCGGTCATGTTCCAGCGCCTGCAGAGCGTCGGCGACCTGACCAAAGGCGGTCAGCACGGTTTGCTGGTATAGCTCATGCTGTTCGGTCAGAGCGGCGGCGGCCGATTGCGCCTCGGCCTTCAAAGTGCCGCCATCGAAGATGGTCTGGGTCACGCTGGCCGCCATGGCGCCCGCGCTATTGCTGAACATGAAGAGATTTTGTGGCGTAAGGGTTTGCAGGCTGGCCGATGCCGACAAGGTGATGTGCGGGTAGAGATTGGCCGTGGCGATGCCCAGCGCGGCATTGGCGGCATGCAATTGCGCTTCGGCGGCACGAATATCGGGCCGCGCGCGCACCAGGTCGGACGGCAGGGTCAGGGGCAGTTCGGCCGGCAGGCTGAAGCGATCGAAGGAAAAATCCGGCGGTGCCCAGTCGGAAGGCGCCTCGCCGACCAGGATCGCCAGAGCATGGCGCGCCACCACCCGCTGCTGGCGCAAAGGCGGCAGCAAGGTGCGGTCGCTGGCCAGTTGGGATTGGGCGCTGAGGCGGTCGGTTTCGCTGACCGATCCGGCCCCGAGCGCCGTCTCGACCAGATCGAGGGTCTGCTGGTCGTCGGTCAGGATCTGCTCGACCACCCCCATCTGCGCCTGGGCCGCCGCGATCGCCAGGGCCTGCATCGTCACGTCGAAGATCAGATCCTGGCGTGCCGCCGCCCATTCTTCCTGCTGATAATCGGCCAGGGCCTGTTGCCGTTCCACGCTACGCCGCTGGCCGCCGAAAATATCGGGCGAGAAACTGACACTTGGCCCGACCTCGTAATAATTGAAGGGCGGAATGTGGAAATTACTCGGGCCGAACAGGCCGATGCCATATTTTTGCCGCCCGACCGTGCCATCTAGGCCGAGTTGCGGCATCAGCCCGCCATTCGCGGCGATCACCGACTGTTCGGCTTGCCGCCGCCGCGCCTGCGCCGCGGCAAGCGAGTGGTTGTTGGCCAGAGCCCGCTCAATCACGCTATCGAGCTCAGGCGCTTTGAAGGCCTGCCACCATTCCGCGGTCGGACCCTCACCGAGCATGATCTTCTGCCCGCTGGTCGCCGGACTATCGCCCTCCTGGGCGTAGGACAGGCCGTGCGGACGCTCGGGCGCCCTGAAATCGGGTCCCTGGGTGCAGGCGCCCAACAGCAGGAACAGGCAGAGCGGCGTAACTTTTTCGAAACTCATGCTCATTCCCGCTTAATCCAGAACCGCAAGGTGGCCGCTCGGTTTGGCCGCATTCTTCGGGCCATGAAACACCAGCAGCAGCGGGATCGACAGCAAGGTCAGCACCAGCATCAATTGGAAATCGTCGATATAGGCGACCAAGCCGGCCTGCCGGCTGATCTGGCCATTGAGGACCAGCAAGGCCGACCGGCTGGCGGCAAAGAAGCGGTGCAGGCTGGCATGCTCACTCAGGGATGAATGATTGATCTGGCTGTTCTGGGTAAACAGAAATTGCACCACCGAAATGCCGATCGAACTGCCGACATTGCGCAGCAGACTGAAAAAGGCGGCGCCCTCGGTACGCATCTGCGGATTGAGCGTGGCAAAGGTGATGGTACTGAGCGGCACATAGACCAGACCGATGCCGAGACCCTGGATCACCCCCGAGACGATGATCGGCGTCTCGTCCATCAACAGCGACCATTTGGTCATCTGCCATAGGGACAGCGCGGTCAGCGCGAGGCCAAGAGCCATGATCAGGCGGGCGTCGAAGCGTCCCACCAGCCGTCCGACCACCAGCATCCCCAGCATGGTGCCGGCGCCGCGCGGCGCGGTCACCAGACCGGTGGTGATTACCGGATAATTCATTAAATTCTGTAACATCGGAGGGACCAGCGCCAGGGTGGCGAACATGACGATACCGACCAGAAAGATGAACAGATTGCCGATAATGAAATTGCGATCCTTGAACATGCCCGGATTGAGGAAGGGCTGCTTGCCGGTCACCATCTGCAAAATGAACAGATAGAAGCCTAGACCCGAAAGGGTCGCTTCGATCAGAATCTCGGTCGAGGAAAACCAGTCGAGCAACTCGCCGCGATCAAGCATCATCTGCAGGGCGCCGACCCCGATCGACAGGGCGGCAAAGCCGAAAAAGTCAAAGCGCGCGATCGGGCGGCGGATCGACAGCGGCAGGAAGAAAAACAGTCCGCCGAACGCGAGAACGCCGATCGGCAGATTGATATAAAACACCCAGCGCCAATTATAATCCTCGGTCAGCCAGCCGCCGAGGGCTGGACCGAGGATCGGGCCCAGCGTGACGCCCACGCCCCATATCGACATGGCCTTGCCGAAATTGGCGGGCGGATTGATGTCGAACAGGATGGCCTGGGACAGCGGCACCAGCGCCGCGCCGCTGATGCCTTGCAACAGTCGGAAGAGCACCATCTGCGGCAGGCTGGTGGCAAGGCCGCACAAGGCCGACGCGAGGGTGAAGCCGGCGATCGAGACCAGAAACACCACCTTGCGCTCGAAACGCACCGCCAGCCAGCCGGTCAGCGGCATGGTGATGGCGGCGGCGATGATATAGGAGGTCAGCACCCAGGACATCTGATCCTGGGTGGCCGCGAGCGTGCCTTGCATGCGCGGCAGGGCGACATTGGCGATGGTCGAGTCGAGCGCCTGCATGATGGTCGCCAGCATCACCGACAGGGTGATCAGGCCGTGATGCTTGACCCGTCCATCCGAGGCCAGCGGCGTCACTTTGCTGCGACTCCGAACAGGTGACGCTGGTGATTCGTATCGACAGTGACCGTGGCGCTCAGGCCGGAACGCAACGGCGTATCATCGGACAGGGTGTCGAGGGTGATCCGCACCGGCAGGCGCTGCACCACCTTGACCCAATTGCCGCTGGCATTTTCCGGCGGCAACATTGAAAAAGATGAACCGGTTCCTGGGCTGATGCTGGCGACATGGCCGCTGAAATGGCGGCCCGGATAGGAGTCGATCTCGATATCGGCGCTTTGTCCGGTCTGCATGAAGGTGAGGTCGGTTTCTTTGAAATTTGCCTCGACCCATATGTCGCTGGTCGATAGCAGCGAGAAAAGCGGCGCCGCGGTGGTGACATAATCGCCCACCTGCACCTGTTCGACCTTGGTGACGATCCCGTCGCTCGGCGCCTTGATCATCGTGTAGGACAGATTGAGCAGCGCCCGGTCGAGCAGCGCCTGAGCCTGTTGCACGGCGGGATGCTGCTCGGGAATGATATCGGCATTGCCGTCCAGATTGGCCAGGGTGTTCTGGATCGTCTGAAAGGTCTGATCGAGCTGCAGCTTTGCGGCCTGCTCGGCATGTTCCGCCTGATCGAGCTGGGCCTGCGAGGCAATACCGGCGCCGGCCAGTTTGCGCTGACGTTGCAATTCGGTCTGACGAAACACCAGCATGTCCTGAGCGGCGCGACGTTCGGCCTGTCGCTGCAGATAAACCGCCTTCAGCGCCTCGATCTGCAATTTGGCGGCGCCCAATTGCGCCTGGGCTTCCTGTACGGCAATCCTGAAGGACCGCTCGTCGAGGGCAAAGAGCGGATCGCCCTTATGGACCCGTTGATTGTCATGAACCATCACTTTGATAACCTGCCCCGGCACCGTGCTGCTGATATCGGTCCGGCTGAGCTGAACCGTCGAGTCATCTGTGGCAACGAAGCGTCCGCCGGTCAGATAGAAATAGAAGGCCACCACCGCCACCACCAAGGGCCCAGCCAGAATCAGGACCCGCCGAAGGCTCAGCAACGGGGTGGAGGTGACGGTATTTTGGCTCAGCTCGGCCATTGCAGCCCTCATGATGCGATCAGGTCGTTAACTTAGGGAGTGTGGCCAGCCAGTGTAATAGGGCATAATACGAATATACTATTCGACGGGGCACAATAATGCGGGGCGCTAAATTCGCCGATCTGGTGGCTTTCGTCGCAGTCGCCGAAAGAAATAATTTCACCAAGGCGGCGACCTATCTCGGAATCGCTCCCTCGACTCTCAGCCATACCATCCGGACGCTGGAGGAGCGACTGGCGGTGCGGCTGTTCAACCGCACCACCCGCAGTGTCGCCCTGACCGAGGCGGGCGAGCGACTATTGGCCAGGGTGAGCCCGGCCTTCACCGAACTCACCGAGGCGGTCGAGTCGGTCAATGATTTCCGCGATTCCGTCAGCGGTCGCCTGCGCCTCAGCGTGTCTACCCTGCCGGCCTACATGATCCTGATGCCCTTGCTGCGGCGTTTCCTGGTCGATCATCCCGCGATCTCGCTCGAGATCGCCATCGATGACAGTACCAGCGATATCGTCAGCGGCCGCTTCGACGCCGGCATCCGCTATGGCAAAAGGATCGAACGGGATATGGTGTCGCTGCGGGTCGGGCCGCCATTCCGCATCATCGCCGTCGCCGCGCCGTCCTATTTGCGCGATCATCCGATGCCGCTCCAGCCGCAAGACCTGCAGGGGCATAATTGCGTCCGACTGCGCCTGCCGAATGAACAGCTTCTGCCCTGGCTGTTCGAGAAGGAGGGCGATGTCATCGAGGTCGGGGTCGGCGGTTCCTTGATCGTCAATAATGCCGATCTGGCGATCCGCGCCGTCCTTGAGGGGGTCGGCATCGGCTATAGCATCGATGCCTATGTCCAGCCCTGGTTGGACAGCGGTGACCTGGTCGCCCTGCTGGCCGACTGGTCGCACCCTAATCACAGCTACCACATCTATTATCCCGACCGCCGTCACATGACGATGCCGCTCAAAGTGCTGATTGATGCGCTGCGGCGGGGTTAGAGTCCCAGAAAATGCCGAGCATTTGCCGCCCTCTAGAATATCAGGGCTGCCAACAACCCGACCAAAGGGAGGACGGCGAGGCTGAGCAGAAGCGGACTGATCTGGTCGCGGCGAAATAAAAAGGTCAGATAGAGGATCGCCAGCGCTGTGGCGCCGCCCGCCAGCATCAGATCGCGGTCGAGCAGCCAGGGCGTGAAGAACAGGCAGAAAGAGGTCGGGATGGTCGCCTGGATCATCATCGATCCGCTGATATTGGCGAGCGCCAGGCGATCCTTCCCTTGTCGCACCCAGATGAAGGCGTTAAGGGTTTCCGGCAATTCGGTGGCGATCGGCGAGAGGAACAGGGCTGCCACCTGAGGCGACAGGCCGATGGCCGGCGCCAGGCTGTCCAGCTGGCCGACAAACAGCCGCGAGGCGAAAAAGATAATCCCCGCCGCCGCCACGCATTGCGCCAGGATCCAGCCCAAGCCGGGATCGGCGCTGCCCGGTCTGAGCTTGAGCGGCGCCAGATCCTCGACCTGGTCCTGGGGGCTGGGGTGGCGCAACTCGCCGCGCAGATAGAGGCCGTAAGCCAGCAGGAAGGCCAGGCCGAACCATGGTTTTTGCACGAAGATCACCAGGCCGAGGCCGATCTTCACGGCGAACAGCGCGAGAAATACCCACTGATCACGATAGAGCCGCCGCCCTTCTTCGCGAGTCAAAAGCGGACAGCGGCGGGCGGCATAGAGGGCGATGCCCACCACCCCATAAGCGACTGTCGCCAGCGCCAACGGCCCGCCCAGGGCAGCGCCGATGCCGATTTCCTTCTGTTCGGGATGGATGGCGAAGGCGGTCGCGACCAGGGTCACCACGCCTTCGGGCAAGGCGGTGCCAAGGGCCGCCAGGATGGTTCCGGTCGCAGTCTGGCCGAGGCGCAGGCGCAGCCCCAGCCATTCGATGCCATTGGTGAAACTCGCGCAGCAGAGATAGATCGCCGCGGCCGAGGCGATGGTCAGGGCCAGGGGCAGGGCCAGGGCCAGGGTCAGGATCATCGGGACGGGACCTGGTTTTGCGCGTTCGCGCCATAGGTGGCGAATTTTTCCACCACCCGCGCCATCTCGGCGTCATCGAGCAAGACCGGCGCACCGATCTGCAAGGCCCGCCAATAGCCCTCCGCCAACCCCTCGACCTCGACCGCCAGCGCCAGCGCCCGGTCGAGATCGGCGCCGAGCGCGATCATGCCGTGATTGCCGAGCAGGCAGGCGCGTCGGCCGGTCAGGGCGGTCAGCGCATGGTCGGACAATTCCTGGGTGCCATAGGTGGCGTAGGGCGCGCAGCGTATGTCATTGCCGCCGGCCATGGCGACCATGTAATGGAAGGACGGTATCCCGCGATGCAAAACGGCGAGCGCGACGCAAAAGGGCGGATGGGCATGCACGACGGCTTCTGCGTCCGGCCTGCTGGCATAGATGTCGTGATGGAACCGCCACTCCGAGGAGGGCTTGCGGAAGCCTTGCGGCATGGCTTCGCCGCGCATCAGGACGATATCGTCGGGGGTGATGCTGCGGGGCGGCATGCCGGACGGCGTGATGAGGTATCCATCCAGCCAGCGCCGGCTGATATTGCCGGAACTGCCGCGATTGAGACCCAGCCGCTCCATCTCAAGGGACGCATCGACGATGCTTTGCCGGATTTGCGCCTCGGTCATGACGGTGACCGTTCCGGATAGAGCGACAGCAGTCCGGCCCGGCTGGCTTCGCAGACGCCGCGCTCGGTGATCAGCCCGGTTACCAGCCGCGCCGGTGTGACGTCGAACGCCGGATTGGCGGCCGCGCTGCCATCGGGGGTCAGTTGCACCGTGACCAGTTCGCCGCCCGGCCCGCGTCCGGTAATATGGGTGACCTCGCGGTGACTGCGCTCCTCAATCGGGATCTCCCGCAGCCCATCAGCGACGCTCCAATCGATGGTCGGTCCGGGCAGCCCGACATAGAAGGGAACGCCATTGTCGAAGGCCGCCAAGGCTTTCAGATAGGTGCCGATCTTGTTGCAGACATCGCCGGTCGAGGTGGTGCGGTCGGTGCCGACGATGACCGCATCGACCAGGCCATGCTGCATCAGATGGCCGCCGGCATTATCGGCGATCACCTGATGGGAGATGCCGGCCCAGCTCAATTCCCGTGCTGTCAGGGCCGCCCCCTGATTGCGCGGCCTGGTCTCATCGACCCAGATATGCAGCGGGATGCCGAGCTCGGCCGCGCGATAGACCGGTGCAAGCGCGGTGCCCCAATCGATAGCCGCCAGCCAGCCGGCATTGCAGTGGGTCAAAATGGTAAGCCGTTCAGCGCCGGCCGCGCGTTTTTTCTCCCACAGCGCGGCCAGCAGGGCCCCGCCATGACGACCGAGGGCGGCGCAGAGTTCGACATCCTCCTCGGCCAGCGCGCCGGCCTTGGCCCAGGCGGCGGCGGCCCGCAGATCAGGCGGAAGCGGCAGGATCGCCTGGAGGATCTGCTCGACTCCCCACACCAGATTGACCGCCGTCGGCCGGGTTGCGGCCAATCCGGCGGCGGCTTGGCGCAGACCGGCGTCGCTGGCGTCCTGCCGCGCCGCCAAGGCCATGCCATAGGCCGCCGTCACGCCGATCAGCGGGGCGCCTCGCACCCACATGTCGCGGATCGCCTGTTCGGCATCGGTGGCCTTGACCAGTCGCTTGATCACCAGAAGATGCGGCAATTGGGTCTGGTCGATGATCTCGACGGACTGACCATCGGCGCTGGCCCACAGGGTGCGGGTCGGCTGCCCGTCGATTTTCATGCGGGGCGCCCGAGCAACCGGCCGGCGACCGCGTCGAGTTTCGCCAGCATCGCCGGGTCGCGGGCCTCGGGCGCGGTGATCAAGGCCTGTTCCAGCGCATGATCGCATCCCGCCGGACAGGGCGACATGTCAGAGGCCAATCTCGGCGCCAGCGCCTTGATCAGCAGGCGGGCCTTGTCGGCATTGGCCGTCAAGGTGGCGATCACCTGATCGACGCTGACATGCGCGTGATCGGGATGCCAGCAGTCATAGTCGGTCACCATGGCGACGCTTGCATAGCAGAGCTCGGCTTCTCGGGCGAGTTTGGCTTCGGGCATGTTGGTCATGCCGATGACATCGCACCCCCAGGAACGGTACAGCAGCGACTCCGCCAGGGTGGAGAATTGCGGTCCCTCCATCGCCAGATAAGTGCCGCCCTTCTGGGCAATCAGACCAAGGCGGTCGGAACTTTCCGCAAGATGGTCGACCAGCCGGGAACAGACCGGATGACCCATGCTGACATGCGCGACCATGCCGCTGCCGAAGAAACTTTTTTCCCGCGCGAAGGTGCGGTCGATGAACTGATCGACGATCACGAAACAGCCGGGCGGCAATTCCTCTTTCAAGGAGCCGACCGCCGAGACCGACAGAATTTCCGTGACGCCAGCCCGCTTCAGCGCGTCGATATTGGCGCGATAATTGACCTCGCTGGGCGGAATTCGATGGCCACGGCCATGGCGCGGCAGGAACACCAGTTTCTGGCCGTCCAGCTCGCCGAACAGGAATTGATCCGAGGGCTCGCCGAACGGGCTGCTGACGGTCTGCCAGCGCGTTCCGGTGAGCCCGTCGATGGCGTAGACGCCGCTGCCCCCGATAACTCCAAGCACCCGTTCCGTCATTGTCGCCGCCTCTTCTCGTTAATCTTTCCTCGTTAGACTATGCCGGGCGGCCTGTAAACCAGCGAAATATCGCCGCGACTGGTGATCTGGTCAGCAGGGTGCGGCGTAATGACCTCCAGTGACATGTCGGATCGGACTTTTGCGCAGATGCTGGATTTTTCCGTCGGTTCGTTCCTATATACAAAGCGCGCGGTCGCCGCCACGGCGGGTCGTGGCGTTACTTCACTGGGGAGAGCACCGCTGGCCGATGGCTTAGTCGAGCGTAGCGTAGTCAGTCAGGCGGAGATCGCCGCCGATTGGCTGGAGGCTGTGGCAGGGCAGCGTGACCAGGCAGCTTTCGCCAATCTGTTCCGCTATTACGCGCCCCGTATCAAGACCTACCTGCGCCGGCTTGGCGCCGAGGACGGCGTCGCCGAAGAATTGGCGCAGGAGGCCATGCTGCAGGTCTGGCGTAAGTCCGGCCTGTTCGATCGCCGGCGCGCCGCTGTCAGCACCTGGATCTTCGCCATTGCCCGCAATCTGCGGATCGATCGCCTGCGCGCCGAACGCCGCCCCGAAATCGCCATCGACGATCCCTACCTCGCCGTGGATCCGGCCATCGCCGCCGACGAGATGCTGGTGCGAGAGGCGCGTGACCAGATCATCCGGCGGCTGCTGAAAAGCCTGCCGGCGGAACAGGAAATGGTGATCACCCTGTCCTTTTTTGAGGATATTCCCCATTCCGAAATCGCTTTACGGCTCGGATTGCCGTTGGGCACGGTCAAGTCGCGTCTGCGTCTGGCCATGCAACGGATCCGCGGTCAGTTGGAAGAAATGAGATGAGTGCTGCTTTCCACCCCGATGCCGCCATGCTGCTGACCTATGCCGCCGGCTCGCTCGACGAGGCAACCTCTCTGATGATGGCGACCCACGCCACCTTTTGCCCGGAGTGCCGCGCACAGGTTGCGGCCGCCGAGACCGTGGGGGGCCTGGTGCTCGATGACCTGCCTCCCGACAGGATGGCCGAGGGCGCGCTCGGCGCCTTGATGCGGCAAATCGAAGAAGAGCCAGACCAGCCCGCCACGCCCCGCGCCGCGCACCCTGTCGGTTTGGGTCTGCCCGCACCGTTGGCGCCCTATGTCAAAACCAGAAGCGACGGCATTGCTTGGAATTGGCTGGCGCCAGGCGTCAAGCAGACCCTGCTGTTCGAAGGGCCGGATGTGCGGGTGCGGATGTTGCAGATCGCAGCTGGAAAGCCGATGCCGCATCATCGTCACGCCGCCTTCGAATTTACCCTGGTGCTCAAGGGCGCTTATCATGATGAAAGCGGCCAATTCGGCGTTGGCGATTTCATCACCGCCGATGTGGGTGTGAGCCATCAGCCTGTGGCTGCCGACCAGGGCTGCACCTGCCTGATCATGAGTGGCGCGCCAATGCAGCTGACCAGCCGTCTCGGGCGCCTGATCAATCCTTTTATGCCGTTCTGATCATGCGTATTTTTCCCACCTTCATGCTGGCCTGTCTTTCGCTTGCCCCCGCGCTGGCGGCGCATGCCGAGACCTATGATTTTCAGATCATCTGCAACGGTAATCCGGTCGGGACGCATAAAGTGGTCGTGGAAGAGCATGATGGCCTGACCGACGTCGCGATTAATATCGATCTGACGGTCAGTCTGGCAGGGCTTGAGCTCTACCGCTATCACCAACTCAGCCACGAAAAGTGGGATCACGGTCGGTTGTACTCGCTGGAATCCAAGACCGATGACGATGGTACCGATCTTCACCTGTCGGTACATCGTCGCGAGGATGGGCAATTGGATGTCGATGGCAGCGATGGCGTCAAAATTGTGCCGGCCGATATCATCCCGACCAGCTATTGGAATCCGGAACTGATCACCCGCCATGAGCTTCTTGACAGCCAATCAGGCAAAATATTGAAGGTGACAATCACGCCCCTATTCGATGGACGCTACAAGATGACCGGCGATCTCAGGCTGGAACTGGATTATCCGCAGGGGCGGTGGAACGGCGTCCATTTCAGCTATATCGGCGCCGATGTCGATTACGTGCCGCGCCCGCCGACCAAGATGGCGGCCCCATGACGGGCTGCGTGTGGATTACCGGCGCCAGTTCCGGCATCGGCGCCTCGCTTGCGCTGCGCATGGCGCAAAGCGGCCGCAAGACCGTGATCAGCGCCCGCCGCGCCGACGCGCTGGCCGCGGTGGCGGGACAGCATACCAACATCGTCGCGGTGCCGCTCGACGTCACCGATCACAGCGCGGTGAAGGCGGCTGTCGCCCGGATCGAGACGGAAATCGCCCCGATCGAGCTTGCCGTGCTGAATGCCGGCACCTATTGGCCGACTCCGGCGCAGAGTTTTGATGCCGCTTCGATCCTGTCGATGCTCGACGTCAATTTCAACGGCACGCTTTATTGTCTGGAAGCGCTGCTGCCCGTGATGATCGGACGCCGGAGCGGGCATCTGGCGGTTGTCTCGTCTGTGGCCGGCTATCGCGGTCTGCCGGGCGCGGCGGGGTACGCGGCCGGCAAAGCGGCGCTGATCGCGCTCTGCGAGTCGCTTCGCCTTGATCTGCTGGCCAGTCAGGTCAAGGTCCAGGTGATCAATCCCGGTTTCGTCGATACGCCCTTGACGGCAAAGAACGAATTTCCCATGCCCGACATCATCTCGGCCGAGCGCGCCGCGCAATTGATGATGGAAGGGATGGCGACTGACCGCTTCACCATCAGTTTCCCGCCCCGTTTCGCGCTGGCCATGCGGTTGCTGCGCATCATGCCCGACTGGCTCTATTTCGCTTTGGCGAAGAAGTTCATTCCGAAATAAGCAATCCGCTCCGCTGTCCTCGCACCAGTGAGCGGTCGCCCAGCATGGAAATGCCCCATTGCGGCCGGGTTGTCACTGCGGCACGATAGCCGAATGTTTCGCTATATCGTCCTGCTCCGCGCAGTGAATGTCGGCGGCACTGGAAAGATTGCGATGAGTGATCTGAGGTCGCTGTGCGAGGAGGTTGGATGCCGTGAGGTTCGTACCTATATCGCCAGCGGCAATGTCGTCCTCACCAGTCCGCTTAGTCCAGCCGAGTTGAAAGCGGCCGTCGAGGCCCGGCTCGCCAGCCATTTGGGCAAGCCGCTCGCGGTGGCCGTGCGAAGCCCGGAAGATTTGACCGCAGTGCTGGCCGCCAATCCGTTCCCGGATATCGATCCGGCGCGGTGCATGATCTGTTTTCTCGACGCGGCGCCTCCGGCCGACACCCTCGATCATCTCCGTCATGTTCATGATGAACGCGTCGCGCTGGGACGATGCGAGCTCTATATCGCCTATCCCGGCGGGATGGGAAAATCACGTCTGGTCGTTCCCGCCGCCAAGACCGGCACTTTGCGCAATATCAATACCGTGAAGGAACTTCTCAAGATCGCGAGCGGATGTTAGGCGATGTGGTCCCGGCGCGTCGAGCAACTTGGCGAAAGCGGCACCAAGAGCTGCCGGCGTCTCCTGGCTGGTGAATTTTATTCTTGTCGCCAAGACAAACATCGCCCCGTCGACGCCTGGATTGAGCGGCGGCTCGCGCTTTGCTAGCATGGAATTCAGCGGATTTGAGACCTAACCCATGGCTGGCGAAATTGGCCCCTTATCGAATTGTTCAAGGTGACTTCGCCGATCCGCGCGTTGTCGATCTGCTGCACACCCATTTGACCCGAGCCCGCGCGGAAACCGCGCCGGGCAGCGCGCACGCCTTGGACCTGTCCGGACTGCAATGGCCCGAAATCAGTTTTTGGACGATCTGGAGCGATCAGACGCTTGTCGGCGCTGGCGCGCTCAAACGTCTCTCAGCCCGTCACGGCGAGATCAAGTCGATGTATAGTGTCCAATCCATGCGGGGGAGGGGCGTGGGAACCGCCATGCTGCTCCATATCATTGCGACCGCCCGCGCATCGGGAATGTCCCGCCTCAGCCTTGAGACAGGGTCATGGGATTATTTTCTTCCCGCTCGGGCTCTCTATCGCAGACATGGCTTCACGGAATGCCCGCCTTTTTCCGACTACGCGCTTGATCCAAATAGTATTTTCATGTCGCTCGAATTGGGCCGACCTTGAACCGAAGGATTTGCCTTGCACGGATCGTGACTGGCTTCGAACACAAACACAAGGCGCAGAGCGACAGTTGGATTGCTTGCCCAATACTCTAATCGGGTATACCCAATATTTCTTCCTTTGCGTGCTCCCCGATGGACGGGCGCTGATAAGAAGGAGATGCGGGATCACGGTCGAGGTTGCAGTGATTTAAAATCGATGTGACTGCATTTCGGGTTAATCATCTGATAGAATTGGCGATTGCAGGTTCTGCGCATGCCGTAGTTATCCATAACCGGCGGGATTTCATGCCGGGTGAACTCCGCTGGCGCGGTCTTCTCTTGTTAACGCCGGCTGACTGCCTGGAGCGACTGAAATGAGCCCCCTTACAATACGCGTCCCGGACGACACCTGCCGCCGGTTAAAACAGTTGGCGGCTTCGCGAGGCGTCAGTATCAATAAGTTGTTAGAAGAGCTTAGCACCGCCGCTCTTGCCGCGCATGATACGGAAGTTCGTTTCAACCTTCTCGCAGCTGGTGCCGACCGCACGAAGGCAATTGCGATTCTTGATCGCCTGGATACGAATGGCGCTGCTACGATAGGCTCTTAATGACCCACTGCTGACGTTCGCGACCTCTCTGTTTCATGTTAATCCGTAGAGCGTGAACTCTTCCCATGGTTGCAGGGCTGTCGCCTCCTAAGCTCTATTGGTATTGGCCATAATCCATACTTTTCGCCATATTTTTATATGGTTCCGTATGGTGGGTATGCTAGCATTATCCGATGAATAAAACGCGGTTCGAGTGGGACGACGTCAAAGACGCAGAGAACCAAGAGAAGCACGGTGTTGGTTTCTCTCTCGCTCAATATGCATTTGCAGATTCAAACCGCGTCATTGCAGAAGACCTGGTGCATAGCACCGAAGAGCAAAGGTATTTTTGTTTCGGTCAGGTTGACGCTGGAATCCTCACCGTCCGATTCACCTATCGCGGTGGTGTCATCCGAATTTTTGGTGCCGGTTACTGGCGGAAAGGCAAGGCGATTTATGAGCGCGAAAATAAAATACACGAATGAGCCACTCGGTGATGTAAGGGTTGTTAAAGACTTCCTCCCGTCGCCAGAGCAGTTAGCATTCAACGAAGAGGGGATAAAAGTCACGCTGACATTGAGCAAGAAGAGTGTTGATTTCTTCAAATCTGAGGCGGCGAATCACCATACTCAATATCAGCGAATGATTAGGCGGCTTGTTGACGCTTATGTTGAAGGCTATGGGCGCCAATAGGCCACCGGTCAGAAAATGAAAAAGCCTTATGCCGAGGCGGTGACCGCGGATGCGTGCTGTTGAC
>Ga0116226_10000246_pt1 | contig 44202 bp, 52 predicted proteins | sample S1TSphfallax_FD_89692 | JGI IMG/M metagenome (GOLD analysis project Ga0116226, IMG submission 89692) | Host-associated microbial communities from peat moss isolated from Minnesota, USA - S1T2_Fa - Sphagnum fallax MG | ecosystem: Host-associated > Plants > Peat moss > Unclassified | place: USA... | reverse complement strand
TTTATTGGCACTAATAAAGCTGAATTTTCTTGAAATAGCAGTAAGTATTCCTACGAAAATTCAGCTTCATTATTACCAAAAATACTCGCAATAAATCACAAGTTTTGAATCATGAGCGGTATATCAATGAAAAATGCTGCATCCGAATCTGTTTTATGGATTTTGTGACTTGCATAAGTTATATACTGCTTCTAATATTGTAAAAAACAATTTTTTGAAAACTAGAACAGTAGACATAAATGATTTTTAGAAAAAATTACCATTAACTGGAAATCTGTTACTATTCAGGAATAGCCGTAACAAAGGATGATATTATGTCAGTTTATGCTCTCTGGAACAACAAAGGTGGAGTAGGAAAAAGTTATCTGAGTTTTCAGATAGCATCTGAGTACGCCAGAACACATAAAGAACAAAAGGTGTTGGTAATAGATCTGTGTCCACAAGCCAATTCATCCAGCATGATTCTGGGAGGAATGCAATCAGGAGAGAAGGTTATTGAGCAGCTTTCTGGAATGACCCCGCTAAAAACGATTTCCGGGTATATTGCAGACAGAATAGTCAGTCCATATGTGAATACGAGTTCAGGTGCGAATTATTTGACACATATACAAACACATAACCAATCGGTTCCAGATAATCTGTACCTGGTTTGTGGCGATGAAGAATTAGAGATTCAATCATCACAAATTCAATTAGCATGTAACGCAGGACCAGGCGATGCCTGGCGTATAGTCCATACATGGATAAGAGACCTCATAGAAGACGTAAAGAACGCCTGGAATCAACAATACATAACCGTTTTCATTGATTGCAATCCAAGTTTTACTATATATACAGAACTGGCAATTAGTGCCGCTGATAGACTTATTATTCCATTTTCAGCAGATGGTTCTTCCAAACGTGCCGTAAAATCAGTGCTTTCTCTCGTCTATGGTATCCTAAGGAAACCAGGTCAACAACAATCTCTGTTCTTCCGAAATTCTGTACGATGGAACTTGGGGCGACCCCAAATTTATAGCTATGTCGGCAATCGACTGACGCAAATGAATAACTCATCCGCAAGTGCATTTCGCATTGTAGTAAAAGAAATATTCAATGAAGTCTTTGCTGTATGGCAGCGAGATCCTTCTCTTTTCTGCGTTCATCCCACAGGATCTCCTGCCCCAACCAACAGGCAAAGTTTTCAACGCATGTTTGAGCAAGAAATAAATGATGCAAATACAGCATCGGTTGTTTCTGGATCGCTCGGAATTCCCATATCTGCTCTCAATGCTCGTAGCTATACTATCGGCGGACGCAAAGTTCAGGTGAATCAGACACAGTTGGATCGTCAACAGCCTAATATCAGGGATTTTGTAGCAAAAATTGAATAGAGTATATCTGTTTAACCATTTATAGGGAGGAAGTGGAAGACCTGCATGGAAAATTATTATCTCATTTTTATTAACAGCCTGAAATCCAGTATTATTTTCTCTACGGTTGCAGAATATGGCTGGTTTGCCATGCGGGATTTTGGTGGCTATAATATGCTGCTTGCCAGTTTTATGGCTATTATGGGAGCCAGTCTGGGTACGTCATTTAATTATATGGCAGGCTATTACCTTGCCGCCAAACGCCAGGATTCCCTGTTATTTAACGACAGGCTTTACCAGATCATCCATCGCTATAGTCGCTATTACCTGTTAATATTGCTATTTCCTTTTCCCGATCTTTTTATCATCGGGCAATTTTATAGCCTTTTTGTCTTTGCGTTTGGTTTTTTGCGACATAGTCCTAAAGTGGTAATACCCTTAATCCTGGCAGGACGGGTGCTTTATTATCTTTTCCATTATTATCACATCGCAGGGCTTCATTAGGATTCTCAACCACCTATTAGACCTCTGTCAAAACTCATTTTGGGTAGGCGAAAATGCCAGTTTTTTGAGTAACGAAACGCAGCGTACACCTTAGTACGTGAGTATCGTAACGCAGAAAAACTGGTATTTGCAGCCAGCCAAAATGAGTTTTGACAGAGGTCTATTTGAATTTGCTTACCACGTCAATAATGGCAGGGCCTAAAATAATGATAAAAAGGGCAGGAAGCAAAAACATCATGAGGGGAATCGTCATTAAGGCAGGTAACCTCCCTGCTTTTTCTTCCGCATTCATCAGACGTTGCGTACGGTATTCCTCAGACATGACCCGTAAGGTGTCGGTTAGACTCGTACCAAACTTTTCCGATTGTAGCAAGGCTGCTGAAAAAAGTTTGAAGGAAAGCAGTCCATTGCGATCTGCCAGATTGGTAATGGCTTTTGCACGATCATTTAACAAACTGAGTTCCATACGGGTACGGTTTAATTCGTAGGTGAGTATGGGATGGGCAGTTCCCAACTCCTTGCATACGCGTGATAATGCACCGTCTAATGCCAGACCAGATTCTACGCAGGCAAGTAAAAGATCCAGTGCATCAGGAAAAGAATGTATCAGCTTTTGCTTGCGTTTATCGGTTAAATTCCTGATATAACCGTCTGCACCAAAAATTCCTATTAATACCAGTACCAGTCCTATGACATAGTCACTTAATCCTGCACCGTTCTGCGATACGATATACAAGGCAGTTGCAACAAAAATAATAGAAAAAAAGCGGGTAAATAAAAGGTAGTAAATATGGGCATCGGGAGAATGGATCCCTGCCTGATAAAAACGCAACTGGTTTCTTGCACGCACTCTTTCCGTATCAATGCCCATTTTGGTGAAAATATCCCCAATAGTTTGTGCTAAAGGGGAAGCTGCGTTATCGGATCGCAGCGAATCAATAAATTCTTCATCTGATGCAGGCATCTGGTTAGGCGTATCCAGAAGCGTCTGAAGTCTTTTCTGGGTATTTTTTTTCTTTCCCAGATAAACGGCTCCTATCAGATAGACAATAACCACTATTATTGCCATTAATGCAGGTAAAAACTGAGTATTCTCAAACATGTTTTACTATCCTTAAAATTATCTGGTCATTCCATTCGTGAATATTATATTGCCACATTCATCATTGCACGCACCACCACCTGGGAAGCAATAATAAGCAATCCAGCCACTGCTAGCAATACATTACCCAAAGTAGTAGTGAAAAGGGGCGCAAGATAGGTAGGCGTCATAAAATATAGTGCGGAAAATTCTATAATAGGAATGGCAGCCAGAATATAGGAAGTCATCCTTCCTTCCGAAGTCAGGGCATGGATTTTTGCACGCAACTGTTTGCGTTTGCGTATAATGTTGGAAAGATTGGTTAATACTTCTGCCAGGCTTCCTCCTGTTTCCTGCTGCACGGACATCACCACCACAAAGAAGTTCACATCTGGTTCGGGTACTCTTTTTGCCATTCTTTTTAATGCCTCGGGAAGGGTGCGACCGTAAGATATTTCATCTATCACCTTTTTGAATTCTTCTTTTACCGGGCTTTCCATATTATCGGAAATCATACGCATCGCCGTATTGATGGGATAACCTGAACGCACACTTCGGGTAATCATATCAATCGCTTCCGGGAACAGATCAATAAACTTCCGCATATGTTTGTGTATTTTACCCGTCAAATATTTCCAGGCAGCAAAGTAAGCAATGCCTGTAGCAATAAGGAAACCAAGGAATCCGAATCGGCTGAAAAGTAATTGCATAACCAGAAATAACACAAAAGTACCAGCAAAAAACACACCTCTCTTATCCCAGATGGCAGCCTTATGAATCAGATCATAATGATAGCGTATCAGAGGAATATCCAATAAACTGGAGGCAGAAGTCTGTTTCAAAAGCTGGTATTCTTCCTCTTGCAGTTCACCAGAAGTCTGATTTCCTGCCACTATTTTTCCCAGCATGGTTTTGGTACGCTGGCTTTTTTCATCTGCAAACATTTTTGCAAAAATGACTAAAAAAACTACCACTACGGTAATGGCTGCCAAAGAAGGTATAAGTATATTTTCCATAAGCCAAACTACAATTTTAAAAATTAATCTATCATTATTTTACATATTTTAGAAAAATGCCAGTTTTTTGTTAGATACGATGTAAAAAATTAATGCGGTTGTATTCGGATACATTCTGCCAATTCCCTTTCCAGATTGAAATACTGTGCCTGGTTCGAAAATCGTGGTTTTATCCCTGCACAATAAAATTTACCTGTCAGTTTCCCGTTGGTATCCATGCCACCTGGCTGATAGCCAAACAGGGTTTGGGTAATAATAGTATCCCCTTCCAGCCCAATGACTTCTTCAATATAGGTAATGCGTCTTCCACCGTCCCGCATCCGCGAAACCTGTACAATCAGGTTGATGGCACTGGCGATCTGCTGGCGTAAGGCGTGGGTGGGGATGGAAATACCCGACATGGCAGCGAGATTTTCAATACGAGCCAGGCAATCACGCGGATTATTGGAGTGGATGGTTGCCATAGAGCCGTCATGCCCCGTATTCATCGCCGATAACACATCCAGCACCTCATCGCCCCGAATCTCCCCCAGAATAATACGGTCAGGTCGCATACGCAAAGCGTTTTTTACCAGTTGGCGTTGGGTTACTTCTCCTGAGCCTTCGGTATTTTGCGGGCGGGTTTCCAATCGCAGTACATGCGGTTGATGCAAAAGCAATTCTGCCGCATCTTCAATGGTAATGACACGCTCGCCCAGATCAATATGCCCTGAAAGTGCATTAAGCAGGGTCGTTTTACCACTACCCGTACCGCCTGAAATCATAATATTTAAGCGAATACGTCCGCATATTTCGAGAAACCGTGCCATTTCTGGTGTCATGGAACCGTAATCGACGTATTTGGAAAGTGGCATCTTGTTTTTCTTGAATTTCCGAATCGAAACCAATGCTCCGTCAAGTGCCAGTGGCGGGATGATAGCGTTAAAACGTGAGCCGTCCGGCATCCTTGCATCCACCATCGGACTATTTTCATCAATACGCCTGCCGACATATGCCACGATTTTCTGAATCGTATTAAGTAAATGTTTCTCACTGGTAAAAGTAATATCGGAAAGCAGGATTTTACCCTGTTTTTCAATATAAACCTGTTTATGGGTGTTGATCATAATGTCGGATACTTCAGGATCGTTCATCAGGATTTCTAGTGGTCCCAGCCCCAGAATTTCATTGAGCAGATCGTCTTTCAGCAGATTGGTCTGGGCAGAGGTAAGGGGAATATTGATTTTTTGAATGAGCGTATCGGTAATTTCCCCTACGCGAGATTTACGAATCTCCCTGGGCATTTTTTCCAGTGCGTCAAAATTCACCTGCTCCAATGCACTTTCAATCAGCATTTCTTTTGCGGTGAGAAAATCAGAGGTCAGTAATTTGAGATCAATAAAGGAAATAGTAGCTACAGCTTCCACATCCTGTACTTTCTTTAACTCGGCAGGTACATTGGCTATTACGGCAGGAGTGGCAGGAGCAGTCACTTCAGAAGCAACAGAAATCGCAGATGAAGCCTGCGTTACCCCCTCGTGCGGTGGCACGCCAGGAGAAGAAGCGGAGGTAGTCGCATTTGTAAAGGCGGTCTGTTTTTTACCGAACATAATCATCAATCCTAAAAGTGAAGCATTTTATTTATAGTGTCTATTACTCTGTAGTTCGCAAAAATCAAAGAAAAAACTGCTCAGGACTTCATCATAAACCAATCGTACTGTGTCATCATGAATTTTACTCCATGACATACACTCCCTTAAATGAATTGGTTTCTAAAGAAGTCTGTTTTAAAGTAAAACCTAATTACTACCTTATCGTAACTAAGTTAAAAACTGATTAAAAAGAGGGGGATTATTTCATGGAGCAAATGTAATGGTCGCATTTCTCTGAACGCTGACAAAACTTTAAAAGTCTATTTTATCACTTCGAGATCAGCACCAGCGTATCGCCGTCCTGCAATACCCTAAGTCCCGAAGCAACCAGCGTTTTTCCCAGCATATCGGGAGTACCTTTAAAGGTAATCGTCATGCGGGTTTCATAAAAGGAAATGGAATTGAGTTTTATCCCCACAATATTGCCGTGTGCCAGCAGGCGTTTGCGTAAATCTTCCCATTCGGCAATATCGGTAGCATTAACCCTTGCCTTAATTTCCTTCAATCGCTCAAATTCAATTTTATTGGGATTAATCGTCTGTATATCGTAGAGTTTCTTGGCAATATCACTGGAAGCCCTTGCCATGAGTCCGTTTAGATCTTCCGTGGAATGGATGGTGAAATCCATGCGGGTTACGTCGTCTTTGGTCGTTAAAAGATGTTTTAACGTCACTTCAAGTGTCGGTTTGGGGTCGGCTTTTTTATTAAAATAGGCATTGGCAATATAAATTTCAGCGACACCATAACGCGGATACATGCGAGCAAGGGATTTAACTGTGGCAGTTTCGACGTTGCTATCATCCACATCCACACGGTCATTCAAGTCACCCAAAGGCACGATAATCAAGCCCCCGCCCGAGATGAGAGCAGATTCATACCAGATATTTCGCCATTTATTATCGTCCTGCCATAATTTTAACTGCTCGCCTTCGCGGTAGACGGGTAATACCAGTACGGATTTAATCTCATGTTCGTCGGCATCCAGCTTTTTTTTCTCCACTATTTTTTCTTTTTCGGGAAATAGTGCTGCAATATCCTGCCCGTTGAAGCTATAGCGTATGATAGCGTGATAATGGGTGGGGGTGATTTTTTCATCCACCATCTCAAAACCCCTTATCAGATGGCTAATATCGTTAGCGGTCATTTTACTGATAATATCATTGGCTTTGGAGGGCGAAAGGCGAAGGGCAAGCTGTCGGAAAGCATCCGTCTGTCCCTGTGCAATCGCATTATCCCTGTTTTCATTTGGGTCTTTGCCTTCGGCATCTACCGTCACATTATCGACAATATATTCGTCATTTGCTGCTAAAATAAGCGGTGCATAGAGTAAAATCACAAGCAAAATACTTGCAATCTGGGCAATTTTATAGGAATAATAGCGGACATTTAACAAAAGGGACATAACGTGACAAAATCTCAAGTGACATATGCAGATGCGGGTGTGAGTATAGACGCAGGAAATGAACTTGTCGAGCGTATCAAACCATTTGCCAAAGCAACCTCCCGTAATGGCGTAATGGGAGGGATTGGTGGCTTTGGGGCGTTGTTTGACTTGAAAGCAGCGAATTTCAAGGATCCCATACTGGTTTCAGGTACGGATGGGGTAGGAACAAAAGTCAAGATTGCCCAATATCTTAACAGGCATGATACGATCGGGATTGATCTGGTTGCCATGTGTGTCAATGACCTGATTGTGCAGGGGGCAGAGCCTCTGTTTTTCCTTGATTATTTTGCCACCTCCAAACTGGAAGTGGAAGCAGCTTCTGCCGTTATAAAAGGCATTGCGGAAGGGTGCCAGCGTGCCAACTGTGCCTTGATTGGCGGAGAAACGGCGGAAATGCCAGGTATTTATCAGGCAGGCGAATATGATCTGGCGGGCTTTGCCGTAGGAGCCGTCGAGCGTGATGCGATACTGCCTAAAGAGGTGAGGGAAGGGCATGTTATCCTCGGGCTGGCTTCCGATGGGCTGCATTCTAACGGCTATTCGCTGGTGCGGCATATTTTGAAGCAGCAGGCGATTGATCTGGCAGCTTCGCAGCATCAGGCTTTGGCGGATTCCTTACTGGTTCCCACCCGTTTGTATGTCAAACCCTGTCTGGCAGCGATAAAACAGGGTGGTGTCCATGCACTCGCTCATATTACGGGCGGAGGAATTACAGAAAATGTACCGCGTATTTTGCCTGAAAATTGTTCCGCAGAGATTAAACGTGGTTCCTGGAAATTGCCAGCCATCTTTAACTGGTTGCAGGAAAAAGGCAATATCTCCGAAAGTGAAATGCTGCGTACTTTTAATTATGGTATTGGTATGATTTTGGTGGTGGATGAAAAGCAACAGGAAGCCATCATTTCGCTTTTAGAAGGGCAGGGCGAAACCGTAACCGTGATTGGTAAAATCACTGCCCGCCAAAATGAAAAAGTAGTCTATGTCTAAAAAACGCATAGCGGTGCTGATTTCAGGCAGCGGGAGTAATTTGCAAGCCTTGATTGATGCCTGTGCAGATGCGGATTTTCCTGCCCGTATTGTTCTGGTAATCAGCAATAAAGCTGACATATATGGGCTGAAACGGGCGGAGCTGGCAGGGATTCCCACTACTATTATTAAAAATACGGATTTTTCCAGCAGGGAAGATTTTGATGCAGCACTGCATTCAGCGTTGATAGAAAATGATGTGGAGCATGTTTGCCTGGCGGGTTTTATGCGGTTGCTCACCAAAGGATTTGTAGAAAAATGGGAAAATCGGATGCTCAATATCCACCCCTCCCTTTTACCGCTATTTAAGGGAGTGCATACGCATGAACAGGCACTCAAGGCAGGTGTCAAAATACATGGCTGTTCGGTGCATTATGTCGTACCTGAAATGGACGCAGGAAAACTCATTATTCAGGCTGCTGTACCCGTATTGCCACAGGATACACCAGAAACTTTAGGCAAAAGAGTGCTGGAAGCTGAACATATTATCTATCCCCTTGCATTGAAAAAAATGATTTTAGGGGATGGATATAGCATAGAACCTACTGGAAACCTTATGATAGTAAGTTAATACGAGAGCTGGTATAATTTATAGCAAAATTGCGATTATTGATAGACATGATAAACATTAAATGCTATATTTCTTCGGGTGGGAAGAATGAAATAAAAAATTGGTATGAAGAGCTACCAACCAGGGAACAGGGGAAATTTTCGGGGTTAATAGATGAGTTGCAGTTACAGCCAGAGATGCACTGGAAACATGAACATTCTTTAAAGAATACGGAAGGTCTCTATGTTATCAGAATAAAAATCCAGAAAAACCAGCACAGATTGATAGGTTTTTTTCATGAAAAGGAATTTATTATGCTCTGTCATTTCATTGAGAAGAAAACGCAGCAGGATTATAAAATAGCGATAGATAAGGCACATAGTAGAAAAGAAGAGGTATTATCCGATGAATCAAGAGCAATTAACTACGTTTTCAAGGCGAATGGAACCACTGGTTCCCCAGCTCGCCAATCCTGAATTCAGGGAATCATTTTTAGAAAGCAGCATCACCATGTCTGTGTGTAATCAGATCAGGGCGATGCGTGGGGATAAATCACAGAAAGAATTCAGCGAATTTATTAATAAACCCCAAAGTGTGGTTTCAAGGCTGGAATCCCCTGATGCTCCCAAATCATTGAAATCAATGCTGGATATAGCCCATGCCCACAAAGTGGCATTACTGGTAAAATTTGTGGATTATCCCACTTATTTTCGCCTTACCAGTTTGTATGCTGCTGAGTGGTTTAAGCTAGAACCCTATAATCAGAATGCTATGGAGGCGTTGACCAGACCACATCAACCTGCTGTTATCACGGAGCAGCAGAATATTACCACTCCTGTTCACAAAAATACTGGTGATACGATACCATCTGACCTTACTTTTTCTATCACCCAACTTTCTAGCCAGGCGAGTGCATGGCAAGGGGGGCAGCTATGAAATTCATTGATAGCACTTATGGGGCAACTGTTCTTCCTGTCTTGCAGGAAGATATTTACCCCAAACATGGGTTTGTGTTGCAGGAACTGGTTAATGTGATAGTGGAAACGTATAATTTCGTTCAGTTTCCTGCTGCTTCTGCGATTGCTTCGCCTTTGGCAGGACAGAAGATCACTTTTACTTCTGGAGGGTATGTTACAGAAAACCATGCTATCGCTATCAATAGGCTGGATATAATGCCAGATGGTATGTTAGTTACCGCACATTCTACCCTGGATGCAGACCTTATCCTTGAGCATCTTCTCACTGTTTTGCACCGTAGGCTAGGCTTTAAGAAGTGTGATTTTTCCAAGATGCAGAAACTTCATCATGGCAGTGTGGTGGTTGAGTTTAAAAAAAGTATAGAAGCGTTTATTAAACCTTTCAATAAAATGAGAGAAGTAATAAATGATGTATATAATAACAAGATAGAATCTCATATACTAAAATTAGTATTTGCACCTGATCCTCTGCTTGCACAACCCAAAATCCCTGCACAATTACCTGTTCCCAATGAATTTATTATCGAACGCAGGATCGGAACCCCTCTTGAACAAAACAGGTATTTTTCTTCTGCTCCCTTAAGTACAGAAGAACATATCCACATTTTAGAACGTATAGAAAAAGCGATAGCATAGACTCCATGACCCAACAGAAAACCCGCATTGCTCCTTCCATCCTTTCCGCTGATTTTGCCAATCTGGGAGCTGAAATCAAAATGATTACGCAGGCAGGAGCGGACTATATCCATATTGACGTGATGGACGGGCATTTTGTTCCCAATATCACCATTGGGCCTCTGGTGGTAAAAGCTATACGCAACTATAGTGAACTACCCTTTGATGTGCATCTGATGATTTCACCTGTGGATAGTTATATTAAGGACTTTGCTGAAGCGGGAGCGGATATTATCACGGTGCATTCCGAAGCTACTATCCATTTGAATCGTACGCTACAGTTGATTAAGGCGTGCGGGAAAAAATGCGGTGTTTCGATTGTGCCTTCTACTCCTGCTATCATGCTGGAACATATTATGGATATGGTCGATTTGATTCTGGTTATGACGGTAAACCCGGGCTTTGGTGGACAGAGTTTTATTGCTTCGCAACTGGAAAAAATACAAACGATACGAAAAATGATTGACAGGACTGGTCGTGTTATTGATTTACAGGTGGACGGTGGCATTAATCCTGAAACAGCAAGCCTGGTGCGGGCAGCGGGGGCGGATGTGTTTGTGGCAGGAGCAGCGGTTTTTAAGGGCGAACCTGCATCTTATGCTGAGAATATTGCTAAATTACGATAGCTAATAAATAAGCAATCGCTTTTTTTATACTTGCATATAAAACCTATAGTGGTATTAATTTTATAATATTCAACTTTAACGGTAGGTTTTGTATTTTTATGCCACAAAGCATCCTGGTCATTGATAATGACGAAAAAAAGAGAACCATAGTGTGTGATACACTGGCAAACAAACTTTTTTATCAGGTGCTGATGGCAGATTATGCCAGTGATCTGGAAGTTTTTCTGAAGCCTAAACATCCCAATAAGCCCGATGCCATCTTGCTGGATATATCCAAACACTCGCATTTTTCCTATAAAATTGAGGAAATAAAAAAGCTGAATGCACTCGTTCCGATTATTGTATTGATCACATATGGAAATTATGAGCAGGGAACACACGCCATACAAAGCGGGGCATTTGATTTCCTTACTATACCCATAGTCGTGGAGCGTTTGAAAGTTACGTTAAATAATGCCATCAGCTTTCGCGATACCAAATATAAAAATGAAATATTGCATCATAAGCAATGGGAAAATAATAAGCATATCGTACCACTGTTTGATGCTGCGGGAGAAGTTCGCACGATTCAGCAAATTGAAAAAGATGCGATTCATTTGGCACTGGACTATTATAATGGCTCTATCGCACAAACAGCCAATCGTTTGGGAATGGGACGCACTACGCTGTATCGTAAAATCAATAGCTATTAAATTTTCCCCTGATTTAATAGCAGCTTCCTATCCATACGGTTTGCCAGTTCCATATTATGGGTGGCGATAATGGCAGAAAGCCCTTGTTTTCGCACACTCTCCAGCAATATATGGAACACATTTTCCGCCGTATCAGGATCCAGATTACCCGTGGGTTCATCTGCAATCAGCAGGCTTGGATTATTCGCCAAGGCTCTGGCGATGGCTACTCTTTGCTGTTCCCCACCTGAAAGCTCGGCGGGACGATGCGTCGCACGTTTGGCAAGCCCAAGCATATCCAGTAACTCCCGACTTCGCTCCTCCGCTTTTTTCTTGGAGAAGCCTGCAATCATTTGGGGAATCATGATATTTTCTACGGCAGAAAATTCAGGTAATAAATTATGAAACTGATAGACAAAACCCAGATATTGTAACCTTAATGCGGTGCGGACGCTGTCACTGGCACGGCTGGCATCCTGCCCTGCGAGCTTCACCTCCCCACTGGTAGGGTTATCCAGCAGACCAATAATTTGCAGCAGGGTGCTTTTGCCTGAGCCTGATGCTCCGACAAGGGCAATAATCTCGCCTTTTTTTACCGCTAAATCAATGCCCCGCAAGACTTCCAGCGTGGTTTCTCCCTGTTTATAGTTGCGGGTAATGGAGGAAAGTTGTAAAATATTACTCATACCGCAACGCCTCCGCAGGATTAAGGGCGGCAGCTTTGCGAGCAGGATAAAGCGTGGCAAGGAAGGATAATGAAAGCGACATGATAATCACCATTAACACCTGCATGGGGTTAATTTCGGCTGGCAGGGTGGAAAGAAAGTAAAGCTGTTCTGCTATAATCTTCCCGCCTGAAGCCTTCTCAATCAGGATGCGGATATTATCAACATTAACGGCAAGCAACAGCCCGCATACTACGCCAATACCAGTCCCCGCTATGCCAATCATCGCACCTGAAGCAAAGAAAATACGGGTAATGCTACTGCGGGATGCACCCATGGTTCGCATAATCGCAATGTCCCTGCCTTTGTCCTTCACCAGCATAATCAGGCTGGAAATAATATTAAACGCCGCCACAATAATAATAAGCGTTAAGATAATAAACATGACATTGCGTTGCACATTTAAGGCTTCAAAAATGGATTTGTTACTTTGCTGCCAGTCATATGTAACAAAATCATTACCCAGCATTTCCCGTATATTTTTGGCAATCAGGGGAGCATGATCGGGATTATCAATCATTATTTGAAGCGAAGAGGCTTTATCATGCCCGCCGTCACTCAGCTTGAAATAGGTCTGTGCTTCAGCAAAAGGCATGAAAATCAAACCCGAATCCAGCGTATTCATGCCCAGTTTGAAGGTGGCTGCAACCGTATAATTTTTAATGCGTGGAATCATACCCGCCAGCGTTTGCCTGCCTTCAGGGGAAATGAGCGTTACGCTGTCACCTATAGTAATCCCCAGATTGGCAGCCAGCCTTTCGCCCATGATGAGGGTTTCACCTGCCTTGAAACTTTCCAGATTGCCAGCGGTAATATTGCCCGCAATATCAGGTTTTTGAGCAAAGTCCTCATACTTCATCGCCATCACCTGAACACCCAAGGCACGATTATGAGCGGAAGCCATTGCCTGCCCTTCCACTACCGCAGTCGCATTTTTTACGCCTTTTTCGGTTTTGATTTTTTCAATAAGGGCAGCATAATCCTCAATGCCACCGCTACGGGAATAAACGGTGACATGCCCGCTTAATCCTATGAAATGTTTAAGCATTTCGGTTTTTACCCCGTTCATGACGGAAGTAATCACAATCAGTGCTGCCACGCCCAACGCAATCCCTGCCAGCGAAAAAGCGGTAATGATGGAGACAAAACCCTCCTTGCGACGGGAGCGTAAATAACGCCATGCAATCATACGTTCGAGAGGAGAAAAAATCATTCTTTTAGTTCAGGATGTTTGGTGAAATAATAATCCCTAAGCAGGATGCCACCCGCACGCAATATCTGTCCAAAATCAGTACCGTTTTTGAAAGCGGCAGCCTCAATAGGTGCAAAGGCGGGATAATCCTTTAAGCTATCCAGCAAGCCTCTGGCTTTTTCCTGAGCATCATACTTGGTATCAGGCTTGAGGGCTTCGAGCTTTGCTACCAGATCGTCTTTTACGGTTTCAAAGATCGTTTCAAAACCGTTTTCACTTACTATTTTTTTACCCAATTCCGTTAGTTTCAAAGGGCTTTTTGCTTCATAAAGCGACTTATCAATGAACTTTTGAGCATTTACCTTAAACGCTTTGAGTGTATCCACATCGGTACGCAACGCATCTACTTTTGCAATCGCCTTGTCTTTTTCTTCCTTCAAACTATCTACTTTTTCCTGATATTTTGCCAGTTTAAAAGCGACAGTAGCCACACTCACAAGAATAGTGATGAGGATATTTACTATCGCAAACACTACGGTGAACGCAGATTGTTCCATTTTATAGACTCCCGTTTTAATATGTAGTTATTATAATGTGACTGGTTTAAGAGACTTATCCGTGGTGTAAATGTCATTATCTGCCATAATTACACCGTTTTAATCAACTCTTTCGCAGGAGCAAGCTCACTGGTTTTACCTTTTTCAGTCACGGCAAAGGTCTTACCTTCATTAATAAGCAAAATGCTCACAGCAAAGCGGGCAAGGCTCTGATAGTCCTTGAAATTCCATTTGCTCATGGCTTCATTTAATTTTTGCAAATCGCCATTATCAAATTCAAGCGTCAGCTTTCCTTCTTCCTGTTTTTCTTTTACTGCCATATATTTTGTCTTTTAATTTTCTGTATTTGCTTTTACAGCCAAGACATCATATACTTTGGGTGTTAGCTTATTAATCTCAAGAATTTTTGCAACTGTAAAATCAGAATAAGTCCCATCTGGATTATTGGGATCAGGAATAGAAAAATAACTACCATCTGGCTTGGTGTAACCTTCCTGCATATCATCTTCAGACACATAAGGGGGTGGCATGGGCTTACCTTCATACTTGCAGCCACATGCCTCTACCAGATACTCCCTCAAAGAATCCTGATTGAAAGGCGAATTAGAAGAGGAAGATTTTGTCATTACTAGGCTACCTTCGTAATCACTGCAAACGTCTCCTTCAGAGACATTTTTTCTGCCTCTGTATCGCCAATAATAGAATGTTTTTTACCAAATTCCTTGAATTCCTTCCCCAAAACAACCTGACAATTCACATTATGATTTTTGCTGATTAGCGTTTCTATGGTTGGGATTATTTGCCTCCATGCCTTTTTGGGATCACGAGAGATTATCAGTAGCCCTGGTATTTCATCGGAAGTAAAAACATGGTTTTCTTCAATAAATTCATATGATATTTTGGCAATCCAAAAATTAGGCGGTTGACAAACTACTCCAACACTCATCTCATCTGCCATAATAAAGTCCTCCTTAAAGTTGGGTTGTTAAAATTATTTTATACCGTTTATTTTAACGAAATAGCACTAAACGTCAAGTTGAATTTGGAGGGGAAATGATTATAGTATTATTTTCTTATGGTTCAAGGGAGATTTCCCAATCTCTAGGGTATAGCTTTATTTATCTGTTTGAGAGTTTCCAGAATATCTTTTTGAAGCGATAAACCATCCTTTTGCAGTTGGAGCATGTCTTTCTGCATCTGCAACCGCTCATTTATCTTGAAGTAAATGCAGATTATTTCCCTGAATATAAGAAAAACGACCAGACTCCCACATGATATTAATATAACTAGCCAAAGGGTTTGGTTATCCATTTTTACCTACTAGATCTGTTTTACGGCACTATTGCTACTATTTCATTCAAAAAAGAGGCAACCCATCACAACAGGTTGCCTCTCTAATAATACAACCAATTACTAAAACGATTATTTGGTTTCAGCAGATGAATCTGTTTTCGGTGCTGCATCGCTTTTCATTTTGGCTACTGGCTTGTCAGCTTTTTTACCATGTTTTTTATGCTCGCCTTTATGTTCACCTTTGTGATGCTCGCCTTTATGGTGTTCACCTTTTTTGCCATGTTTTTTATCTTTTTTAGCAGCTTTAGGAGGCAGTGGTTTATGTGCATCCTGGTGATAGATCACGAACTCAGAATTTTTAGGAGCTGACGTAATGCCCACTTTTTTCATGATGCTATCAAAATTGTTCATCTCGCGAACAGCAGGCGTATCAGCCAATGCTGCGGTTGAAGAGAAAACAGCAAGAGCTGCCAAAGCTGCGGTAATTTTTTTCATTTTCTAGTCCCTTAAAGAAGTTGTAATTTTGCTATATGGTATGTAACAGTGACTTTTATTATAGTGATTTTTTTATTATGTAAAGCATCATTTTGCCATAATAAGTATTTTTTCTTTGACTGTTACTTCTGCGTCAACCAGTTTTTCTCCCCAAGCACCACCACCCTGTGCCAACTCGGCTCTTCCACCACCGCCTTTACCCCCCACGACTTCCACCGCTATTTTTACCAACTCTACCGCACTGATGGTTTGGGAAAGGGCAGGATTTACGGCAATTACCAGTGATGCCTTGCCATCTGTATTCGTAGCAACCAGCACAATATCGGCTTTTGTGCGGTATTCATCTGCCAGCGAGCGAAGCTCTTTTGCATCCAGATCCTTAAAATGATACGCCAGAAAACGTATATTTCCTAACAGTTCGGGTTCTTTCACTTCTCCACCACCGCCCACGGCAAGGGATTTTCTGGCTTCTGCCAGTTCTTTTTCCAGTTTTTTACGCTCTCCCACCAACTGATTGATTTTTTCAGGTAATTCTGCACTTGCAAGTTTAAATTGTCCTGCCATTTCCTTGAGTCTTGCATCCTGGGCAGAAAGATAGGCAAAAGCAGCATCACGCGTGAGTGCCTCAATACGGCGTATGCCCGCTGCAACCGCAGATTCACTGGTGATTTTGAATAGCCCAATATCTCCCGTTGCCTTGACATGCGTTCCACCACAGAGTTCAAGGGAATAATGACTTTTTGTGTCATGCTCCAGCCCCATACTCACTACCCGCACTTCCTCGCCGTATTTCTCGCCAAATAACGCCATAGCACCTTGTTTAATGGCTTCGTCGGGTGTCATAAGACGGGTAGTAACGTCACTATTCTGCCAGATAATGCGGTTGACTTCCTGCTCAATAGCGTTAATTTCTTCTCTGGTGATCGCTTTGGGGTGACTCACGTCAAAACGCAATTTATCGGCTGCAACCAAAGACCCACGCTGGGTAATATGTCCGCCCAACTGTTTTTGCATCACGGCATGTAACAAATGCGTAGCGGAGTGATTGGCACGCAGGCGATTACGGTTTTCCACATCAATCTGCAAGCTGACCATATCCCCCACTTTTAGAGGAGCAAGCGTGGTTACTTTATGGGTATGGAAATGCTCAAGCGGTTTGCCTGTATCCTTTACCTCTGCTACAATGCTTTGATTTATCAGTACGCTGCCTCTATCCCCCTGTTGACCGCCTGATTCGCCATAAAAAGGAGTCTGGTTGAAAATCAGAATCGCTTCCTGATTCGCTGCAACCTGCTCCACCGCCTTGCCATCTACCACAATCGCCATGATGTTGGCAGCAGCGACATCCTGTGCATAACCCAAAAACTCGGTTGAGCCTGCTTTTTCCTTGAGTTCAAACCAGATAGCACCTAAAGATTTTTCGCCTGAACCTGTCCATGCCGCTCTGGCATCGCTTTTCTGCTTTTCCATACAGAGGTTAAAACCCGCTTCATCCACCGCAAGCCCTTTGCCTCTTAAAATATCCTGCGTTAAATCCAGCGGAAAACCGTAAGTATCATAAAGTTTAAACGCAGATTCACCTGCCAAAACCCCTTTTTCAGGCAGTTTTTCGGTTTCTTCTTCCAGTAATTTTAATCCCCTGTCCAGCGTCTGCTTAAAGCGTTCTTCTTCCAGTTTCAGCGTTTCTTTTAAGAATAATTCCGCACGTTTTAATTCAGGGTAATGTTCACCCATTTCGGTAATTAAACTTGGCACTAAACGATACATTAACGGTTCTTTGCACCCCAACTGGTGAGCATGTCGCATCGCTCTTCGCATAATACGCCGCAATACATAGCCACGCCCTTCATTAGATGGCGTAACGCCGTCTGCAATCAGGAAGCAGGAAGAACGTAAGTGATCGGCAATCACGCGGTGCGAAACCAGATGATTTTTATCACTATTGCCTGATTCCTGCATGGAAGCCCTGATTAACTGCTGGAACAGATCAATATCGTAATTATCATGCACACCCTGCAATACGGCAGCGAGGCGTTCAATGCCCATACCCGTATCAATAGAGGGTTTGGGCAGGGGATTACGGGTTTGCTTATCTATCTGTTCATACTGCATAAACACCAGATTCCAGATTTCAATGAAGCGATCGCCGTCCTGATCGGGGCTGCCTGGAACGCCACCAAAAATCCCTTCGCCGTGATCATAGAAAATCTCTGAACAGGGCCCGCACGGCCCCGTATCCCCCATTGACCAGAAATTGTCATTGGTGGGGATGCGGATGATGCGGGAGTCGTTTAATCCTGCAATTTTTTTCCATAAACCAGCCGCTTCCTCGTCGGTATGATACACCGTAACCAGCAGCTTTTCTTGAGGAATATTGAATTCTTTGGTAAGCAGATTCCACGCAAATACAATAGCTTCTTCTTTGAAATAATCGCCAAAGGAAAAATTGCCGAGCATTTCAAAAAACGTATGATGCCGTGCCGTGTAACCGACATTATCCAGATCATTATGCTTTCCACCTGCCCGCACGCATTTCTGGCTGCTGGCAGCACGGTTATAATTACGCTTCTCCATACCCGTAAAAACGTTTTTAAACTGGTTCATACCCGCATTGGCAAACATCAGGGTAGGATCATTATGCGGAACCAGCGAGCTGGAACTCACCACTTCATGCCCCTGTTTGGCAAAAAAATCAAGGAAGGTGGAACGTATATCGTTTAGTTTCATAATAACGCTTTCGTTTTAGGTAAGAGTCTAAGAGTTTGAGTAATTTTTTCTTCCAGACTCTTGGACTCTCATACTCTTAACACTTTTCTTTAACTCAGGCTTTTAGCGTTGAGTTTTTGTCATGGAAAACCTTCGTCAAGTGGAATCTGCTTCAAAGCAAGGTATTTTTCCTTGGAAAAGCATCTACTTGCTTCCCTCTCCCGCTTCCTTGCTGAAATGTTCTTCAAATTTGTTAGGAACTGCTTTAAAAGCATCGGCATCTGGCAATGGATCTTTTTTCACCGTAATATTAGGCCAGAGGGCGGAATATTCACGGTTTAATTCCAGCCATTTCAGGATATTGTCATTTTCGGGCTTGATAGCTTCCGCAGGGCATTCAGGTTCACATACACCGCAATCAATACACTCATCGGGGTTAATCACCAGCATGTTCTCGCCTTCATAGAAGCAGTCAACAGGGCATACTTCCACGCAGTCAGTATATTTGCACTTGATACAGTCATCAGTTACTACAAAAGTCATTGGTTTTTCTCATTTCTTCAGATATGGTATATTAACAGTAATTTCTAACGTATCCCCAAGCAAAAATCAATCGTATTTTTAGGCAATCTATGGACAACAAATTAACCCTCCTGAGAAATGAAATGAAAACCCAGGGACTGGATGGCTTTATGCTACCCGTCACAGATGAATTCATGAATGAATATATCCCTGATTGTGCCAAGCGACTGGAATGGCTTACGGGATTTTCAGGTTCTGCGGGTTTTGTGATTGTCACCGCACAACAAGCTGCTTTTTTCACGGACGGGCGTTATATTTTGCAGGCGAAGTCTCAATTAAGCCCTAAATATCAACTCCATAATAGTGGGGAATTAACTCCTGAAAAATGGCTGGCTGAATCAGGAAAAGGGATAATTGGCTATGATGCCAAACTCCATACGCTGGAGATGATAAGGCGTTATGCGAGAGGGGGTGGTTATGAACTGAAAGCCGTTCCCAATCTCATTGATACGCTTTGGCATGACCGCCCCGCTCCGCCTTCTTCGCTCGTGCGTATTCACCCCTTGGAATATACAGGCGAAGAGGCTGCCTCCAAAATTGCCCGCATCACGCACATCATGCAGCAAAAATCAGCGGATGCGTTAATGCTGACCGCTCCTGATTCCATTTGCTGGTTGCTGAATATTCGGGGCGATGACATTGCCTATACGCCGTTTGCTCTTGGATATGCCTTGCTGGAAAGTAACGGTAACATAAGGCTTTATATCGAGCCTGAGCGTATAAAGTATCCTTTGGAAGATAAGGTAAGCATCATCCCACCTGAACAAATGCTGGTAGATTTTACTACCCTGAAACAACGCAAGGTAATGTATGATTCTGCTAACTCGCCTATCTGGTTTTTTCACGAGTTGGAAGCATCACAAGCCCTTGTAATGGAAGCAGAAGACCCCTGCCAACTCCCCAAAGCGATTAAAAATGCGATAGAAATAGCAAATATGCGAAAGGCTCATGCACAAGATGGCAAAGCCTTGACCTCCTTCCTGCTCTGGCTTGAAAAACAAGATACAACTTCCCTAAGTGAGTTAAGCGTAACCGCAAAACTGGAAAGCTATCGCAAGGAAAATCCTGATTATACCTATCCCAGTTTTGCCACGATTTGCGGGAGCGGAGCCAACGGTGCGATTGTGCATTATCATGCCACGCCTGAAAGCGATAAGGGGATAAAAAACAATTCATTATTGCTAATTGATTCAGGCGGGCAGTATCCCCAAGGCACGACGGATGTGACCCGTACTGTTGCTATTGGGAATCTTGCACAAGACATGAAACGGGATTTTACACTCGTATTAAAAGGGCATATTGCACTGGCAGAAGCGGTGTTTCCGCAAGGCACAACGGGTTCACAGCTTGATAGCCTTGCCCGTCAATATTTATGGAGCGAAGGCAAGGATTATGACCACGGCACGGGACATGGTGTGGGAAGTTTTTTGTCAGTCCATGAAGGACCCCAGCGTATCAGCAAACGTGCCAGTACGGTTGCGTTACAAGCAGGCATGATACTTTCCAACGAGCCAGGCTTTTACAAAACAGGCGAATATGGCATCCGCATTGAAAATCTGGTGCTGGTGGTGGAGAAATTCAAGAATGAAGCGGGAGTGGTCTATTTAGGGTTTGAAACGCTTACACTCGCCCCCATTGATGAAAAAGCAGTTGATTTTTCACTCCTCAGTGAGCAGGAAAAAGCATGGCTTACAGAATATAATCGAAAAGCACTTGATAATTTCTCTAAAATATAAGAAAAGAGTTAGTAAAATAATAATTCAAGGTAGGTTATGACCAAATTGACCATAGACGGCATGGAAGTGGAAGTACCAGCAGGTTCCTCCGTAATTCAGGCGTGCGAAGCAGCGGGCATTGAAATTCCGCGTTTTTGCTATCATGAACGTCTGAAAGTAGCGGGAAACTGCCGTATGTGTCTGGTGGAAGTCTCCCCTGGCCCTCCCAAACCGCAAGCCTCCTGTGCCTTGCCTGTAGCGGAAAATATGGTAGTCAAAACCAATACGCCGATGGTGAAAAAAGCCCGTGAAGGGGTGATGGAATTTCTGCTGATTAATCATCCGCTTGACTGCCCTATCTGTGATCAGGCGGGGGAATGTGATTTGCAGGATCAGTCAATGGGATATGGTAATTCCATCAGCCGTTACGAGGAAAACAAGCGTGCGGTGCAGGATAAATACATGGGGCCCCTCATCAAAACGCAGATGACCCGCTGTATCCACTGTACACGCTGTATCCGTTTTTCCGCCGATGTCGCAGGTGTGCCTGAGTTGGGAGCAACAGGACGCGGTGAACATATGGAAGTGGGAACCTATATTGAAAAAGCCTTAACCTCTGAACTCTCAGGTAATTTAGTTGATATTTGCCCCGTTGGTGCATTGACTTCCCGCCCCTACGCCTTCACTGCTCGTCCGTGGGAGTTGAAAAAAACCGAATCGATTGACGTGATGGACGCTGTTGGTAGCAATATCCGTATTGATTCTCGCCAGAATACCGTTTTGCGTGTGTTGCCAAGGGTGAATGAAGACATTAACGAAGAATGGATTTCCGATAAAACCCGTCATGCCTGTGATGGTTTGCGGACGCAACGCCTTGATCGCCCTTATATTAAAAAAGACGGCAAATTGCAGGAAGCAAGCTGGGAAGAAGCGTTAAAGCTGGTTGCAGAAAAAATCAAGGCTGCCAAACCTGAAAAAATCGCCGCACTGGCAGGGGATCTGGCATGTGTGGAAAGCATGTATGCTTTGAAAAAAATGATGCAGTCTTTGAATGTGGATAATCTGGATTGTCGTCAGGACGGTGCATGGCTGGATGCAGGCGATAGAGCCTCTTACCTGTTTAATACGGGTATTGCGAATATCGAACAGGCGGATGTTATTCTCCTTATTGGAACAAATCCCCGTCATGAAGCCCCGATCCTCAACGCCCGTATTCGTAAAGCCTATTTGCAAGGCAATCTGAAAATCTATGCGATTGGTGAGCAGACCGACCTTACTTATAAAACCAAATGGTTAGGCAATAATCCTGCTCTATTAAATGATATTGCTGCTGGTACGCATGAAGTAGTAGAAGCCTTGAAAAATGCTAAAAACCCGATGCTGATTTTGGGGCAGGGAGCATTAAGACGCAAGGATAGCAGCGAAATTGTAAAAGCAGCTCGTTATATTGCCGATAATTTCCATCTGGTGCGGGAAGACTGGAACGGGTTTAACGTCCTTCATACCGCTGCTGCTCGCGTGGGAGGGTTAGATATTGGTTTTGTCCCACAAAAACAGGGCAAAAATACTGCGGGCATTTTGGAAGCTGCCAGCAAAAATGAGCTGGAGGTGTTGTATTTACTGGGTGCAGATGAAATGGATACGGCGAAATTAGGCAAAACTTTTGTGATTTATCAGGGTTCCCACGGGGATAAATCCGCTCATATTGCCGATGTGATTTTCCCTGCCACTGCCTATACCGAAAAAACCGCCGTCTATGTTAATACCGAAGGGGTAGCTCAAACCACCGTTCAGGCAGTCTTTGCTCCAGGTGAAGCCAAGGAAGACTGGAAAATTGTTCGTATGCTTTCAGAAATCTTGGGAAAAACCCTATCCTTTGATACGCTGGAACAGTTAAGAGGTGAGTTTAATTTCTCCAATCTTGCTCCCTGGCAGGCAGGCAAAGGAGCAAAGGATGCAAAAATTGCAAGTGAAGGCTTCAAGTATGCGATTGAAAATTTCTACATGACTGACCCCATCAGCCGTGCCTCAAAAACGATGGCAGAATGCGTGGCGGTATTAAAAGAAGGCAAAAAAGAAGCTGCTTAATTTAGGATAACTAATCATGCCTACTATTTGTATTTTCTTTGGTATTTTTATAAAAATGTATTGTGATGATCATTTTCCGCCTCATTTTCATGCCGAGTATAATGGTAATGAAGTACAAATCGCTATTGAAACTGGGAAAATTATTAAGGGTAATCTTGCACCTCGTGCAATACGTTTAATAGAAGAATGGCGAAAACTTCATGTTAAAGAATTGCTAGACAACTGGGAACGTGCTAAAATGCTGCAATTACCAGAGAAAATTGCACCTTTGGAGTAGTAAAGATGTATTACCATGTTGTGAATGCCTTCTGTTTGCGTGACTATTATATTTTTATTGAATTTGCAGACGGGGTAAAAGGCGTGATTGATTTATCCGATAAAGTGGGACGTGGCGGGGTGTTCATGCCACTTGCAGATAGGCAATATTTCTGCAAGATGCAGGTTGATGAACAACTTCATACGATAAAATGGGAAAATGGTGCAGATTTATCACCAGACTTTTTATATGAGAGACTGAAGCAAAAAAATAATGGGAGAAAAAATGACTGAAATAATGTATGATTTAGTAGTAATTGGCGGTGGGCCAGGTGGCTATGTGGCAGCGATTCGGGCTAGCCAATTAGGCATGAAAGTGGCATGTGTGGAAAAACGTGGCAAGTTGGGGGGGACGTGCCTTAATGTAGGCTGTATTCCTTCCAAAGCCCTGCTCCATTCGTCTGAACTGTTTGAAGAAACGCAGCACGGTGAAAAACATGGCATTATAGCGGAAGTGAAGCTGGACTTAGCCAAAATGCTTGCCCGCAAAGATGACGTAGTAGACAACCTTACCAAAGGCATTGAAGGGCTTTTCAAGAAAAATAAAATTGATTATGTCATTGGTACAGGAACGATTGCCAGCAAAGGTAAAGTGGGTGTAACGAATAGCGAAGGCAAATCCCAACTTTTAAACACCAAAAATATTTTAGTCGCTACGGGTTCGGATGTGGTATCGCTTCCCAATGTGAAAATTGACGAAAAAAGAATTGTCTCTTCCACAGGTGCTTTAAAACTCTCCGAAGTCCCCAAAAACCTGATTGTAATTGGTGCGGGCGTGATTGGGCTGGAGCTGGGTTCCGTATGGCGACGTTTGGGAGCAAATGTCACCGTCATTGAATATCTTGACCGCATCACGCCTACTATGGATGTGGAAGTTTCAAAGCAATTCCAGAAAATCCTCGAAAAACAGGGAATAGGTTTCAAACTGGCTCATAAAGTGGTAGATGTCAAAGCAGAAGAAACGGGTGTTTCCGTTAGCATTGAAGCCGTTGCAGATGGTAAAAAAGAAACTTTATCTGCTGATTATGTGCTGGTGGCGATTGGCAGAAAACCTTACATTGCCGGGCTTGGACTCTCTGAAATAGGGGTAGCATTGGATGAACGTGGCAGGGTGAAGGTGGATAAGCATTTCCAAACCAATATCCAAGGTATTTACGCCATTGGTGACGTGATTGAAGGGCCAATGCTTGCTCACAAGGCGGAAGAAGACGGCGTTGCAGCGGTTGAAATCATGGCAGGACAGAAAACTCACGTCAATTATGATCTGGTTCCAAGCGTCATTTACACGATGCCGGAAGTCGCCTGTGTCGGCAAAACTGAAGAGCAGTTAAAAGCGGCTAATATCAACTATAAAGTAGGCAAATTCCCCTTCCTTGCCAATTCGCGTGCCAGAACCACGGGCAATACGGACGGCTTTGTGAAAATCCTTGCAGATAGCGAAACTGATGAAGTCTATGGTGTCCATATCATTGGAGCCCAAGCGGGAACTATCATTGCAGAAGCCGCCATCGCTATGGAATTCAGAGCTTCCTCCGAAGACATCGCCCGCACCTGCCATTCGCATCCTGATTTGAACGAAGCGGTGAAAGAAGCGGCGTTGGCAGTGTTGGGGAGAGCGATTCATATTTGATACTGCCTATTTATGAAGCGTCAAAATACACTTGTAGAACATGAAAAAGTTGCTTATAATGACATCACCAAACGCCAGCAACGCCAATAAGGCTGGTGTGCCGTGCCTTCACTGCTTGCATAAGGCACGGCTTCTTCTGGCGTGTGCATAAAATGAAAAAAATATTTTTTACCACCCCCCTTGAAAATCCTATCGTTCGTCATTGCGAGCCGTCGCAGATGGCGTGGCAATCCAGAGAAGCCTGCCAAGTGGTAAAACTGGATTGCTTCGCATTCGCTCGCAATGACGTTGGTAGGTTATAAATCAATAGGTTAGGCTTTAGTTGTTGAAAGAAAAAAGTATCATAGAGTAAATAACAATCAGGTATTAATATAATGAAACGCTGGCAGGCGGATTGCCTTCTCTTACTGGCTGCACTTATCTGGGGTAGTGGCTTTATTGCCCAAAAAGATGCCAACCTGAATATGGGAGCGATTACCTTTGTGGGGGCGAGGTTTTTGCTCTCTGCACTGGCAATTTTGCCCCTTGCCCTAAGCGAACATAAACGCTCCACCCAAAGCCTCACCCGCAACGATTTTGGCATCCTGATACTGGTAGGACTATGTCTTTGCAGTGGCTGTTGCTTCCAGCAGATGGGATTAGTGACCACCACAGCGGGTACGGGGGGATTTTTAACGGCACTTTACGTTATTTTTGTGCCGTTTCTGGTATGGATAATGCAGGGTAAAGCCCCTAGCCTATCCGTGCTTTTTGCCTGTTTTATCTCGCTGCTGGGGGCTTGGCTGCTAACCAGCCAGAATAGCATAAGCACCCCTTGGCATAAGGGAGAAATAGAGATTATTATTTCCTGCCTGCTCTGGGGGATTTCCATACCGCTTATTCCCGTATTCCTGCATCGCACGCATCGTCCTTTTCTGCTTTCCTTCGGGCAGTTTCTGATTACGGGTGTCATCGCACTTTTCATAGGAATCCTTTGCGAACCGCTAAATAGTGACGGCATAAGCAAAGCCCTCCCTGCTATCCTCTATGCAGGCTTTATAGGGGGTAGTGCCTTTACGCTACAGATTATCGCTCAGAAACACACCCCCGCTTCCGAAGCTGCCCTTATCATGTCACTGGAAAGCGTATTCGCTGCCCTGTTTGGCATTTCGCTCCTGGGGGAACGGTTAAATTTTATGGCTATAGCGGGTTGTGTATTGATTCTCTCTGGCGTGGTTTTGGTCGAAATGCGGGATGTGTTTGTGAGGTATTTTAAAAATACATGAAAGGTAAATCAGGAGAAATACGCAGGTAGATAAAGCGTTATATAAGAGCTGGTATAAGATTACTCTTCGCCAAATCTGCTTTCTATCAACTGTTTAATGGCAGTTGCCGCTTCTTGCGTTTGTTCACCGCTTAATTTCAGGCAGATGGTGGAGCCATGTTCGCAACCCAGCATCATCAGTCCCAATATGGAAGCACCCGAGGCTTCCAGTGGCTCTGCACCTTCTATTACACCCTTGCCAGCAATTTTGGCAACCACCACTTTAGTGGAAAATAATTCTACGGTGCGGACAAATTTGGCGGCTGCTCTGGCGTGTAGTCCTTTTTTATTGGCTATTTCCAGATGTATTTCAAGTTCGGGCATGGAATCTACTTTTCTTTTGACAGCATATTGCTGGCGATATTGATATATTTGCGTCCTGCTTCCTGTGCCATGATAATGGCCTCTTTCACCGTGACACTGGAGCGTATGCTGGCAAGTTTCACCAATAGCGGTAAATTTACCCCCGCAATTACCTCCACATTGAGCTTTCCCATGATGGAAATAGCGAGATTGGAAGGTGTCCCACCAAACATATCGGTAAGCAGCACGATTCCGTCGCCACTATCCACTGCTTTTGCAGCCTCCATGATTTCCTCCCGCTTGACTTCCATATCGTCTTCGGGATCAATACAGATGGCCTGGATATTGGTTTGTTTTCCTACCACATGTTCGGCAGCATAAATCAGCTCTCTTGCCAGTTTGCCATGCGAAACTACTACGATTCCAATCATTAAAATACCTGTTGTTGTTATGCGGTAATAGATTTCCTAAGAAAGTGTGATCAGATCACGATGTCTTACATCCACCTTATACTCCTTATTTCGTAAAAATCCAGCGAGCTTTTCAGAAATAAAAACGGAGCGATGTTTTCCACCTGTACATCCTATGGCGATAGTAAGATAACTCTTGCCTTCCTTGAGGTAGCGGGGGAGTAGCGGGGCAATCAGGCGTGTGAGATTATCAAAAAAAACGGCTTCGTCGGGGTCTGCTTCAATATAACGCTGTACGGCTTCATGTAACCCCGTAAAATCCCGCAGGCTATTATCATAATAGGGATTGCGTAAAAAACGCACGTCAAATACCATATCCGCATCACGCGGTACGCCTTTTTTGAAGGAAAAAGAGGTGACGAGTAACGAAAGCAGCACCGTTCCATCACCATAATATTCATGCACGGCACTTCGCAAATCGCCATTATTCCACTCGGTAGTATCAAATATCACATCTGCCTTGTCTTTTAAGGGAGCCAGCAGTTCGCGTTCATGCAGGATGCCGTCCATAACGGGGCGGTCAAGTGCCAGCGGGTGTTTGCGACGGGTAGTGGTAAAACGCAGTTGCAGCACATTATCATCACAGTCCAGAAATATAACCTGAATCTTGTGTTTTTTCTGTTTTTCAATGCTATCCAGCATGGACTGAAAGTGCGAATAGGAAAAATCACGGCTTCTGGCATCAATACCAATGGCAAGACTATGGGCGATATGTTCTTCCGTGGCAATCAGGGAGGGAATCAGCGACATGGGGACATTATCCACCGCTTCACACCCCATATCTTCAAGGGTTCTGAGTGCTACCGATTTACCCGCTCCTGAAAGTCCTGTTACGATTAAAATCCGCATGTTATACCTACTCCTGAAAAGATAGTTTTCAACCCTGTTTAGGGATTGGGAAAAAGTCTATATACATTGTTAAAAAATCTAGACAGACTCTTGAAATTTACTGCCTGACACACTTGAAATCCATACCAAATATACTGCACTTAACCGTTGCATTCGCATGGCTGTACATTTTCTGTTCACTGGTTGCATTATTCATCCCAGCCATTTGAGCGGAACGCTTCGCTGCCTTTTCATTTATATCCGAAACAAACTCGCTATATTCCAGACTGGCTTCGGCTTCGCTTAACTGCTTATTATCCACTTTTTCCGCCAGCACTATCCTTTTGGCATTAATGACATTGATTAAATCCATAAAAGCATAGTGATGAATCGTTGCATTTTTATATAGTGTCATATTCTGGCATTTTGCTTTTTCCACCTGATTAATTACCAGCTTTCCCGTAACAAGGTCACTACACCTTTGATTAAACGCCTGATAATTGGAATTAGGTGCGACTTGTTCGACATCCACATTTTGGGCAAAAACAGGACTGGCTGTCACAATGAGCAATGCCAAAACAGCAGCACAACGCTTTAGGGAAAACATTTTTATACTACTCCCCCGTCATGATCCTGTCCACCAACTGCTTTACCGTCGGGATAAAACCATTGGCATAAAAAGGATCCTGAGCGAATTTATAGGCATTATGCCCTGCAAACATAAGCTGATTTTCGGTATCGCCTTCATGAGCAATCGCTTGCAGCGTTTTCTGGATGCAGTAACTGCGGGGATCGGCTTTTTTACCCGTCGTAAAATCAGGTTTATCTTTCCAGTTGCTGAATTTGCAATGGCTTAGGCATCCCATGCAATCCACCTGATCCTTATGGATTTCCGCCCCTTTTTCAGGGGTAACGAATACCAGCGTCGCATCATCGGTTTTGAGTATATCGGTTTGTCCTGCAGCCAAATAACTATCTGCTCCTACTTTATCTTCTGCTTTAATATAGACGGGTCGTCCTCTGGCTCCCACAGGTAAAGCAGTCGTAAAGTCTCCTTCAGGAGCAGGTTTATACTCAATCTGGCGTTCTGCCCGCTGGGCTAAATCTTCTAAAAAGGCGTTGCGTACGGCAGAAGAATAAAAGCCGGTGGGACTGAAACGGTTGAGATAAACATCCCCTTCTTTAATAGTTAGCAGGCGTTTTTTCCAGTTTTCAGGGATAGGGCTTTCCTGCGTCAGTAGCGGACGCGTACCATATTGAAACGCAATCAGCCCAATTTCAGGATTATCCAGCCAATGTTCCCAATCTTTCAGATACCACGCACCACCTGCCATGATAATGGGAATATGCTTTAATCCCACTTCATTCATATATTTGCGTAATTCTACCACACGCGGGTAAGGATCTTCTGGTGAAAGTGGATCTTCACTGTTGGAAAGCCCGTTATGCCCGCCTGCCAGCCACGGGTCTTCATAGACCACACTTCCCAAAAGATGGGCTACTTTACTATAGGAACGCACCCACAAGGCACGAAACGCACGCTGCGAAGACACTATCGGGTGGTAATGCACGTTATATTGTGCTGCAATTTCAGAGAGTTTATAAGGCATTCCCGCACCGCAGGTTACGCCGTTCACCATACCTCTTGTCTGGTCAAGGATGCCATGCAGAATACGCTCTGCACCGCCCATTTCCCACAATATGTTCATATGCAGCAAGCCTTTGCCACCTGAAATCTCATGAGCCTGACGTGCCTGTGCAACCCCGCCCTTGATGCCAAACGCTATCAGCTCTTCATGACGTTCACGGCGGGTTTTGCCATAATAGATTTGCGGAACAATATGCCCGTCATCATCATAACTATCTGCATTTACGCCCGAAAACGTACCCACTGCTCCCGCAGCAGCAAAGGCTCCCGAGCTTTCTCCGTTAGTCGCAGCAATACCTTTCCCGCCCTCAACAATGGGTAACACCTCTTTGCCAGAAATAACCACTGACTTAAGTTTATCTGTAAATGCCATTAAAAACCATCCAATAATTAGCACATTAAATATCGTTACTATATTCAGGGCGTGCTACAATGCAACAGCTAAATAAAAAAGAAATAAACTTCTTTGAGAAACTCGCTTTTTCAAGACGGATGCTAGGTAAAATCGTACATAACGCAGTGTGCAAGTTATTAAGGGAGCCTATTTTGAATTTGCAACCAATTATCTGGATTGATGATTTTATTGATGGCGATGCAGATTGTATGAGCGAGGATTTTTCGTTTCACTTTTGCCATGCACATTATCAAGCACTTTCCAGATTTTAGTGTGGTCATTGGATTTGCCAGGTGCAATAGCGATTTTCTTACCCTCTGGTATCAAGGTGGTTATTTTCTGAAGGTTGCGTGCATTCTGCATTTCTTTGCTATCTATCATGCTGGCAGTAACCTTTTTGCCCTTTGCTATACTTCCTGATTTCGCTATCCAGCTACTCTATCAAGCGTCATATTGCGGTGGATACGAACGGGTTACCACACGCTATTCATGTCACTACTGCCGATGTTACCGATAGAGAAGGGGCATTGTTGATGTTTAAGTTGCACAAAGAAAATCTCTCCGAAGTAGAAAATACCCTTGCAGACGGCGGTTATACGGGAGAAAATTTTGCCAATTCGGTACAAGAAACACTGGGCTTTAACGTAGAAATAGCCAAACGTAATGAATTACATACCTTCGCCGTTATTCCCAAAAGATGGGTGGTCGAACGCTCCTTCGCCTGGCTGGAAAAGTGCAGAAGACTCTGGAAAAACGGCGAACGAAAACTCAACACCAGCTTGCAGATGGTCCTACTAGCTTTTGCTAGCTTGTTGCTGAAAAGATTTTGAACAGGTTCTAATGGAATCCACAAAAGATTTTTTCCTTTTTCTACCCTGTTGTCATCAAGCGTCACTCCCTGTTACAGTCGTAATGGATGAGTGCAGTGTAACTTTCGCCCTCCTTCTTACGAATAGCTTCATGAATAGGAACTACAGGTGAAGCATTATGAACTATTTTGAATATATGGCTGCCTTTGCGGAAGGGCTTGCGATTATTGCCTCTCCCTGCATCCTGCCTGTGTTGCCACTGGTGTTGGCGAGTAGTGCGGATGGGGGCAAAAAACGCCCGTTTGGCATTATCATTGGCTTTGTGCTGGCATTCAGCCTGTTTGCCTTACTGGCACGTCAACTCATTACCACGCTGGGGATTAGTCCTGATCTGGTTAAAAATGTTTCTCTTTTTCTGTTGCTGCTCTTTGGGCTTACGCTGCTTTCTGCGAGACTATCCGAAAGATTTACCACGCTTACCCAAAAGCTTGCGGGTAAAGGAATGCAGGCTTCGCAAGTCAGAGGGGAGGGGCTTATGAGCGGTATTATCATTGGCTCTCTCATCGGGCTGGTATGGACTCCTTGTGCGGGTCCTATTATTGCTGCGGTATTGGTACAGGTTATTGTGCAGAAAACGCAATTCTCCAGTTTTATGGTGCTGGCTGCCTTTGCACTGGGGGCGGGTATCCCTATGGTCGTGATCGCTATGATGGGGCGAAAAATTATGGCAAAACTCGGGTTTTTCACCCACCACAGCGAAGCCATACGCAAAATATTTGGAATAGCAATTATTCTTTCTGCACTCGTACTTTATACTGGCTATGATATAAGCAGCGTGTTTGGCTATGAAAACACCACTAATATGCAGCAGGCTTTGGAAAAACCCTATCCCGCTCCTGCCATTACGGGCATAGAACAATGGATTAATTCGCCCCCCCTGGATATGGCATCCCTGAAAGGCAAGGTGGTATTGGTTGATTTCTGGACGTATTCCTGCATTAATTGCGTTCGCACCCTGCCGCATATCAAGGAGTGGAACGAAAAATATAAAGATAAAGGGCTGGTGATTATTGGGGTACATTCACCCGAATTTGAATTTGAAAAAAATCCTGATAATGTCCGGGAAGCAGTGAAAAAACAGGGTATTAAATATGCGGTTGCTTTGGATAACCATCTCTCCACCTGGCAAAATTTTACTAATCGCTATTGGCCTGCCCATTACCTGATTAACAAAGAAGGACAAGTGGTTTATACCCATTTTGGCGAAGGTAATTATGATATTACTGAACAGACTATTCGCTTTTTGCTTGGGTTGGCAAGCGATAGTTCAGCCACTACCACCTCCCCGATCAGCAGTGATAACCAGACTCCTGAAACCTATCTGGGCTATGCCAGAGAGCAACATTTTGCAGGCGAAACGGTTCCCCTTCATGATGCAATTATGGATTACCATTTTCCTGCTATCCTGCCTCTGCACCATTGGGCATTGGAAGGAAAGTGGAAAATGGAAGCAGAACGGCTTATCACACAGGATAAAAATGCAGCCCTGCAATTCCATTTCTCCGCCAAAAAAGCCTATCTGGTAATGGGTAACAGCACAGATACTCCACTTGCTGCAAGCATTAGCTTAAATGGCAAGGCAATGAAGCCTATAGCGGTAAGCCGTCATACGCTGTATGAATTGGTAAATCAGGAGCATGCAAAAGAAGGACAGCTACAGATTACCGCAGATCATGCGGGGCTGGAAGTCTATGCGTTCACGTTTGGAGAATGATTCTAATGTATGGAGACAAGAAAAAGATATTGAATGGAATGCAACAAAACCATTGATTTTTATTTTTACCACGCTATAAACTCCAGCATTGCTTGATACATTGCGGGTGTAGTTCAATGGTAGAACGGCAGCCTTCCAAGCTGCACACGAGGGTTCGATTCCCTCTACCCGCTCCATTTTCTATCCTCCTTTATAGGCGTGCAGATGACGCTCCCTATTCTCTCAGGTGCTGATACTATCCGTAGCTATTTACGTGATATGCCAACGGCAAGCGGTGTCTACCGAATGCTGGATAAAGAAGGCAATGTCCTTTATGTCGGGAAGGCAAAAAATCTCAAAAACCGTGTGAGTAATTATGTAAGTGCTTCGGGGCTTTCCAGTCGCATCCTGCGTATGATTTCGCTCACTTCCAGCATGGAAATTGTCACGACCCGCAACGAGGCAGAAGCCCTCATGCTGGAATCCAACCTCATTAAAAAACTCAAACCCCGTTTTAATATCCTGCTGCGGGATGATAAAAGTTTCCCTTATATTTTATTTGCCGAAGATCATGGATTCCCGCAAATCACCAAGCATCGCGGGGCAAAAACCATAAAAGGGAAATATTTTGGCCCTTTTGCTTCGGTAGGGGCGGTGAATGAAACGCTTGCCTTGTTGCAAAAAGCGTTTTTGCTGCGTCCCTGTTCGGATAATTATTTCAAAAATCGTACACGTCCCTGTTTGCAATATCAGATTAAACGCTGCTCTGCCCCGTGTGTTGATTATATCAGCAAAGCGGAATATGCCGAGCTGGTGCTACAGGCACAGGATTTTCTGTATGGCAAAAACCGTGAAATTCAGGAACAGTTGACAAAGCAGATGCAGAGCTTAAGCGAGCAGATGGAGTATGAAAAAGCAGCGGTGCTGCGGGATCGGATTGCTGCCCTCACCCGTATTCAGCATGAACAGAATATGATTTCCGCTTCGCTTCCTGATGCAGATATTATCGCACTGGCACGCTCAGGCGATCATGCCTGCATCCAGGTATTTTTCTTCCGTGGCGGGCAGAATTTTGGCAATCGTTCCTATTTTCCTGTGCATACGGAAGATGCTACGGAAGGTGAAATACTCTCTGCTTTTATCACGCAGTTTTATCAGGAGCAATTACCGCCCCATACATTGCTTATCAGTCATCCCTTGCCTGATACTGCCCTGCTACTGGAGTTTTTCGCTCTGAAAGATGAAGGCAAGATTGAAATTGCCTGCCCCGTTAAGGGAGAGAAAAAAGCCATTATGGAACGTGCGGTTGCCAATGCGAAGGAAGCTCTGGTGCGTCATATTTCCCAGAATGCTGCCAATGAAGCGATGCTGAAAAGAGTAGGAGAATTATTTGGCTTGCTGCAAACACCTCGCCGTATTGAAGTCTATGACAACAGCCATATTGCAGGAAGTTATATGGTGGGAGCGATGATTTGTGCGACTAATCAGGGCTTTGATAAAAAGCATTATCGCCGTTTTAATATCAAGCGTAGCGAAACCGTGGCAGGTGATGATTATGCCATGATGTATGAGGTATTAACCCGTCGCTTCAAACGCTTACAGAAAGAAGAAGCGTTAATAGAAGGAAGTTACCCTGATTTAGTGCTGATTGACGGCGGTGAAGGGCAGTTAAATGTTGCCACCAAAGTATTTGCCGAACTGGATATTAATAGCGTTCCCTACGTTGCCATTTCCAAGGGTGTGGATCGCAATGCGGGGCGGGAATGGTTCCACCAGCCTGCCAAAGTGCCGTTTCAACTGCCCGTGAATGATCCCGTGCTGCATTACCTGCAACGCCTGCGGGATGAAGCACACCGCTTCGCCATTGGTTCCCACCGTATCAAACGCAGCAATGCGATTCGAGTGTCTGCTTTGGACGAAATACCGCTGATAGGGGCAGACCGCAAACGGGCATTGCTCCAGCATTTTGGCTCCAGCAAGGGAGTGGAACAGGCTTCGTTGGAAGAATTGCAACAGGTTGCGGGCATCAGCAAAAAAATAGCAGAAAATATCTACCATTTTTTCAAGCGATAGTGATTCAGGGCAGCCTCTCCATACTCTCACCGCTTGCCCAACAAAGGCGATAATGCGAATTAAGAGCTGAATAAAACTTTTGAAATAAAACTTTTCTTTTGAAATGCAAAGTGCTATAATTAACGGATAATAAAATACTTAACCAGAGTATATTGCTATGACCAGTATTCTTGCTTCTTCATCGCTCAGTTCGCTTTACACCACTTATAGCAATCCCTATAATGGTTTGGACAATAGTGTGCAACCGACTTCCACTTCTGCAAGTCAGGTGACTCCTGTAAGCAGCAGCAATACCTATAATACCGCCAACAGCAATAGTGCCTCTGCCGTGTCGCAATTACTGGGTGGGGGAACGGGTAATTTTTCCAGTGATATATTGGGACTGTTGCAGGGTAGCAGTAGTGATGGCAGCTTTGATCCTTTAAGCAGCCTGCTGGACGCTCAGCCACTGGATAGCAGCTTCACCAGTGTGATTGCCAACCTCTATGCAAGTGCTTCTGCCAGTAGTGCAACAGCAGCAAAGGATAGTGCTAAGCCTGCCACTCCCGTTTCTTCCGGGAATACGACAAGTAATGGGAATACGACAAGCAATGACTTTGATACGAATTTGCTTAATGGTATTATCCAGAACGCAACCCAGAGTAATGCTGCCCTGTTACAGGCTTCACAAAATGTGGTGAATCAGAATTCCTATCAGGCGGACGGTGTTACGCCTATTACGGTTTAACCTTGATACAGTGCTTGCTTTCAAAACGAAATTGCATACACTCTATTTATGCAATTCATCCCTGAATATGCAGTAACACACATCACTTTTTTAACCAGGGTCTATCATCGTGCCAGAAAAACATCCTGCTACTGCCGAACAGGTTATTGAATTTCTTCGTCAAACTCCTGATTTTTTCAAAAATAACGTACAGCTCTTTGAACTGGTATTGCCACCTGAAGTGGTTCATACGGGCAATGTAGTGGATATGCAGCATTTCATGGTGGAGCGATTGCAGCAAAATATCCAGCATATTAAAACCCGTTATGAAGGGCTGGTGCTGGCAAGCCGCGATAATATGTCTACCCTCACACAGGTGCATCAAGCCGTACTTTCCATCATGCGGGCAAGGGATCTCGAACAGTTGCTGGAAATTATCAGTATTGATCTGCCTGCGGTGTTTAATGTGGATATTGTCAAACTGGCGATTGAGTCCGAAGCAGCCGAATTTTTTGAAACCCGTTTCGGAGAATATAATGATTCCGGTATCTCCTTTCTGGTTTCTGGCAGCGTGGATCATCTGCTGGGCAGGGGGAAATCCGTATTACTGATTCCTGATGCCGAAAAATACCTGGGTACGAACATGGAACAGATTTTTTCCGACTGCTTTAACCTGATTGAATCCAGTGTATTACTGCGGATGCGTCTGCCTATCACGCAAAAAGACGTATTATTGGCGTTTGGCGTGCGTATCAAAAACCATTTTCATGAAAGACAGGGGACGGAAATGTTATCTTTCCTCGCTCAAGTAGTGGAACACCGGCTGGATCAATGCCTGCATGAAAGCGGGATTGGGAATATTATTTAGACAGGTTCTTACCGTCAACGAGGTATCAAAATGCACAAAACCCTTTCTTTCTGGCATCCTGCCAAGCTGCTCGGAACATGGTTTGGAGCGGGGCTTTCTCCCAAAGCTCCTGGTACGATGGGGTCGATTGCTGCCTTGCCGTTTGCGTGGGTGATTCAATCGTATTTTGGAAGTTTAGGCTTGCTGATTGCGGGGATTATCGCCTTTTTTGTCGGCTGGGTGGCGTGCATTTTCTACCTGCCGCATGTGGATGCCAAAGATCCTAAGGAAATTGTCATTGATGAAGTATCAGGACAATGGATTTTACTGAGTTTTTTGCCTTTAACGTGGCAGGCTTATCTGTTAGGACTTATTCTCTTTCGCTTCTTTGATATTCTCAAACCTTTTCCCATTTCCGTTGCGGATCGCAAAATCACGGGTGGATTTGGCGTGATGTTTGATGATACGCTGGCAGCACTTTATCCTTTGCTTATCTATTGGGTAGTTACTTATGTTCTCACCTTCACTCGTTAAACAGGCACAAACGCTAATTACCCTTTGCAAACAGCAGGGCAGGAAAATCACCACGGCGGAATCCTGCACGGGTGGATTAATTGCGGGATTAATCACGGAAATAGCAGGGGCATCAGCCATATTTGAACAGGGTTTTGTAACCTATTCCAACGCCTCCAAACAGCATTTATTGGGTGTAAGTGAAGCATTACTTTCGCAGTATGGAGCGGTGAGTGAACAGGTGGCAGCCCAGATGGCAGAAGGAGCGTTAGCTAAAGCGAAAGCAGAGATTGCCGTTGCCGTCACAGGCATTGCGGGGCCAGACGGTGGAACTCCCCAAAAACCCGTAGGGTTAGTCTATATCGCCGTGGCAGCAAAAGAAAAAATCACAAAAGTGCAAAAATTCCATTTTACTGGCAGCCGAAGTGAGGTAAGGTTGGCTACTGTAAAAGAAGCCCTTACTATGATAGAAATGACATGCTAAAAAATATTATCCTTATCGCCATTGCCCTTTTGGTTGGCATCTCCTATTACGGCAATTACCTGAAAATGAAGCAGGGAGCTGGTTCTCAAACGATGACAGCACAAGTCCTGCCTGATTTTTCGTGGCAGGATTATGAGGGAAAGTCGCATAATATCAAAGACTTAAAAGGCAAAACCATTCTGCTGCACTTTTGGGCAACGTGGTGCAGACCGTGTCGCAAGGAATTTCCTGAATTGCTGGCATCTGCTAGAAAATTGGGAGATGGGGTGGTTATTGTAACGATTTCCAGTGATGATGATACCCAAACGGCAGCCAGTTTTGTCGCTTCTATGCAGCAACAGGCAGGCGTAAAACCTGAAAACGTGCTGTATGCGATTGATGCCAACCGTGCCATTACCTCTGATCTGTTCCAGACGATGGCATTTCCCGAAACCATTCTGGTAGATAAAAACGCTCAGATGCGACGTAAATGGGTAGGTTCCATGAACTGGAAAAATGAAGAGACGCTTACACTGATTAAAGGCATGTAATGTCCAATTTCCATAAACGTCTTGAAGCCACTGCCCGTGCCTTAGCCAAAAAGCCCAACCTTTCGCTTAAAACGGGTAGTAATCTGCCTGTGGATTATCTCTCCCATAGCGAAGAAATTGCTTTGTCTTCGTTTGGTGAGATAACAAAGGAGAAGCGGACGCAGTTAAGGGGAGAAGCTGATATGGCTGCCCTTTCTTTGCGGTTTCATAATCCCAAAATCCATACAAAAATGCGACCTTCCGCTCCGCAAGCTGCGGAAATATTTGATGCGTTGGAGCGTACCCGTATTGAGATCAAAGGTTCAGAGCATTGGCAGGGGGTAAGGGGCAATCTTCATGAGTTGATGGAGCAATATTGCAAAAATCAGGGCTATGATAATCTTACAGGGCGTGCTGAGCCTCCCATTGCCGACCTGCTGGCTTTTATGTTACGAGAGGAAGTGTTGGGGATTAAGCCGCCTCAGGCAATAGCGGGGCTAGTGGATAAATGGCGGGAGAGTTTGGGGATTATGGCGGGCAGGATGCTCAGCCAGCTTCCTGAATATATTGAAAATCAAACCCAATTTGCTAAAAAAATCAATGAAATTATCAAGACTATTCCTTTAAAAAAGTCTGATGAAGACAGTAATCAGGCAGGTGAAGAAAGCAAGGGCGAGGCAATAGAAAATCCTGAATCCAGCGAAGAACAGCATGAAAGTGAGAGTGATGAGTCTTCTGCTGATTCCGAAAGCCAGACGATGCCCAGTGAAGGGGAGGGGAGTCAGGCGGAAGAAGGCTTTGCATATGAAGAGGATGCCACCACGCAAAATAATAATCTGCAAAATGAATTTGCCAAAGAAGCCCGGAATATTTCGGGAAAAGGAGATTTCGCCAGTTTGCTGGATAATAAGGAGTACCATATTTTCACCCGTCAGTTTGATGAAATTGTCGATGCGGAAAAGCTGGCGAGCGTGGAAGAAGCTACCCGCTTGCGACAGACGCTGGATCAGAAACTCATCACGCTGCATAAGGTGACGGCAAAGCTGGTAAGTCGTTTGCAGCATCTGTTTCTGGCACGTCAGGCACGCATTTTTGAATATCGCATGGAAGAGGGAATTATTGACAGCAAGTCACTGGTTCCGCTGGTGATTGATCCCAATTTCCAGTCTATTTATAAGAAAGAAAAGGAAACGGATTATCTGGATACGGTGGTGACGCTGCTCATTGATAATTCAGGTTCCATGCGGGGTCGTCCTATTACGGTAGCGGCGTTGTGTGCGGATATTTTATCACGCACGCTTGAGCGATGCGGGGTAAAAGTGGAAGTGCTGGGCTTCACCACGCGTGACTGGAAGGGCGGGCAGAGCCGTAAATTATGGCTGGAAAAAGGGCGAACGCTGGATGCGGGAAGGTTAAATGATATTCGCCATATTGTCTATAAATCCGCCAATACACGCTGGCAAAAAGCCCGCCGTAATTTGGGAATCATGCTCAAAGAAGGCATATTAAAAGAAAATATTGATGGCGAGGCAATTTTATGGGCTAATAACCGCCTGCTGGCACGTCCTGAACAACGCCGTATTTTAATGGTGATTTCCGACGGTGCACCCGTGGATGACAGTACGCTTTCTTCCAATAATGGCGGCTATCTTGATCGCCATCTGGTGCGGGTGATAAAAGCGATTGAAACCTATTCCCCCGTCGAGCTGGTTGCCATTGGGATTGGACATGATGTCACCCGCTATTATAAACAGGCAGTGACGATTAGTGATGTGAACCAGTTGGGGGACGTGATGGCGAAGGAGCTGGTGCGGATTTTTAAGTAGCCAATGCAAAAAAGCCCGGTTTTATGAAAACCGGGCTTTTTAATAATGATGCTTTAAGGGCGATGCTATACACCGACACCAACGCTTTTCTTGGCAAAGGGTACAATATTATTTACCTTTTCAAGCAATTCAGGCTTGAACATTACACCTGCAGCACCAACCAATGCAACACCCGTTACTAACTGGAACAGGAATTTACCAACATTGAAGTCTTCCTTAACTGGTTCGCCTTTTTCGTCTACTTTTTGCTGCATGGACTGCCACAAGGCTGCTGCTGCTACCACACCTACCGCTGCACTTGCTGCCCGTGTACCCAAATGTCCACTACCCTGTTCATTCCCCGCACCACCCAAATCCACATCACGTCGTTTCAGATTTTCAAGTCCAGTATATTTTTTCAAATGTTCTGCCGTCAAAGTATCAGAAAGTTCATTTGGAATATCGTTGTTCTTAACGGCTAAGGCTAAATCCTGTGAATATATATCGGCTGCCTTTTTGTTCAAAGTATAGTCAAATGCTGCTTTTATATTCTTTTCTTTATCAGTATTTGCATATAAAGCAGTATGCTCTTTGGTTGTTACAGTTAAATCAGTATAGGTTTGTTTTAATGCTGCCTTTGCATCATCCAGTCTCTTTTGTGCTTCTTCCCGTATAGTCAGCATGACAGGTCTTTTTTCTGAATCTAATACAGGCTCCCATGTATCACCTTTTTTTTCCTGCTTAGGTGTGGCAGAAGCTTCTTTAAGTTTCTCTGGATCTTCCTTGTATTGTTCCAGAAGTTCATTCAATGCCACACGTTGTGTTACTACGGCATTAAATGCGGTAATTACCGTTTCAGCAGCACTCTCCATTGCCTCTGTGTATGAAGCTGCAACAGGAGCAAGGTCTGTAGTTGTTTTTTTAGCTGCTTCTGTATATCTTTTTGCTAATTTAATGGTTTCGTCAAAAGTTAAATCTTTACCTGCTTTTTTTACAAGATCATTATAATTAGTCAAGAGATCCAGATCTTTATCTGGCATTTTGCTGGTAACTTTTTCCTGCAAAGTTGTGTTAGCTTTTGCCAGATCACTTTTTACTTTGGACAATATTTGTTCCTGAATATAATCAATAGGTTGTGTTTCTGAGCTAGATATTTGGATATTTCCATCCCACTCCTTTTTTGCAGCCTTACTTGCCTGCTTTGCAGCATCTATGGCATCAATAAGCGTATAGGCAGTTTCCAAAGGCACTCCCACCTTGCTACCTTCCGCCGTGTATCCTGCTTTTAATGCTTCTTCAAGTGTGGATTTGGCAGCTTCAATGCGAGCAGTTTGTTCTTTTTCTTCCACACCTTTCAGCGTATCATGCTTCAAATGATTTACAGCCTCTGTAACCAAATCATTTACTGTAGGTATTTTTTTATCATCAGCCATAACTATTCTCCAAAAGCGTTTTGTTTATCTTATACTTTGTTTATACCATATCATTTCTAAAATAGTATGACAATTATGTTAAATAATTATTACGGTTATGTGTCTATTGAAGAATTTTATATCTATTTTATAAAGCGTTAGCTGGTTTTTTCAGTCGCAGTTATAGCGTAATGTGACTGGATTTTTTGCAGCAAGGCTTTATATTTCCCATCTTCTGGCAAGGATTTATCATTCACCCAGTCCCAGATGTCGGTATCCTGTTCCGCCAGAAAAGCTTCAAATTCGTCCAGTTCTGCGTCATCCATCACAGGCAGATGCACGGCTGCGAATGGCTCCAGCATCTGGTCGGTTTCCTTGGAACCACGGTGGCTGCTACGGAAATAGAGTTTTTTCAGGCGGGTTGCTTTATCCACTTTGTTTCCCCAGTAGTCGCAACCGTAACGCATTGAGTTTAATAAAGCCTTCGGCATCTTTCTGGTTATAGACGCTATCTTCTTCAAACGTAACATGCTGCTGGCTGTAAAGGCTAACAGGCGATTTACGCCCTGCTACAGTAGCGGAGCCTTTATAGAGTTTAATCCTTACCGTACCGCTTACCTTTTTCTGCGATTCATCTATTAACGTTTGTAGCATGGTGCGTTCAGGTGACCACCAATAGCCATTATAGATAAGTTCGGCGTAGCGGGGCATGAGCTCGTCTTTTAGGTGCGAAGCACCCCTATCCAGCGTCAGGCTTTCCATCGCACGGTGGGCAATCTGGAGGATGGTTCCACCGGGTGTTTCATAAATACCGCGTGATTTCATACCCACATAACGATTTTCCACCAGATCCAGCCTGCCTACGCCGTGTTCACCGCCTATTTTATTTAAGTAAGTTAATAGCGTAGCGGGGGACATGGCAACGCCGTCTATTGCTATCGCATCCCCGTGAGCAAATTCAATTTCGATATAGGCGGGCTTGTCAGGAGCCTGTTCGGGAGCAACGCTGCGGGTGAACATATCTTCGTGCGGTTCCTGCCACGGGTCTTCCAGCACCTTGCCTTCGTAGGAAATATGCAGCAGATTGGCATCGGTAGAGTAGGGGGCTTCACCTCTCTTATCCTTTGCAATGGGGATCTGGTGTTTTTCGGCATATTCAAGGAGCTTGGTGCGGGAAGTTAATTCCCATTCACGCCACGGGGCAATCACCTGAATATCGGGTTTTAAGGCATAATAACCCAGTTCAAAACGCACCTGATCGTTACCTTTACCCGTGGCTCCGTGGGCTACGGCATCCGCTCCCGTTTCAATCGCAATTTCAATCTGGCGTTTGGCAATCAGTGGTCTGGCAATGGAAGTCCCTAGCAGATACACCCCTTCATACAGCGTATTGGCACGAAACATAGGAAATACATAGTCTTTGACAAAGGTCTCCCGCAAATCTTCTACATAAATTTGCGATGCTCCCATCATCTCTGCTTTTTTGCGAGCAGGTTCGAGTTCTTCACCCTGCCCGAGATCCGCCGTGAACGTCACCACTTCGCAGCCATATTCCTCCTGTAACCACCGTAAAATAATGGACGTATCCAGCCCGCCTGAATAGGCAAGCACTACTTTTTTAATCGCTTTTTTCACGTTATGATTCCCTGTTTTTATCCTTGAGAGTAGTATTTATCTATTTTCAATGGAGTGTGCAAGGGATATACCGCTCATGATTCAAAATTTGTGATTTCTTACTTCGTCTTTATTGGCACTAATAAAGCTGAATTTTCTTGAAATATCAGTAAGTATTCCTACGAAAATTCAGCTTCATTATTACCAAAAATACTCGCAATAAATCACAAATTTTGAATCATGAGCGGTATAAACAGATTATTTTACTATGCGATAGGTCTTGTTTTATGCTAAGGCTTATACTATTTTTACAGTTTATTAATACCTATACGGTACTAATAGAGAGAGTAGCATGATAATAGCCCTTAAAGTTAAGAGCCTGATAGATGGTAAGCAAAATACCTTCCTTTGAATCTTTGACCTTCAAAAAGAAAGCATTGATTCCTGTCAATGCAGATGAGTATTGTATTTTTACACGAAATGGGCAGAGTGTAAATGTGCGGGCTAATACTGCATATGAAGCGTTTAAATTATCGGGTGTGCGTGAGGCAATCAGGATAGAGCGTATGGTGAATATAAAACAGATGGTGCTGAATAAAAACCATTTCAGTCAGGATGATAGCGATATTGTGATTAATGAATCCCAAGATATTGAAATTATGCTGCGTTCCAGCAACCCTATCTTTTCTGCCAATGATATGGACAGGTTAATGCGGAGTTTTCATCATGCTTTGCCTTCTGTTACCGATCCTATGGGATTGGAAGTACAAAATGACGGGTTTGACGAAATTATCCCGAGCAATCATGTCAATCGCTCCGCCAATACACGAAAAATCATGCCTGCTGAAACAGAAATGGTAGAAACTGCATCCGTACCACAGGCGGTTGCTGATTCAGAAGCACAGGCACTCTCGCCTGAGGATATTGAAAAATTGCTTGGTGGTGAATAGGTTTATAGCAGGGTTTAAAATGAGAACAGGCAGGTTGACTGTTTAGTCTTCCTGCCTGCTCTTTTAGGGCTTAGCTAGAAGAAGAAGGCTTTTCTTCTGCTTCTGCTGGCTTTTCTTTTTCCCCAGGCTGTTTTTTAGCCTCTGGAGGTTGCCCATCCCAATCGGTATGGCGTTTGCCGAGGAAGACGCCTTCCCCAGATTTTTTTACATAATCATCAAGATTTGCTAACGCCTTGGGATCAACATTATTATTTCCAGACATAAACAAGTCCTCCAGAAAATTTAGTAATCGTGCGATCGTCTGCATCCAGAGTCCGCCAATTTTCCATAGAATCTAGGAAAATTTTTGATGCAGACCAAATTTAACAAGGGGGTTTTTACCTTCCTTCCTGCCCTCATTCAAGCAGAGATTTATGAAGTTTTTGTGACAAGCACCGCTCATCCCAATATCTACCCACAAGTGCAACACTATGGATATTCAAGGCAAATGCAGCCCCAAAGCCTTAACCGCCTCTGGCTCCATTATGCGATTATCCTGTTCGGGATGTAGCAGTTTCAAGGAGCCATCGACTGGATCAAGGCGGGTTTCGCCTTCTAAATGCGTAATGCCGTCAAGGTCGGAATAATCCCGGATTTGCCAGCCAATGGCGTAGCTTTCCAGTGTTTCTCTTACATCCTGTATCCAGCGGTAACGTCACTGGCTATCAATATAATGCAGGCGGGAAGCTATTTTCCCCCTGGCTGTGTCGATGTTCCTGAATACCCTCTGGTTATTATAATTCCTGGGCATAAAGGACAAAATGGTTTCTGGTTTAGGAATTTGCCAGGAGGTTTTGGATCATTTTAGTCCTTCTTTCTTTTTTCAATCCTCTATGAATTTTGACTTTATTTTTCCAATGTGCAAAGGAGCCATCGCAGGAGTTTGTGGTA
>Ga0116226_10000245_pt1 | contig 44478 bp, 42 predicted proteins | sample S1TSphfallax_FD_89692 | JGI IMG/M metagenome (GOLD analysis project Ga0116226, IMG submission 89692) | Host-associated microbial communities from peat moss isolated from Minnesota, USA - S1T2_Fa - Sphagnum fallax MG | ecosystem: Host-associated > Plants > Peat moss > Unclassified | place: USA... | reverse complement strand
CTTCAGCATATCAGCCCAGTATCATGGGAGAATCTCATTATCTATGGCGACTACAATCTGGACAAGGATAAAGTAAAATTGTCATAGCGTACATTTACGCACGAATGTGCGTAGTACCCTATGATGGGCAGTTGCGGCTGCAATGAGGGATGCAACCTTTCCCAAATTGGCGTAAGCTGACTCAAACCTGTTCAGAAAACGGGGTAGCACTGCGGGGCTAACCGCAATATGCAGCCCAACCTTCACATCCCGTAACCGCAACGCACCTGGAGTCATTTTCAGGCGTTCCTGCGTATCAGGATTTTCCACCCACAGCAGATCTTCTGGTAAAAGCTCCCCGAAGCGTTTGTGCAGCTCCAGAATATTGTGCATGGAAGTTGCCTTTCCCTGCAATCCCCCCTCATCAATCCATTGCTGCACCGTAATATGTGCCAGTGCTTCCAGTTGCAAATCCCGCTTCTTCGGATCATGGCTATAATCCTGATTCATAGCACGTTCAATATCAATAGGGTGGGTATCATGTCCTTCAATCAGGTTACTGTAATAGCAATTCATGGAACGCACCAGTCCTGACAATGCAAATACAATCCCATCAGGCAGGCTGCGACGTAATCCAGTCGAGCGAGCCGTAAGTTCAAGGGCAAGATCAGCAAGTTCACTCCAATAAGAGGTGCTGTCGGCAATAAGCAGTGGTTCCATCATGGCAATGTCTTCACCACGATCAGGAATGACACTGTCCAGTTTTATGTCCGCTTTTATGTCCGCTTCATTTTTACTCATATAATCATGATTATACTACATTTTTTATGGTAGCAAGCGTTTTTATAGTGCTTTTTTTGTCCGCTTCTGTGTCTGGTATTATTTCACTGGATTGCACAATGCCTGAATTTCTTTCAGGTCTAGCTGATTATCGTGGTTGCTATCCAGATTGGCAAACACGATTTTTTCATAATCCAGAAACTCCTGTTTTGTAACCTTGAAATCCAGATTACTGTCGGCAGACATTACGGGATCCGCAACGCTTAAAGAGGGGTCAAGCGGTGTTTTTGCAGCTTTTTTCCCTTTTCGTTTCGGATGGTCATCGCTTTGTGCGTCCTGCTGTTTCATGGAAAGCATTGGTTGCCTGAAAGGCTCGCGGTAACGATCCAGTTCTTCGGAAACCAGATAGCCATTATGGTCAATATCCATGCGGATAAACTGCATTTGTGCCTCTTGCCTATAGCGTTCAAAGGTAAGCGGGTTATTGGCACTCACCCGCATAAACCAGTTATTCATCGCTTCTTCACAGGTGGGTTTGCCTAATTTCCCTCCATTTAACGGCTCTCCGTCCGGACTATAAATCATGGCATTAAGCGGTTTTTGCGTGTCCTCACTGCATCCCGTAACAAACAGAAACATAAGCAAAAGAATCAACTTTCGATGCAACATCACTGTCATCTGGCATTAGGGTTAGGATGATGATGAGCCACAAAATCCGCCAGATCCTCACGGTTTTCAGGAGAAAGTTTTTCTGCTATATCCGCGAGGGTTTCTGCCCATAAGGTGCTGATCTGCTTCTTCAAGTCATAAATATGCTGCATCTGGGTAAGATAGGCATTGCGATCAAAGGGTTGGGCTTGCAAAAGCCTGCCCGCTTCTTTCCGCTGTTCCATTGCCTGCCGGTTCAGATTATCCATATCCGCAGAAAATTTTACCATAATCGGTTCCAGTGTTTTTTGCGTATCAGAGGGAAGTGTTCCCACAAAATCCTGCAAACTATGGCTTTCCACCTGCCATACATGCTTGAAGTGATGCCCGACAATCACACCCACCAGTAACAGGTTGATGATAAGCGAAAAGGTAAAGAATTTTGACGTACGGCTCATAAAATATCTTCTCCACTGTCACTACTACTGGAAATAGCGACTTCATCATTATCATTAAACAGGTAGCTGGCAGGGGAACTCAATCCCAAAGTCAGCCCCAGCATCAGCAGGGCAACCATACCATAGACGGGATGTGGCAGCCGAATAGGTTGCGTTTTACGCTGCATCCAGAGTAGCAGAACAGGATAAGGCTTTTGTTCAATCTGTAACGCTGCACGAGTAATACGCTCCGCCAGATCAGGGCTGGCAGGCTCCAGATGACGCATTTCCAGCATCTTTTCTATAAATTTATTTTCCGATAATGCCATATGGGCTATTCCTCACTTTCTCTTTCAGGGTCGTCTTGGCACGCATGATAAGGGACTGCAATGCTTTCAGATTGATTCCCATGACTTCCGCCGCCTGCCTGTTACTTAATTCATCATCAAAGCATAGATTTAAGGCAACACGCTGGCGTTCAGGCAAATCCGCAATCTGGCTTTCCATAAATTGCTGCACCTGTCGCTGTATCAAATGCCATTCAATACTCTCGCTTTCATCTGCTATCCAGTCATCTTCTTCAAGATTACCCGGCTTTTTCTTCTTTCTGGTATCCAAGCATAAATTCACCAATACACGCTGAAACCAGGCAATAAAGGAAACCCCGAAATTTTCCTGCCACATGGCAGGACGTTCCCATAATTTCAGAAAGGCTTCCTGCACCATATCTTCCGCCAAGGCACGATCCTGCATAAAACGATAGGCAATGGCGTAGCATTTACGATGATAACGCTGCACCAGAAGCGAGAAAGCAGCATGACTGCCTTCCCGAATCTGCTGTAACAATACAGCGTCCGCTACTGGCTCCTCCTGTTTGGGAGTATCCGTGGCTATAGGCTGCTGTAGGGCTGCGTGGTTCAAGGTATTACTTTCCTCCCTTGTCGTCTGAATCTGCCGTATTATTATCTTTATCTGCTTGCTTGTCATGATGATGCCAGTGATGTCCATGATGCAGGCTATGCAGCAATTTCTCACGTTCCTCTGGTGTCAATTTTCCCATCACGGAAGCCAATGCAACCACACTATCATCATGCAGCCTGTTATGCAACTCTGCTATTTCATGCTGTTTGGCAATAAACGCATCTTTGTCGAAGTTTTTCGCCTTCACGATTGCTTTCAGGTCTTCATGGAGTTTATGCTCCTGCTCCATCAATCCCCTGTTTTTCTCATGTGCAGCGTGCATTGCCTTTTCTACCATCTGCTGTTTTTCAGGCGGAAGGCTGTTACAACCTCCATCTTCATGTGCCTGTACAGCAGTAGCTCCCAGTATAAGCCATGCAATAATACTGGTAGTTCTCATCCATTGTTTCATAACTAATTTCCTTTCAGTGGAATTTGCGGGTTTGCAAAGTATAATACGACCCCCCAAAATTGAATCTTCGTCATAAACAGGGATTATTCGCTATTTTGCACAGATTCCCGCTTGCATATCAGAAGAAGTCTAATAAATTAAGTTTTGAAAGGTGATGGGTATAAGCATGAGAGAATCCTTCTGGGCATTGGGACTGATGAGCGGTACGTCGCTAGACGGCATTGACGCTGCTTTGATTCGTACCGACGGTAATCACATCCATGCAACGGGCGAAGCCCTTACGATTCCTTATAGTGATGCCTTGCGTCACCAGATTCGTGAAGTGATTTACCAGCGAGGCGATGTGGCAGCCACCGAACAGGAGCTTACGCTTGCTCATAGTGATGCAGTAAAAACACTGCTGGCAAAAGCGAAGATGACTCCCAAAGACATTAAAGTCATTGGTTTTCATGGACAGACTATCAGTCACCGCCCTAATGAACATATTACCTGGCAGTTGGGAAACGGGCAGTTGCTGGCGGAGAAAACCCGTATTGATGTCGTGTATGATTTTCGTCGCCGTGATATGGCAGCAGGCGGGCATGGGGCTCCACTGGTACCGCTTTTTCACGCTGCACTGGTTTCACATATGGAGCTACCCGTTGCCATCCTCAATATTGGCGGGATTGCTAACGTAACATGGGTGGGAAGATCAGAAGCAACGGACGATGACATCATGGCACTGGATATTATCGCCTTTGATGTCGGGCCAGGTAATGTCTTGCTCAATGAATGGGTATGGCAGCAAATAGGCAAAACCCACGATGAAAACGGGCTAATAGCAGCAGCGGGGCAGGCAAAACCGGAACTTATCCAGCATTACCTTGCCGATGCTTTTTTTCATCATATCCCCCCTAAATCCCTTGACCGCAATTATTTTTCACTTGAGCGGATACATACTCTTTCCCTGGAAGACGGAGCTGCCACACTCGTTCATTTTACGGCAGAGGCAATCAAAAAGGCAGAGATGCACTTCCCCGTCAAGCCAAAGCACTGGTACGTTGCGGGCGGTGGCAGGCATAACCACACCCTCATGCAGGAACTCGCCAAACGCCTGCCTTTGCTAAAATCCGTAGAAACGCTTGGCTGGAATGGCGACGCTCTGGAAGCACAGGCATTTGCCTATCTGGCAGTGCGTTCGTTGAAAAAACTGCCACTTACCCTCCCCACCACTACAGGCGTATCCCGTCCCGTAACGGGGGGGGTGTATTGTGCTGCTGCTACAGTTTCGTGAGCTTTAAATTTTCTCCAAGCTCTGCCCCTTGCCTAATTCATAAGACTATAGGGCTAAACACTCAATGCACTGCCCTTGAATCAAAACCTATTTCACTTGCAATCCTTGCTATAGCAGAATTTTGATCATCATAAAAGTAAGGCGTTGCATCTAAATTGTTACTAACACTAGCAACTGACCGTCGTGATATTAGCTTGGTTCCAACCTTGTCAAACACTGCAATCACAGAACAATCCATCTGTTCTTGTTGAATTGCTTTATAGCGTAGTGCTATGGCTTCCCATGCACGCTGATCGTTAGTTAAAAGATATATAGCCGCTGGCTTTGCATTTTGAGGACGCAAAATTATATCTGGTACAAACTCCGCCAAAGCATCTGTTATTGGTTCATTATAAGACAGTTGTACCTTTCCATCAAATTTTAGCTTCATTTTCTTTTCCACATCTTCCCGAAACATAGAGACTACATTTTCAGGTCGCATAGGGACTTTTAAACCATCAATCTTAAGGACTGCGTTTATAAATTTAAATACTGCTTCTGCAATACCTTGTTCGTCAACCAGCCCACTCACTAATTCACCCGTACTGGTATTATAGGCAACATTTGATGTATTTAAAATTCTTTGAAAGTCCTTTTCTCTCTGACCTTCCAGAATATTTACTCCTGAAGCAAGCAAAGTCGGGATAAAGCTTCCATCATCTTCAATGCGGTATTTATTATCTCCAGCACTTGATAAGTAGAAGTTGACAGGATCTCCGTCTTCCGTTTCAAACGGTGCAGATATGGCAAAAAGGTTGCCAGCCTCCGACACCGTTATCCCAGAGCAAAACCCTTCACAAAGCAGTCGTTTAATGTCCAAGTTACTCATATCAATGTACCCGAATCCCTAACACCTATTCTATAAAATTTTAGTGCCCAATTCCATGCCTCATTCAGACTGATTTGAGAAAGTTTGGGCTGCCTGGATTTGTTCCATCTAGGAAATGAGTTCAACCCGCTTGGCTCTATTTGTCCTACAGGATAGTGTTCGTGACCGCAAAGAAGATGGCAATGCCTGCCACCGTGGTTGCTGTGAGATTCATAACGATAGAGTTAGCATAATCTTTTTCAATAATCTTCGTAGAAAGCCATGCTTTGTAATTTAATTTGCTATCTGCACGGTACATCACAAGCAGATGATAACTTTCACCATTTTCTCCATCTAATACTGCTTCACGCCAATTCCATATATCTGCAAGAGGAAAGACTGCACCGAAGAATGGGGCATTCTTTTTAGGGATATTTCCTTTTTTCCACTCTGTACATGCCACAACCGTCTTAGGGTTGTATATATGTTTACGGTTATTCATCCCACTTCCCTTTGTGTGTCAGCTTGGTTTATGAGTCCTTCGACACGTTAAAAACACCTTTCTTTGATGCCTACAACATATTTTTCATTACGAAACCTATCGTTAATCATCTACAAGGATTATAACGAAAATCCAATTCTGCCAAGCAATGTTTTAAATATTTTTTGCACCAGAGTTGTGATATATGATCGTGATCCAGCATGATAGAGTTTATGAAGAATTCTATAGAATTACTGCGTAATAAACACCAGCACAGGGTGATCAGGTACGGCAATGGCTGCATTCGTAACGCCTGAAAAGGAATTAACGGCAGAAGTCCCCACTAACGGATCATACACCTGTACACTGGTAACGCGAGTACCAAAGTTAATCGTAACGGGCGTAGTTGCAGTTTGAAGTTCGACATGAGCCTGATTATCCCAGAACATGATTTCATTCCATATTGCCAGCACAAACACATTATTCTGCTTCTGGAACAGCATATAATGCCCTGAGTTAGCAGGCAATCCGCTCATATTATAGTTAAAACTGTTGGCAGCAAAGGCGGGTTGATTGGGTGTATATCCCAATAGATTAATAATATTATGCAGGGTAGTTGCTGCTTTTTTAGGGGTATTAGTATAGTTGAATAGCCCAAAATGGTCTTCAATATTCGTACCCGCACTATCGCTATATTCGTCATTCAACTGATAGAAATAGGTGCGTTTTACACCTTGTAAAAGCGAATCAAAAATCTGCGTGAGCGTAAATTTTGCCTGTACATTTTCCGTAACCCCCCAGTTGGAAGGTGCTGTCCACCAGCCTGTTTCCGTTACTACAGCGGGTTTGGATTTGGCAATGACACCAAAGGTACTGATTCCCCATTGTAGCGAAGGATAGCAGAATGCTCCCCAATAGCCACCCCATTGCAAATAACTATGGACATTGCCATAATCGCTCATAGCAGATAAATCCCCAACGGATAACAGGCTGGACTGGTTGGCAACCGTGAGGCTCGCAACGGGAATAGTAGCCGTACGACTATCATTATGTATATCATTATAGATATTCTGCTGTAGGGCAATGGCAGCAGGGAAACCATAGAGGGCATTGAAGGAAAAAGGCCAGTTATCCACTTCATTAGGCCCTTCCACCATATCAATGAGGGGGATATTGGCTTTAATATCCGACATTTGCGTAGCATAAGCCGTATCACCCTGCACGATAATATCGTATTTTACTCCCGTGTTGGTAGCAATCTGTTGCATGGCAGGAATCTGGTAACGTCCTGAAAACGTATCCCTTACATGCCGTATTCCCAGATACCAGAGTTCATACTGCGTGTTTGCGGTATTGGCATAAAAATCATTAGTCGCCGTTCTTCCCACATGCGTATTGATTCCGATACTATCAACCAGTTGATTGGTGGTGGGAACAGGAGCAGCAAATGCAGAACTGCCGAGGCTGGCATAAAGAGCAATAAATAGAGACAGATTTTTCTTCATAAAAGGATCTTTCATATAATTTTTTTATAAACTAAAGCTATTGATAAATATAAAAATTATCTGTTTTTTGCACCCACAGGTCTCCGAGAACCACACATGATAATGGCTTCTCGCAATGACGAGGTGAGGATAATATTTATGTTATGATATACCAGCTAACGTCTTCAAAACTTTTGAAAATTCTGAAATGGGAGGGATATATGTTGATTTTTGAGGTTTTTTCAAAAGACCTGGACACTACGTTTGTACAACATAAAGAAAAAGCTTTTGCTGGCTATTTACGGCATTGAAATCGTTGAAAAATCAATGTTTTGCAGCCAAAATTGGCAAAAGCAGATGCTGAACAGGCTCCGAAGAAAACCAAGGCAACAAGCTACCCGACACCCAAACAAAATCCTGCGAACAATCCAAAAGACTTTTATCAAGATGATTCTTGTATCCTACACCCTTTTTATGTAATAGTCATGTAAATAAACGCATCCGTTCTCAAAAAAGTGAAATTAAAATGCAATATCGTTTTTATCTGACTACCCCCATCTATTATGTCAATGACCGTCCGCATATCGGACATGCCTATACGTCGCTTGCCTGTGACGTGCTGGCTCGCTTCATGCGGCTGGACGGCAAAAACGTCAAGTTCCTCACGGGGACGGACGAGCATGGACAGAAAGTCGAAAAATCCGCTATTGCCAAAGGTACAGACCCGCAAGGCTTTGTGGATAGTGTTTCGTTGCATTTCAGGGAGCTTGCTACGCAGATGAATATCAGCAATGATGATTTTATCCGCACCACGCAACCACGCCATAAAAAAGCTGCTCAAGCCTTGTGGCAGAAAATGCAGGAGAACGGCACGATTTACTTAGGCTCTTATTCGGGCTGGTATGCTGTGCGGGATGAAGCCTTTTATGCAGAATCTGAACTGATAGACGGCAAGGCTCCCACAGGGGCAGAGGTGGAATGGGTGGAAGAACCCAGCTATTTTTTCCGTTTGTCTGATTATACCGAAAAATTACTGGCATTTTATGAAGCCAATCCTGATTTTATCATGCCTGCCAGCCGTCGTAATGAAGTTATCAGCTTTGTAAAAGGCGGGCTGAAGGATCTTTCCATTTCCCGCACCACCTTCACCTGGGGGATTCCTGTCCCGGGTGACGAAAAACATATTATGTATGTCTGGCTGGATGCGTTGGCGAATTACCTCACGGCGGCGGGTTATCCTGATGAAAGCTATAAAGACTTCTGGCCTGCGGATCTGCATCTGGTAGGTAAGGATATTGTGCGTTTCCATGCCGTCTATTGGCCAGCCTTTCTCATGGCTGCGGATATTGCCTGCCCCAAACGCATCTTTGCCCACGGCTGGTGGATGAATGAAGGCGAAAAAATGTCCAAATCCATTGGCAATGTCATTGCTCCTTCCGATTTAATTGAAAAATACGGACTGGATCAAACCCGTTATTTCCTGATGCGGGAAGTGCCGTTTGGCAATGACGGCAATTTTGCTCATGAACGTATGAGTATCGTGATTAATTCCGAACTGGCGAATAATCTGGGAAATCTCATCCAGCGTACACTGAGTATGGTGGAGAAAAACTGCAATGGACTGGTTCCTGATGCAAACGGCGTGGCAAAAGACGAACTGGATATGGCATTTCTGGATAAAGTACAAGTGACGGAGGCGGCGACCTCAGAGCTGATCGCTGCCAAATATTATGACTGCAAATTTAATGAGATTCTGGCAGAAATCATGCAGATAGCCAGCGAAGCCAATAGCTATATTGACACGAAAGCTCCGTGGAAACAGAAAAAAATTGATGAAAACCTGATGCAGGCAACGCTTTACCATTTGCTCGAAGCCATACGCTGCATCGCCATCATGCTGCAACCGTTTATCCCCGAAAGTGCAGCAAAGATACTGGTTTTACTGGGATATAATGAGGAAGAAGCAAAAGCAGGCATCCCGTTTTCCGCCCTGAAACCTGAACATGCCATTAAAGTAGGGCAAGCTATTCGTTCTCCTCAGCCTATTTTCCCGCGTATAGAAGGATAGCTGGTTTTTTTCTAAAAAAGATACAATTAACGCAAGGTGTGTTCCTTTCACAAACTGCTCCCTTGGCTTTTTAAAATAAAGCGGAACTACTCATATGCAGGGTGATTTGCTGTGACTGGACGGTAAAATAACCCGCGTTGTGCATTACTCCAGTCTGGTATTTCAGGAATATCGCTTGTGTCTATGGCTTCATCAGGCAAGGCAACAAGCCGTTCAAGCTGTTTTTTCTGTTTTGCTGTTAAGTGGTTGCCAGAATGTTCCTTCTTCATATATTTTGCGGCTCCTTCACAAACCGTTCCCGTAACTTCTCAAACTCCAGATAGATAACGGGTGTGGTAAAAAGCGTAATAAGCTGGCTTAATATCAGCCCTCCCACCATGGTAATACCCAAAGGATTACGCAGTTCCGAGCCTACACCTGTTCCCAGCATCAGCGGTAAAGCACCTAGCAACGCTGCCATTGTGGTCATAAGAATAGGGCGGAAACGCAGCATACAGGCTTGATAGATAGCATCTCGTGATGAAAGTTTTTCCTCCCTTTGGGCTTCAACGGCGAAGTCAATAATCATAATAGCGTTTTTCTTCACAATACCAATTAACAGAATTACGCCAATAATCCCGATAATATCAAAGGGTTTTCCCACCAGAAACAGTGCCAGAAACGCCCCCACTCCCGCCGAAGGCAGGGTAGAGAGAATCGTGACGGGATGGATATAGCTTTCGTAAAGTATCCCCAACACAATATACATCGTGATAATCGCTGCCAGAATGAGCAGCAGGGTAGAGCTGAGCGAGGCGGAAAATGCCAGTGCCGCTCCCTGAAAACCGGTTAGCAGTCCCAGTGGCAGGTTCATTTCAGCCTTTGCTTTATTTATGGCAGTAATAGCCTCACCCAGCGAAATATTTTTAGCCAAATTAAAGGAAATAGTAGCAGAAGGAAACTGATTGAGGTGGTTAATGGAAAGAGCCGTTTTGCGTTCACTTACCTTAATGAGCGTCGAAAGTGGCACGGTGGTATTGGTGGTGGGGGAAAGAATATAGATGTTATCCAGGGCTGCCTTATTCTGCTGGAAGTTCTGTTTTACCTCCAGCACCACACGATATTGATTCGTTTGCGTAAAGATAGTGGAAACCAGCCGTTGTCCAAACGCATCATAAAGGGCATTGTCAATCTGGGCTGTAGTGATGCCAAAACGCATCGCATTGGTGCGGTCAATATCAATATAGATCTGCAAGCCGTTGGTCAGCAAATCACTGGTGACATCGGTAAGTTCAGGCAGTTGTTTGAAACGCTCAATCAGCAGCGGGACATATTGATAGAGTATTTCAGGTTTGGAATCGCTTACGCTCATCTGATATTGCGTACGGCTTACACGGCTTTCAATCGTAATATCCTGCACGGGCTGCATGTAAAAATCAATGCCTGGTATTTCGCTACTCTCTTCCTGCAACCGCTTCATAACCTGAGCCATAGTTCCCCGTTTGTCGTGGGGTTTCAGGATAATCTGCATACGACTGGAATTAAGCGTAGCATTCTGCCCGTCAATCCCGATAAAGGCGGCAATGTGATCGACTGCCGCGTCCTGCTGTAATTTCTCCGATAATTGCACCTGCAACTTCCGCATGGCAGCAAAGGAAACGGAATCACGCGTTTGCATGATGGCACTGATAACCCCGACATCCTGTGAAGGAAAAAAGCCTTTGGGAATAATGATATAAAGCACTGCCGTAGTCGCAAAGATAACGAAAAATACCATCATGGTCAGTTTTTCATGATTCAGCACTTTTTTAAGCATTTTTCCGTAACCCTGCACGAGACGCTCCAGAAAATCCCCAGCGAGATGGTAAAAGCGGGATTGTTTTTCTTCTGGAACATGTTTAAGCAGTTTCGCACACATCATGGGAGTGAGCGTCAACGAGACCACCGCCGAGATTAAAATCGCAACCGCCAGCGTAATGGCAAATTCATGGAATAATCGCCCAATTACATCCCCCATAAACAGCAGGGGAATCAGCACGGCGATTAAGGAAATCGTAAGCGAAATAATGGTAAAACCAATCTGTTTGGAACCTTTCAGTGCCGCTGCCAGCGGAGCTTCGCCTTCTTCAATATAGCGGGAGATATTTTCAATCATCACAATCGCATCATCCACCACAAATCCCGTTGCAATCGTGAGTGCCATCAGTGTTAGGTTATTAACACTAAAATCCAGCAGATACATGACGGCAAACGTACCCACCAGCGAAAGCGGAACGGCAACAGCAGGAATAATCGTCGCAGGAATATTACGAAGAAAGAGGAAAATCACCATAATCACCAGCCCCACCGCCAGCATCAGCTCAAATTCCACGTCTTCTATCGAAGCCCGTATCGTATTGGTACGATCACTGATCAGCATGACTTCCACATTGGCAGGAAGGGCTTTTTTCAGTGTAGGCAGCAAATCCTTAATGGCATCGGCTACCTTGATGACGTTGGCTCCAGGTTGACGCTGCACATTAACAATAATCGCAGGTGTTTTGCCCGACCACGCAGCGAGCTTGAGATTTTCCGCTGAGTCCACCACATCGGCAATATCCGAAAGCCTTATAGCAGCACCGTTTTTATACCCCACCAGTAATTTGCCATATTCGGCTGCGGAAAGAATCTGATCGTTAGCATCCACAATAGAAGAACGGTTTGCACCGTCAAAACTACCTTTGGGCGTATTGACATTGGCATTGGCTATGCTGGTACGCAACGCCTCCAAGTCCAGCCCGTAAGCCGTCATGGCGGTAGGGTTCACCTGTATGCGAATGGCAGGACGTTCCCCCCCGCTCAAACTCACCAGCCCTACCCCTGAAATCTGCGATATTTTCTGTGCCACCCTCGTATCCACCAGATCCTCGACTTTGGTCATCTCCAGCGTGCTGGAAGTCACTGCCAGCGTCATGATCGGAGCATCAGCAGGGTTCACCTTATTATAAATAGGGGGCGAAGGCAGATCAGTAGGCAAAAAGCTGGTAGCCGCATTAATGGCAGCCTGCACCGACTGTTCCGCTACATCCAGAGGCAAGCTCAGGTTAAATTGCAGGGTAATGATGGAAGCACCGCCCGAGCTGGTGGAAGACATCTGGCTCAAGCCTGGCATCTGCCCGAACTGCCCTTCCAGCGGAGCGGTGATGGAAGAGGTGATGACTTCAGGACTGGCTCCCGGGTAAAGTGTTACCACCTGTATCGTAGGAAAATCAATCTGTGGCAATGCTGCAACGGAAAGCATCTTATAGGCAAACATACCTGACAATAAAATCGCCAGCATGATGAGCGAAGTGGCGACAGGACGCAGGATAAAGAGACGCGATGGATTCATGAAATGGGCAATGACTGATTAAAACTACTTTTTTATACTATAAACTGATACGAATTACCAATGGTAAATATTCGCAGATATTGAACAGACTCTAAGAGGATGTCTATTTAAAATACCCATTAATAGCAGCAATCATGCTTTTAACAAATAGTTGCTGATGGGCATCGGTTTGTAGGAGTTTTTCTTCACTTTCATTGGTAATAAAGCCCATTTCTATCAGGACGGAGGGAATATCGGGGGATTTGAGGACGGCAAAACCGGCAAAACGGTGGGGATGCACTAACAGATGGATAGAGGGACGCAGATTGGCTACCACTCTGTTTGCAAAATGTTCGGCTTTTCGTTTGGTTTCGCGTTGCGTTAAATCAATGAGAATATCGGCGACTTCCTTGCTCGTTCCTGACAAATCCATGCCTCCAATCACGTCCGCTTTATTTTCCTTGGTAGCCAGAGCTTCTGCCTGTTTATCAGAGGCTTTATCGGAAATCGTATAGATGGAAAGCCCCCTTGCCGTACCCGTATTTTCCGAATCGGCATGAATGGAAATAAACAGATTGCCTTTCAGGGCATGGGCTTTTTGCACCCGCTCCTGCAAGAAAAGATAACGATCGTCACTGCGTGTCAGCAATGCCTGATATTTCCCCGTAGCGTTTAGGGCTGCTGCCAGTAATTTCACATATTTCAGCGTAAGGTTCTTTTCTTTACTGCCATTATATCCTGAAGTGCCAGCGTCCTGCCCGCCATGTCCTGCATCAAGGATAATAACAGGTTTGGCGTGAGATTCAGGGGTTATGACGGGATTTTTGTGAAGAACGGGTTTCGCTACGGGAGCAACAGGTTCCTTATCTGCCACTTCTGCATTGGCTATCATATCCAGATTAATAGTATAAAGATGGGAGGTCTCTTTGGCACTACTTTGGGAAAAATGCACATTTTCCTTTAATTCCAGAACAATACGCGTGGTTTTGGTATTAAAATAGCCAAAACGCAACCCTTTGACATAGCCCTGGTAGTTAGCAGGCAGGGAGGGTTTGCCCGTCCAGTGTGCCGTGGGTATATCCATCACCAAACGATTGGGGGAAGTAGCCGAAAAGAGTTTATACGGCACTTTTTCGCTTAAATCAATGCGAGCCTGTTCACCTGAAGCCGTACTATGCAGATGGATGGATTTTATCTCCAGAGCATAACTGGAGACGGGAATCATCAGAAGTAGAAAAAAACTTATTATCCATGCCATTGGCTATATTCCTGCATCAGGGAAATAATAATGCCTTCCCTTACCCCCCTATCGGCTACGGTAATGGTTTGCATGTTCCATAAACGGCAGATTGCTTCAAAAATGGCACAGCCCGAGATGATATAATCAATACGCTCAGGGCCAATACAGCCATTGGCAAAACGCTCGGAAGGTCGCATGGCAAGAATGGTGCGAATTGAGTTGCGTAAATCAGCAATAGCAAAGGTCACGCCGTCCACCTTCGCTCGTTCATATTGATGAAGATGTAAATGAATGGCAGCGATGGTGGTAAGCGTACCTGAAGTGGATAATATTTGCACATTACCCTGCAAAAGATGCTCACCAATCTGATTTCTGCTCTCAAAATCACTTAATTGTTCGATGATTCCCTTTACCATTTCTTCAAAATAGATTTCGACAAAGCCACTCCCGCCAAATTGTTCGGAAAGATTCATCACGCCCTTGTTCAGCGAAAGCCAGTCAAGGATCTGATGCCGGGGCGAGGCGATATGTTCAGCAGAGGCTACACGCTTCACCCAGAGGAATTCGGTACTACCGCCGCCAATATCAAACACCAGTGCATGTTCACTTTCAGGCAGCAAAAGCGGGGAACAGGCAAGAAATGCCAGTTTGGCTTCTTCTTCTGTGGTAATAATTTCAATATCCAGCCCCGTTTTTTCTTTGACGAGATGGAGAAACTCACTGGCATTTTCTGCCTGCCTGCACGCCTCAGTCGTCACAAAACGCTGCTTTGTGACAGAGAAGCGATCTATTTTATGCCGGCATTTTTCTAACGCATGGATCGTTCTGGCAATCGCCTCTGGCTGCAAGCGTTTATGGCTGGCAAGCCCTTCCCCAAGTCGCACAATTTTGGAAAAACTATCCAGCAGCTTAATCGAGCTATGGGTTGGGAGCGATGAGGCAAGTGGGCGGGCAATCATTAAGCGACAATTATTGGTACCTAAATCAATAGCAGCAAAAATGGGCAGTTCCTCACCTGCATAAGGATAGTCTCTGCTTTTTTTATACATACCCTTTTACTTTATGATAAAAATATCGACCCTGTTGGCAGCCCCTGCATCGGTTTTATTACCCAATGCCTTTACGTTGATACGGTCTGCACTGATATTTTTTGCCGTCAGGTAATTGCGTACCGCCAGCCCGCGTGCAAGGGAAACGCGACGTGGATAGACACTCATACTTTCTGATCCCGAAGCGTACGCCATAATATTAATACGACTATTGGTATTGGCAGCCAATTTGGCAGCAATATCGTCCAGTTTGTCACTACTGCTTAGCGGAAGCTCCGTTTCAGCTTCCTTAAATACCACCTGTGCGTCAGGGGGAGTATCAGTAGAGGGAGCTTTATCCAGTACGGGAAGCGGAGCAATCGCAGGAAGCGTTAAATCGGTTTTCGCACTTGCACCAGCAGGTACAGGAAGTGCGGGGGGTGTAGCAGTGGCAGGGCTTGCTGCTTTATTATCCTGTAAAGGAGGAAGAGCAGGCGGAGTTACTGTACTTGGGGAGGGAAGTGCAGGAGGCGTAACAGGTGCATTCACCTTGACTTCAGGCGGGAGATTCATACCACTGTTTTTGTCGGCAGGCAAGCTATTGGGCAATGCTGGCAACGGCACGACCTCCACATCATTTTTAGCTTTGGGAGCCGGAAGTGGCATTTGCTGGCTGCCTGGTGCTTTTATAATACTTGGAGCCAGATTTTTGTCTGGCTGTTTGTCAGAGGGAAGCGAGGGTAGTGCTTCAATGGCAGGTAACGGTTTTTCTTTCTGATCTTTTTTATCATGCGAGACAATGACGGGGAAATTTTCCTTCATCTCATCCTTCGAATGTTTTTTTTCTACTACTTTAACTTCAGGAGCGGTATGCTCTGCTACCGGCTTCTGTGTGGAAGCCACCGCTTTTTTCTTGTGCTTTTTCTTTACCAAATGCTTTTTCTGCTGTTCCATCCTTGCCTTATCCGCTGGACTCTGTACACCAAAAGGACTGCCATCTGCATTATCACGCACCACCGAAACCTTATAATCCTTTACCAGCGTGTTTTTATCGGGGCTGGCTTTCAAGGCATCCAGATTGATTTCCACATCGGGTTTGGGACTTTGCGAAGTGCGATAATCCGCAGCAAATGCCTGCTGGATGCTACAGATACTCAGAATGCTAAAAGCAAGAAGCGTGGTTTTTTTCATACTATTTCACTTAAAAATTAATTGCTATGGTATGGTGTTACCACAGTCAGATGATAAATATCAAGTGCTATTCTATAATTCCTGTTACAGGACTGGAAGGTGAAGCAGTAAAGCGTTTGTGCATCCTGCCTGCAAGGCAGGCTAACCGCCCCGCTATTACAGCATGTTTGAAAGCAGTTGCCATCATGACGGGGTTTTGCGACTCCGCAATCGCTGTATTGAGCAGCACTCCGTCACATCCCATTTCCATCGCCAAGGCAGCATCCGAAGGCGTGCCAATGCCAGCATCCACCAGGATAGGAACGGTTGCATTATCAATAATCGCCTGAATCGCAAGGGGATTTAATATACCCAGCCCTGAGCCAATCGGAGCTGCCAGAGGCATCACCGCAACGCAGCCAGCCAGCTCCAGCTTTTTTGCCACCACAGGGTCATCATTGGTATAAGCCATAACTTCAAAGCCTGCTTTTACCAGTATGTGTGCCGCTTTCAGCGTTTCTTCCACGTCGGGATAAAGGCTTTTTTTATCACCAATTACTTCCAGTTTCACCAGCGTACCACCTCCCGCTGCCCTTGCAAGGCTCAGCACCCGCACCGCTTCTTCGGCAGTATAACACCCTGCGGTATTAGGCAGATAGGTATAGATTTTCGGGCTGATAACATCCTCCAGCGTTTCTTCGCCTGCGGCATGTACATTCACCCTTCGCAAGGCTACCGTGACAATCTCCGCTCCGCTGGCTTCAATCGCTGCTTTGGTTTGTGCAAGATCCTTATATTTACCCGTCCCCACCAGCAGACGCGAAGTAAAGTTTCTACCTGCTATATTCAAATAATCCATTAGCCTCCCCCAATAAAGCGTACAATCTCGACACGATCTTCTGCTTGCAAAATAGTCGTATCATAATGCGAACGGGGAATAATAGCCAGATTCACTTCGATTGCAACTTTTCGTAAGTCAAGGGAGAGATTTTCTATTAATTGCCGTATGCTCAGCCCCGCTTCGCATATTTTTGTTTCACCATTAAGTAATATCTGCATAATTTTTCTTTTTTCCATATTTTTTCAATGACTTATTAATTTGATAAGTAAATCCAGCTCGGGGATTGCCTTGCGTTTCGTTTCAAGTGTTGCTTTGAGTAAATGAATCTCGTAAAAATCGGAAGGTTTTATAGTGCCAATAACGCTTTTAAAGGCGTTTTTTAAATCCTGCACCTGTTTGTCCCGGTTGGCAGGAATCAATACGGGATGGGGGTTATTTTTGCCTAATAGTTCCAGCATGAAACCCTCAAAACAGACAGGATGCGAAATAACGATTACAAATTTAAGTGGATTGTTTGCGTTATGATGCGTAGCGTGAATATTCTTCAGTGGACAGACAATTTCTTTTACCTTCCAGCATTTCGCTAACGTCTTGCGACTTTCTGGTGTTAAATCTTCATCTTCATCCATCCATACAAAGCATCTGTTTCGATCTGTATTTTTCAATGCCGTTTCCAGCAGATGGTCAGGACTTCCACCACCTTTGGGATCAAGTGTAATATGTACCTTTTTGGTATCACTATAGAGTGCTTGAAGATACTCCAAGAAATTGCGTTCATCTTTGGTTCCTTCCAGAACACCATAAACAGTTATTTTCTTAAAACGCTTCTTTTTTCCCATTATCAATATCCCCATTTGATATTGGGAACGCCACCATAAGTCCCTGCCAGATATTTTTGGGCATAATTTTCATCATTTCTGACACCGCCTATTTCATCAAGACGGAAAACTTCTGTCTCAAACTTTTTATTATCTTTCTCTATAATAAAAATCTGGGTTTTGGTGCGGTCATTGAGCAACCAGTGCTGATGCGTAGAAAACATAATTTGTGCATGGTTGGGATTAGTTTCCGTATTTTCAAAAAGGGATATGATTTTCTTGGCTACATGAGGGTGTAAGGCACAGTCAATTTCATCCAGCATAACCAGCCCGCCTGTTTCCAATACAGGAATAATTTTTGCCAGCAGATGCAAGGCTTGCTGTGTGCCGTTAGATTCATCCTGCAAAAATAACTCAAATTTTATGCTTTCAGATTGGTGAATGCACTTTAAGAAATATTTTTCTTCATCACTCATTACTGGTTTTATGCTCTCAAATGCAAATTCCGAAATACCAATATCAATAGCTTGGATGAATCGCAGAGCTTTTTCTTGCAACTCTTTTTCATGATAGATTTGTTGAGAAAAGGCAGAAGCAGAGAGCAAGGGATGCTCCATGTAATAACCATCCCAAGAGACATTGCTCTGGAACTGTTTAAAAAAACTTAAATCTGTTATATATCCTGTTGCTATAAGGCTTGACAAAAGAGAAACATTTTCCCTTTTTTTGAAACGCTCAAAATCACTTTGATTAATTTTAATAGTAGGTGCATTAAAATCCCAGTCTTTTTCCAACCTTTCATATTCAAAAATGCGTGTATAGCCTCTTGTATTCTTTATTCCCAGATATTCTTTATAGATTTTTTTAGAATCCAGTTTAACGTCGTATTTGTACCAATTCCCCTGATTAAAAAATTCCATTTCAATTACAGTGGGTTTAGCCAAGTATAACTTATGAGGGCGAACACCAAAATTATATTCTTTTTCAGTAAAATAAGAATCATTGACCAGTTTAAATAGGAAATTGACTGCCTTAAACACACTCGTTTTACCTGAAGCATTATGTCCAATAAAGCAGTTCACCAGATTCAGGTATTTATTATCAACAATGGTGGAAGAATCATCCAGTCTGTCTTTTTTGGAAATCATAAAGCTGATTTCCTGCGTTTCTCCAATACTGCAAAAATTGGTTATTTTTATAGATTTTATCATCTAATCGCCCTTTTTAACAAAATTTTGCTATTTTTCCATCTTAGCATAATTTTCTTTTCTATCAATAGAGAAAGCTGTATAAGTGGGAGAAAGACGTAAAGGAAACCAAATATGAAACCCATCCTGATAATCAACGGCCCTAATCTCAACATGCTGGGCAGGCGTGAACCTGGCATTTATGGCAGTGAAACACTAGCAGATATTAAGGTGCTATGCCAGACAAAAGCAGCCAGTCTGGGATTAGAAATTGATTTTTACCAGAGCAACAGCGAGGGCGAACTCATTACCCGTATTCAGCAGGCAGCAGAGACTTCTTCAGGCATCATCATCAACCCCGCAGGGTTGGGACATAGTTCCATTGCCCTGATGGACGCATTGCTGGCGGTGAGTTTGCCTGCTATGGAGGTGCATCTTTCCAATATCTATAAACGCGAGGAATTTCGTCATAACACCTATACTTCCCGTGCAGTGAAAGGCGTTATTTCAGGCTTTGGCAGTTTTGGCTATGTGATGGCGTTGGAGGTGATGAAGCGGGAGTTAAGCTAAAACACATTGCATTTTTATAAATTTTTACTTGCAGATTCTATTAATATATGGCAAACACGCTCGCATTAGAAAACGTGCTTAGAAGTAAATTATGCGGATCAGTGTATTGGGATTGGGATATGTCGGGCTGGTTTCTGCTGCCTGTCTTGCGCAAATGAGGCATCAGGTTACGGGTTTTGATACGGATTCCCTAAAACTTGCTTCTATTGCAAACGAAACTATCTCGCTGGCAGAAAAAAATCTTAAGCCGTTACTGAATAAAGCATTACACAATAATACACTTCGCATTGCAGAAACGATTGCAGAAGCGATTGCACAGAGTGATATATCCCTGATTTGTGTGGGAACACCCGCAAAACCGACAGGCGAAATAGATTTAAGCCATATTGAAGCCGTGTGCGAGACGGTAGGAAAAGCACTGGCAAATCTAAACCATTTCCATGTGGTGGTGATACGTTCTACGCTTCTTCCCTTTTCGATGCAAAATCATGTAATTCCCATACTTGAGCAGCATAGCGGTAAAAAAGCGGGCGTGGATTTCGGGGTGTGTCATCAGCCTGAATTTTTACGCGAAGGCAATGCCGTGGAGGATTTTATGCAGCCTGCCCGCACCATTATTGGTACAGAGGATGAGCGAGCGGGGCAGTTAGTCGCAGCTTTATATGAAGACTTGCCTGCTCCTGTCTTTTTCACCTCGCTCAAAGAAGCAGAAATGCTAAAATATGTGGATAATAGCTGGCACGCACTGAAAGTTGCATTCGGGAATGAAATAGGCAAATTCTGCAAACATCAGGCGATGGATAGCCACCGTGTGATGGAGCTGTTTTGTGCGGATACCAGACTGAATATTTCAAACGCCTATCTCAAACCCGCCTTTGCTTTTGGTGGTTCCTGCCTGCCCAAGGATGTCACCGCACTGAATAGTCGCTTACAACAGCTCGGGCTGGAAAGCCCCCTGCTGGAATCGCTTATGGTTTCCAACCAGTCGCATATTGATCATACGATTGCCCTGATTGAAGCACAGGGCAAGCAAAATATCGGGTTTCTGGGATTATCGTTCAAGGAAGGGACGGACGATGTGCGGGCAAGCCCTATTTTGCAGGTAATCAGGCATTTGGGAAAGAAAGACTATCGTATCAAGGCGTTTGATCCTTATATTAACCAGCACACCCTGCAACAGGCACAGGAAACCGCTATCATACCTTACCTTTGTGATACCATAACGGATATTTTACCTGGTAGTGATGTCATTGTCATTGCCAATAAGGATACTCTGTTTTCTGACATTACGATACACCTCAAACCCGAACAGATTGTGATTGATCTGGTGAGGTTGCCAGACATAGAGCAAAATCACACCAACTATCATGGCATTTGCTGGTAATGCCCAAAAAAATACTGATAATTGTGCAGAATCTCCCCGTGCCTTTTGATCGCAGGGTATGGCAGGAAGCACGGGAACTGGTAAAGCACGGCTATAGCGTGAGTATCATCTGCCCCAAAGGAAAATTCTATGAAAAATCCTTTGAAGTGATTGAAACTATTGGCATTTACCGTCATCCCTTACCCATCGAAGCAGAAGGGGCATGGGGTTATCTCATAGAATATAGCTGGTCTTTGCTGTGGGAATTTGCCTTAAGCGTGAAAGTATTATGGAAACACGGCTTTGATGCTATTCATGCCTGCAACCCTCCTGATACGATTTTCCTGATAGCAGGCTTTTTCAAACTATTTGGCAAAAAATTCCTGTTTGATCATCATGATATTAACCCTGAACTCTATGAAGCCAAATTTGGGAAAAAAGGCTTTTTCTATAGGGTAATCTGCTGGCTGGAGAAAAGGACGTTTGCAGTATGCGATGTCTCCATAGCCACCAATAATAGCTATCGCCAAATTGCCATCCAAAGAGGTGGGATGCAGCCTGACAGGGTATTTGTGGTGCGATCAGGTGCAAGTCTGGAACGTATGAAAATCATGCCTCCGCTTCCTCACCTAAAACACGGCAAACGCTTTCTGGTCGGCTATGTCGGCGTAATGGGCAAACAGGAAGGGCTGGAATATCTGCTGGAAGCGATTGCTCATATCACCCAAACCCTGCACAGAAAAGATATTCATTTTACCCTGATTGGCGGTGGTACGCACCTGCCGTTCCTGCAAAAGATAACATCCGAAAAACAGCTTGATGATAATGTCACCTTCACGGGCAGAATAGGGGATGAAGCAATGCTAGAAATTCTTAATACCGCTGACATCTGCGTCAATCCCGACAAAGTCAACGCCATGAATGATAAATCCACGATGAATAAAATCATGGAATATATGAGTTTAGGCAAGGCTATCGTGCAGTTTGATATGACCGAAGGCAGATTTTCTGCTGGTGAGGCTTCGCTTTATGCCAAGCCCAATGATTGCGTAGATTTGGCAGAAAAAATACTGGCATTGCTGGATAATGAGGCAATGCGTCTGCAAATGGGAGCTATGGGCAGAAAGCGGGTGGAAACGCAACTGGCGTGGGAATATGAAGCCCCCAAACTGCTGGCAGCCTATCAAAAACTGTTTGAGAAATGCTAGAGTGGATATAGGTTTTTTATAATACCGCCTCCTCTTCCTATCGAACCCTTATGGAAAAATCTGCAAGATTTAGCATGTTAAATATTAGCAACTTACCCTAAGGGAGAATTACCATGAGCAGTGTAGCAGGAGTTTTTAATAATAAAATGCAGGCAGATAAAGCATTCGCAGAATTACTGGATGCGGGTTTTAATAAAGAAGATATAAGCCTTTTAATTTCGGACAATGCTCATAAAAGCATGTTTTCTCCTTCCGTAGACGATCAGGGCGAACGTGCAACGCGTGGCGGTGCTGCGGGTGCATTATGGGGTGGTGCTTTGGGTGTACTGATTGCAGGACTTACTGCCGTGGGTAGTATTGTCGTACCAGGTATTGGACTGCTCGCAAGTGGGCCTATCGTAGCGATTTTTTCAGGGGCTGGTGCGGGTGCTGCCATTGGTGGCTTAAGCGGAGCCTTAATCAGTGCAGGTTTTGCGGTAGATGATGCCAACCGTTATGAAGCAGAAGTAAAATCAGGTAAAGCGGTTCTGATTATTCATACGGATTCCGATAATGAAAGCAAAGCCAGACGTATCCTGAGCGATATGGATGCCAACGTAAAAGCTGCCTGATTTTCAGAATTTACCAGAAAGGCACTCTTTTGGGAGTGCCTTTTTTGTGCAGTCGTGATAAGTAGAAGCAAATCCTTATCACTATCAATATTTTCTACATATGAAATCCTTACGCCTGCTCTTTATGGGAACGCCTGATTTTGCGATTCCTGCCCTTGATGCCCTTCATAAATCTCAACATGAAGTGGTAGCGGTTTATACGCAACCTCCCCGCCCTGGTGGCAGGGGAAAGAAGGAGCGACTTACGCCCGTGCATGAATATGCCCTAAAAGCAGGCATTACGGTGCATACTCCTGTTACGTTGAAGGAACAAGCCATACAAAAAGAACTGGCGAATTATAAAGCAGATGCAATTATCGTTGCTGCTTACGGTTTGTTATTACCTGAAGGGGTGCTGGAAGCTGCACCTCTTGGCTGTATCAATATTCACCCTTCCCTGCTGCCACGCTGGCGGGGAGCTGCACCCGTGGAACGCTGCATCATGGCGGGGGATAAAGAGACGGGTATTGTCATTATGCAGATGGATAAAGGGTTGGATACGGGAGCGATGCTGGCAGTGCAATCCTATCCCGTGGATGCTGAATGTAATAGCGGAGCATTGCGGCAATTTCTCTCGCAACAGGCAGCTCACTTGTTGCTTGCTACACTGGAAGGTTTGATAACAGGTACGGTGATTCCTGTAGCTCAGCCTGAAACAGGAGTAACATATGCCAGCAAGCTCACCAAAGAAGAAAGCCGTATTAACTGGCATGATTCGGCAGAAACCATCCATCATAAAATCCGTGGACTGGCTCCTGCACCCGCAGCCAGTTTTTCCTACAAAGGAGAAACGATAAAAATACTGGAAGCCAGATGGGTTTCCACTTCTTCCACTGCTGTAGCGGGTACGATTATAGATACTCCTCTGGTGGTGGCATGTGGGAAAGATGCACTTTCTATACGAAAACTACAGCGAGCAGGTAAAAACCAGATGAGCGTGGAAGAAATGCTGCGTGGATTTAAAATGGAACGAGGGGATGTGGTAGGGTGATGTTCTTTAGCAGGAAAAAAATAACCGAAAAAACGATATTAGCAGCCCTGACAAGTGTTGCGGAAAATAACTCCAATGTGGTGGACTTGGGGATGATCTCCGCTATCCACATCAAGCCCGAAGGCATCAGTTTCATTATTACGGTGAATGCAGAAGAAGCACACAGCAAACAGTATCTGCAAGCGGCGTGTGAAGAAGCCGTAAGGCAGTTGACGGGCATCAAACAGGTAACGGCAATCATGACAGCAGAAAAAAAGATGCCCACTCCACCGCTTGAAAAAACGCCCTTGAAAAAAGCAGTCTGGAATCATCAGCCTCTTGCAGGCGTAAAGCAGATTATCGCTGTTTCTTCAGGTAAAGGAGGGGTAGGCAAATCCACCACTGCCGTGAATCTGGCATATGCCTGGATGAAAGCAGGTAAAAAAGTGGGGCTGCTTGATGCTGATATTTATGGTCCTTCCTTGCCTCGCATGTTGGGAGTGAATGCAACTCCCGAGGTGGTGGAAGGAAAAATTATACCGCTGGTAGCTCACACAATCAAGGTTATGTCGATTGGTTTTCTGGTAGGGGAAGCCTCAGCCGTCGTCTGGCGCGCTCCTCAAGCGGTGAAAGCCCTGAATCAGATGTTGCGTGACGTGGCGTGGGGCGAGCTGGACTATCTCATTATCGATATGCCGCCAGGTACGGGCGATCTGCATCTAAGTCTGGTGCAGCAGGTTCCCGTAAATGGGGCAATTATTGTCACCACCCCGCAGGAAGTGGCACTGGCAGATGCGAGAAAATCCGTGGATATGTTCAAAAAAGTGGATGTTCCCATTTTGGGGATTATCGAAAATATGGCGGGTTTTGCTGAACCTGCAACGGGTATCATCCACGCTATTTTTGGCAAAGGCGGGGGTAAAAGGCTGGCAGAAGCCACATCATCACCTTTTTTGGGTAGTATTCCGCTCGAAATACAGGTAAGAATAGCGGGGGATGAGGGGATAGCCTACGACGATAAGGCTGGCTATTATCGTGATATTGTGGAAAAACTGGTAAAATAATTTCATAGCCTTTTCAAAAATGCGGGATTTAGTAATTCATTGGGAATATTACAAATTCCTAAAGCTGCAAATGCTTGAAGCAGATAATTTTCTGACAGATCTATTTGAACCTGATGTTTCTTTAAGTCATAACCCAAGGTATTACGCATTTTAGGACTCAAAATCAGTTTTTCACCTGAGTAAGTACCATCTGCAAACGTATCGCTTGCGTCCCCGCCATGTGTTTTTTGATCTTCTGTTACCTGTTTTTCACAGAGAGTCTGTATTTTTTTCCAATTTTTTGCAGGAATAATCTGATCATTTATCTGATTTCCCTGCAAATCAAACCAATAATAATAACTGTACCTATCAGGATGTACTCCACCAAACGTGGTGTTTTTAAAGCCTATCATAATAGCATTGGAGAAACCTATCACCTTATATTCCAGTGCATTATCTTTGCAGCTATCGTCGTCTTCCAGTTTGGTAAGCACAAACTTCATAGCAAAAGGCTTGAGTACCGTATCAATCTTTTTAGCTGCTGCTTCAGGTAAAGAAGGAAATACAGGATAAAATACCCTGCTATCACAGCTTTCTAAAAAATGCTCCAAAATTTCTTTATCTTTAACGGGAGCCATTTTAGAGGCAACTGCTTTACTAAAATCCACGTCCTGTAGAACCACTTTTCGAGTTTCTATGTTTTTTTCTATCGCTAATGCTGAAGCTGAAAAAGCATAGAGAAGGATTATGAGCTGCAAGATGAAATATTTCATGATTTTTAACTCAATCTGCTGTTATTGAATATTTTTGTCTACTGATAAGCTAAAATAAATTTTCGCTATAGCCAACTCTTTTCTATGTCTTGTGTGCATAAACTTTATCTATAACGTTATTGCTGATACTAACAATATATGTTATCAGCATGAATAATACCCTAACCGCGAGAGTAAAAACAATGGCAAACTGGACATTAGAAGATATTAACTGGTCGAGCTTTGATGCCACCAAAGTAACGCCTGAATTACTGCCCCTTATCCAGACGGCTGCTCTGGTGGAATATAATGGCAAGGACTATGCCCGCTATCTCTGTGAAGTATTTGCGGGAGACGCAGAAGCAGAAACCATGATCAGGAAGTGGGCAGACGAAGAGGTGCAGCACGGTGCAGCACTGGCTAAATGGGCAGAAATGGCAAATCCTGATTACCATTTTGGAGAAAGTTTTGCTGTTTTTACGACGGGTTATCAACTCCCCCAGCACGTTTCCGCTTCCGTCAGGGGGTCACAGGCAGGCGAAATGCTGGCACGTTGCGTAGTGGAAGCAGGCACAAGCTCCTATTACACCGCCATCAGTGAATATACAGACGAGCCTGTATTAAAGCAGATTTGCAAGAAAATTGCCGCTGATGAATTTCGTCACTATAAATTATTCTATGACTATTTTCAGCATTATGTGAAAAAAGATAGTATCGGGATGGTAAAACGCCTGCAAATTGTAATAGGAAGGGTGATGGAAAGTGAGGATGACGAACTTGCTTATGCTTTTTATGCCGCATGTCATCACAAAAAAGGGGAAACCTATAACCGCAAGACCTGTACACAGGATTATATGTTTCATGCCTTCCGCATTTACCGCAAAATGCACATCCAGAAAATGACTTCCATGATTTTCAAAGCAGTAGGACTTACTCCCCATAGTCGCCTTAACCAGTGGGTGGCGGTTATTTTATGGCAGAGTTTGCAATGGAAAAGCAGGCGGGTAAAAAAGGCTTAACGGGTTGGGGTGCCAGGCTGCCTTGAAGCCTTCACCTGCTTTTCCCATGTTTTTCTTAAGTTTTGCTGTTGTTCCTCTGTTAAATCCCTACCTTCTACAGGTTTATCACTTTCATAATACATATCCGCTTTCCAGCGTCTGACGTCTGGTCGTTCTTCTATCTTCTGAAGGATTTCCTGAAAGCCTGCGTTTGATATTTCCTGATTGCTATTATAAAGCGGATTAATATTATCAAGGTTCGTTTCAATGCAATCTTTTTTATTTCTCATACATTCTGATATTAATAATTGTTTTGTATCAGGATCCATTTTCTCCATGTCTTTTATGAATAATAATCTAGGAATGGCTTTATACAACACATCCTCTGTAGGGATAACAACAAGCTCTTCATGAAGCGTTCGGACAATACCAAATTGTGTTTTATAATCCTCTTTCAATATTTCAAGCTGTTGTCTTTTCTGTAACCAATGGGTTATCTCATGCACTCCAACCAGCTTTCTGTACAGACTGCTTTTGGCGACTTCTTCATCGAACTGTACCTGATATCTAAACTCTCCATCCAAAATGCAGCTTCCCAAGAATCCCACGGCATTTTTGTTTTTTATGAGATCTTTTACTATTCTGACATTTTTACCCTCATAATAAATTGCTTTTGCTTCATCCTGCATTGCTTTTGGATAAGGAGTAAGAAGCGACTCAAAATAATTATCTATTTTTACACCTGCTTTTACTATGAGTGAGGTATAGGCATCTTCCATCGCCTGATTAATACCACCTTTTCCTTTATACGCATTGCTCGCCGCTTCTTCCAGATACCCATCAACCTTCTGGCGGGCAGCGTCCAACGCTATCGTATGAAACATACTTCTTGCAGCTCTTTCAGGATACTGCTCTACTGCTTTTTGTTTATAGTGTTCGACCATGGCTTGTCTCAAGGCATATGGCTTCATCGTTTCTGCGTTTTCTATTAATAGCCCTGAATCCTGATAAATAGAATCAATATAACTTTCTGCAAAAATATGGTAAGGATCCGAGGAGATGAAGGGAACTTCTGTTGATAAAGGAATGGTAAGCTCGCGTTGTGTCGCCAGCGTTTTTTCATCCTGTTCCTGTAATTTTTCATGGTTTTTTATAATCTCCATCGCTACGCTTTTAGGGTGGGAGTCCGCATATTCTCTGATGGAATGCTGAATAGCTTCATGATTAAAATTCTTTCCCCTGAAATCACAGGCAATAGTAATATCTTTTTCTCCTTCGGTTAAACTGCTATGTTCATATCCCGTTATTTCCCTGATTTTATCCTGTAGTGTGGCTGATAATAATGCTGAATCAATACCCATATCTTTTAACAGTTCCTTATCAAGCCTGATATGAGGATTAAATTGCTCTCCTTCTTCCCCCAACCCTTCAAACGTGAGAGCCTCAGAACTCCAGAATGCTTTTGCAACAGCACCACGAATCTGTATCACTTCCCCTCTTATAATATAGGGAATATCCTTAAAACTGATAAGCCGTTCCACCATTTTATCATCCATTTATTAATTTTCTTGCAAGCTATGATAGCATGGATATATTACAGTATAATTAACAGGTGCTTCAGAAGGCTTACCCCTGAAACCTTGCAAACGCTCGCCAGATGATAAGAATTCTCCCCCCCATAACCATTAACCGCATCGCCGCTGGTGAGGTGATTGAACGTCCTGCTTCTGCCGTGAAGGAGCTGGTGGAAAATGCCATTGATGCGGGTGCAAGCCAGATAGCGATTACGCTGGCAGGAGCGGGAAAGTCCCTGATTCAGGTGAGCGATAACGGCAAAGGCATGAGCCGTGAGGAGCTTTCCCTTGCCATCCAGCGACATGCCACTTCCAAACTGCCTGATGATGAAGACTTGCTCAATATCCAGTTTCTCGGGTTTAGGGGTGAAGCCCTGCCCTCCATTGGCTCGGTGAGCCGGATGAGCATTACCAGCAAAAAGGCAGGAGCAGACGAGGCGTGGGAGATTCAGCTTCGGGGTGGTATGGTTTCCGATATTACCCCCGCTGCCCATAATACAGGCACAACCATTACCGTACGGGATTTATTCTATGCTACACCTGCCCGCCTGAAGTTCCTGCGTTCCGATAGAGGCGAAAGCGATCAGGTCAGGGACATGGTCAAAAGACTGGCAATGGCGAATCCAGAAACAGGTTTCAGCCTTACCGCAGAGGATAAAATCCTGCTGGATATTCCTGCCAATCAGGGAAGTTTGCTGGATAATCGCTTAAAAAGGCTGGGGGATATTCTGGGTAAAAGTTTCAGTGAAAACAGTCTGGAGATTCAGGCAGAACGTGAAGACATGCGACTAAGCGGTTTTGCCAGCCTGCCTACTTACCACCGCGGGACTGCTACGGAACAATATCTGTTTGTCAATAATCGCCCCGTGCGGGACAGGTTGCTTTTAGCAGCGGTGCGGGTGGCGTATCAGGATTTTCTGGAACGTAACCGCCATCCCGTGGTGGCGTTATTTCTTGATGTCTCTCCGCAGCATGTCGATGTGAACGTCCACCCGACCAAGGCTGAAGTGCGATTCCGGCAGACGGAACTGGTCAAGGGTATGATTATCAGTGCGATTCGCCGTGGCATCCATGAAGGCGGGAATCGTACCTCACACGCCATTGCACAAACGGCGGAATTGCTCTTTCGTTCTGAAGGCAAATCCTATACTGCCTTTCACGAAAATCCCGCCCGTAACTATCAGGCAAATTTTATCATGCAGCAACCGCTGGTCAAAGCAGCGGAAGCACCACAGCAGGATTATAGCGGATTTCGCCTGGGGGCTGCCAAAGCCCAACTGCATAATACCTATATTCTGGCTCAAACTCCTGATAGTGTGATTATTGTCGATCAGCACGCCGCCCATGAACGCCTTGTCTATGAAAAAATGAAGCAGCAAACCGAAGTGGCGAGGCAAAAACTCCTGATTCCCGAAATTATTAATTTAGGTGAACCCCACACCACGCAACTGCTCAAAAGAGAACAGGAATTTGCCGAGCTGGGATTGATTATTGATGCTTTTGGCGAAGGAACGATTATTGTCAGGGAAATCCCTGCCCTGCTTGGGAATAGTGATATTAAAGGGCTGATTCAGGACTTAAGCGATGATATTGCGGAACTGGGAGAAGCGGTAACTTTAAAAGAAAAACTTAGTGCTATTTGTGCAACTATGGCATGTCACGGCAGCGTGCGGGCAGGCAGATCCCTCAATATCGAAGAAATGAACGCCTTGCTCAGGCAAATGGAAGCTACTCCGCATTCAGGGCAGTGCAATCACGGTCGCCCTACTTATATCGAACTCAAACTGCACGATGTCGAAAAATTGTTTGGCAGGAAATAGTTGTTGATATTTCAGGCAAATTGACTATTAGAGTAATGTCAATATCAACTCCTCAGGATATGCACCTATATGAAATATACTGGTATTTTAGCTTTTTTTATGGTGATGGCGGTTACGATTCTGCCCCTTGCGGGATTTGCGGATACGGCTCAAGACTGCTCTAACAACCCTGACCCGTACAAAAATTATAACTGCCTTGATGCCTATCTGGGGGATAATGTGGCTGCCCGATTTGCCAATTATTATGCCCTTGAATGGGGACATGCGGCTGCTCCTGTTGACCCGAACGCTCCTGCTTCCAACCGTGCAGGCTGGCCAGCCACCCCGCAAAGTACACCTCCTATGCCCTTTACCGAATGGCCGTCTGGAGCTGGCACGGCGATTGGTGTAACCCGCCCCAATTCCGTCGATAGTCCGTTTATGGCTGCCATCAGTAATACGTCTGCAGGCAAATGGCTGGAAGATAACCATTTTCAGATTTATGGCTGGGTGGATGGCGGCTTCAATTTCAGCAGTAACTCTGTAAAACCGGGTGGGAATGCCCCGATGGCGTATATGTATAGTCCCAACACCGCACAGTTGGATCAAACCGTCCTTTATATTGATCGTTTGCCCGACACGGTACAGACCGATCACATCGACTGGGGGATGCGGCTTTCTGCCATTTATGGGGAAAATTATCGCTATACCACAGCAGATGGCATTGCCAGCAATCAGCTCCTGAACGAAAATCATATTAACGGCTATGATTTCCCGATGATGTATGGTGAACTCTATATTCCATACATAGCGGAAGGGCTGTTGCTGCGTGCGGGACGCTATATTTCCATCCCCGATATTGAGGCACAGCTTGCTCCCAATAACTATATGTATTCCCACTCCATGACCTATAGCTTCGATAATTATACCAATGAAGGACTGGTAGGTACATTAGCCGTGACCAAACAGCTCCAGCTTCAGCTCGGGATAGTGGACGGAACCGAAACCGCTATCTGGAATGGCGGAAAAACCATGACCAATCCCTATCCCAACCCGCTTTATCCGGGCTCTACCCTGAAAATGGATACGGGTTTCCAACCCACGCTGGTTGCCTGTGCGCGTTATACCTGGAATAATGGCAATGATGATTTTTATCCCTGCATGGACGGCATCAATAACGGCGAATGGGGCTATAATAATCTGCAATGGTACGGCTTCACCTATTACCACAAATTTGATGATAAATGGCATATCTCCTTTGAAGCCTACGACCTGCATCAAAATAATGTACCCAATATTAATAATCCTATTGCTGCTACGGCTATTGCCAATGGTGGTACGCCGTTTTCCCCGCAATATATTCACTTTAATGCACCTAATGCTGCACAATGTAACAATACGTCCGATCTTACCTGTACCGCAACGGCGATTGGTACGGTGGCTTACCTCAATTATCAGTTTTCACCACTGGATAATATTTCCTTCCGCCCTGAATTTTATGACGATATGCAGGGGCAGCGTACGGGTGTTAAAACACGCTATCTCAATTTTGGCTTGGGATGGCAGCATTGGCTTTCACCCCAAATTGAGCTGCGTCCCGAACTGGATTACGATCGCTCGCTTAATGCCGATGCGTTTAATGGCTATTCCACCCGTGGCATTGCCCCCGATCGCAATTATACGCTACTCGGGGCAATGGATATGATTGTGCATTATTAATAGACATCATCTTAAACCCTACTCCTGTGGACAACTGCGTCGTTAAAACCGTACTCGAATGCTCATGTACATTTTGTACACTCCGCTTCTGCGTGCGGTTTTGCCTAGCAGTTGCCTCACAGGAGCGGGTTTTAGAAGATGTCTAATAAAGCCCGCCCAGCCCTTTTTCCGCCTGAGGCCTGGTAACTTCAGGAGATAAAGGAACGCTTGGTTCTCCAAAAGGAATAGGAGCAGGGTTGACGCTGCCAGCAGAAGCAGGCGTGACAGGAGGGGGATTGACGACGGTTTCTGGCTGCTGCATTACCACTTCACTGCGTTGTCCGGGATATTCCCCCGTTTTGAACGCTTCATTGACAATACGCCCCGTTTCTCCAGGTAAAGGTGGCAATCCGGTACGGTTATTCACCTGAATGAATTCAATCCCAGGCGGTACGTCAAAGGGACGCGAAGGCACATCTTTTAACGCCTGTTCCATGAAATGGATAAAGCCAGGTAACGCTACGCTAGCCCCCGTTTCTTTCGCTCCCAGCGTCTTGGGCTGGTCATACCCCACATAAATACCCGCTACCAGATCAGGAGAAAAGCCCACAAACCAGGTATCACGGCTATCATTGGTCGTACCCGTTTTACCTGCTAAAATCTTGCCAATTTTATGGGCAGCAAAGCCCGTTCCATGCTCCACCACGCCCTGCAACATCGAAACCACCTGATAGGCAGCCCGATTATCCACAATCTGTTTGCGGTTATCTTCAATGACGGGTGGCTCGTCCGAAGCGGTATTTTCATTAATCTGGCAGTCCTTACAATTTCTCGTATCCCTGCGTAAAATGGTTTTGCCGTTTCGGTCATCAATACGTTCAATCAGCCACGGCTCTACTTTCTTACCGCCATTCACCAACTGACAATAACCATTTGCCAGCTTCATCAGGGTGGTTTCCTGAGCGCCCAGCACCATAGAAAACTGGCGGGGTAATTTATCATACAGTCCAAACCGCTCCGCTATTTCAATGACGGCATCAATCCCCAGCATTTGCGAAAGCCGAATCGTCATGGCATTGCGGGATTTTTCAATTCCTGTGCGAAGCGTTGCTGGCCCTAGAAAATCCCCGTGGTAATTATTGGGTCGCCATATGGGCATTCCACTACCCTGACTTAGCTCCACCGCCTGATCAATCACAATGGAAGCAGGCGTAAAACCGTTTTCCATCGCACTTAAATACACAAACGGCTTAAACGCCGAGCCAGGTTGCCGCTTTGCCTGCGTGGCACGGTTAAATTCCGTTCCTGCTGAACTATACCCGCCTGACATGGCAAGCACTTTTCCCGTATGGGGATCCATGACAATCATTGCCCCATTCACCAGCGGAATCTGGTGAACGGCGTAATAGTCTTTCTCCACACGCGGAGCCACAATCAGTACATCCCCCACTTTCAGCCCCTTGGTCTGCTGCACCCATTTTAGCGAATCTTTTTCAAGGTAACCTTTGGTATTATTGGCAAAATAGACGGTAGTAGCTTTTTTGGTCACTTCCGCCACTAATGCCAGTCGCTCGCCATTAAAGAGTGGAATTTTTCCCTCTGCTTCCACTGCAGCCAGTCGTTTCTGCCAGTCATTGTAAGTATCAAAATGTGCCACTGCACCTCTGAAACCGTGACGATGATCATATTCAGTCAGGGCAAAACGCAAGGCATCATCACTGTAACGCTGCATTTGCGGATCCAGCGTGGTCTTGACAAACAGCCCGCCTTTATAGACGGCATCACCACCATAACGGTTCGCCAGATCACGCCGCACTTCTTCTGCAAAGAAATCGGCAGAAGTGGTTTCGGCACTATCCCTTTTTTGCAGCACAATCGGGGTCGCAATCGCTGTTCTTGCCTGTGCGGGGGTGATATAATTATCTTCCATCAGGCGATTAATCACATAATCTCTTCGTTCCTTGGCACGGTCATAATGCACAACAGGGTCAATACGGGCGGGAGCTTGAGGCATGGCTGCCAGAAATCCTGCTTCTTCAATCGTGAGTTCATCCAGTGATTTATTGAAATAGTTAAGGGCTGCTGCTGCAATCCCGTAAGAGCCTTTACCAAGGTAAATTTCATTCAGGTAAAGCTCCAAAATACGGTCTTTGCTATAGACTTGCGTAATACGGTACGCCAATATTGCTTCCTTGATTTTGCGAGTGAGGGATTTTTCGGGTGTGAGCAGAAAGTTTTTCACTAACTGTTGCGTGATAGTGGATCCACCCGAAACCGTATGCCCATTGCCTAAAATATGCTGGAGATTTTGCCGTACCGCACGGGCAATACCATAAATATCAATGCCATTATTGGAGTAAAAATTTTTATCTTCCGCTGCAATAAATGCTTCGGAAACGAGTTTGGGAACATATTTCAGGGGAACATAGACCCGTTTTTCGGTGGCATATTCCGCCAGTAGCCTGCCGTCATTGGCATAAAGCCGCGTCACCGTATCAGGATCATAATTTGCCAGCTCGGTATAGTCTGGCAAATCTTTACTAAAATGCACAAATACCAGCGAAATCACTGCCATTGCAATAATAAGCAATGAAAAGCAGAAGCTGATAGCATTCAGGCAAGTATTGATAATAAATTTTTTCACAAGGGTTTCTACAAAAAAACCCTCTCCTGCTAGTGGACAGGAGAGGGAATAATATTAAACGGTCTATTAAGCAGCAAGCTGTTGTTTCAAAACACCCAACAATTTCTCGGTAGCATCTTTCTGCTCAAGCTGTTCCGCCGCTGCAATTTCACTGGTAAGGCGAGAAAAAGCAGATTCATAAATCATACGTTCACTGTAGGAGCGTTCGGACTGATCGACGTTACGATGCAAATCACGCACCACTTCCGCAATGGAGACAATATTACCGGAGTTGATTTTGGTTTCATATTCCTGTGCGCGTTTGCTCCACATGCCTTTGGAGATTCTGGCACGTCCTTTTAACGTACTGAACGCCTTGGTAATATCTTCATTGGAGCTGATATTGCGAAGTCCCGCTGCATTGGCACGATGCACTGGTACCCGAAGCGTCATTTTATCTTTTTCAAAGGAAATCACGAAGACTTTAAGGGAGACATCACCGATTTTCTGGGTTTCTTCTGCCATAATCTTACCCACGCCGTGCGTTGGATAAACGACATAACTTCCCACCTTAAATTCATTAGAAGTTTTTTTAGTCATAAGCTTTAACACCCTTTTCTAGTTGAGACTTCTTCCCAAAGCACTGTAGCCTTTCAGAAAAAAGCCTTTTGGTTAACTTGTTCAGGACACGCTAGGCACTATAGCAAATTTTTCTGTAAAAGAACAGAATTAAATTAAATTAAATTAAAATTGGATCCTTATCCTCCGTATCGCACTGCAATGGGCAGTATCCGCAGGACTCAATGCTTGGTTTTGTGCAGCATGGCACATCGAAAACAGGAAAACACAGAAGATGCCAGGTGGCGAGAGCAATCTATGCGTTGCTGAAACTTATCCGGAGCGGGTAATTTATGCTGAAACCGTAATACCGCCTTGGGGCTGGCTGTTGGCGGAGGGTAAAGGTATCGCAGGTGACTGCTGTTCTTGCTGCCCCGTCTGGCTATCAATTCTATGCCAGACTTCCCGCATTTCTTTTAATTCTTCAATTAAAGTGTAGCATTGCTGTTCTGCTTCCTCAAAATTTTTATTGAGGTTAAGTGCCAGAATCCGCCCGCATATATGGGTATAGAAATTATGGAGGATGCCTGCTATTTTCCCGCCACTATCAAAATCAATACTGGATTGCAGCCCAACCAGAATTTCCGTTGATTTTTGCGTCAAATGGTAACGATCTTCAATGCGTCTTTCTGCAATCGCTACTGCTACCTGCTTCATATATTTGATGCAAGTATCATAGAGCATTACCACCTGACGCGTCCTGGCAACCGTTAATATGGCACTGGAATAAGCCTGATAATGATTTTTCTGATATAGTGACATGCGTTACTCATGAAATAATTTTTTTACGGATTACCACTCGCTGCCAACTGCTGGGCATTGAGGTAATTCAGCGTGCTGTTGGCAGAAGAAATGGCAGACTCCAACTGGGAAAATTTGGTCAGCAGGGTTTGTTTCTGGGTAGCAATTTGAGTGTTAATTGTAGTAATCTGGGTTTGCGTGGTGGTGTTTTGCGTTGCAATAGTGTTTTGCTCCGTGGCAATCAATCCCGTATTGGGGTCTGTTACGGAAGTAAGAAAGCTACTAAGCTGGTTAGCAATACCGTTGGTGGAAGTTACCGTAATACCACTTTGACTGCCCCCACCCCCATAAATAAGCTGCAAGCCCGCCAAGGCACTATTACTGGGTGCGGAAAGCGAAATGGCATTCGCAGAACCCAAAGCAGCTTGCGTGAGATTAACCGTCTGCTGATTGCCCGAACTATCCGTATATTGGGCGGTATAAACCCCATTTACCTGATCCACATTTACCGTATAAGAGGGAATGCTGGAAGCATTCGTAGGAGGGCTATAGACTGCGAGATTGCTGGAAGAAGTCGTGGTATTATAACCAAATATATTTTCCACATCACTTAAATTATTGGTCAAGGCGGTATTCAGGGTAGAGCTGTCAATCGAAAGCTCATTGTCTACCTCGGGTGAAGTACTGGTGGCGGGAACATCGGTAAAACTGATGCCCAAATCAGCCAGGTTATTATTTCCACTTAATCCGCTCACAATCGAAGTGGCGGCACTCACAATTTCCGAGTGAATCGTATCAAGGCTGGTATCATTGTAAAGCGTAGCTCCTGATGCTGGCTGTCCCGTAGTAGGGTCAATTTGCGTCTGCGTAGCATAAAAAGAAAGAAAATTATTATAGGCATTAACAAAATTGGTAATGCCATTGGAAATACTGGTAGTATCAGGCTGTACATTAATGGTAAAACTCGGATTGGTTTCATTGTTAGTATTTTGCAGCAAATTAAAGGTTACACCCGAGACCAGGTCACTTACCGTATTGGAAGGACGGGTGACGGAAACACCGTTAAACTGGAAGACGGCATCACTGGCACTCTGATCCGTGGCGAAACTAATCTGGCTGAAAACATCACTTTTCCCACTGGTGATATTGGCATTGCCTGAAAAGTCAAAGCTATTGGCTGTGCCTGAGCTGGTACTGGTAAAAATAAGTTTATAGGATCCATTTGCCACCTTGATGGTGCTGGCTGCAATACCCGTATTGGTACTGACATTATTAAAGGCTGCTGCCACTTGGCTGAGGGTTTCGTTGGCAGTAAGCGTGATGCTTTGCCCGTTCACCGTAAAAGTGCCTGCTGTCAAACTGCCCGCTGTAGGGGTAGAAGTCACCACGGAAGTATCAGGGGAAGCAATGCTGAAGGCACTGGTTTCCTGAATGGTAGGCTCGGCTACGCTGGTAATATTGGAAATAGTGTAGCTTCCCGGTGTTGCCAGCGAAGAAGTCGTAGCGGTCAGGTAATTGGAAGCTGCCTGAGAGGTATTGGAGTTAATGGTGGCGGTTCTGAAGGCAAAGACATTCGTTGTGGTATCAGGGCTGCTGGGGGCTGCCAATGCTGCCGCTGCCGTCTGAAATTGCGAAAGCAGGCTGGAAAGGCTGCTAAGAGAAGAGGATTTGGTATTATTCACCGTCACCTGATCCTGCAAGGTGGTGACTTGAGTCGTCTGTGCGGCAACCAGTGAATTAATAATGCTGTTCGTATCCAAACCCGAAGCAAATCCGCTTAATACGGGTGTTCCATTCGCATTGGTAAAACTGCTGCCTAGATTGATTGCATTAATAGTCATGAGCGTACTGATAATTAAAAATTGAACGGTTCTACCTGAAAGGTAGCAATTTTGATGCCAGTTTTACACTTTTATCGAAACCCTTGTGGCTGCATTATTATCCGTATTTTCCTGAATATGTTTCAGCAGGGTTGCGGCTGGTACATATGTCACACTACCGTCCGCAGGATTGGTATAACGGGTAATGAATTTACCATCTGCATCCTTGAAAATGGCAAACTCCTGATAGCTACCCGCACCACCTGATGAACCATATGAGGAAGCGGCGTTCTTAATTGCTGCTTCATAACTGGCAGAAGGATTATCGGACTTGGTTCCTCCACCAGACGTTGCAGTGGTGCTGGCAGGCAGGGGAATAAAATCCGGTTTCCCCGTATTCACCACGGGCGGGGTATATGTCTGATTCGCACTCGACACAGGAATGATTGAAATACCCATCGTCGCCTCCATTTCCTTGACTTAAGTAAAACAGGTGCGGGTAATTTTACCCACACCCATTCTTACATTATAACCTAATCAGGTTACTGAATCAACTTCGTAAGTTGTTGTTGCAACTGGTTGGCCTGTGCCAATACTGCGATACCAGCCTGTAACTGTACCTGTGCCGTTGAGAAAGAGGTCGAGGCAGAAGATACATCCGTATCGAGCAGGTTGCTTTGTGCAGCACCCTGATTCTGTACGGCAGAGCTGATGGCATTGGAAGCATAGGTAAAGCGTTCTTCCAACGCACCCACCGTAGCACGCAACGCCGTTACCGTATTCAGTGCCGTGGTAATGACATTACCTGCGTTGGTTGCATCACTCAGCGTTTTTACATCCAGACTTTGACCACCAAACAGAGCAGAAGTGCTGGCACTACCAATCGAAACCCCGATAGACTGGCTGGAGGTACTTCCCACCTGGAAGCTGATGGCAGAACCACTGGAACCAAATGCAGAAGTTAGTGCATTCTGTACCGCAGTTGCATTGGCAGGACTTGAGATGTCAATGCTGTTGCTTCCTGTTTTGAAGGTAATGGTCTGATTTGGATTGGAAGTGCTGGTAAGTGTATAGGACGTATTGGCTGCCAGTGAAGTCCCGATATTGGGGCTGCTGACATAGTTCTGTCCGTTAGCAGTAATGGTAATCGTACCATTGGCATTGCTTCCACTAGGTGCCGCTACGCTGATTCCCGTAAAATTGAAGTTGCTGAAATCATTGGAGGTAGCAGAAATGCTAGAACCATTTAAGGAACCAATCGCCTGTCCATTCGCAATAATAGAACCACCCGAAGCCGCAGGATTATAGCTGGAAACCTGACGGGTCTGGTAGAAACTGAGTCCACTCAGTGCTGTATTCAGATTGGCAGCGTAAGTGTTGGCATCCGTCTGGTTTACTACATTCTGACCGTTCAATGCTTGCAGATTCAGCGTGAAGTAACCACCTGCACCGGTTGGATCCGTAGATACCAACTGCACTGCCGTATTGGAGAGCGGGTTGGTCGATACGTTATTGGCAGCATAGGTGATATTGCCAATTTTCACGGACAGGTTCACCTGATTTGCCGTACCGTTAGCCGTAGCCGTAATACCACTTATCGTTCCCGTAAAGGCACTATTATTGATGGTACTTGCATCTACCCCGCCATTGGCAGCATTGTTTAACGTAGCGTTTGTCACTGCGGTACTTGAGCCAGAGGCACTGACGGTTACGGCAGTTGACTGGTCATTCTGATAAACATTCTGTGCCGTTTTGCTGGAGATGGTAATGCTGTTGCCATCACTCGTAGCCTGCAACTGGTTAAACACATAGTTTTGTGCCCCATTGCCCTCGAAGCTGTTGATTTTGGCGGCTGCATTTGCCAAGGTCTGCTGCAACGTCGATCCAATCTGGATTTCGGTAGCAGAAGCCGAGTCGGCATTGGCAGAGAAGGTGAAGGTAGTAGCCGCATTGTCTGTTGATCCCACATTTGTACCAATCGTGATGGTGGTAGCACTGCCAAAATAGCTGGAGCTGTCAAGATCGCCAGGTTGAATGGAAGGAAATACAATCTTGGTAGAAGCTGCCTGCTGGTTTTGTGCCGTCAGAATAGGATTCAGCACGGAACCTACTGCTGTGGTACTGCCATAACCAAGCCCAGTATTCTGACCACCACCAAGAGCAACCACGCCGTTGGCAACGGATGATCCCACAGCAAAGGTAGCATCCCCTGTACGGGTAGCAGCATAATTTGAAAATGCACCAACTGTCTCAAGAGTAGGATGGTTACCCCCTGATGTAATACCTTCACCAGAACCTGCCCCTAATGCGTTGACGATGTTAAGCACCTGCTGACCAGAAGCAGTAGTAGTCAAGTTAGCGGTTACGCCAGTGGCATTTGCGGTATTATAGGCATTAATATCGGAAACAAGCGTATTGAGGGTTGTCGTTCCAAGCACCACACCCGTCCCGGTTATCTGCGATGCGGTAGCACCTGAAATGTTTATACTGATTTGACCATTTGCCAGCCCGCTATTGCCTTCGGTTAGCACGGTAGACGCACTGGTAATACCGTTAAAGGTAAAGCTTTGCACACCCGCAGTAACAGCACCCACAGCATTAGACAAGAGTGGTCCTGAGCTAGTTCCAATCCCAGTAGCATTAGTGCTTGTCAGTGCAACTGAAGCATTACCCAATGCCAAGGCACTGCTATTAGCAGCAGTCACCGCCGTACCACCCGAGGAGTTGGAACTGGAAAGATTGAGTGAATAATTACCAGAAGCACCCGTAATATAGGCACTGACACCCGATTTTGACGTGCCAGAGTTGATTTGGGCAGCCAGACTTTGCAACGTCGTGGTATTGGTAATGGAAATGGCATTACCCGTTGAATCCACCAAGGCAGTAGAGCTACCCGTCGTACCACTATATAGAAGCTGTCCACCGTAGATAAATCCACCCGTCGTGACACTGGTTAAGGCAGTAGAGGTAGAAGCCACCGCAATATTGTTAATTGCCTGCGTTGTACCCACATTGGCTCCTGTTGCACTGATAGCAAAACTTCCTCCTCCTCCAATTCCACCGATTGTAACTGCACCACCCAATGAACCCCCGCTGCGTGCAGTGAGTGACAACGTACCACTTGTTCCCACTTGGGAAGCAGAAATAGCAGAAAGAGCTGTTTTCTGTGCAGTGCTAAGCCCCGTATTGCTGGCAGCATTATTGATAAAGCTGGCAAGATTGGCGGTAGTACTGTTAATATCACTTCCTACGGTAATATCACCCGCAGCCGCACCAAAGGTAAAAGCCTGTCCGTTAATTTTAATAGTATTATTGATGGCAGCATTCGCCGTAATAGTATAGCTGGCAGAAGCCTGTGTGGAAGCTGTGGTGGAAGTGTTTGAATTAAGGCTTTGAGACAAAGACCCATCCAGCAAGTTCACACCGTTAAAGTTGGTGCTGGAAGCAAGCTGATTAATCTGACTGGTAAGAGACTGGAATTCCTGATCAAGGAAGCCACGCTGTGTATCGCTGAGTGTTCCGGACTGTGCAGAAGTCGCAATGGATTGCTGACGCTGCAAAATGGTTTGAATCTGGGCAAGACCACCGTCTGCCACCTGCAAAAGACTGCTGCCCTGTGAGGCAACACTTTGAGCGGCGTTGAGTACGTTGACCTGGCTTTGCAAGGCAGTACCTGTGGAAAGTGCCGCTACGTCAGTGGCCGCACTCACGATACGACTACCACTGGAAAGTTCCGTTACATCATTGGTAACATTGGTGTTTGCATTACTGATATTTAACTGTGCAACCAGTGCAGCCTGGTTGGTGCTGAGGGAAGTAATAGACATAAAACAACTCCTACTTGGAATATTTAATTAATAAATTCGGGCTACATGCCCTTGGATATAAAGTCTAGGTATCAAAGAGATTCAAAGCTTCACTATCCATTATTACCATTAAAGTGTTAAGCAAAGGTTAATATGATAGCGATTATTTGAAAAAAAGCAGAATTTTCTTTTTTTATATAAAAATTCAATCACAAGTATAAAATTATTTTCCGAAGTTGCAAATGGTTTTTTCTGATGAGACGCTATAAAAATCACTTCTAGCCGAGGTCAGGATATTCCGCAACAGAAGCACCCGCTACCAGAGCAGTATTTTCCTCTGGCAGGATTTCTTGCGACGGGCTTGTTGGCAATATCCATATTTTTCTTTGTGAATCAAAGTCAAATTTATCACTGACCGCCAAACACCAGCTCAATCTTTTTCCATCAATTACAATATGTTGTGACTGGAGATAGGTAAATATTTCCGACTTGGAAGCATGGCCGCCTTTTGAAAGGAGGAAGGCCTCAATCAGTGCCTCCACTCTCTCCTTATACCCGGAAGGCTGTCTTTTGCGTTTGCGATTCACCGTTACAGCCGAAGGTTCCGCAGCAGGCAACACCGGCTTTTTTCTTTCCGCCGACACACCGCTCAGCGTCCCACCGAATGCTTTTATAGCATTCTCTACCGATTTCACCTTCTGATATTCCTGCGTTTTTTCCAGTTCGCTCATACAATTTGCATGTTCTGCATATAAAACTTTAAGAAAATTGCTATTCATACTACCTACCATTTTGATTTTAATGGCATTATAATACCAACATGCCTCCAGTCAATAACTAAATACCAAGGCAGCTTCATAGTTTATGACAGCCATATCTCATAAAAAAAGACCTTACCATTAATGATAAGATCTTTTTTCAACAGGTTGATAGAGATAAAAATTAACGGGCGTTCAAGTTGCCAGCTACGTTAGTAAACGTGGTAGTTAGGGCGGTACCTACTGATTTCATCGCAGTGATGGCTGCAATAGAAATAAGGGCGGCAATCAAGCCATATTCAATAGCAGTAGCACCATTTTGGTCATTCATTATATCAAGTAATTTACGCATTGTGTAGCCTTTCAATAAATATTTTATTTAGCATAAGCCAAAAAGCATTTTTAAACCTATGCCACTCAAACCGGCAAACCGATTAAACTCATAATAGCACTGATTAATGCCAAAGACAAGCAATTCTTATGTTTTCCACCACATCCCACTCATTTTTTAATAAGTTGATACTGTTATTCCGCTCAGAACCCTATAAATTACTGGATAATTTTCCAGCTTCCATCAGGTTGACGGCACGCTTTTCCGTAAGCACTTTGTTGCTGACCGCCTACGTTAATGGTCTGGGTATATTCACGGCAATAGCCTCCGTCCGCAGTCTGATAGGGAGCTTGCGGAACAATGACACCTGAATTCCCACTTTGCGGATTTCTCCAGGGCAGTCCCTGTCCGGCAGGACTGGTTTCAAACGCACGCTGTGCCGTCTGGTTGGCGTAGGCAGCATCTGCCTTGTCCAGGGATCCGCCAATCGCACTTCCAGCCAAACCACCAAGAATTGCACCTGCTGCCGTGCTGACAATACGTCCACGCCCACCACCTATGGTAGAACCGATGACTGCACCGCCCACACCTCCAACTACGGTTCCAATATCCTGTTTGGAGATTCCACCTGTTTGCTGTCCTGCACCTGGAGGGGGAGGATTACAGCCAGCAACCGTTGCACTTACGAGCATCAGGCACACAAATTTTTGAAATGTCATAGCTAATTTCCCTTGTAATTATCATAATGATAGGCTTTTATATGAAAGCAATATAGGGGATAATTCGCTTTATATCAATAGCCAAATCACACATCCTGATTACATTTTTGTCATGCACGCTCATCACGCTCACGCTCCGATAGCAGATAATCTACCCGAAACGCAGCGTCTGATGCGTTTGGCTTCGTTATTTTCACTGGGGGTAGGTATTTTTCTGGTCAGCATCAAACTGGTGGCATGGTACTTAAGCGATTCGCTTAGCCTGATGTCTTCGCTTGCCGATTCCATGCTGGACGTTATGGCATCGCTGATTAATTTTGTTGCCATTCGCTATTCCCTCCAGCCTGCGGACGAAGATCACCGTTTTGGACATGGAAAAGCCGAGGATTTGGGGACGTTTGCTCAGTCCACCTTCATTTGCGGTTCAGGGCTTTTTATTATTATTGAGAGTATCCGCCGTATTTTTCAGCCTGAGGCAACATCTGATAGCATGATGGCTATTATCGTCATGGTGGTTTCGATTCTGTTCAGCCTGATACTGGTAATCTATCAGAAAAGCGTGGTACGCAAAACTGCTTCCACGGCGGTAGCGGCAGATGCCATGCACTATATAGGCGATATTGCCACGAATATCGGCGTTATTTTTGCCCTTTGGGTGGGAAATAGCGTACCTTATCTTGATCCTGTGATTGCCATCCTGATCGCACTCTATCTGCTTTATGGTAGCTGGCAAATGGGCTACGCCGCCTTCCACCACCTGATGGACAGGGAGTTTCTGGATAATGACCGTGACAGGATTGAAGCGATTGCCTTTGAATATCAGGAAATAGGCGGTATTCATGACCTGCGTACCCGCAAATCGGGTATATACAGCTTTATCCAGTTTCACCTGGATTTCAAGGATGAGCATATTACGCTCTATGAGGCTCATAACGTTTCCCATGCGATTGCACAAAGGCTCAGGGAGCTGTTTCCGAATACCGAAATACTCATCCATCAGGATCCCATGAAGCGGTAGGGGAATATGCCGTTGCAGTTGTGATAATAATAATTTTTGAAAAAATGCGACATTAACGTTGACATGGTAAAATACCTGCTTAACATGAAAGCTATGAGCATAACGTAAATGTTCTGGGGTGTCGAAACCTCTGTAAACACGGTTGTACAACCGTGATCTGTACTCCCTAGCTTCGGCTGGGGAAGTTTCTGTGCATGTTCAGAGCTTAACGGCTTAAAGACAGATTCAAACCTTTGTTTACGGTTTTTCGAACTCCCCACGCCACCAGACTCAGACTGGTGTTTTTTATTAACAAGGGGAAGAGAAACTACCATGAAACAGCAATTCTAAAAGTAATTTATTCTCGGGGTTAATTTTTCATTTTCCGCTATTTTCGACTAAAATCTCTGATTCAATTTGATGATTTCCTATCGCTGTAAGGAGATTTTTCCACGCTGG
>Ga0116226_10000244_pt1 | contig 44574 bp, 38 predicted proteins | sample S1TSphfallax_FD_89692 | JGI IMG/M metagenome (GOLD analysis project Ga0116226, IMG submission 89692) | Host-associated microbial communities from peat moss isolated from Minnesota, USA - S1T2_Fa - Sphagnum fallax MG | ecosystem: Host-associated > Plants > Peat moss > Unclassified | place: USA... | reverse complement strand
TACTACGTGGGACTGCTGGGCGGCCACAATGACATGCAATTGCTGGCGGCAGGCGGCGTCGGTCGTGACATCAACCGGCACCGTTACAGTCGTGCCGAGATCGACGCGGCGATTGCGCGGCCGGTGGTGCGCGACCTGCTCGGATTGATCCATCTGCGTAATGCTCACCCGGCGTTCGCGGGAACTTTTCGGTTGCTGGATTCCGCAGCCAACGTGCTCAGGTTGCGTTGGGACAGGGACCTGGATTTCGTGGAACTCGTGGTCGATCTGCAGACAGCCAATTACCGCCTCGAGCATTCCTCGGCGCAAGGCGTGCGGGAATGGAGCTTCGCATCGTCCGCGCCGCAGCCGGATTTCATTAAGACTGTGTCAGCTTGAGCGTTCGCCGCTAGAACGCGCCAACGGGCGGCGCTCGGCCGCAAGTCAACGCGACGACCGGACTGCCGTTCTGTTGAACTTCGGGACCCGAGATCCGGTCCCATGGATAGCAAAAAATCATTGGAGAATTTGATGAAGCGGATTTCGGGCTGCTTGCTTGCCACCCTGGGGTTGGGTGCATTGGGTGCATCGTCCGCCGTGTCGGCGGATAACCTGCTCGGCGCCTACATCGGCGCCGGCGTCGGCACATCGCAGATCGGCAACCACAACAACTACTATGATCCGTATGGTTATGGTGGCGGCTTCAGCGATCACGATGCGGCCTGGAAAGTCATCGCCGGCATACGCCCTCTGCCCATCGTCGGCGCGGAGCTCGAGTACATCGACTTCGGTAATGCCGGCGGCAACAGCGGTTATTACTACGGTGACTATGATTTCTCGGTGAGCGCCCACCCGAAAGCGACGGTTTTATATGGCATGGGTTATCTGCCCCTGCCGCTTCCATTCCTCGACGTGTACGGCAAGCTGGGTGTCGCCCATTTGCAGACGAACAACAGCTATTACACTTCAGGCTGCGGCAACAACGGCACCTGTACGTCGACCGAATCGCGCTTCGATCAGGAGAACAACAAGTTCGCCTACGGCGCTGGCGTGCAGGTGAAGTTCCAGGACTTCGCTTTCCGCGGTGAATACGAACGGATCAGTTCGACGTTCGGTGATCCAAACGCCGTCATGGCGAGCGTGACCTGGACTTTCTAGCGAGCGCTTTGGAAACCGGTGCGGGTGGCACCTGCGCCCACCCGCACCGCAACCTCAATGTTTGACGTGATGATGCCGGTGATGATGCCGGTGATGCTTGTGGGGCGATTGTGCATAGGACGCGTTCGCCATCAGCAAGCTTATGCCCGCGGTTACGATCAATGCCAGAGATAACTTCTTCATACCTGCTCGAATCTCCCAGTTAATACCTAACATAGTATTGCACATCATTGAGTTGGCCGGCACGCAGGCGGCGACGGCCATGCCCGCGCTTTGCCCACCGTTGTTGCGTTCCGGCAACAGGGGGGTTGCCGCCGGCGTCGGCTCGTCGTCAAGTCGCTTCGATCAGTAGATGACGACGCTGCGAATAGATTCGCCGGTGTGCATGAGTTCGAACGCATCGTTGATCTTCTCGAGCGGCATGGTGTGCGTGATGAGATCGTCGATGTTGATCTTGCGTTCCATGTACCAGTCGACGATTTTCGGCACGCCGGTGCGACCGCGCACGCCGCCGAAGGCCGAACCCTTCCACACCCGGCCGGTGACCAGCTGGAACGGTCGGGTCTGGATTTCCTTGCCGGCGGCGGCAACGCCGATGATGACGGAAACGCCCCAGCCGCGGTGGCAGCACTCCAATGCCTGGCGCATGAGCTCGACGTTGCCGATACATTCGAAACTGTAGTCGGCCCCGCCGCCGGTCAGATCGACCAGGTAGGGCACCAGGTCACCCTTGAGATCCTTCGGGTTGACGAAATGCGTCATGCCGAATTTTTCGGCCAGGGCCTTGCGTTGCGGATTGATGTCGACACCGATGATCTTGTCGGCGCCGACGAGCTTCGCGCCTTGAACGACGTTCAAGCCGATGCCGCCCAGCCCGAACACGACGACGTTGGCGCCCGGTTCGACCTTGGCCGTGTTGATGACGGCACCGATGCCCGTGGTCACCCCGCAGCCGATGTAGCACACCTTATCGAAGGGTGCGTCGTCGCGAATCTTGGCGACGGCGATTTCCGGCAGCACCGTGAAATTCGAAAACGTCGAACAGCCCATGTAGTGATGGATCATCTCCTTGCCGATGGAGAAGCGGCTGGTGCCGTCCGGCATCACGCCCTTGCCTTGGGTCGCGCGGATCGCCGTGCAGAGGTTGGTTTTCTGTGAGGTGCAGGACTTGCACTCGCGGCACTCGGGTGTGTAGAGCGGAATGACGTGGTCGCCCTTTTTGACGGATTTCACACCGGGTCCGACATCGACCACGATCCCTGCGCCCTCATGGCCGAAGATGGCGGGGAACAAGCCCTCGGGGTCACCGCCCGAGCGGGTGAATTCGTCGGTATGACAAACTCCCGTGGCCTTGATTTCGACCAGCACCTCGCCGGCGCGGGGGCCTGCCAAATCCACCATGGCGATCTCGAGCGGCTTGCCGGCAGCGTAGGCAATCGCGGCTTTGGTTTTCATAAGTGTCCATCTGTTGAGTGGGTTGACATGGCCGGCCGTATTGCCGGGCGGGGCGTATCATAGGGCATGGTCGACCCGCTCGGAACATCTGCGCTCCAGCCGCCGCCCAGGGCGGCGATCAGCGATACGCTGGCCTGCAGGCGGCTCGACAATACGGTCAGGGCCGTCTCCTCGCTGCCGAGGCGGGTGGTTTGCGCGGTGATGACGCTGCTGTAAGGCACGGTGCCGGCCTTGTACTGATTGAGCGTCAGCTTTTCCGCGAGCTTGGCGGCAGCCACGGCGGCATCTTCCACCACCGCCTGCTGTTCGAGCACGCGGAGCGTGACGATTTGATCCTCGACCTGTTCGAGCCCGGCGAGCACCGTCTGCCGATAGTTGTCGACGCTGGCATCGTAGGCGGCACGCGCCTGGGCGACCTGGGCGCGGCGCAAGCCGCCATCGATCAGCGTCTCGGCCAGCTGCGGACCTACCGCCCAGATGCGATTCGATACGCTCAATAGCCGGCTGAAGGCACTGTTTTCGTATTGGTCCGAACCCGACAGGGTCAGGGAGGGAAAGTAGGCGGAGACGGCGATGCCGATCTGCGCATTCGACGCGGCCATCTTGCGTTCGGCCTCGGCCACATCGGGCCGTCTCTCGAGGAGGCTGGAGGGCACGCCGGCCGGCACGGTGGGTACATCGCTGCGGATCGCCGTTGCCGGCAGTGAAAACTCCGCCGGTTGCAGCCCCACGAGCACGGCGATCGCATGCTCGAGGATGCCGCGCTGGATTTTCGCGTTGATCTGCTGCGCCTGGCTGTTGAGGAGCTGGGTCTGCGCGTTGACCACGTCGGCCTTGGCCGCGACGCCGTAGCGATAACGGCTTTGCGTGATCGCGAGCGACTTCTGCTCCGCGACGACCGTATCGTCCAGCAATTTCTGCAGCTGATCCTGGGCACGCAGTTCGAAATAGTCGGTGGCGAGCTCCGCCTGTGCGGCGAGCGTCGCCGCGGCGAGCGCGGCGACGGTGGAGCCGGCCGATGCGCTATCGCTTTCGACGGTGCGCCGCACCTCGCCCCAAATGTCGAGGGTCCAGTCGCCGGTCAGGCTGGCGGTACCGGTGGATTGCACGGGCGCCGGCCCCGTCGCGCCGCGCTGCGCCCCGAAGGCGGCCGAGATGGTCGGCCAGAACCCCGCGCGTGCCTGATCGACCAGCGCGCGTGCCTGCGTGACCGCGGCGGCGGCGGCCTTGACGTTCTCATTGGAGATGACGATCTTGCCTTCGAGCTGCGCCAATTCCGGATCGTTGAATAGGTTCCACCAGGGACCTCGATCCAGCGCGTCGTTCGGCTCGCTGGGCTTCCAGTCGGCGCTCTCCTTGTAGGCATCGGTGGTGGCGAATGCGGGTCGGTGATAGTCGGGTCCCACCGCGCAGCCGCCGCAGAGCGCCAGAGCGACGCCCGCGAGCGCGCCGGCGCAGGCGATGCCCCGCTGCCGCTGCCAGGAGCCGCGGCGCATCACGTGACGAGCTCCGTCGGACTGTAGCCCCCCGTCGGTCGGTACCGTCCTTGCTTCACCCGCCGCCAATAGCGATGCACGTAAAGGTACACCACTGGAGTGGTATAGATGGTCAGAAGCTGACTGACGATGAGTCCGCCGACAATGGAGATTCCGAGCGGCCGACGCATCTCGGTGCCATCGCCGTAGGCGAGTGCGAGCGGCAGGGCACCGGCAATCGCCGCACAGGTGGTCATCATGATGGGCCTGAAGCGAAGCGCGCACGCATGGGCGATTGCCGCCATCGGGTCCATGCCGAGCGAGCGTTCGGCCTCGAGCGCGAAGTCCACCATCATGATGGCGTTCTTCTTGACGATGCCGATCAACAGCAAGATGCCGAGGAAGGCGATGAGGCTGAATTCCGTGCCGGTGATGAGCAGGGCGAGCAATGCGCCCACGCCCGCCGATGGCAGGGTCGAGAGGATGGTGAGCGGCTGGCTGTAGCTCTCATAGAGCATGCCGAGTACGACATAGATGGCGAACAGCGCGGCGAGCAGCAGGAGCGGCATGTTGTCCGCGCTTTGCTGGAACAGCTTGGCGGTGCCGTAGGTGCCGCCGCGGATGTTGACGGGCACGTGCAGCGCGCTCATTTTCTTGTCGATCGCCTTGAGCGCCGTGCCCAGGGATTCGCCGACGGGGAGGTTGAAGGCCACCGAGGTCGACACCGAGGTGCCGGTATGGTTGACGCTGATCGGCGTTTCGCTGGTGGCGAAATGACTGAAGGCGGCAAACGGCACCATGGTTTCGGCGGCGATGCTGACCGCCGAACCGGTCGAGGTGTTGCCGCGGCCGGCGTTGGCCAGCGAGTTCGCCGCGAGGTTGCGGGCCGTGTCCTCGGCCACCGCCGCGGCGTTCGCGGTGCTGCTGGCTGCGCCGGTCGCCGTGCTCGAAGGCGAGGAAGCCGTGGTGGTTTGCACGGTGCCCGCCACCGCCTGAGTGGATTGGGTGCCGCTGACCGCGGCGCCCGCCGTGCTGACGTACAGTTCCCGCAGGATCTCGGGGGATTGCCAGAATCGCGGCGCCACTTCCATGACGACGTGGTACTGCTGCGGGCTGAACGGGTTGTAGATGTTCGACACCTGCGCCTGAGCGAAGGCGTCGCCCAGCGCATTGTCGATCTGAATCTCCGTAAGCCCCAGCCGCGAAGCTGAATCGCGGTCGACGATCAGGTCGGCTTCGAGTCCGCCCGGCTGCAGATCCGAGTCGACGTCCTTCAGCTCGGGCATGCTTTGCATCGCGGCCCGCAGCTTGTGCGACCAGGTACGAAGCTCCGACAGATCATCGCCGAGCAAGGTGTACTGGTACTGGGCATTGGCCGAACGGCCGCCACCACCGCCGATATCCTGCACCGCTTGCAGCCAACTGCCAACACCCTCGACGCGTGCCAGCTTGGGACGTAAACGCTCGATCACCCGGTCCGCGGAGACGCGTCCCCCGGACAGTGGCTTGAGCGCCACGGTGAGATTGGCGCGCGGTCCGCCCGAGCTCGGTCCGAAACCGCCGGCGCCGACCGAGCCCGTGACGGTGGCCACGGCCGGATCGCTCTGCACGATCTTGGCGATCTCCTGTAATTTGCTCTTCATCAATTGGAAGGAACTCGAGGCATCGCCGCGGATGCCGCCCTGCAGCTGGCCGGTGTCCTGTTGCGGAAAGAACCCCTTGGGAATGACGATGTAGAGGTAGACGTTGAGCGCAATGGTCAGAAACAGGAGGAACATCATCACATGCCGGTGATGCAGCGCCCAATCGAGGGTACTCATGTAGCCCCGCCGCAGCCGTTCAAAACCGCGTTCGAAGGCGAGTGCGAACCGTCCGGGAGCGCGCTCGCGGGCCGGTTGCAACAGCAACGAGCACAACATCGGCGTGGTGGTGAGCGAGAGCACCAGTGAGATGAGGATGGCCACCGACAAGGTGATGGTGAACTCGCGAAAGATCAGCCCGACGATGCCGCCGGCGAGCATGAAGGGGATGAACACCGCGACCAGCGACAGGCTCATGGAAATCACCGTGAAGCCCACTTCCCGCGCGCCCAAGAGCGCGGCGCGCATGCGGTCCATGCCCGCCTCGATGTGTCGTGAGCTGTTCTCCATGACGACGATGGCATCATCGACGACGAAGCCGGTGGCGACCGTCAGCGCCATCAGAGAAAAATTGTCGAGGGTGTAGTCGAGCAGATACATCGCGCCGAAAGTGCCGATCAGCGACACCGGCACCACCATGGCCGGAATGAACGCGGCGCGGTAGCTGTTCAAAAACATGTAGACCACGAGGATTACCATCGCCACGGCCAGCAGCAGCGTCTGCTCGACCTGTCGCAGCGAGGCGCGGATGGTGATGGAGCGGTCGAAGGTGACGATGAGATCGATTTTCGAGTCGATCGACTGCTTCAGTTCCGGCAGCGCCGCCTTCACGGCATCGATCATCTCGATGACGTTCGCGCCCGGTTGCTGAAAGACGGTGACGAACACGGCCGGCTTGCCGTTGTAGAGCCCATAGGCGCGTAAGTCCTCGGTGGCGCCGTCCTTCATGTCGAGAACCTCGGCCACGTCGCCGAGGCGCACCACCGCGCCATTGCGATTGGCGATGATGAGGTTGCGGTAGGGCGCCGCATCGCGGGCGTTGTCGTTGGTGTAGATCTGGTAGCGCAATCCGGACGACTCGATCGATCCCTTCGGCGAGTTCGCATTGGCATTCGAAATCGCCGCGCGTACATCCTGCAGGCCGATGCCGTACCGCGACAGCGCCTGGGGATTCAATTCGATACGCACCGCGGGCAGCGCGCTGCCGTTGATGCTGACGCCGCCGACTCCCGGAATCTGCGACAGTCGCTGCGACAGCACCGCGTCCGCGGCATCATAAATCTGGCCCTGGGTGAGCACGTCGGAGGTCATGGCGATGGCCATCACCGGAAACAGCGCGCTGTTGATCTTGCGGTAGGTCGGGTTGTGCGTCAGCGCGCTCGGCAAATCCGCATGCGCGGCGACGATCGCCGCCTGAACATCCCGTGCCGCGCCGTCGATGTCGCGGTCGACGCCGAAAGTCAGCTGGATGTTCGAGACACCGACGGCGCTGCTGGAGGTCATGTCATCGACATCCGCAATGGCGCCCAAATGCCGTTCCAGCGGCGTGGCGACGGTGCTCGCCATGACTTCGGGACTGGCGCCGGGCAGCTGCGCCGAGACGAAGATGGCGGGCACATCGATGCGCGGCAGGGGTGCGACCGGCAGCAACAGAAAGGCCACCGCGCCGCACAGCGCCACGCCCAGGGTCAGCAACAGGGTGGCCACGGGTCGGTGTATGAATGGCGCGGAAATGTTCATGCCGGGTTGTCCGCCAGCTTCTCGCCGGGGCTGCTGCCGCGGCGTCGGCGCAGTCGAGCGGCGATGCGGTCGAAGGTCAGATAGATCACCGGCGTGGTGAACAAGGTCAGCACCTGGCTCACCAACAGGCCGCCAACGATGCTCACGCCCAGGGGGTGGCGCAGCTCCGACCCCGTGCCGGTGCCGAACATCAGCGGCAGGGCGCCGAAGATCGCCGCCACGGTGGTCATGAGGATGGGGCGAAAGCGCAGCAGGCAGGCCTGGTAGATGGCCTCGCGCGGCGACAGTCCCTCATCGCGCTGGGCGACGATGGCGAAGTCGATCATCAGAATGGCGTTCTTCTTGACGATGCCGATCAGCAGGATGATGCCGATCAGGGCGATGATGGTGAGATCATCGCCGGCCAGCATCAGCGCCAGCAACGCACCGATGCCCGCCGACGGCAGCGTCGAGAGGATGGTGATGGGGTGGATGAAACTCTCGTAGAGCACGCCCAGGACGATGTACATCACCAGCACCGCGGCGAGCAGCAGCAGCAACTCGTTGTCGAGATTGCTGCGGAACGCGAGCGCGGCGCCCAGGAAGGTGGTGCGGATGCTGGTCGGCATGTGGATCGAGCGCTCGACGCCTTCGATCGCGTCCACGGCGGCGCCGAGCGACTCACTCGGCGCAAGATTGAAGGACACCGTGGTCGCCGGGAACTGTGCCAGGTGGTTGATGAGCAGCGGCCTGGTCTCGACGTCGACCTTGACGATGGCCGACAGCGGCACCTGACCGCCGCTCGCCGAAGGCACATAGATCGAAGCCAGGGATTGCACAGAACCATAGGCCATCGGATCGGCTTCCATGATGACGCGGTATTGATTCGACTGCGTGAAGATGGTGGAGACGATGCGCTGGCCGAAGGCGTCATAGAGCGCATTGTCGACGGTGCCGACGCTGATCCCGAGCCGTGCCGCGCTGTCGCGATCGATGGTGACGTAGGCCGCCAAGCCGTCATCCTCCTGGTTGCTGACCACGTCGGCGAGTTCGGACCGGTGGCGAAGCGCCTCGAGCAGCCGCGGCGTCCACGTCGCCAGTGCGGCCTGATCCGCGCTCTCGAGGGTGAATTGGTACTGGGTGCGGCTCACCGTGTTGTCGAGGGTGAGGTCCTGCACCGGCTGCATATAGAGGGTGATGCCGGCGACGTTGGCGGTCTCGGTGCGCAGCCGGCGGATGACCTCGGCCACCGTCCTGTGGCGTTTGGCCTGCGGCTGCAAGTCGATCAGAAATCGGCCGCTGTTCAAGGTGACGTTGTTACCGTCGATGCCGATGAACGAGGACAGGCTGCGGACGTCGGGGTCACGGAGGATGGCCGTGGCGAGAGCCTGTTGCCGATCGGCCATCCCGGCATAGGAGATGGATTCGCTCGCCTCGGAGACGCCTTGAATGAGACCGGTGTCCTGGTCGGGAAAGAATCCCTTGGGGATCAAGACGTACAGCAGGACCGTGATGGCGACCGTGGCGGTGGCAACGATGAGCGTGAGCCGCTGGTGATCGAGCACCCAGGTGAGTTGCCGGCCATAGGAGGACACCACGGCCTTGAACCAGCGTCCCGATTCCGTCTGCCGCGAGGCGGCGGAATGGCGCTTCAGCAGCTTGGCGCAGAGCATGGGAACCAGCGTCAGGGAGACCAGAGCCGAAATGAGAATCGTCACGGCGAGCGTGATGGCGAATTCACGGAACAGCCGGCCCACCACATCCTGCATGAACAGCAGCGGTATCAGCACGGCGATCAGCGAGACGGTGAGCGAAATGATGGTGAAGCCGATCTGCCCGGCGCCCTTCAGCGCCGCTTCGAGCGGCGGCTCGCCCTGTTCGATGTAGCGCGAAATATTCTCGATCATGACGATGGCGTCGTCGACCACGAAGCCGGTGGCTATGGTCAACGCCATCAGCGAGAGATTGTTGAGGCTGAAGTTCGCCAAGTACATGACGCCGAAGGTTCCCACCAGCGACAGCGGCACGGACAGGCTCGGGATCAGCGTGGCCGGAACGTTGCGCAGAAACAGGTAGATCACCAGGACCACCAGCGCCACCGACAGCGCCAATTCGAATTGGACGTCGGCCACCGAGGCGCGAATGGTCGCCGTGCGGTCGGTGAGCACCGTGACGTCGACGCCGCTCGGCATGGCGGCCTTGAGCGATGGCAGAAGCTCATTGATGCGGTCGACGACGTCGACCACGTTCGCGCCGGGCTGGCGCTGCACGTTGACGATCAGGGCCGGCGTCGAATTCATCCAGCCGCCGAGTTTGGCGTTCTCGGCGCCGGAGACCAGCGTCGCCACATCCTTGAGGCGGATGGGAGATCCATTGCGGTAGGCGACAATGATGCTGCCGTAATCCTGGGCGCTCAGGATCTGATCGTTGGTGTTCACCGTGTAGGCGTTGCTCGGGCCATCGAGCGTGCCCTTGGGGCCGTTCTGGTTGGCATTGCCGATGGTGGTGCGCAGGTCATCGATGTTCAGGCCGTATGCGGCCAGTGCGCGCGGATTGACCACCACCCGCACCGCCGGACGCTGGCCGCCGCTGATGCTGACGACACCGACGCCCTTCAGCTGCGAAATGCGTTGCGCGATGCGGATGTCGGCAAAGTCCTCGACTTCGGTGAGCGGCATCACCTTGGAGGTGATGCCGAGCGTCAGCACCGGCGCGTCCGCGGGATTGACCTTGGCATAAATCGGCGGGGCGGGCAGATCCTGGGGCAGCAGGTTCTGGGCCGCGCTGATCGCCGCCTGCACTTCCTGTTCGGCGACGTCGATGGCGAGCGACAGGTTGAACTGCAGGGTGATGACCGAGGCGCCGCCGGAACTGGTCGAGGACATCTGGTTGAGGCCCGGCATCTGGCCGAACTGCTTCTCGAGGGGTGCGGTGATGGCCGAGGTGATGACCTCAGGGCTCGCTCCCGGATAAAAGGTTTGCACCTCGATGCTGGGATAAGCCACCTCCGGCAGCGCCGACAGCGGCAAGCGCTTGTAGGCGATCGCGCCGACGATGAGGATGGCCACCATGAGCAGCGTCGTGGCCACGGGGCGAAGGATGAAAAGTTTGGACGGATTCACTGCGGTAGTTGAATCTTCGCGCCGTCCCGCAGGCGATCGGCACCCTCGGTGACCACCACGGCGCCCGCCGCAAGACCGGCGCTGACGGCTACCCGGTCGCCGTCGACCACACCCAAGGTGACCGGCCGTACGACTACGGAGTGATCCGGCTGGACCAGGTAGACGAAGTTGCTCACCACGCCATTGGGCGCGCCGCGGCGGACCGCGGCATTCGGCATGATGAGCTGATGATGCAGTTCATCGAGCAGCAGCGAGACATTGACGAATTGATTGGGAAACAGCGCACCGTCGTCGTTCGCGAATTCCGCGCGCAGCTTCAAGGTCCCGGTGGTGGTGTCGATTTCATTGTCGACGGTGGACAGCGCACCGTCCGCCAGCTTCGTGGTGTTGGCGCGGTCGTACGCCTCGACCTTGAGCTGGGCGCCGGCGTGCACCTTTTTCATGAGCGCCGTGACGTTATCCTCGGGGATGGAGAAAATCACACTGATGGGCTGCAGTTGATTGATGATGACGATGCCGTTGGCGTCCCCCGGCGTCACGTAGTTGCCCTGGTCGACCTGGCGTATCCCCACCCGGCCGGTCACCGGTGAGACGATTCGGGTATACACGAGATTGACCTGGGCCGTCTTGACCTGACCTTCGTCGGATTCGATCGTGCCGGTGTATTGATCCACCAGGGCCCGCTGGGTGTCGAGCTGCTGGGTGGCGATGGAATCTTCCTTCACCAGCGCCTCGTAACGCGTCAAATCGAGACGCGCATCGGCGAGCAGCGCCTGATCACGGCGCAGGTTTCCTTGGGCCGTCTGCAGCGCCGCCTCATAGGGCCGCGGGTCGATCTCGGCGATCACGTCTCCGGCGTGCACCAGCTGTCCCTCCTTGAAGGCTATTCTCTGCAGAGTCCCGCTGATCTGGGTTCGGACGGTCACGTTGGCGAGGGTCGTGACCGTGCCGATCGCCGGAATGCGAATGATGATGTCGCCCGGCGTCACGGTCGCAACCGACACGGCGACGGGGTCATTCGAACCGCCACCCCGCTCCGCCGCCGCGATCACTTTCCGCTGTCGATACTGGGCCGCGGCAATGACCGCCGCGACCAGCAACAAGGCCACCGCGACAACGATGATGGTGACGCGGTTGGTCTTGAGTGCCTGATTCATTCCATTCTCATCACGGCCTCGCGCCGGCCAACAACCCGCTATCATAGACGAGAATGAGTCACAGGGTCGTTTTGGCCACGGTGGGTTCGCTCGGCGATTTGCATCCGTTTATCGCGGTGGGCCTCGCCTTGCGAGCGCGGGGCGTTGACGTCGTGATGGCCTGCGCGGCCGAATACCAAGCCAAGGTTGAGCGAGCCGGATTGAGCTTCCGTGCCGTTCGCCCGAGTTTCGACGACATGCAGCGAATGACCGGCATGGATCGTGCCGAGATGACCCAGGCGGTGCTGACGCGCAGGGATTTTCTGCTGCGGCGGCTCATCATGCCGCACCTCGTCGCGTCCTATGATGACCTGCTCGCGATCGTCGGCGATGCTGATTTGCTGGTGACCAGCAGTTTGTCGTTTGCGGCACGTTTGGCGGCCGAGCGATGCCATGTTCCCTGGATCGGCGTGGTGCTGCAACCGCTGCTGTTCCTCTCCGCCTTCGATCCGCCGCAAATACCCGAGGTCGAGTGGTTGAGCCGCGGGCTGCGGCGGATGGGTCCGCGTGTTGCCGGTCCGGTGCTGCGGCTGGGCAAGCATCTGCTGGACTCGCAGCTGCGCCCGGTGCACGCTCTGCGCGCGGCGATCGGTCTGCCGGCGACGACGCAAAATCCGCTGTTCGAGGGCCAATTCTCAGGTCTTGGCGCTATCGGCCTCTACTCGGCACTGCTCGGCGATGTGCAGCCGGACTATCCGCGGCCGACGGCTGTCGTCGGGTTTGCCACCTTCGACAGCGGCGATGGCGCGCCGGCGCGGCTCGAGCCGCCGCTCGAGAAGTTCCTCGCCAGCGGTGCGCCGCCCTTGGTGTGCACCTTGGGCAGTCTCATCGTGCACAGCCCGGGGGCTTTCTATCGGCACAGTGTCGCGGCAGCCCGCAAGCTCGGGATGCGAGCGTTGCTGCTGGTCGGCGAGCAGGACGCCGCGCAGCACGCCGACCTGGCTGCCGCCGACGTCCACCTCTCTGCCTACGCGCCGCATTCGTTGCTATTTCCCCGCGCCGCCGCCATCGTGCATCAAGGCGGCATCGGCACTCTAGCGCAGGCGTTGTCCGCAGGTCGTCCGCAATTGGTGGTACCGTTTTATGCCGATCAACTGGACAATGCGATCCGCGCACGCCGGCTGGGGCTTGCCCGAGTGCTGCGGCCCCGTGACTTTGGGACGGAGTCGGCAGCGCGCGAGCTCGCATTGCTGCGCAATGCGCCCGACATTCAGCAACGGGCCACCGAGGTACGGTCGAGGCTCGCGGCGGAGAACGGGGCCGACGCGGCGGCGCGACTCATCATGGAACGGGCGGTCGGCCGAGCGAACGGGTGTCCGGCATAGCGCGCGCGGCCGGTCCGGCGAAAGGAGCGATTGGTGAGTGAAGCGACGCTGTTGTGGGGACTGTTGTTCAGTTCCATCGGACTGGGATTTTTTCTCTATGGCAAGAAACAACGCGCCGTCGTGCCCTTGGTATGCGGTCTGGTGCTGATGATTTACCCGTATTTCATCGCCAACGTGTTGCTGCTCATCGGGGTGGGCATCGTCTTCTGCGCGGTCCCCTACTTTCTCAAGCTATGAGCACGCCGCGCAGCCGCGCGGCGGCACTCATGCAGCGCGATGCGTTGGCGGCGTTGCGCCGCGCCCTGCGCGTCTCGGCATGAACAAGCTGTTCCGTTACCACCCGAGACTCTGGATTGGCCTCATCGTCGGGACGCTGGTGTTCTTGTTTCTGCCCACGGGTTGGACTCTCGTCAACCGCATCCTCGTCGGCTGGGATGTCGGCGTCGCCTCGTTCATGGCGCTGATCTACCTGTGGATGACGGGTTTGAGTGCGGAGGGCATCCGCTCGCGTTACACCGACGAGGACCCATCCGCGCCCTTCATCGTTTTCATCGTGATAGCCGCCGCGTTGCTCAGCGTCGTCGCCATCGTTCAGCCGTTGGCCACCCTCAAACAGGTCTCGGGCAGCGAGCGAATCGCGCACCTCGTCCTCGCCACGGTGACGCTGGCGAATTCCTGGCTGTTGGTGCCGACCATGTTCACGACGCATTACGCGGACATGTTCTACAGTGCGGCGGAAGATGAGAGGCCGCTGGTTTTTCCGAGCACGCCCATGCCGGCATTCTGGGATTTCGCCTATTTCTCCTTCACCATCGCGGCCGCCTGCCAGACCTCCGATGTATCCACCAACAACCTGGAAGTGCGCAAGATCGTCATTGCGCACACGCTGGTGTCGTTCATCTTCAACTTATCCATCCTCGGGTTCGCCATCAATGTAACGGCCGGATTGATCGGCGGGTGATGGCGCCGCTTCAGCGTAGCGCGTCATTCAGCACCTGCGCCAGGCGCACCCCGGCGCGCTGTAGTTGCACGGCGACCAGCCGGCGCGCATCGGCATCGTAGGCGTCATCGATCGGTACGACACCGCGAGTGGCCGGCGGGAGTTCGCCGTAGGCATGGAGCTTGCCGACGGTGAATGTTTCCCAGGCCCAATCGGTGACCGAACCACCGGCGTAGGCACGGCGCTGTTCCGGGGACAGCCCGGCGATCAGGCTGGATGCGACGTCGTCCGTGCTTGCGCCCAGCTCCTTGACGAAGACGGTATCCCAGTAGTGATGCAGGTTGCCCGGAGGCTGCCGGCCTGATGCGACCCGCACGTCGTTACCGCCGCGGTCGTGATGGTCCGCCACATGCAAGGGCTGATGCAGATCACCCAGCAGATGCACGAGAAATTGCAGGGCGAGCCGGCGTTCTGCCGGTGGTGTGGCGGGCGAGCGCAGCTCTGCACGGAATTGATCGATCTTATCGACGATGCAAGCGGCCGCAGGACCCGCCGATGCCGCCGTGCCGGGCGCAAGGCGGGGGTGTCCGTGGCAGGCCGCATCGAGGTCGGGTGATTCGACTTCGATGTCGACGAAATGCCATTGAAATGTTTGCGCGTAATGCAGTCGGCTGGTCTCGCGGTCCGAGTCGCGAAACCGATCCGCCCATACCGTCTCATCGGCGAGATCGGTGGGCGTGAGCGCGCTGGTATCGCCGGCGAGCCATTGATCGACCCGGACCCGCACCTCGGGTCGCAGGTAATGCTCGGCGATCAGACCGACGATCTCGTGGCCTTCCTCGCCCCAGGAGCGGCCGGCGATGGGCCATGCCGCCAGCGTCATGCCGAGGAGGAGCGCGGCAACCGACCGATGGCAATGCAAACGATGGACGATGAGAGGTAGGTGCATGGAGCCCAAGTCTAAGTCATGGCGGCGGAGTTACGCGCTATGATCCGGGGATGAAAGCCAAGACAGTGGCCGTTCTGGAAACCCGCACGGGTGAACATCTGGGCAACCTGATCGAACGCCGCGGCGGCGTGGCGCTGCTCGCGCCCGCGCTCGAGGAGGTGCCCGATGTCGATCCAGCGACCGTGCAATCGCTGCTGACGTCGTGGCGGTCTACTCCTTTCGCCCTGGTGATTTTTCAAACCGGCGTGGGCACGCGGAGTTTGTTCCAGACAACGGATGCGCTCGGCCTCACGGCAGAATTGACGCGCTTGCTGGCGGCCACGCGCGTGGCGGTACGGGGACCGAAACCGACCGGCGAGCTCAATGCGCGTGGGGTTCGCATCGATGTCCGCGCCGCCGCGCCGTTCACCACGGAAACCGTCCTCGAGGCCATCGCCGGAGTCGACCTGGACCGGCAACCAGTGCTGGTGCAGCGCTATGGCGCCACCAACCCGGTGTTGCGCGCGGCGCTCGAAACGCGCGGCGCCGTGGTGCAGGAGATTGCCACCTACCGTTGGGGATTGCCCGCCGACTTGCAGCCCTTGAGAGTGCTGCTCGACGCGCTCGATGCGAGGCGGGTGGATGCGGTGGTATTTACCAGCGCCGTGCAGGTGCAAAACCTCTATTCGGTTGCGCTGGCCGATGGCCGGGCGAGTGCGCTCGTTGCGCGCTTGAACGAGGTGTGCATCGCATCGATCGGACCGGTCTGTTCGCGGGCTTTGCTCGCGCACGGGATCAAACCGGCGTTCGAGGCGAGCCCACCCAAGCTGGGTCCGCTGCTGGAAGGCTTGGAGCAGGCGCTCTCGCGGTAGGGTTCGGTAGACGGCCGAAAGGGACGTGGCCACGGTGTGATGTAGTCGCCGACCGACAGGGGCTCTCGCCGCGCGCCGACAGGGGTCGCGCTTGGCTTCCCGCAGGGGCGGCGGGATCCACCCTGTATAAAAGATGCCCTCATACCCATCTGCAGGAGAGCCAAACCCCATGGACAACCACGCCAGCAATCAACCTTTTTTGACCGATATAAAAACGCTGCGGGAGCGTGCCCGACAGCATCTTGGACAGGGCGCGGTTACGTCCACTTATCAGGGCGACGCAGCCAAAACCATCGAGATTCTGCAAACGGTGCTCGCCACCGAAATCGTCTGTGTGCTGCGCTACACCATGCACGCCGTGGCAGCCACGGGTATTTCCAGCGAAGGGGTCAAGGCGGAGTTCTCCGAGCATGCGCGTGAAGAGGCGCAGCATGTGCAGCAAGTGGCTGAGCGCATCAACCAGCTGGGCGGCAAGCCGAACTTCAACCCCGCCGGATTGGAGACTCGCGCCGCCTCAGAATATGGCAAGGCTGACAATTTGGTCGAAATGATCAAGGAAAATCTCATCGCCGAGCGCATCGCCATCGAGCATTATCAGGAGCTGATCCGGTATTTCGGCAATGAAGATCCTGGCACGCGTACGCTGCTCGAGCGGATTCTGGTGGTGGAAGAGGAGCATGCGAACGACATGCACGACCTATTGGTCGCGCGTCAGGGTGAACCGATGTTGCCCGGCTGAGGCGTACCGTCCGGCCGGTGCCGGTCGCTCAGTTGCTGCGGCCGGTTGCCGGTGGATCGCTCGCCGGAAAGGACTCCGCGAGTGCCTCGTCCAAGAGGTCTTCGGTGTGCTGCCGCTCGTTTCGATCCGGATGACGACGCATGTACGCGGCGGCATAAGAGCAGGCGGGATTGACGCTCCAACCGGCGGCGCTCGCGGCACGCAGCGCCGCCTTCATCAATTCGGCCGCCACGCCGCGCCCGCCGATCCGGGCAGGCACTTCAGTGTGGGTGATGGTCATCACGTCGCGGGATAGCTGGTAGTCGAGCAGGGCGCGATGCCCCTCGAGGTCGGTGAAGAATCGCTGTTGCGCAGTGTCGTGTTCAACGGTCATGGCCTGGGTGCTCCGACGGATGGGGTTCGGCGTGAGGTGGATTGGGTCGGCTAGGTGCGGGCGCCCGCGGCTCGGGAGCTTCGCGTGGCGCGGGATTTTCGCGGGGTGCGGGAACCTCACGCGGTGCCGGGGCCTCACGGGGTGCGGGGACCTCACGCGGTGCCGGGACCTCTCGGTGGGGTGGCGGCACCTCACGCGGCGACGGTTCATTGAGGCGCGGGGCCGGCTGCGGCTCGGGGGCTGCGCGCGGCGCGGGCGAGGGGCGCGCGGCGCGCGGTTCCACCGCGTTTCGCGCCGCGGGCGCGGCGCCGCGCGCGGGGACCACGCCGGCGCCCTTGAATTCGCCGGGCCGTGCCGTCGCGGCAATCGGTGGATGTCCGTGGTTGGCGCTTTCGCGCAGCGAAGGATCACTCTGCGCCAATTGCAGATGTTGTCGTTGTGCGGCCGTGGGCTGCAGACGGGGGGCGCGCGACGCGGCTTCCTCCACCGGCGTGGGCCGAGCCTCGATCCCACCTCGACCGCCGTTGTAGCTCACCCGATTCACGGTCACGTTATTGATGACGGTTTTCTGGTAGACATTGGTGATATTCGTATTTCTGACGTTGTTGACCGCGGTGTTGTAATAAAGATGGTTGTCACGCCAATAACCACCCTGGTAGCCGCTGCCGCCGTACCCGTAACCGTAATTCACACCGCCATAGAAGCCGATGCGCGTGCCCCAGTAGCCGGGAAACCAGGCATAGGCTCCCTCTTGATAGCCCCAGTACCCGGGAGTCCACAGATACCCTGGTTGCGGCGCGAGCACCCAGGTTCCCGGCACCCAGTAATAATCATTAATATCTGGGCTGTACGCCCAGTAGCCCGGTGTCCAGAGATAACCATCGCCCGGGATCGGCGGCTGTGTGTAAACGGGTAACTCTGGCGGTGCCACATTGACCGACACATCGAGGGAGAATTGAGCGTGGGCGACGCCCGGCAAGACGAGGGTCAACAGGGGCAGGCACAGGGCCGCGAAGAGGGCGAGGCAGCACCTGCCAGTCGATTGTTTGCTCATCTTGCACTCCAATGCGGCACCAGTGGTGCACCGCTGAGTATGGTCATTCGGGTAATCTATTGCCGCCGAGCCGGGAGCATACAGAGCGACCGACATCGCTTGGTGTAGGACGATGGCTCGATCGAGGCGCAATGACGATGGTAAGTGAAGTTGTCGATGAGATTTCAAACCCGCCGAGACAGCGGCTGGGCGATGGCGATTCGGTGCTGCGGACGCTGGCCGGCGTCGACGTATATCCCATCGGCTTGGGCTGCATGAATTTGAGTCATGCGTACGGCCAACCGCCCGCACCCAAGGCGGCCGCAGGTGTCTTGTTGCGCGCGTTCGAACTCGGCGTCAGGCACTTCGATACCGCGGCATTGTATGGTTTCGGGGCGAATGAGGAGTTGATCGGGCGGACGTTGGCGCCGTTCCGTCGCCAGTTCATTCTCGCAAGCAAGTGCGGCATGCACGGCGTTGCGGGTCCCAATGGGATGCAGAGAGTCATCGATGGCCGTCCGCAGACCTTGCGGCAGACCTGCGACGATGCGCTCAAACGGTTGCAGACCGACGTGATCGATCTTTACTACCTGCATCGCTGGGACAAGCAGGTGCCGATCGAGGAGAGTGTGGGCGCGCTGGCGGATTTGAAGCGGCAGGGCAAGATTCGCGCCATCGGTCTGTCGGAGGTGTCGGCCGCGACGCTGCGGCGGGCGCATGCCGTGCATCCCATTGCGGCCGTGCAGAGCGAATTGTCGTTATGCACCCGCAATGCGGAAATCGCCGTGCTCGAGGCCTGCCGCGAATTGGGCACCGCCGTGGTTGCCTTCAGTCCCCTGGCTCGTGGCTTTTTGACGGGCCGGATGCCGGATGTGGCGACCCTCGATGCGAAGGACATCCGTCGTTTCATGCCGCGCTATTCGCCGGAAGCGCATGCCGTCAACTCCCGGCTCCTCGATGAGTACCTGGGGATTGCCATCGAGGTGGGCTGCACGCCGGCGCAATTGGCGCTTGCGTGGTTGCTCAATCGAGGTCCCCATGTCCATGCGATTCCCGGCACCACCGATGTTCAGCATCTGCAGGATAATATGGGTGGGGGGCAGGTGCGGCTGCCACCGTCGATTGCGACGCGCCTCGATGCGCTCATCAATCGGCGTACCATCAGCGGTGCACGATACAATGCCGCGACGCAGGCCGAAATCGATACGGAGGAATTTGCCGATTAATGGCGGTGACCCATGATGGCGATGGCGCACCCTTCAAGGCTATGTCAAATAACCGTCGCTTTCGGCCAGAAGCGTCAAAACTTTAACGCTTTTGCAGCGAATTGTGATGAGAGTCAACGTGTCCTTAGGCAATTCCCTTAGACTGCGCCGCATGCACTGGGCGACGCGACCGCCCGAGCATACGAAGGGGGGAGGGCCACCATCCCCCCGGTTTTCTAGCGCGCTCTGCGTCGGGGATGTGTCGGTGGACTCGCCCCTGTTGCCCATCCTGCCGGATGCCCTTGGCGTTGCCGAGGTTCAATGATGAACGACTATCTGGCCGACAAATCCGCCAACAAGACAGCGATCGCCGTGGGCGTCGCCGTGCTGATCGCGGCCGCCGGCGGTGGGTATTATTGGTACAGCCATCGAACGCCCCCGCTGGCGGTGCCAGGACCCGTCGAGCCCGCGGCGCCCGCGCAGGCAACGGCGAGTGCGCCCGAGGAGCCACGCATCGAGCATCCCGTGCCGGCCGCCGGCGACGCGATGCAATCCCTGCCGAGTCTTGTCGAGAGCGACAAACCCGTGAGCGACGCCTTGGGAGCAGCGGCGGGCGATTCCGCGGCGACGAGCTTCTTGGTACCGTCGGACATCATCCGCCACATCGTGGTGACGGTCGACAATCTGCCGCGCCAGAAGGTCGCCGTCGACAAGCGGCCCATCAAACCCACGCCGGGCGAGTTCATCGTCGACGGTGATGAGCTGCATGCGACGCTCGATGCGAAAAATTTCCAGCGCTATACGCCTTTCGTCAATGTGCTGCGGAAGGTCGACGTGCAGTCGCTCGCCGGCGTGTATTTTCGCTTCTATCCGCTGTTTCAAAAGGTTTATCAGGACCTCGGATATCCGAATGGTTACTTCAACGATCGCTTGGTCCAGGTGATCGACCTGTTGCTGGCAACGCCGCAGATCTTGGGTCCCATCGACCTGGTGCGGCCCAATGTGATGTACACCTTTGCGGATCCGTCGCTCGAATTGCGGCCGGCGGGGCAGAAAGTGTTGATAAGGATGGGTCCCGACAACGCCTCCGTCATCAAGGCGAAGCTCGCGGAATTGCGGGCGATCATTACGGCCGCGCCTCCCAAGCACTGAAGTTCGGCGCAAATTCAAGCCTGTCGCTTCCCGCAGACATTCGCGCAGCGGCGGTTACATTCCGTTCACACTCATGGCTGGGTCGCGCGCCGTGACGTTATATGTTCCTTGAGCGGGTGGTAAGGGTCCATGCTGCTCCATCGACCTAGCAACCGGGAGTTCGACACCATGCGTTTGAAACATTCATTGGCCGATCATCGCGGTCTCATCGCCGTCATCTGCGTTACCGCGACGGTGAGCGGCTGTGTGGTTGCACCGGCCTACCCGCCGCCGCCGCCTCGCGTGGTGTATGTGCCGCCAGCGCCACCGCCACCGCCCGCTCCCGCCGTCGCGGTCGAAGTGCAGGCGAGTCAGCCGCCACCGCCGCTGCCAGATTACGAGCAACCGCCCTGTCCTCAAGAGGGCTACCTGTGGACGCCGGGCTACTGGCATTGGAACGGCTACGAGTATTACTGGGTGCCCGGCACCTGGGTGCAGCCGCCCGAGTACGGGCTGCTATGGACGCCCGGCTACTGGGGCTTCATCGGCGGCTTCTATGGGTGGCATGCCGGCTATTGGGGCCCGCATGTGGGCTTCTACGGCGGGGTCAATTACGGTTACGGCTACGGGGGAGTGGGCTTCGTCGGTGGTCATTGGGCGGGTAATTCATTCGCCTACAACACGACCGTGGTGAACGTGAACACCACCGTGATTCACAACACCTACAACGAAACCGTCATCAACAATGTCACCGTCAACAAGGTGAGCTACAACGGCGGTGCCGGCGGTGTGGCGGCGACGCCGACGGCGCAGGAGCGGGCGGTGGCCCAGGAACATCACATTGCGGCCACGCCCGTGCAGCAGCAGCATGTTCAGGAAGCGCTACATAATCCGGCGCTCGCCGCCCGGGCCAATGGCGGTCATCCGCCGATCGCCGCCACCGTCCGTCCGGCCGCCTTCACTGGCCCGGGCGTGGTGGGTGCGCGAGGCGCCGCGGCGGCGCCACCACCACGGGCGGCCGCGGCGCCGGTGCAGCCGAACGCGCCGCGCAACGGTGCGCCAGGAGGGGGTGCGCCGGCCAGGCCGCCGTTGGCGAATGCGCCCGCGGGGTATCCGAGTGGCAGGCCCGCGGTCGCTCCGAAGCCGGCAGCCAAGAAGGCAACACCGCCGCCGAGGCGAGAACCGGAGCACTAGCGGGCCGGGGGGCGGGCCGGCCTGCGCGAGCGGGTCGGCCTGAACGCCGAGCTGGACGGTCGCAACAGCGGGCCGGCTCCGCGCTTGCGGCACACGAATACTCGGCGCATGATCGGGCTACGTGTTGGCCAGGTCGGAGTGCGCCGTGAACGCAGTTAGTGCCTCGAATGCCGCGAATAGTTCCTTAACTTTCGACGTGGTCGATGGCGTAGCCATCATTTCGATACAACGACCCGCCGTCAGCAACGCCATCGACATCAGCATCATCAGGGCCATGCACCTGGCCCTGGATCATATCCAGCGCGGCGATAGCGGGGCGCGGGCGGTGGTCGTGACGGGCAGCAGCGAGGTGTTTTGCAGCGGCCTCGATCTGCACTCGGTGGATTTGAATACACGCGAAGCACGACAGCGGGCGCATTTCGAAATGCGGCGCTTCATGGATCCGCTGATTTTGCGGCTGAGTGCTTTCCGTTTCCCCATCGTCGCGGCCGTGAATGGGGCGGCGGCCGGTGCGGGCATGAGCCTGGCGCTGGCGAGCGATATCATCATCGCCGGGGAAAACGCCTATTTTCTGCCGTCATTCGCCCGGCTCGGTCTCGTGCCGGATGCCGGCATCACCTTCCATCTGGCGCGCCGTATCGGCGGCGGCCGTTCGCTGTCGTCGTTGATGCTGGCGGAAAAAATCGATGCCAAAACCGCCCTCGGATGGGGGCTGGTTTATGCGGTGGTGCCGGATGCGGATGTGGTGTGCCAGGCGCAGAGCGTGGCACGGCGTTTGGCGAGTGGGCCGAGCGCCGTCCTCGGTCAGATCCGCAGTTTGCATGCCTCCACCTTTGATAATTCCTTGCAGGAGCAACTGCGGGCCGAGCGCAGCGCGCAGGAAATGACGTTGGAAACGCAGGATTGCGTCGAGGGCGTGCGGGCGTTCTTCGAGAAACGCGAGCCGCATTTCACGGATCGCTGAGCAACCCGACCGACCGTTGACGGGAGCCAGACGAAAGCTTCCGTCATCGTAGGGCTGCCAGGTAGCGCGTGCGAATGGCGCGGATATCCTCTGGGGTCGTCCGGCAGCAGCCGCCGATCAATCGCGCGCCGGCCTCGTACCAGGCGCGCGACGCGTCGGCGAAGGAGCGGTGCGCCGCCTGCCCCTGCCAAATTTTTCGTGTCGCGTCGTAGTGTTCGCCCGAGTTGGGATAGGCGATGAGCGGTTTATGGGTTCGCCCGCGCATCCGTCGCAGCAGCGAATTCAGTAATTCAGGAGGCGTGCAGTTGACGCCGACAGCGGCGATTTGCGGGAACTCTTCCAGAGCGGCGGCGCACTCGTCGATATCCTCGCCCTCGCAGTTGCGGGCGCCGTCCTGACAGGAAAAGCAGAGCCACGCCGTCACCTGCGGAAATTCCTCGAGCAGGCGCCCCAAGACCCGTGCCTCGCGCAGGCAGGGAATGGTCTCGAAGGCCAGCAGATCCGCACCCGAGCCCGCCAATAGCGCGAGCCGACGCCGGTGAAAACTCGCTAATTCCGCATCGCTCACCGAGTAGTGGCCGCGATATTCGGACCCGTCCGCCAGCATGGCGCCGTAGGGTCCGATCGAGGCGGCGATCAGCGGTCGGCGCCGGCCGGTTCGGTTGGCGTGGTCGGCCCAGAAATCATCGCGCGCCTCGATGGCAAGGTGTACCGCACGGAGCATCAGCGTCGCCGCCGCCTCCCCTGTCATGCCGCGCCGCTCGAGAGCGGCGAAGGTGGCCTGGTAGGTGGCCGTCGTCGCGACGTCGGCGCCGGCGGCGAAATAGTCCCGATGCACGCTTGCGATCAAGGCGGGGAGTTCTATCAGGGTCTTGGCGGACCACAACGGGTCGCGCAGATCCGCGCCGCGACGCTCCAGTTCCGTGGCCATGGCCCCGTCCAGAACGAGTACGGGTTGCTCACTCAAGAACTCTTCAATGGGATGCTGCATTCAACCGCCGTGAACCGCTCAAGTGCGGGCTACCTTTGAGAAAGAAGCGCAAGTCTGCCTCGGCGCCTTTGGTGAGACCGATGCGTGGGCTCACGCCGATGGCGGCGGCGTCGACACTGACGCCGTCATCGCCCAGCCACAGCTTGCCGCGACGACACAGGTCCAGGCCATCAACCTCAAGATCAATGCCGAGCGCAGCGGCCAAGCGGCCAGGTCCGCGGACGACATCGCGGCGCGCGACGTGCTCGCGACCGCGGCGCATGGCGTCGACGCCCTGCAGTGGCTGTAAGGCGCGCAACAAAACCCCCGCGCCGATGTCGACTCCCTCGCTAGATACATTGAGCAGGAACGAAGTGCCGTAACAGCGGTAGACATAGGCGTGACCCACATCCAGGAACAGCGAGCGGTTGCGGGTCGTCATGCCGCGATGAGCATGGCAGGCGGGATCATCCTGGTGATAGGCCTCGGTCTCGACGATCCGGCCGATCAGTTGTGTGCCGGCGATCTCGCGGACCAACAGCTTGCCCAGCAGGAATCGCGCGAGCGCGGTGGTATCGCGGGGCAGGATCGCCCGTTCGAGCAGCGTGGCGCAAGCTTGCGGTGCGTTTGACAAGGCCATCATGGTGTCGCGCCGCTAACCGATCAGGTTGATCGCGACGTACAGCACACCGGTGCCCAACAAGGTCATCGCGGTGGTCAAGAACTTCGGATGCGCATGGTAGCTCTCGGGAATGAGATCGCTGGCGCCAATGTAGAGAAAAAAACCACTGAACAGGGCCAGCGCCACGCCGAAGCTGCTCGTCGGCAGCGCGAACGCAAACGTCGAGACGATGCCGATCACGGGCGCAACGGCGTCGAGCAGCAACCAGCGGAGCGCGGTGGCGCGTTTCCCTTGATTCTTGAGCACCACGTTCATGGTGTTGATGCCGTCGGAAAAATCATGGGTGAGCACAGCGATCGCGACGATGACGCCGACGGCATGCGAGGTCTGGAACGCCACACCGATGGCAATCCCATCGAGCAAGCTATGAACGCAGAGCACGGCGGCGGTGAAGGCGCCGCGTCTGACGGGATCGCCGTGCAGCCATAGCAGCCGATCGAGCAGGAGATAAATGAGAAACCCGGCGGCCGCGACGCTCATGAGTGCCGAGGCGGTGTGGTAGGGCACGCCGTTGCTGATGGCCTCGGGCAACAGATCGAAGAAGGCGACACCAATCACCGCCCCCGCGCTGAAGCCCAGTATGAGGTGCAGGCGATCGCGCAGTTTGAGCGCCAAGAGTCCACCCGCCAGGGTGCTCGAGAACGCGGCGCTGGCGATCAGAGTCAGTAACACGAGCCGGTCCTTGAAATTCAATCGTCGGGATGCCATTCGCTGGGGCGGCGGCGCCGCCCGCGATAGCGGTGGGCTATAGTGCCGCGTTGTTGTTGCCTATGGTAAATGTAAATGAAGGGGTGCCCGGGAGTTCCAAGGGTTTACCAGGCGGACAGTTTCGCGAAAGACCCATGTCATCGGTGCACCGCGGACCGTTTCGCGCGTTGTCATTCCAGGGAACCATCTTTTTTGAGGAACCGCCGGTCGATTCGCGGCGGTAAACGAGAGTCATCATGCAAATCAACAGTCGTCTCGGGCTAGCGGCGGCGGTCCTCGTCTCAGCGTGTGCGCTTGCCGGTCCCTCCTTCGCCGTCGGGCATGGTGGCGGCGGGGGCGGCGGCGGAGGGCATGGTGGCGGGGGCGGGCACATGGGCGGCGGCGGCCATGCCGCCGAGGGCCGGTCGGGCGGCGGCGCGCACTACGCCGGATCGGTCCACTATGCCGCCGGCGCACATTATGCCGGGGGCGGCTATGGTGGAGCGCGCGTCGCGGCGGTCGGGGCGCATGCCTATTCGGGCGCCGGCTATGGTGCGCACTATGCGGTTGGAGGTCGCTCCGCCTATGGCTATCCCGGACGGGGCTATGCTCACGGGTATTCGACCGGGGCCTATTGGGGCGGTGGCTATTGGCGCGGCGGCTACTGGCCCCGAGCTTATTATGGCCTGGGATTTGACTGGTTTCTCCCGGTGCTGCCGCTCGCTTATGCGACCTATTGGTATGACGGACTGCCGTACTACTATGCGAATGACGTCTATTACACCTGGAATCCGGACTACAACGGCTACACGGCGACCGATCCGCCGCCAGCGACCGATGTCACCGGGGTAGACAGCGGGTCGGCCGTTGCGCCGGTGGACACCGCGGCGCCCACGGGGCCGGCGGCGACGGGCCAGCCCGGTGCCGATGGCAGTGAACAGATCTTCATGTACCCGAAAAACGGCCAGAGTCAGCAGCAGCAATCGGCGGACAAGCAAGCTTGTCAGCAGTGGGCGGCGTCACAGGCGGGGGCGCAGAATCCCAACGATTATCGGCGGGCGATGCTGGCCTGCGTCGAAGGTCGTGGCTACAGCGCCAACTGAGTGAACTGCAGGGAGACCCGCGTGCCACGACTGCCGGCGCCGGCGGCTATGACGACCGTGGCATCGTGGATTCGGGCGATTTCATCGACGATGGCGAGGCCTAAGCCGCTGCCGTGGCCGGCCGAGTGGGGCATGCGGTAGAAGCGCTGGCGCACGCGCTGTCGCTCCTCGGGCGGTATGCCAGGACCGTCGTCTTCGACGGCTAAGTAGGGCTTCCCGTCCATGGTGCCGGTGATGATCGTGACTCTGCCGCCCGGGGGTGTGTATTTCAGGGCGTTGTCGACCAAGTTGCTGACGAGGTCATCGAGCAGCGAGGGATCGGCAATCACCGTGATGGGTTCGAGTTCAACGCCCAGGTCGATGTTGCTGCGCAGGGCGCGATCGAAAAATTTGGCGGCAACCTCGGCGACCGCCAGGTTAAGTTCGACGGTTTGCTTCTTGATTGCGATGTTCGCCGCCGGGTCGGCGCGCGCCAGCGTCAGCAATTGGTTGGAAGTGTGCGACAGCTGGCGAATACCCTCGCGCAGCACGGCCAAGCGTCCCTTGATGGGTTGCGCCGCTTCCTCGGCGATCAGCAGGTCGAGCTGCGCCTGCATGCCGGTGATCGGCGTGCGCAGCTGATGCGCGGTGTTTGAAATCAATTGCTGCTGCGATTGCACCGACGCGCGCAGCAAACTGAACAGCCGGTTGAGGGTCACCACCACCGGCGTGATTTCGCGTGGAACCGAGCTTTCGTCGATCGGGCGCAGATCCAAGGGTGAGCGCGCAGCGATGGCGTCGCGGAGGTGTTTGACCGGTCGCAGTCCGAGCTGGATACCCACCCACACGAGCACCAACGTGATGTCGAGCTGGACGAAATCCCATAACAAGGTGTTCATCAATCCCAGCCGCGCGGCCGGCGCGACCACCGCCCGTTTGTCGGCCACCGTCAGTACGAGCACGCCGCCGGCTGTGTCGAAGCGCGTCGACAAGGTGCGCAGGTTGCGTTCATCCACCTGCGCAAAGGCGAACGACTGGGTGATGTCGCCGGCGAAGTTCACCGCGGGAAGCCGGGGATCGCCCAAGAGCAGCCGGCCCTGGCTGTCGTGCAAGGCATAAAGGATATCGGCGCTCGACCCGCTGTCCACCGACCAGTGACCCGCATGGCTGCGGATCTGCGCCATCAGCGCCGTGCTGGCGTTGTGCAGGCGCAAATCGCCGTCGAGCATGGCCGGCGCCACATTCATCAAGTAGTGCAACAGCGCGCCGCACATCGCCACCAGCATGAGCGGAATGGCGAGCCAGTAGATGAGCTGGCGGCTGATGGACGACTTCACGCCGCTTCGAGCCGATATCCCAAGCCCCGCAGGCTGCGAATCATCACCGCCTTGCCGAGTTTGGCGCGCAGCCGCGAGATGCTTACCTCGACGGCATTGGGGGTCAGTTCCTGCTCGGGACTGGCGAGCACCTGCTGGACGCGTTCCTTGGGCACTATTTGACCCACGCGGCGGACCAGACACTCGAACAGCAGCCATTCGCGCGCCGTCAGTTCGACATCCGCGCCATCGACGGTGAGGCGCCGGCCGTTGAGGTCGACCCGCAGGCGATTGAGTTTGATGAGGCCCTCGAGCGCGCCGCTGGAACGGCGCATGAGGGCGCGACAACGGGCGGCGAGCTCGCGCGGTTCGAAGGGCTTGGCGAGGAAATCATCCGCGCCGAAATCGAGAGCCTGGACCTTGTCGTTGAGCGTGCAGCGGGCCGTGAGCATCAAGGTGGGCATCGTCTTGCCGGCGCTACGCAGCCGTCTGACGAGCGTCAGGCCATCGGCGCCCGGCAACCCCACGTCAATCACTGCCAGCGCGAAATCCTCATGGCTCATCGCCAAATGCGCGGCCTCGGCGCTGTCGACGCGGTGCACCGCGTAGTTCGCGGCGGTCAGGCTGCGGCAAATCGCATCGGCAACGATGTCATCGTCTTCTACGACCAGAAGCCGCATGGCTGTACCGCCGGAGGGTAACCCTAGAAATTACCGACTCTACCATCCTCGTCGGCGGGGTCGTCGCGATCCGCGCCGAAGGCGCTGCGCCGGGGCGGGAGCAGGGTGCGCAGGCTGGTCTCGTAGGCGCGGGCGAAGGCCTCCGAATAAAGGTGCGGGAAACCCTCGGGCGGCCGTTGCACGAGCCCGGGGAACATCTCGCCGTACAGTTCCCAATACTTCCCCTTGTTGGCGGTGCTGAACATGCGGCGTTTGGCGGACGCGTCGAAGCGCTCTTCGAGCTGCTTCGGATCGAGTCGTTCGACGAAGGCCTCGAAGGCCGCGGACATGGCCTGGTGCGCCGCCACGTTCTGCGCCTTCAGTTCCTTGAAGCCGTCGCGAATCGCGTCCACCGATGGCGCCCGCGAGGACGAATTGGTGAGCAGGCGGCGGATGGCCTCATCGACGCCGCCGGATAAATCGAGCGGCGACTCGGGCGCCTCGTTACGCGGCAGGGAGATGCGGAAGCGGTTGATGAATTCGTTGCGGCTCTGGGTCAATTCGAGCAGACCCAACAAGGACTCGCGCAGCAGTTGGCCGGCGAGCCGCAGGGCAACGCCGCGAGCTTCATGGCTGAGGCTGCGCGGATCGATGCCGGCGCCCCGGCAAAAGGCGCTGAGTCCGGCATCGAGATCGCCATCGCTCGGCGGCGCCGTGCCGGCGCGCAGTCCGGGGGGTATCTGCACGCGCATCGACGTGCTCGCGGCATCGGCCGGCGAGACTTCGGCCCAGCCGGCACCGGCCGCGGCCGCACCGGGGGTCGCGCCGCCGGCCGCCGCCGGCTTGCCATCCACCCGCAGCGGGCGGGTGAGCATGTGCCAAGGCGTGACCGCCGCCGAATCGTCCGGCCCGGATGGTTGTTCGGTGACCGGCTGACCGTAGGAATTACGCGCCCGCGGTGTTTCCGCCGGCTGCATTAAATTGCTCGGTTCGAGCAATTCACTGAGGTCGAGTTCCGCCCCCAAATCGTTGGCGGTGGACTTGCGCACCGACGACGACGGCGCCCGGCCGTCATAGGCAACGATGGCGCTGGTGTCGGGCGAAAAATCGTTGCCCTTGTCGATGCTCACCAACAGTTCGTATTCGCCCAGGCGGATGTAATCACCGTCCTTCAGCGTGTAATCGTGGTACTTGCCGAGCGGCAGGGTGGCGCCATTGATGAAGGTGCCGTTCGAACTGGTGTCCACCAGCACATAGGCGCCGGCGCGAAAATCGATGCGCGCATGTTTACCGGACAGATATCGCTCGGGGTCGGGTAGACTCCAGGCATTGTCCGAGCCGCGGCCGATACTGCCGCCGTGAACTCCGAATACCTTGGTGGAGTGGGTCCCCAGGCGCAGCCCGTGCTCGCTGACGACGCTGAGTCGCAAGGTCATACGCTTCGCCGCAAAGTCATTTAGAGCCCCGGTGGTTAATCTGAGGAATTGCGGTAAGTCCCCGTATAATATGATGAAACGTTAGCAATGCCTGGAGCCTAGTAGATGGCCGCGAGTCACATTTTCAAAGTTCTGTTCGTCAATCAGGGCAAGGTCTACGAGATTTACGCCCGCAAGGTCAGTCACGGCAGCCTGTTCGGCTTCATTGAAGTCGAGGAGCTGCTGTTCGGCGAGCGATCCACAGTGGTGGTGGATCCCACCGAGGAGAAAATCAAAGCTGAGTTCCACGAGGTCAAGAGAACCTATCTGCCCATGCATTCGGTGCTGCGCATTGATGAGGTCAAAAAGCATGGCGTCAGCAAGATCGTGGCTCTCGAGGGTTCTAACGTATCGCAGTTTCCAATGCCGTTGTATACACCCGGCGGAGATTCGAACGCCCGTAAATAGCCCGCAGTTCTGTTAAAGTTCGTTATGTTCAGCTTGCTCGGCGCGCCCGCGCTGTCGCAGTTTCGCGTAGACAAACTGCTGCGCGCACTGCAGACGGTGGAACCGCGCGTCACGGCGGTCTCAGCGCGCTTCGTGCACTTCGTCGACAGCATCCGGCCGCTCGATGAAAATCAGCTGGAATTGCTGTCGAGATTGCTTGAGGTTGACCCCGCGGGCGGTGCTGTCAGCGAGGCCGGTCGTCGCCTCTTGGTCACGCCGCGCTTGGGCACGATCTCGCCGTGGTCGAGCAAAGCCACCGATATCGCCCAGGTCTGCGGTCTTGCCGTCATCCGCCGTTTGGAACGCGGGACTCTCTATTGCATCGAGGCGGGCGCTGCGCCGCTGTCCGCCGGCGAACTCGAGGCGCTCTGCGGGTTGTTGCATGACCGGATGACCGAGTCCGTCAGACCGGCGGACGACCCGGCGGAGCTGCGCGAGCCCAAGGTCTTCCAGGCGGCGGCGGCGCGGCCGCTGCGGATGGTCGACCTGGGGAACGACGGCGAGCGGGCGCTGGCCGAGGCCAACGCCGACTGGGGACTGGCCCTCTCCGGCGATGAAATCGACCATCTGGTCAGAGCATTCCGCACGCTCGGTCGCAATCCCACTGACGTCGAACTGATGATGTTCGCGCAGGCGAATTCCGAGCATTGCCGGCACAAGATATTCAACGCCGAGTTCGTGGTGGACGGGGTGGCCATGCCGCACTCGCTGTTCGCGATGATTCGCGCAACCTACGCCAAGAATTCGCGCGGCGTGTTATCGGCGTACAAGGACAACGCCGCCGTGATCGAGGGCAGCACGGCGGTGCGATTCTTTCCCGACGCGATCACGCAGCGCTATGGCGGCGTGCGCGAACCGGTCGATATTCTGATGAAGGTGGAGACGCACAACCATCCGACGGCGATCGCGCCGTTCGCCGGTGCGGCGACGGGCTCCGGCGGCGAGATACGCGACGAAGGGGCGACGGGCTTGGGCGCGAAGCCGAAGGCCGGATTGACCGGTTTCAGCGTCTCGAACCTGCGCATTCCCGATATGATCCAGCCCTGGGAGACGACCGCCGGCAAGCCCTCGCGTATCGCCTCGGCGCTCGAGATCATGCTTGCCGCGCCATTGGGCGCGGCCGCCTTCAATAATGAATTCGGCCGTCCGGCCACCTGCGGCTACTTCCGCACCTTCGAGCAGGCCATGCCGTCGGCGCCGGGTCGGACGCTGAGGCGGGGATATCATAAGCCCATCATGATTGCCGGCGGCCTGGGCAGCATCCGCCGCGACCAAGTCGAGAAACGGGAAGTGGTGCCGGGCGCGCCGCTGGTGGTGTTGGGCGGTCCGGCGATGTTGATCGGCTTGGGCGGTGGTGCGGCTTCGTCGGTACAGAGTGGTCAGAGCTCCGCGGATCTGGATTTTGCCTCCGTGCAGCGGGGCAATCCCGAGATGCAGCGCCGCGCCCAGGAAGTCATCGATCGGTGCTGCGCATTGGCTGATGCCAACCCCATCCTGCTGATTCACGACGTCGGCGCGGGCGGATTGTCGAACGCGATCCCGGAGGCGATTGCCCACAGCCACCGTGGCGGGCGCGTCGATTTGCGGGCCATTCCGAGCGCTGAGGCCGGCTTGTCGCCCATGGAAATATGGTGCAACGAGGCGCAGGAACGGTATGTGCTGGCGCTACGCCCCGGCAGCGTGCCGCAATTCGCCGCGCTGTGTGAACGCGAACGCTGTCCGTATGCCGTGGTCGGCGAGATCACGGACGACGGCGTCCTCCGCGTCACGGATCCGCTCTCCGGCACCACACCGGTGGACATGCCCATCGACGTGTTGCTCGGCAAGGCGCCGCGGATGATTCGCGACGCCCAGAGCGTGGCGCGCGCCACCCCTGCGCCCGCCACCCAAGGCGTCAGCATCGAGGCATCGCTCGACCGACTGCTGTGCCTGCCCACCGTGGCGGACAAGTCCTTCCTCATCACCATCGGCGACCGCTCCGTCGGCGGACTCATCAGCCGTGACCAAATGGTGGGCCGATGGCAGGTCCCGGTCGCCGACGTCGCCGTGTCATTGAGCGATTACGAGGGCTATGCAGGCGAGGCCATGGCCATGGGCGAGCGCAGTCCGGTGGCGGTGCTGAACCCGCCCGCCTCGGGCCGGTTGGCGGTGGGCGAGGCCATCACCAACATCGCCGCGGCCGACGTGCGTCGGCTCAGTGATATCCGCTTGTCCGCGAACTGGATGGCGGCCTGCGGCGAACCGGGGGAAGACGCCGATCTGTATGCGACGGTACGGGCCGTCGGCGCCGAGTTGTGCACGGCACTCGATTTGACGATTCCGGTGGGCAAGGATTCGCTGTCGATGCGCACGGCATGGACGGATGCCGAGGGTGCGCATGCGGTGGTCGCGCCGGTGTCGCTGATCGTCTCGGCCTTCGCTCCGGTGGCGGATGCACGGCGCACCCTGACGCCGGAACTCGATCTGATCGGTGCCAGCCGCCTCTTGCTGGTCGACTTGGGCGCCGGCCGCAATCGTCTCGGCGGCTCGTGTTGGTCGCAGGTGATGCAGCTCGCCGGCGGTGAACCCGCGGACTTGAGCGAGCCCGGCGTGCTGCGGCAGTTCTTCGACGCCGTGCGTGAGCTCAAGGATCGGCAGCTCTTGAAGGCCTATCACGACCGCTCCGATGGCGGCCTGCTCATCACACTGGTGGAAATGGCCTTCGCGAGCCATTGTGGTCTCGACATCGATCTGGGTTCGTGCGCAGACCCGGTGGCGGCCTGTTTCGCCGAGGAGTTGGGAGCGGTGCTGCAGGTCGGCGTGGCAGGGCTCGACGCGGCCCGGGCGGTGCTCGCGCGGCATGGGTTGGGCGGCTACGCCACGGAGATCGGCGCCCCGGTGGCGCCTGTCGCTCCGGCAGGTGCCGCGGCTGCGCGCGGCGATGATCGCATCACGGTGCGCGCCAACGGCCGCGTGCTCTACAGCGGCAACCGCATCGCGCTGCATCGGCGCTGGAGCGAAGTGTCCTTCCGCATCCAGGCACTGCGCGACAATCCGCAGTGCGCCGGCGAGGAGTATTCACGTCTGCTCGATGCGGATGATCCGGGCCTGCATGCGGCACTCACCTATGACCCGGCCGATGACGTGACAGCGCCCTATGTGCGCAGCGGCGCGCGGCCGGCGCTGGCCGTGCTCAGGGAACAGGGAGTCAACAGCCAGACTGAAATGGCCGCGGTGTTCACGCGGGCCGGCTTCGACGCGTACGACGTGCACATGACCGATGTGCTCACCGGCCGGGTGACGCTCGCGGGATTTCATGGGCTCGTGGCCTGCGGCGGATTCTCTTACGGCGATGTCCTCGGGGCGGGCGAGGGGTGGGCGAAGTCCATCTTGTTCAATTCTCGGGCGCGCGATGAATTCGCGGCGTTCTTCGCCCGCGAGAGCACTTTCACCCTGGGCGTGTGCAATGGCTGTCAGATGCTGGCTGCGTTGCGGGCACTGATCCCAGGCGCGCAAGCCTGGCCGCGGTTCGTGCGCAATCGATCCGAACAGTATGAGGCACGGTTGTCGCTGGTGCGGGTGCCGCGTTCCAAGTCGATCCTGTTCGATCGCATGCATGGGTCGATCCTGCCGATCGCCGTGGCGCATGGCGAGGGTCGGGCCGAGCTTCGCTGCGCGGCGGAAGAGTTGCTGGAAGGTGGCTTGGTGACGCTGCAGTACGTCGATCACCACGATCGACCGACCGAGCGCTATCCGTTCAATCCAAATGGGTCGCCGTTGGGCCTCGCCGGCCTCACCACCGCCGATGGTCGTGTCACGGCGTTGATGCCGCACCCGGAGCGGGTGTTTCGCGCCGTGCAGAACTCCTGGGCGACGCCCGAGTGGGGCGAAGACGGCGGCTGGCTGCGGCTGTTTCGCAATGCCCGGGTGTTTCTCGGCTAGAAGACTCTCACGCGGTCTCCGCGGACGGCGGCGCCACATAGCGGCGGAACGTCATCGCCTGCAACAGCCGGGCCTTGCGCACGAAGGTCTGGTACAACATATCGCGCATCACCTCGAGCAGAATTCCGGCGCGCTCCGCATCGAGTTTGGGCTGATGCGGCCAGGGGTCGCTGTCGCTGCCGAAGAGCACGGCGCGCAGCACCGTGAAGGTGTCATCCTCGAGTTCGGCGAGCGAGCGGATTTCCTGCAGTGTATCGAAGAGCTCGAGCTTGCCGCGCTCACCCAACTCGCGAAACAGCGATTGGGCGGTCCGCCGGCTCATGGCGCCGAAGGCGTTGTAGCAATTCGCTGAATAACAGTTGAGTGCTTCGCGAAACAGCTCTTCCGCCTCCTCGGGCAGGTAGCTCAAGGGAAAACTTTCCCTCGCCCTCTCGACCTCGATGTAGTTGGCGCTCAAGTCGACGCGCTGCACCGAGTAGGCCTTGGCCGCGAACTTGAGAAAAATCGGCTCGCCGCAGGCATCGCAGCGAAAGACGATGCCGATCTGCTTGGGGCGCCGTTCGCAGATGTCGGCGAACGGCGGTGTCGCCGTCGCGGTGATGTGGGTGAGCGTCTGGCAATGCGGGCAGGTGAGCGTGATGCCCTGATGTTCGACATGCAGTTCGTTTTGCGGTGTGATGTAAATGCTCATATCAACCCGTCAGCGGTTTGTAGCGGATGCGATGCGGCTGCGAGGCATCTTCGCCCTTGCGGCGTTTGTAGTCCTCGACGTATTCCTGGTAGTTGCCTTCGAACCAAGCCACCTGTGAGTCGCCTTCGAAGGCGAGGATGTGGGTCGCGATACGGTCGAGAAACCAGCGATCGTGCGAGATGACCACCGCACAGCCCGGAAACGCCACCAACGCCTCTTCGAGTGCGCGCAGCGTCTCGATGTCCAGGTCATTGGTGGGCTCGTCGAGCAACAGCACATTGCCGCCGGAGCGCAAGACCTTGGCGAGATGCACGCGATTGCGCTCACCGCCAGACAGGTCACCAATGAACTGCTGCTGCTGCGCGCCCTTGAAGTTGAACCGACCCACGTAGCCGCGCGAGGAGGTTTCGTAATTGCCGACCTTGATGAGATCGAGTCCGCCGGAAATTTCCTGCCAGACGGTGTTCTTGTCGTTGAGCGCCTGACGCGACTGGTCGACGTAGGCGAGCTTCACCGTGGGGCCCAAACGGATCTCGCCGCTGTCCGGTTTGTCGATGCCGGTGAGCATGCGGAAGAGCGTCGTCTTGCCGGCCCCATTCGGGCCGATGATGCCGACGATGCCGCCCGCGGGCAGGCTGAAATTCAGGGACTCGACGAGCAAGCGGTCGCCGAAGGCCTTGCGCAGATTCTTGCATTCGATGACCAGATCGCCCAGGCGCTCGCCCGGAGGAATGTAGATTTCGTTGGTTTCGTTGCGCTTCTGGAATTCCTGCGAGGCGAGTTCTTCATAACGCTGCAAACGCGCCTTGGATTTGGCCTGACGGGCCTTCGGGTTGGTGCGCACCCATTCGAGCTCGCGTTTCAGCGTCTTGGCGAGCGCATCCTGCTGGCGTTCCTCCTGAGCGAGGCGTTGACCCTTCTGTTCCAGCCAGGAGGAGTAGTTGCCCTGCCAGGGAATGCCATGACCGCGATCCAGTTCGAGAATCCATTCGGCGACGTTGTCGAGAAAGTAGCGATCATGGGTGACCGCAATGACGGTGCTGGGATATTCCTCGAGAAAATGCTCCAACCAGGCCACCGACTCGGCATCGAGGTGGTTGGTGGGTTCATCGAGCAGCAGCATGTCGGGCTTGGAGAGCAGCAGGCGGCAGAGCGCGACGCGGCGTTTTTCACCGCCGGAGAGCTTGCCGATCAGGGCGTCCCAAGGCGGCAAGCGCAATGAGTCGGCGGCGATCTCCAGCTTGCGCTCGAGTTCCCAACCGTCCACGGCGTCGATCTTATCCTGCATTTTCGCCTGTTCTTCCATGAGTTTGTTCATCTCGTCATCGCTCATGGGTTCCGCGAACCGGTCGCTGATGGCGTTGAAGCGATCGATCAGGCTTTGCACGTCACCCACCCCTTCGCTGACGACTTCGCGAACGCTCTTGGCGTCGTCGAGCAGGGGCTCCTGCGGCAGGTAACCGACTTTGATCCCCGCCTGCGGCCGGGCCTCGCCCTCGATTTCCTTGTCGAGTCCCGACATGATCTTGAGCAGGGTGGACTTGCCGGAGCCATTCAACCCCAAGACGCCGATCTTCGCGCCGGGGAAAAAACTTAAGGTTATGTCGCGCAAAATAACGCGCTTGGGCGGCACGACTTTGCCAACCCGGTTCATGGTGTAGATGAACTGAGCCATTAGCTTGCCTTGGGTGAATTTGAATTTGGGGAATCCCTGCTGAATTATCCACAGAAAGCGGTCGATCGGCTACACTTATCGGCTATCCAGCGGAGGGTTCGCGCATGTTCAATAGCTCGATGACGATTGCCGGTTTTGATCCTGAGTTGGCGCGGGCGATGGCCGGCGAGCGGCAACGTCAGGAGGATCACATCGAACTGATCGCCTCGGAGAACTATGCGAGTCCGCGGGTGCTCGAGGCGCAGGGTTCGGTGCTGACCAACAAGTATGCGGAAGGCTATCCTGGCAAGCGCTACTACGGCGGCTGCGAGTATGTCGATGTGGCCGAGCAGCTGGCGATCGACCGGGCGAAGCAGCTGTTCGGCGCGGCCTACGCGAACGTGCAGCCGCATTCGGGCTCGCAGGCCAATGCGGCGGTGTACCTGGCGATGCTGCAGGCGGGGGACACGATTTTGGGGATGAGCCTGGATCATGGCGGGCACCTGACGCACGGCGCGAAGGTGAATTTTTCCGGCAAGATTTTCCATGCGGTGCAATACGGGATTCGCGCCGACACGGCGGAAGTCGACTACGAACAGGTCGAGCGTCTGGCCGAGGAGCACAAGCCGAAGCTCATCATTGCGGGCTTCTCGGCATACTCGCGGTTTTTGGATTTTGCGCGGTTTCGGGCGATAGCCGATTCGGTGGGGGCGTATTTGCACGTTGATATGGCGCATGTGGCGGGCCTGGTGGCGGCGGGCTTGTATCCGAACCCCGTGCCGTACGCGGACGTGGTGACGAGCACGACGCACAAGACGCTGCGCGGTCCGCGCGGCGGGATCATTCTGGCGCGGCCGCATGCGGAGTTGCACAAGAAGTTCAATTCGATGGTGTTTCCGGGCACCCAGGGCGGGCCGTTGATGCACGTGATCGCGGCCAAGGCGGTGGCGTTTTTGGAGGCGCTGCAGCCGGAGTTCAAGGTGTACTCGGCGCAGGTGGTGGCGAACGCGCGGGCGATGACCAAGGCCTTGCAGGAGCGCGGCTACAAGATCGTCTCCGGCGGCACGGACAATCATTTGTTCCTGGTGGACCTGATCGACAAGGGGATCACGGGCAAGGATGCGGATGCGGCGTTGGGCCGGGCGCACATGACGGTGAACAAGAATGCGGTGCCGAATGATCCGCGGCCGCCGATGGTAACGAGCGGGCTGCGCATCGGCACGCCGGCGGCGACGACGCGCGGCTTCAAGGAGCCCGAGGCGCGGCTGGTGTCGAATTGGATCGCCGACGTACTCGACAAGCTCGGCGATGAGTCGGTGGTGGCGCGGGTGGCCGGTGACGTGACCGAGCTCTGTCGACGCTTCCCGGTGTATGCGTGAACGTCGCCTAGAAGCTTGGACCCGCGGCAGACCATCGCCAGGGTGTCTCCATGCATTGCCCATTCTGCGGTCATTCGGAGACGAAGGTCATCGACTCGCGCCTCGCCGGTGAGGGGCGGCAAATTCGCCGGCGGCGTGAGTGCCTGGAATGCACCGAACGCTTCACCACCTTCGAGACGGCGGAACTGTTGCTGCCGACCGTGGTGAAGAGCGACCGCAGCCGGGAACCCTTCGATGAGAACAAGCTCCTGTCCGGTATGTTGAAGGCGCTGGAGAAGCGCGCGGTGAGCCGCGAGGCCATCGACGCCGCGGTGGCAAGGATTTGTCATAAGCTGCGCAGCCTCGGGGAACTAGAAATCGTCTCGCGGAGTGTCGGCGACATGGTGATGGAGGAACTGCGCCAGCTCGATGAGGTGGGCTACATTCGCTTCGCTTCGGTGTACCGCAGCTTTCAGGATATCGAAGCCTTCCGCACCGAAATCGATCAGCTGCGGCGGCAGCGGCGACGGCGTCAACCCTCCAAGGATCAGCTGCCGTTGCTGCCCGGCGATGAGCCTGGGAGCGGCAAGCCATGAACGGCGCCACGATGCAGACTGCGGCGGAGCCGGCCGCGGCGATGCAGCGGGCATTCGAGCTCGCCGCACGCGGGCTCTATACGACCGATCCGAATCCCCGCGTCGGCTGCGTGTTGATGCGCGAGGGCCGGGTGATCGGCGAGGGTTGGCACGAGCGTGCCGGCGAAGCGCATGCCGAAGTGCACGCACTGCGAGCCGCCGGCGCGGCCGCGGCGGGCGCGACCGCCTATGTGACCTTGGAGCCCTGCAGCCATACGGGCCGCACGCCGCCCTGCGCCGACGCATTGATCGCGGCAGGTGTCGCACGCGTGGTCTGCGCGAGCGTGGATCCGAACCCACGAGTGGCGGGCGCGGGCCTCCGGCGGCTCGAGGCGGCCGGCATTGCCGTCACGATGGCGCCCTGCGAGGCCGAGGCGCGGCGCCTCAATCCGGGTTTCTTCTCGCGCTTCGAGCGGCAGAGACCCTTCGTGCGCTTGAAGCTGGCCATGAGTCTGGACGCCCGCACGGCGGCGGCCGGCGCGGCGCAGCCTAAGGGGGGTGCGCGCTGGATCACCGATGCGGCTTCGCGTGCGGATGTGCAGACCTGGCGGGCACGCAGCTCCGCGGTGCTCACGGGTGCCGGTACCGTCGTCGCCGACGATCCGCGGCTCGATGTGCGGCTCAACTACGGCGCCTGGGTGCGGCAGCCGCTGCGCGTGGTGCTGGACGCGGATTGCCGTTGCTCTGCCGCTGCCACCGTCTTCAAGGACGCACAGGCGCTGCGCTTCGCGGCGCTGGATGCCGGCGAACCGCCGGGCGGTGTGCGCACCGAACGCCTGCCGCGGACGGCTCGGGGGCTCGATCTCGCCGCGGCGATGCGGCGGCTCGCCGCGCTCGACATCAACGAACTGTGGGTCGAATGCGGGCCGCGTCTCGCCGGCTCGTTGCTCGATGAGGACCTCGTCGATGAACTCATCCTCTACGTGGCGCCGCATCTGCTCGGCGCCGATGCGCCGCCGCTCGCGGCGCTGACCGCCGCCAACCCGACGGCGCTCGGGTTGCGATTCGCGTTTTTGGAGCATCGGCTGATCGACCAGGATCTTCGCCTGATACTATCGCGCCGGCGATCTTGACCATCACACGAGTAAATACCATGGGCGCACTCAATACGATCGACGACATCCTCAGCGATCTACGCGCGGGCAAGATGGCGGTTCTGATGGACGACGAAGACCGCGAGAACGAGGGCGATCTCATCATGGCCGCGGAATGCGTGCGACCCGAGGATGTCAATTTCATGGCGCGCTACGGCCGCGGGCTAATTTGTCTCACGTTGACCCGCGAGCGCTGCCGCCAGTTGCGGCTGCCTTTGATGGTGAGCGAGACGGACAGCTCGCATCGCACCAATTTCACGCTGTCGATCGAGGCGGCGGAGGGCGTCACCACCGGCATCTCCGCCCACGATCGGGCGCATACGGTGAAAACCGCGGTGGCGCCACACGCATCGCCCGAGGACCTCCGCCAGCCCGGACACATTTTCCCGCTGATGGCGCAGCCCGGCGGCGTCTTGACGCGGGCCGGCCATACCGAGGCAGGCTGTGATCTCGCCCGGCTCGCCGGTTTCTCGGCGGCGGCGATGATCGTCGAGATCCTGAACGATGACGGCACCATGGCGCGACGACCCGATCTCGAGCGATTCGCCGCCGCGCACCGTTTGAAGATCGGCACCATCGCCGATCTGATCCGCTACCGACTGAAGAACGAGCGCACGGTGGAGCGCATCTACGACGAGCCGGTCGACACTGAATATGGGGCATTCCGGCTGTGCTGCTATGAGGATCACGTCAACAAGAACGTGCACGTGGCGCTGGTCAAGGGGGACATCAACTCCGCCCTGCCGCCGTTGGTACGGGTGCATATCAAGGACTTCATGCGCGACGTGGTGGGTGTGCGCAGCGAGAAGCTTGGCTGGCCGCTCAGCGCGGCGCTGCGCCGGGTCGCCCGCGAACCCTCCGGCGTGGTGGTGATCCTGCGGCCCGAGGAAAGTCCGCGTGACTTCATGGACAACGTGCGGCAGCTGGATGCGAAACCCACCACGCCGCGCACCGCCGGCGCCACCGTGGTGCGGACCTATGGCATCGGCGCGCAGATCCTCAAGGATCTCGGGCTGACGCGCATGCGCGTGCTGAGCGCGCCGAAACAGCTGCAGGGTCTCGCCGCCTACGACCTGGAAGTGACCGAGTACGTCGACGGGGGCGAATGAGTCCGCCGATGGGGCGGATGAGTCGGCACGCACTATACTGCGGCCACGAGGCCGGCGCGGTGGCGTCGGTCCTGCAACAGTCAGCTAAGATAAGGAATGACAATCGTGGCCAATGACCAAGCGAAGATCATCGAAGGCGAACTGCTCGCGCGCGACCTGCGTTTCGCGTTCATCGCCGCGCGCTTCAACGACTTCGTCGTCGAGCCCTTGATCCGCGGCGCGCTGGACGCGCTCAAGCGGCATGGCGCAAGCGAGAAGCAGGTGGAGATCGTGCGTGTGCCAGGCGCCTTCGATATTCCGCTCGTCGCGCGCAAACTTGCGTTGTCGCGCCGCTACGATGCGTTGATTGCGCTCGGCGCAGTGGTGCGCGGTGAGACGCCGCACTTCGACTACGTGGCGGGCGAATGCGCCTCGGGCCTGGCGCGGATCGCGCTGGAATCGGGCGTGCCGGTGGCCTTTGGTGTGCTCACCACGGAGACCATGCAACAGGCCGTCGATCGCGCCGGCGGCAAGGCGGGCAACAAGGGCGCGGACGCGGCGTTGGCGGCCGTCGAAATGGCCAATCTGCTGCGCCGCTTGGATGCCTGACGGATGAGCGTGAACCGCGCCCGCAGTTTTGCGCGCCGTCTCGCGCTGCAGGCCCTGTATCAACTGCAGATCAACCCGGTGAGCTGGCAGGACACGCACCGGCAATTCGCCGACGACGTAGAGGCCGAGCGGGTCGACCGCGAGTACTTTCACGATCTGCTCGCCGCGATCGCCTCGAGCCGCGATGAGTTGGATGCACGTCTGGCTGCCTTCGGCGAAATCCCGCCGCTCGAACTCGATCCGATCGAGCACGCGGTGCTGTGGTTGGGGGTGCACGAACTGGCCTTCCGTCCCGAGTTGCCGTATCGGGTCGCGCTCGACGAGGCGGTGCAGCTCGCCAAACAATTCGGCGCGACGGACGGCTACAAGTACGTGAACGCGGTGTTGGATCGGGCCGCGCGACAGTTGCGTGCCGATGAATATGGACAAACCGCGAGCCCGGCAGGGCAGCCGCTCGGTTAGCAGCGTGACCGCGGACAAGCCGCCCGGCGAGTTCGAACTCATCGATCGATTCTTCACACCCGCGCTCGAGTCGCGCGCCGCCGACGTGCTGCTCGGGGTGGGCGATGATGCGGCGGTGCTGCGCCTGGCGCCGCACCTCGATCTGGTCGCCGCCATCGATACGCTGGTGGCGGGCCGGCACTTTCCCGTCGATGCGCCGCCGCGCTCGATCGGCCATCGGGCACTCGCGGTGAACTTGAGCGATCTGGCGGCGATGGGCGCGACGCCCGCCTGGGCCACCCTGGCCCTCACCATCCCCTCGGCCGATGCCGCTTGGCTCGGGGAGTTCTCCGGCGGCCTGCTGCAACTCGCGCAGGCCGAGGGTGTGGCGTTGGTGGGTGGTGACACCACGGCCGGACCGCTCACCATCAGCGTGAGCATCATGGGCAGCGTCGAGCGGGGGACGGCGCTGAGGCGAGGCGGCGCCCGGTCGGGAGATGTGTTGGTGGTGACCGGCACGCTGGGCGATGCCGGCGCGGGACTCGCCCTGGTCAGCGGTCGGTTGACGACGGCGGATGGCGGGGCTGCGGCGTATCTGGTCAACCGTTTCGAGTATCCCGCCGCGCGCGTCAACTTCGGCTGCGCCGCGCGCGGCATCGCCAGCGCCGCCATGGATCTGTCGGATGGGCTGGCCGGTGATCTGCCGAAACTCGCCGCGGCAAGCGGCGTCGGCGCGCGCGTCGACATCGCGCGACTGCCGCTGTCGGCCGAGTTGCAGAGCTTGCTGCCGCTCGAGTCCGCGCGCGAGTTGGCACTCGGCGCGGGCGATGACTACGAGCTGCTGCTCGCCGTGCCCGGGGCGCGTCTCGACGAATTGTCCGCCGCCGCGCGTCGATTCAACTTAATGCTGACCGCGATCGGTGAACTTATTCCGGGACAGCGCATCGAGTGGCTGCGAGATGGCGAACCGCACGTGGTTACGGTGCAGGGATACGATCACTTTCGTTGAGCCCTCGACCCAAATCACAGTATGTGACGATGCGCGCCCGTATTCTTCGCGGACCCAACGACGTTGGTCCTCCAAGCGGGTGTTTAACTTGACGAACACGCGGTCACAGCAATCGAAGTTTCAGAACAGCCGCGCCGCATTGCCTGAAAAAATAGGCAAATACGTCATCATCAACGAGGTGGGCCGCGGCAGCACGGGCATCGTTTATCTGTCGCACGACCCCTATTACGGCCGTGACGTCGCCATCAAGGTGTACAACATCGATGCGGGCGCGGATGAAAATCGCAAGCGCGTCGCACGCAAGATGTTCCTCTCCGAGGCGCACATGGTCGGCATGCTTCAGCATCCGAACATCCTGCCGATCTATGATGCGGGGGAGGAGAACGGTCACTGCTACATCGTGACCGAACACGTGCACGGCGCACGGACTCTCGCCGCCTACTGCCGTCCTGATAATCTGCTGCGCGTCGACGATGTGGTCGAACTGGTCTACAAGGCCGCGCGTGCTCTGCACTACGCGCACAGCCGCGGCGTGATCCATCGTGACATCAAGCCGAGCAATATCATGCTCACGCTCGAGAGCGATGTGCGCATCATCGATTTCGGCATTGCGCTGGTCGCCGATTCGGAGATCTCGCGCATCGAGGGGATCGCCGGCAGTCCGTCGTACATGTCTCCGGAACAGGTGCAATCGATCGAGCTCACCAACCGCTCCGATCTGTATTCACTGGGGGCGGTGATGTATGAGCTGCTCACCGGGATGCGGCCGTTCAGGGCCGGCAACCTGCAGAAATTGTTGCACCAGATCGTGTTCGCAACGCCGCCGCCGATCCATACGCTGCGTCCGGACATTCCCGAGGAGCTGGAAAACGTCACGGCCGTGGCCTTGCAGAAGGATCCGGCGAAGCGCTACAAGACGGGCCTTGATTTCGCCGCTGAACTCACGCGCGTGCATCAGAAACTGCGCGCACAATACAAGCGCATCGACAGCCAGGAACAATTCAGCCTGCTGCGCAAACTCAAGTTCTTCCATGATTTCTCGCACAACGAGATATGGGAAGTGCTGCGTGCAAGCAGCTGGCAGGATTACGGCGATGGCGAGGAGATCGTCAAGGAGGGCGAAATGGACGACCGCTTCTACATCATCGTCCAGGGACGTGTCGCGGTCGAACGCCTGTCGAAGGCGCTCGGCTACCTCGACAGCGGTGATTGCTTCGGCGAGACCAGCTATGTGCGCGGCGCGAAGCGCACGGCCACCATCAAGGCGGCGGGCCCGGTCACCGTGATGAAGGTCAGTTCGACCCTGCTCGAACAGGTGTCGGCGGAATGCCAGCTGCGCTTCAATCAGGTTTTCCTGCGCAGCATGATCAGTCGGCTGCAGAGTGCCGAGCGCGGGTCCTAGCGATGCCAGGACGGGCTGCTAGGCGGCCGCGTCCTTGTCGTGCTCGATCATGGCGTAGGCGGAATGATTGTGGATGGATTCGAAATTCTCTGATTCGACCACGTAGGCGCGCACGCGCCTGTCCTTGTTGAGCGCCACGGCGAGGTCGCGCACCGTGTCCTCGACGAATTTCGGGTTGTCGTATGCCCGTTCGGTGACGAATTTCTCGTCCGGCCGCTTCAAAATTCCGTACACCTCACAGGACGCCTCATCCTCGGCGATGTCAATCAACTCCTCCAACCACATGTGCTCGTTCAACTTGGCCATCAAGGTGATGTGCGAGCGCTGATTGTGGGCACCGTAATCGGAGATCTTCTTCGAGCAGGGACAGAGGCTCGTGGTCGGGACGACCACCTTCAGCCAGACGCTGGTCTCGCCGTCGCGATGATCGCCGAAAATCGTCGCCTGATAGTTCATGAGGCTCTCGACGCCCGAGACCGGCGCCTTCTTCATCACGAAGTACGGGAAGGTCATTTCGATGTGACCGGACGTCGCATCGAGGAGCGCCGTCATCTCCTGCAGCATCACCGCGAACGAGTCCACCGAGATTTCCCGCTCGCGATGCAGGATCTCGACGAAGCGCGACATGTGAGTGCCCTTGAAGTTATGCGGCAGGTTCACGTACATGTTGAAGCTGGCGACGGTGTGCTGCTCGCCCCGCGCGCGGTCCTTCACCTTCACCGGGTGGACGATGTCCTTGATTCCGACCTTGTTGATCGGTATCCGGCGGGAGTCGGCCCGTCCTTGGACATCTTCGATGGGGGATACGCCAAGCTTCTTGGCAGGAGCGGCAACATTCATTCGGGGTAGGGTTCCTGGGGTACTGTCGTCCGACATGCTAGACGATTCGCACCCATTTGGCGCAGG
>Ga0116226_10000243_pt1 | contig 44652 bp, 37 predicted proteins | sample S1TSphfallax_FD_89692 | JGI IMG/M metagenome (GOLD analysis project Ga0116226, IMG submission 89692) | Host-associated microbial communities from peat moss isolated from Minnesota, USA - S1T2_Fa - Sphagnum fallax MG | ecosystem: Host-associated > Plants > Peat moss > Unclassified | place: USA... | reverse complement strand
GTCGGCAGTCGGCAGTCGGCAGTCGGCAGTCGGCAGTCGGCAGTCGGCTGTCGGCTGTCGTTCCGTCGCCCGCACGGCCATGACGGCATAGGGCGGAAGAGCGCAGCGCCTTCCGCCGACGCAAGGTGCCTCCGTAACAGGCTCTCCGTCGGCCCCCGGGACCATTTGTGCGCCGGATGGCTGCGACGGCGGAAGGCGCTTCGATTTTTCGCCGTACGACCTACGCGCTCATTCATGGATTCGTGCGCGAACGCAGGTCGCTCGTTAAAGACGCACGAATCAACTAGGTTTCGAAAATTATGGTTTTCCTAAATCCGCTTAACGCAAATCGCTCGCGGATTTTCCCGCTTTGCGCGGCAGTATGAACGTGTCAAGCTCATTCAACGGAACTGAGCCAAAGTCCGCCAGGCATCGGTCTAGTTCTGTGGTGGCGACCCCGGCCCGACTCGAACGGGCAACCTACAGCTTAGCGGGCCGTTGCTCTATCCAGTTGAGCTACGGGGCCGTCCACCGCCACCGCCAGGGCTGCAACCCTGGCGGTGGCATCTCTACGTCATGCGACGTTTTTGACCTCTCGTAAGGTTGGACGGCTCGGGCGGTATACGTGTCCGTCATACTCAAGTACGCCGTCCCGCTTAAATTTGGACAACAGCGACGAAACCGAATTTCGGTCCAACTCAATCCCCTCGGCCCTAGCCAACTCAACGAGTTGCGCGGCGACCACGCCATCGACTGCGTGCGCTTGAGCCATCCTCAGCACGGTGTCTTTGATCGGGCTACGCCGTGCTCTCATTGCGGGGCCGGTTGAAGCGACTATCGGCGGATCGTCACTAACTATTGCGATCGCCCTCCTCAATCCTGCCTCCTCGCCCTGAAGGCTCCGTATTTGCCCTTGCACGGCTGCCAATTGGTCCCGAAGGAGTTGTAGGTGATGTGCGCTCATCTTACTGGCCATGATCTGTCTCCGGAACTGTGGTACCCCGTGGGGGACTCGAACCCCCATTGCCGCCAGGCATCGGTTTTCAGGACCGCCGTGTCTACCATTCCACCAACGGGGCATTTATTTCTCTAATGGGCTGCGCAGCCCGACAGCAAGTAGAATCTTTACTAATGACGCAAAAACTCAGATGAAAAACGCAAGATCCTTCAATGCGTTATGCGATACTTATCGACTTTGTAAAAATATTCGTGGTTTTAACCACACCCCTCACCCACACTTCGACCACCCGCACTGCATACACGACAAACATCCTGCCTCCCTCACCAAGCCCGGCTGGCTGCATTTCGGGCAGAGCGCGCCGAGCGGTGTGCCGGCCACCGGTGACGCCGTGGCCTCGGATTTCGCATAGATCGGCTCTGGCAGCGTCAGAAAACCGGTCTCGACCATGTGCCGCTCGATCAGGTCGCCGATGGCGGCGACGAGGGAGGGGACGTAGCGGCCGTTGCTCCATTGGCCGCCGCGCGGGTCGAAGACCTGCTTGAGTTCCTCGGCAACGAACGCGACCTCGCCGCCACGGCGGAACACCGCGCTGATCATCCGTGTCAGCGCAACCACCCAGGCGTAGTGCTCGAGATTCTTCGAGTTGACGAAGATCTCGAACGGCCGCGTCACGCCGTCCTGCTCGATGTCGTTGATGGTCACGTACATCGCGTGCTCGCTGTCCGGCCAGCGAAGCTTGTAGGTGGCGCCGCTGAGTTTCTCCGCCCGCCGCATCAGTTCGACGGTCGCCGGCGGCGGCGCGGCCACGGTTGCCTCGGCGGGCTTGACTTCGAGGACGGAGCCGGTGATGTCGTTCGGGCGATAGGTCGTGCAGCCCTTGCAGCCGCTGCGATAGGCGTCGCGATAGACATCCTGGAACGCGGCGAAGTCGATGTCCGCCGGCACGTTGATCGTCTTTGAAATCGCGCTGTCGACATGGCGCTGCACCGCCGCCTGCATCCGCACATGCTCGGCCGGCGCGAGATCCTGCGCGGTCACGAAGTAGTCAGGCAGTTGCGCATCCTCGCCGAAGATGTCCCGGAACTTTCGCAGCGCGTAGTCCGAGACTTCCTCCTCGGTGCGCGACCCGTCCGGCTGCAACACCTTGCGCGTGTAGGCGAGCGCGAACACCGGCTCGATCCCGCTCGAGACATTGTCGGCCACCAGTGAGATCGTGCCGGTCGGCGCGACGGAGGTCAGCAGCGCGTTGCGGATGCCGTGCGTGCCGATCAGCGCGCGCACATCCGCGTCGAGCGCGCGGATCGTCTCGCCGCCAAGATAGGGTTCGCGGTCGTACAGCGGGAACGCGCCCTTCTCCGCCGCGAGATGCGCGGATGTGATGTAGGCGGCGCGATTGATCTGCCGCGCCCAGCCGGCGGCGAGGTCGGCTGCCGCGACGCTGCCGTAGCGTTCGCCGCACATCATCAGCGCGTCGGCGAGGCCGGTCATGCCGAGGCCGACGCGGCGCTTCGCCAGCGCCTCCTGCCGCTGCGCCTCCAGCGGAAAGCCGGAGACGTCGATGGTGTTGTCCATCATGCGGATCGCGACGCCGACGAGATTGGCGAGTTCCGCCTCGTCGATGCGCGCCTGCGGCGTGAACGGCGCGCGCACCATGCGCGCCAGATTGATCGAGCCGAGCAGGCACGCGCCATACGGCGGCAACGGCTGCTCGCCGCACGGATTGGTCGAGCGGATCGTCTCGCAGTAATACAGATTGTTGCGGGCGTTGATGCGATCAATGAAGATCACGCCGGGTTCGGCATAGTCGTAGGTGGCGCGCGTGATGCTGTCGAACAGCTCCTTCGCGCGGATGGTCTTGTAGGTCTTGCCGCCGAACACGAGCGGCCACTCTGCGTCGGCCTCCACGGCTTGCATGAACGGGTCGGTGGCAAGAACAGAAAGATTGAAGTTGCGCAGGCGGCCGGGCTGGCGCTTGGCGGCGACGAATGCCTCGATGTCCGGGTGGTCGCAGCGCATCGTCGCCATCATCGCGCCGCGCCGCGCGCCGGCCGACATGATGGTGCGGCACATCGTGTCCCACACATCCATGAAGGTCAGCGGCCCCGACGCATCGGCGCCGACGCCCTGCACCGGCGCGCCCTTCGGCCGCAGCGACGAGAAATCGTAGCCGATGCCGCCGCCCTGCTGCATCGTCAGCGCCGCCTCGCGCAGATGTGCGAAAATGCCACCGAGATCGTCGGGGATGTCGCCCATCACGAAGCAGTTGAACAGCGTCACCCGCCGCTCGGTGCCGGTGCCGGACAGGATGCGGCCGGCCGGGAGGAAGCGGAAATCGCGCAGCGCGTCGCGGAACGGCTGCTCCCACCGGCCGGGATCGGCCTCCGCCTGCGCGAGGGCGTGCGCGACTCGGCGCCAGCTATCCTCGATCGTCAGGTCGATCGGCGTGCCGTCGGCGGCCTTCAACCGGTATTTCGCATCCCAAATCTGCCGCGAAATCGGTGCGATCCGGTCGGCAATGGAGTCGGAAACGTGGGCAATGTCCATGGCGCCGAGTGTACCCCGCCGCCGGGGCGCGTCGCTAGCCTCCGCCGATACCGGTCGTTGCGGATTTCTCGGCTGCGTTGAGAGCCAGCAACGCGCGCAACCCCTCCAGCATCTGCACCGGCGTCGGCGGGCAGCCGCGAATGGAGAGGTCGACCGGCAGGGCCGCGTCGGCGCCGCCGCTGATGGCGTAGCTGCCGCGAAAGACGCCGCCGTCGATGGCGCAGTCGCCGATCGCGACCACCCATTTCGGCGCCGGCATCGCCTGCCACGTGCGCAACACCGGCTCGTGCATCGTCCGGGTCAGCGGGCCGGTGAGCAGCAGCACGTCGGCGTGGCGCGGGCTGGCGACGACGGACAGGCCGAAGCGTTCCAGCGCGTAGACGGCGCCGGCGAGCAGGCGCAGTTCCACCTCGCAGCCGTTGCAGCCGCCGGCGGCGAGCGGAAACAGGGCGAGGCTGCGGCCGAGCCGCACCTGCGAGGCGGCGGCGAGCCGCTCGGCCAGCATTTTCGTCGTTGCCGGATCGACCGGGCCGACAGGTTCCACCTCGGGTCGTCGCCAGCGCATCACAGATCCATGCCCGACACGCTCGCGCCAAAACTCGCGACCAGGACCGGCAGATCGGCGACGGCGATGCCGGGTGCCGCCGCTTCCAGCGCCGGCCACAGGCGCCAGCCGGGATCGGCGGCGAACGCGGAGGCGATCTGCCCGCCCTCCAGCCGGAGCGCGTGGAATACCTCGCCGCACGCGCTTTCGGCGGCGCCGATGCCCTCGCCGGTGGCCGGGGGCAGGTCGGCGCGCAGCGGCCCTGCCGGCAGGGCCGTGAGCAGGCCGGGGAGGGCGGCCGCGAGATGTTCGACGCTGCCGAGCCGCGCCGCGACCCGGGCGGCGACATCGCCGGCGAGGTCGGCGACCGCGAGCGCGCGCGCGACGTCCGGCGGCAGCACGCCCATGCCGCTCAGCCCGTCCAGGCCCGCGAACGCGCGCCGCAGCGCCGGCACGGCCTCCGTGACCCGCGCGACCGCCGTCCCGATCGCCTCCGCGCCGCCGGCAGCCATGTCCGCGCCGACGCCGCCGGGGACGACCGCGTCCATCATCAGCCGGTGCCCGAACGCGGTGCCTGCGGCGCGGGCCATCGCCTCGCGCAGCCGTGCGAGGGCGGCCGGCTCGGCGATGGCCCCGAGGTCGGAGAGGTGGCCGGCGATGCGCTCGGTCGCCGCCATGATGGTGCGCAGCGCGATGGCGCGGGGCGGCGGCACGGCGCCGCTGGCGGCCTCGGCGGCGCGAGCGAAGGCGAGGCTGTGCGCGACGGTGGTGTCGCCGGAGAGGCGGGCGGCGAAGCGGGCAGCGGCGAGCGGCGACTTGCCGCGCATCAGGCTCAGCGTGCCCTTGTGCGCGTAGCCCAGCCGCGCCTCCAGCCGCGCCACGCGGTCGCCGGTGACGGTGAGGCGCAGTTGTGCCGGCTCGGCGAAGCCGGACAGCACCGGGCCGAGCGGGATCTGCGTCTGCCTGTCGCCGGGCGGAGCGAATTCCGGCGGCTCCGGCTGGCCGGCGACAGCGACGGGGCGGGCGGAGAGCGGGGCGTGCAGCGCCCAGGCGCCGTGGTCGAGCCACGGGCGGCTGTCGCGCCCGTCCTCCGCGTGGTGGCCCCACAGATCGCGGATCATCCGCTCGAACCAGGCCGCCGCCGGGCGGGCGCGGGAGAGGGTGGGGTAGAAGCCGGACTCGGTCGCCACCGAGACCGGCAGAGTCGCGCCGGTGGCCGGCTCCCGCAGCAGCGCGTGGACCATCGCCGCATCGCCCCACAATGCCAGCAGGTCGAGCGTCGGGTCGGACGCGAGGGACGCCGCCATCGCGCGCCAGGCCGCCGCGTCGAGCAGATGGCGCGGCCAGGGTTGGCAGGGCACGGCGACGCCGGTGCGGATGATGTCCGCGCACCTCATCGCAATGCCTGCGCCATGCCGGAGACCCAGCCCGCGACCGGCGCCGGCATCGCGAGTCCGAGCAGCGCCGTCGTTGCCAGCAGCAACCACGCGACGATCTGGCCCGGCGCTGGCACCGCCGCCGGCTCGGGCGGCTCACGCCATAGTGCGACCATGCGCGCCGCGAGCGCCCACGCGGACAGGCCGAGCCCGAGGACGAGCGGGACGGCCAGAAACGGCGCCTGCCGCGTCGCCTCCGTGACGATCAGGACGGAACTGGCGAACAGCCCGAACGGCGGCAGCATGGCGAGGCCGGCGAAGCCCGCGATCCGCGCCGCGCGCCCCGCGTCCAGCCACAGCGACGCGGCGGTGAGCAGCAGCAGCGCCAGATGCAGCAGCCCGGCGAAGATGGCGGCGCCGGTGCCGAGGCCGGCGGCGAACGCGACGACTCCGACCTGTCCCTGCCACGCGACCGCCAGCAGGCGCCGATCGCTCCGCTGCCACCGCAAGGCGAGCGCCGCCAGCAGCAACGTCGCCAGCCCGAGCGCCAGCAGCGGCGGGCCGGGCGCGATTGCGTCGTGGTTGGCGGCAACGAGCGACCGCGCCCGCAGGATCGCCAGCAGCGCGACAGCCGAGAGCGCGCCGCCGATCACGCCGGGACCGTCGGCTTCGATGCCGGCCACGGCGCCGTGCAACGGCACCAGCCCGGCGAGCGTGCCCCAGCCGAGCAACAGGACGACGAACCCCAGCGTCAACAGGTTCGCGTCGGATCGCGCCGCGATCTCGTGGTCCCCGAGAGATCCCGGCAGGGCCGGCGGTGCCGCGCAGGCGAACAGGAGCGCCCCGAACAGACCAAGCGAGAGCGCCGCACCGCCGACCAGCATCAGCCGCCGCCGACTGGTCGGGTCAGCGGTCTGGCGGAGCGCGGCGGCCAGGAGGGTCGCCGCCACCGCCAATGCCACCGCCGGTTCGAGCATCAGGCGCCACTGAGCGGGCGCGGTCAGCAGCGCCGCCGCCAGTGCCACGCCGTTGCCGAGCGCCCAAAGTCCGATGAGCCCGGCTGCCCCGGTCCGGCGTGCCGCCAGCACGAGCAGGGCGACCAGCACCGCGGCCAGCACCAGTGCGAGGTCTTCGCGTCCCGCCGCGGCCAGGAGCGCCAGCACCACCAGGGCGGCGGCGGCGACGATCGCCCAGCGGCGCGGCGGGGATTCCACGTCGATGCCGGCGCGCCGCGCCAGCGCCCACGCCGCCGCGCCGCCCGCCAGCACGACGGCGGCCCCCAATGCGCCCTGAATCGCCGAACCGATCGACCAGGCTTGCAACGCCAGCGCGAGGGCGACAGCGACGGACTGGGCCAGCGCCAGCGCGCGCAGCGTCGCCGGCCGGCGCGGCACCAGCAGCGCGACCGCCAGCACGGGGACGATCGCGAACAGCGGATGCACCGAATCGGGACTCATGCCGTGCCCTGGCTGGCGAACAGGAACGCGGCGGCGAGCAGCGCGAGCAGGATCGCGACGAGGAAGACCTCCGCCGGCCGCACCGCTCGCGCGCCCTGCCACAGCGCGAGTGCCACCGTCAGCGCGCCGACCTTGGCGCCCCACGCAACGAGCCCGACCAGCCACGACAGCGGCGTGCCGGTGGCGTCCGCCAGGCCCCAGGGCAGCAGCAGGTTGCCGAGCAGGCCGAGCCACAGCAGTTGCCGCAGCGCCGCGCCCCACAGCAGCAGCGCCAGCGGTCGGCCGGAATATTCATGCGCCATCCCCGCTTCCGCCATCGGAGCCGCGCGCAAGCGCGCGACCGCGATCACGCACAGCGCCGCCAGCGCCAGCAGCAACGGCAGCCGCGCGCCCACCGCGCCGCCACGCAGCACGCGCTCCATCGCGTCGAGGTTCGTCGTCCCGGTCAGCAGCGCGAGGCTGAACACGGCCAGCAGCAGCGCCGGCTCGGTGGCGACGGAAAGCGCCATCGCGCGACTGCCGCCGAGCCCGCCGAGCGCGGTGCCGCTTTCGATCGCCGCCAGTGCCATCACGGCGCGGGCAAGCAGCAGCAGGCCGGCGATCGGAACGACATCGGCGAGCGCCGCCGCCGCCATGCCGCGCGCGAACGACGGCACCAGCAGCGCCGCCACCAGGGTCGCGGCGAAGGCGAACGACGGCGCCAGCTCGAACACACCGGAGGCACTGCCGGCAAACGCCGCCTGCTTGCGCGCGAGCCGGATCAGGTCGCGCCAAGGCTGCATCACCGGCGCGCCGGCGCGATCCGCCAGCCGTGCCTCGATGCGTCGCGACACACCGAGCGCGACGGGCGCCATCGCCAGCATCAGCAGCAGGTGCAGCAGTTGCACCACCAGCGCGATGACGAGACTCACGCAAGCACGACCAGGAGCAGCAGCGCGATCGTCGCCGCAAGGAGGGCTGTGAGCGCGGCTTGTATCGGGGGGCGGAGGGCGGCGTCCGCCCATGCTGACAATTTGCGCCAGCGGCGCCATGGCCTGCGGACATGGCGGGCGGGGCGGAAGGTGGCGGCGTCGATCGCGCCGGCCAGCGGGTCGGCGAAGCCGGCCGGGCCGATCTGCGTCGCCGGGTCGCCGAACGGCAGCCACGGCGGCGGCGGCGCGGCCCCGCCCTCCCACGCGGCGCCTTCGTGATGGCCGACGGCGGCGCGCAGTTTGTGCGCGCGCACGGTGGCGAGCGTGGCCAGGATCAGCAGCACCGCAAGCGCCGCCGCCGCCAGACCGGGCGCGTCCGGCAGCGGCGCGACGACGAGCCAGCCGGCGCGGTCCGAGAGATCGGTGCCGAGCAGCCGCCGCAGCGCGGGTCCCGCGAGCGCCAGCAGAAGTCCCGGAAACGCGCCCAGCGCCAGCGTCAGCGCCGCCAGCGACAGCAGCGCCGCGCGGGCCGGCATCGGCGGTTCCTGCGCCGCCGCCGCGCGCGGTGTGCGCGGGCGGCCGAGGAAGGCGATCCCGGCCAGCCGCACGGCGGCGACCGCGCCGACCGCGACCGCCACGGCGACCGCGAGCGTGGCCAGCGTCACGACCGCCTGCCAGCCTGGGCCGCCCGCCCGCGCGACGCCGATCAAGGCCTGGAACAGAGTCCAGACGGCGGCGAAGCCGAGGCTCGGCGGCACGGTGGCGAGCGTGGCGGAGGCGACGAGGACGCAGGCGGTGGTTTGCGGCATCCCGCGCAGCAGCCCGCCGAGCCGGTCGAGCCGCCGCGTGCCGGCGCCGGTCTCGGCCGCCGCCATCGCCAACGCAAGCAGCGTGCCGGAGATCGCCTGCGTCGCCATCAGCAGAAACGCGGCGCCAAGGGCGAACGCGGCGAGGTCCGACAGATCGGCGGCCCGCGCCACCAGCGCGAGGCCGATGCCGACGGCGACCAGGCCGCCATGCAGGGTGGCGGCGGCGCCGGCGATGGTGCGGATGTCGTCGGCGCGAAACGCCTGCGCCGCGCCGAGCAGCGCCGTGGTCGCGCCGACCGCCAGCAGAACGCCGCCCCACCAGCCGGGCTGCGCCGGCCCGGCCAGATCGACGACGAGCCGGATCAGCAGATACGCGGCCACCGGCGGCACCGCGCCCGCGATCAGCGCGCCGCCCGACGCCGACGCGGCGGCCTGCGCGCGCGGCAGCCAGCGATGCAGCGGTGCCAGCCCTCCGGCACCGCCCGCACCCAGCAGCGCGAGGAAGAACGCGGCGGTTGCGTGCGATCCTTGCGCCGGATGCGCGCGTATGCCGGCGAAACTCGGGTCGGTGCCGGCGGTTGGCAGCGCCAGCGCGGCCGACAGCGCAAGGCCCGCGACCACCCCGCCGCCGACCATCCCGACGACCTTCCGGCCGCCCTCGCGCAACAGGACGGCGGCGGCAACGGCGGACATTTCCAAGGTCAGCACGAGGGAAAATTCGTCCGCCGCAAGCACCGTGAGCGCCAGCGCGCCCGCGAGCACCGGCGCGCGCCCGGCGGCGGCGGCGACGAACAGCAGCAGCAGGACAAAGCCGGAAAACCCGTCCAGCGCCAGGACGACATGCGATCCCGGCAACCCGAGGGGAAGGTTGATGGCAGAAGCTGTCGTGCCGGCGAGCAGAAACAACAGCGCCAGCGCCGCCCCCACCCCGCACAACGCGGCCGACGCGCGCGCGGGCAGCCAATGCCCCGCCACCAGCAACAGCGCCGCCACGGCCGCCAACTCCGGCAGCAGCAGCGCGCTCACAGGCCGCGACTCGGTGGATTTTTCCTCGGCTGAACCACGCCGCAACGATAGCGGGGGAGGGCGGTGGGCAGGAAGGTGGCGCGGCCCCAATGACGGGACACCTTGATGCAATGAGCGATATTTGCTGCCCGCTCCGCTCGCCAAAACGTGTAGCGGATGGCTTTCTTGGCGGGCGTCCGTCCGCCTCCAATTTGTCGCGTCTTAGGTTCAATCCGATCGCGGATCGCCGATGACACGACGCTCATCCCTGCTGCCGGTGCTCGACGGCGTGGCGCGATTGCCGATGTGGCGGGCGCGGCCGGACGACGATGACAACCTGATGGCACGGGCCTCGGCGCTGAGCGAAAGGGCCCGGCCCGACTGGGACGATCTGGCGCCCGCGCTCGGCGCGCTGCTGCACGCCTATCGGCACGACGCGGATCTGTCGCCGTTCGGGGTGCTCGCGGCGCGCTGGGACATCGAGCGGTTCCTCGGCAATCTGCAACGGCTGCTCGACGAGGAAGCGCGCGCGCCGGCGATCCTGCGCGAGCCGGTGACGGCGCCGCTGATCATCACCGGGATGCCGCGCAGCGGAACATCGTTCCTGCACGGGCTGCTGGCGGAGGACCCGGCGAACCAGGCGGTGCGATGCTGGCAGACGGTCTATCCGTATCCCGACGCCGAGCGCCGCGACAGGCCGGACCGCCGGGCGCGCCGTGTCGACTGGCAGCTCTGGTCCTTCGGGTGGCTGGCGCCCGGCCTGAGCAGCGTGCATCCGCTCGACGCGCAGACGCCGCAGGAATGCACCGAGATCACCGCGCACATGTTCCAGAGTTTGCGGTTCGACACGACGCACCGGGTGCCGTCATACCGGGCGTGGCTGGATGCGCAGGGGCACGGCGGCGCCTACCGCTTCCACAAGCGGTTCCTGCAACATCTGCAAGCGCAGCACGGGCGCCGGCGCTGGGTGCTGAAGTCGCCGGACCATGTGTTCGCGCTCGATGCGCTGCTCGGCGTCTATCCCGACGCGCGGATGGTGTTCGTGCATCGCGATCCGTCACATATCCTGCCCTCCGTCGCCAATCTGACGGAGGTGCTGCGGGCGCCGTTCTCGCGCCGGACGGAGGTGCGGCAGATCGGCCAACAGGTGCTGGACGATTGGGAGGCGGGCGCGGCGCGGATGATCGAGGCCAGCCGGTGCTGGCGTTTCGCGGCGCCGCCGCCGTTCCACGTGCAGTACCGGGAGATCGTCGCACAGCCGCTGGAGACGGTGCGGCGGCTATACCGGCATTTCGGCATGTCGCTGGACGAGGCGGCGGGCGAGCGGATTTCCCGGCGCGCCGCCGCGCGCCCGAATGGCGGTTATGGCCGCAACGTCTACGACCCGTCGGACTACGGGTTCGACCCGAAGGACCTCCGGCGGCGCTTCCGCGCCTACAACGAGCATTTTGACATCCTGTGCGACCGGCCGGCACTGTCTTCGGCGAGTGGCCTTGGAGACACCGGCGCGTGGAGCAACCCGCCGCGACCACGCCAGCACGCGGCACCCTGACACCCTGGACGATTGCGGCCGGGCTGTGCGGCGCGGCCCTCGCGGCGGTGCTGCTGGCGCAGTACGGCGTGCGGTCGGTCGCGGCCCTGCTGGCGCACGCGGGCTGGGGCATCGCCGCGATCATCGCGTTGCACGGGGTCCAGTTGTGGCTGACGGCGCTCGGCTGGCGCGCGCTGATGCCGGCTGGCCCGGCACGGCCATCCCGCGCATGGCTGACGCTGCTGCGGCTGATCCGCGAGGGCGTGAACACGCTGGTACCGACCGGGCAGATCGGCGGGCTGGTCGCCGCGGTGCGCCTGCTCGGCCGGCGCGGAATGCGACCGGCCGACGCGGTCGCGGCGACGGTGGTGGACATCACCGTCGAACTGGTGACGCAGGTCGTGTTCACGCTGCTGGGGCTGGCGCTGCTGGTCTACTGCCTCGGCCGGTTTCCGCTGGCGGTGCCGATGCTGGCCGGGCTTGCGGTGTTCGCGGCGATGGTGGCGGCGCTGATCGGCGCGCAGCGGCTCGGCCTCGCGCGGCTGGCCGAACGCGCCGCCGCGCGGTTCGGCTTCATCGGGCGCATCGACGGGCTGCACGCGGCGATCATCGGCCTGTATCGCCAGCCGGCGGCGCTGACCCGCTCGGCCCTGTGCCACCTGCTCGCCTGGGCGCTCGGCGCGGCGGAGGTGTGTATCGCCCTGCATTTCCTCGGGTGTGACACCGGGCTCGCGCAGGGGTTCGTGATCGAAAGTCTCGGCCAGACCGTCAAGGCCGCGAGCTTCGCCATCCCCGGCGCGCTCGGCGTGCAGGAGGGCGGCTACGTGATCCTGTGCGGCCTGTTCGGCATCGCGCCCGACACGGCGCTGGCGCTGTCGCTGATGAAGCGCGTTCGCGAGCTTCTGCTTGGTGCGCCGAGCGTGGCGCTGTGGCTGCGGATAGAGGGCGGCAATCGCAGGGACGTCGTCCTGTCCTGACTACCCCACGCGGTTATCAATCAGCTCCGTCACCACCCCCGGATCGGCGAGCGTGGAGGTATCGCCCAGCCCTTCCGTCTCGTTCGCCGCGATCTTGCGGAGAATGCGGCGCATGATCTTGCCGGAGCGGGTCTTCGGCAGACCCGGCGCCCACTGGATCGCGTCGGGCGAGGCGATCGGGCCGATTTCCTGGCGGACCCAGGCCACCAGTTCCTTGCGCAACGCCTCGGTCGGCTCCTCGCCGGTCTTCAGCGTCACGTAGGCGTAGATGCCCTGGCCCTTGATCTCGTGCGGGAAGCCGACGACCGCCGCCTCCGCGACTTTCGGATGGGCGACCAGTGCGCTCTCCACCTCGGCGGTGCCCATCCGGTGGCCGGAGACATTGATCACGTCATCGACGCGGCCGGTGATCCACCAGTAGCCGTCGGCATCGCGCCGCGCGCCGTCGCCGGTGAAATACAGGCCCTTGTACGTCGAGAAATAGGTCTGCACGAAGCGGGCGTGGTCGCCGAACACGGTGCGCATGATGCCGGGCCAGGGTTTGGCCAGGCACAGATTGCCCTCGGTCGCGCCGTGCAACTCGCGCCCTTCGGCGTCGACCAGCAGCGGGAACACGCCGGGCAGCGGCAGCGTCGCCGAGCCGGGCTTCTGCGCGATGGCGCCGATCAGCGGCGAGATCAGGATGCCGCCGGTCTCGGTCTGCCACCAGGTGTCGACAATCGGGCAGCGCCCGTCGCCGACGACGCGGTGATACCAGAGCCACGCCTCCGGGTTGATCGGCTCGCCGACGCTGCCGAGCAAGCGCAGGCTGGCGCGGCTGGATTTCTTCACCGGCGCCTCGCCGTCCCGCATCAGGCTGCGGATCGCGGTCGGCGCGGTGTAGAAGATGTTGACCTTGTGCTTGTCGACGACCTGCCAGAAACGTCCGGCGTCGGGGTAGGTCGGAATGCCCTCGAACATCAGCGTCGTCGCGCCGTTGGCGAGCGGGCCGTAAACGATGTAGGTGTGCCCGGTCACCCAGCCGACATCGGCGGTACACCAGTAGATCTCGCCCGGATGGTAGTCGAACACGAGTTCATGAGTGAGGCTCGCCCACACCATGTAGCCGCCGGTGGTGTGCAGTGCGCCCTTCGGCTTGCCGGTGCTTCCCGACGTATAGAGGATGAACAGCGGGTCCTCGGCGTTCATCTCCTCGGGCGGGCAGGTCGGCGAGGCGGCGGCCAGCGCCGTCTCGTAGGCGATGTCGCGGCCGTCTTGCATCGGCACCTTGCCGCCGGTGACCGAGACCACCAGCACATGCGCCACGTCCGGGCAGTGCTTCAGCGCAGCGTCGGCATTGGTCTTCAGCGCCACCTTCCGCCCGCCGCGCCGTCCCTCGTCGGCGGTGATCAGGACACGCACACCGGCATCCTGCATCCGATTGGCCAGGCTGTCGGGCGAGAAGCCGCCGAACACGACGGTGTGGATCGCGCCGATGCGGGCGCAGGCGAGCATCGCGACCGCCGCTTCCACGACCATCGGCATGTACACGCACACCCGGTCGCCCTTCCCGACGCCGAGGCCCTTTAGCACGTTGGCCAGCCGGCAGACCTGCTCGTGCAGTTCCCGATAGGTGACGTGCTTCTGGGTGTTCGGGTCGTCACCCTCCCAGATGATCGCCACCTGATCGCCGCGCGTGGCCAGATGCCGGTCGAGGCAACTGACGGAGGCGTTCAGTGTGCCGTCGGCGAACCAGGTGATCTTCACGTCGCCGGTGAAATCACCCTCCAGCGTCTTGGTCGGCTGCTTGATCCAGGCGATGCGATTCTTCTGCTCGCCCCAGAAGCCGGCCGGATCGGCGGCGACCCGATCGACCATCGCCTTGTAGCCTGCGGCGTTGACCAGCGCGTGCGCGGCGATGTCGGGCGTTACCGGGAAGAGCGTGTCGGTCATCGGTTTTCCTGTTCTTGGATCGTTCGCCATTGCGGCCCACGCCCCCCAGCGCCGACCTTTACAGACCGGCATCCTCGGGTACGAGGATGACACCGTCTTTGATCTCGATCATAACCTTTTCCAATCCGTCGCCAAGGCAGGGGCCGCGCACGCACACGCCGTCGGCGATCCCGAACTCGGCGCCGTGGGTCGAGCAGACGATGCGGCTGCCGTCGGCGGTCAGAAACCGGTCGGGCGCCCAGTCGAGCGGCACGCCGATATGCGGGCAGGAATTGACGTAGACAAAAACGTCGGAACCCTGCCGTACCGCGAACAGGCCGGTGAACCCGCCGGTGGGCGGACCGAACCCTTTCGCCGCGCCGTCCGGCAGGTCATCGAGGCGGCAGAGTGTGCGACGGCTCACGGCGGGCCGGATCGCTCCGGCAGCCAGTCGCCGAGGATTTGCTCCGCTGTATAAGGCGTGGCGGCGCGGTGGCGGGCGATGATGCCGGAAGGGTCTTCGCCGTGAGCGCGCAGCATCGCGGCGGCCTGCTTCACCGCGCGCGGCCACTCTCGCGCGACCACGGCCGCCAAGCGGGGCCGCAGGCCGGGATCGCTCTCCAGGAGACTCTCTGCCTCACCACGGGCATCGGCGATCGAATCCTCGCATCCGGCTCTCGGGGTTGTCGAGGGCGAGACCTCCAGCTTGAGCAAATGAACCATGATCCGGCCTATCTGGCTGGAGAGAGCATGAAGTTCCGACCGGCCCAATCCCTCGACCTCCTCGATCAAATTCGTCCAGTCGAGACCGAGATTGTTGCCCTCGTCGGCAGCCTTCCGCAGCAGGAGTGCCTGCTGCTCGGTCCAGCCAATGAAATCCTGTTCGTAAAGATCGCTCATCGCTGCCTCCAGCCGCCAAGACGGCAGATATGGGCCCAATGTGCCTCGGAAACAGGCATCACCGAAAGGCGGGATTGGCGGATGAGGGCAAGGCCCTCCAGCGCCGGGTCGGCCTTGATCTGCACCAGAGTCACGGGCGTGGGCATCGGCGCGACCGCGCGCATATCCACGCACACCCAGTCGCCGCTCTCGGCGGTCGGGTCGGGGTAGGCTTCGCGCGCCACCTCGACGACGCCCACGATCTCCTTGCCGATGTTGGAGTGGTAAAAGAACGCCCGGTCGCCCTTGCGCATGGCTTTCAGGTTGTTCTTGGCCATGTGGTTGCGCACGCCGGTCCACGGCTCGGTGCCGTTGGCGACCTGCTGGTCCCAGCCGAAGGCATCCGGCTCGGACTTGACCAGCCAGAATGCCATCAACCGGCCCTGGCACCGTCCTTGTAGACGGCCCGGAACGGCCGGACGACGCTGCTCTCGAACAATCCGGCCTTCGCGTACGGGTCGCCGGCTGCGAACGCCTCGGCCGCCGCGCGGTCGGCGACGTCGATCAACAGGATCGAACCGGCCGGATTCCCGGCGGCATCCAGCGTCGCGCCGGCATTGAGAATCTTGCTCACCTCGCTGTCGAGATACGCAAGATGCGCGGGGCGGGTGGACAGCCGCAGGTCCAGGCCACCGGGACGGTCCGTGTTGATGACGGCGAACAGCATGGCGATCCCTTGCCGGGTGATTTCGGATTTGGCCGCGAACATATCGCGCGTCGGCCATGCCGAAAAGACAACGCCCACACATTCGGTCAGGTCGCTTCTAAAGCCGGATGGCTGGAGTATAGAGTGACCCCGTGGACAACAGCGCCGCCTACGCGCCCCGCTCCGGCAGCGGACGCACCCTGCATCGGTTCGCCAACCCGGGCCGCTTCCTGCGGCTGTCGGGCAAGGTGCTCCCCTGGCTGTCGGCGCTCGGCCTGTCGCTGACGCTGATCGGGCTGGGATGGGGCCTGTTCTGGGCACCGGCGGACTGGCAGCAGGGCGACGCGGTGCGGATCATGTACATCCATGTGCCGTCGGCCATGCTGGCATCCGCCGGATATGTCGGACTGGCGATCTGTTCGGTGTTCTCCCTGGTCTGGCGGCATCCGCTGGCCGATCTGGCTGCCGCTGAGATCGGGCCGGTCGGCGCGGCGGTGACGTTCATCTGCCTGACCACCGGCAGCCTTTGGGGCAAGCCGATGTGGGGCGCGTGGTGGGTGTGGGACGCGCGCCTGACGTCCGTGCTCGTGCTGTTCTTCCTGTATCTCGGCCACATCGCGCTGGTCCGCGCGTTCGACAGCCCGGAGCGCGGGGCGCGGGCCGGCGCCATCCTGGCACTCGTCGGCGCGGTCGACCTGCCGATCATCAAATTCAGCGTCAATTGGTGGAACACGCTGCACCAGCCGGCCACCATTACGCTGACCGGCGCGCCCACCATGTATGTCGGCATGTTGTGGCCGCTGCTGTTCTCGAGCCTGGGGATGATGTTCGGCTTCGTCGCCATCGTGGTCGCGCGCACGCGGGCCGGCGTGATGGAACGGCGGATTCGCGGCCTGCTGCTGGCGCGGGCGCAGCAGGAAGCGGGAACGATGGTGGACATGGTGGCATGACGCACCTGCCCTATATCCTCGCGGCGTATGGGATCGCAGCCATTGTCTCCGTCTGGTTCTCGGTCGATGCGTGGCTGCGGATGGGCCGGGCGCGGCGACGTCTGGCGGCAATCGACCCGCGCGGCCAGCGCTAAAGAGCTGGCGGAATTCAGGTGAGGACATGACACGCAAGCGGCGCCGCCTGATCGTCCTGCTGGCGTGCGGTCTCGGGCTCGGCTCGGCGACCGGCCTGTCGCTGTGGGCGCTGTCGAGCGACGTGGCGTTCTTCACCTCGCCCTCGAAACTGGCGGAGGAGCACCCCACACCCGGCCGCAGCTTCCGCCTCGGCGGCCTTGTTGAGACCGGCAGCGTCAAGCGCACGATCGAGGACGGCAAGCCGGCCGCGAGCTTTCGCGTCACCGACGGCCGCGCGAGCGTGACGGTCAACTTCGTCGGCATCCTGCCGGACCTGTTCCGCGAGGGGCAGGGCGTGGTGTCACTCGGCACCTTGCAGCCGGACGGCACGTTCCGCGCGCAGGACGTGCTGGCCAAGCATGACGAGACCTACATGCCGAAGGAAGTGGTCGAGGCGCTGAAGAAGTCCGGCCACTGGAACCCGGACAGCGGCGCCCCGCCGCCGCCGGCTTCGACCTGGAACACGCTGTCCGTGCCGGCGACGACGGCGAAGTCGGGCGGATGATTCCCGAACTCGGTCATTTCGCGCTGGCGCTGGCCGTCGCGATCGGGTTTGCGCAGGCGGTCTTGCCGCTATGGGGCGCGTGGCGGCGGGATGCGCGATTGATCGGCGCGGCGCCGGCGATCGCGATCGGCCAGTTCGTGGCGCTGGCAACGTCCTGGGTGTGCCTGACCTGGAGCAACGTGGTCGACGACTTTTCCGTCGTGACCGTCGCCGAGAACGGCAACAGCCTGACACCGCTGATCTACAAGATCTCCGGCACCTGGGGGAACCACGAGGGGTCCATTCTGCTCTGGTGCCTCGTCATCGCCCTCTGCGGCGCGGCGGTCGCGGTGTTTGGCGGCAACCTGCCATCGTCGTTGCGCGCGCGGGTGATCGGCGTGCTTGGCGCGTCCGCCGTCGGCTTCCAGATGTTCGCGCTGCTCGAAAGCGACCCGTTCGCCCGCGTCTGGCCGCCGCCAGCGGACGGGCAGGATCTGAACCCGCTGTTGCAGGACCCTGGCCTCGCGATGCACCCGCCGATTCTCTACATCGGCTATGTCGGCTTCGCGGTGCCGTTCGCGTTCGCCGTCGCTGCGCTGCTGGAGGGCCGGATCGACGCCGCCTGGGGCCGCTGGGTGCGGCCATGGACGTTGGCCGCGTGGTGCTTCCTGACCGGCGGCATCGCGCTCGGCTCCTGGTGGGCGTACTACCAGTTGGGTTGGGGCGGGTTCTGGTTCTGGGACCCGGTGGAAAACGCCTCGCTGATGCCGTGGCTGACCGGCACCGCGTTGCTCCACTCCGCGATCGTGGTCGAGAAGCGGGAAGCGCTGAAAACCTGGACGGTGCTGCTGGCGATCGGCACGTTTTCGTTCAGCCTGTCCGGCACGTTCCTGGTGCGCTCGGGCATCCTGAATTCGGTCCACGCATTCGCCAACGACCCGGCGCGCGGCGTGTTCATTCTCGGGCTGCTCGGCATCGTGATCGGCGCGTCGCTGCTGCTGTTCGCGCTGCGGGCGCCCGTGCTCTCCGCCTCCGGCATCTTCGCGCCGGTCTCGCGCGAGGGCGCGCTGGTGGTCAACAACATCCTGCTGTGCTCGATCACGGCGGTGATCGTCACCGGGACGATGTATCCGCTGTTCGCGGACCTGCTGCTCGGCGAGAAGCTCAGCGTCGGCGCGCCGTTCTTTGACGCGGCGGTGTTCCCGCTGGCACTGCCGCTGTTCGCCGCGATGTCGGTCGGGCCGATGCTGTCCTGGAAGCGCGCCAATCTGCGCGAAACACTCGTGAAACTTTGGTGGGTGCTGATCGCGGCGGTGATCGTCGGCGGCATTGCCGGCTATTGGGCGCGGCTGCTGCCGGCGGTTGCGCTCGGCCTGGCGGCATGGCTGATCCTTGGCGCGTTGGCCGACGTGGTCGAGCGCATCCGGCTGTTTCGCCTGCCGTTGCCCGCGAGCCTGCAACGGCTGCGCTCGCTGCCGCGCGGGTCGTTCGGCACGACGCTGGCGCACGCGGGCCTGGGCGTCACAATCGCCGGCATCGCCGGAATGTCGATGGCGCAATCCTCGATCGTGCTGCTGCATCCCGGCGAGGTTTCTCATCTCGCCGGGCTGGAGTTCAAACTGCTCGACATCCACGACGCCGACGGACCGAACTATTCGGCCCGCGTCGCCACGATCGCGATCTCGCGCAACGGCGTGCCGGTGGTGACGCTGGCGCCGGAGAAACGCAGCTTCCCGGTGCAGCGGATCAACACCACCGAGGCGAAGATCGCCACCAACGGGTTTCGCGATCTGTACACGGTGTTCGGCGAGGAGCGGGACGGCGGCGCGGTGTTGCGGCTGCACTGGAATCCGCTGGCGCCGTGGATCTGGCTCGGCGCGCTGGTGATGGCCGTGGGCGGCATGGTGTCGCTGGCCGACCGCCGGCTGCGCATCGGCGCGCCGGCGCGGCGGGCGGCGGCGCTGCCGGCTGGCACGGAACCCGGGCTGCGATGAATCGCCGCGTGCTGCTGCTGGTGCCGTTCGCCGGCGTCGTCGCGGCGGGGGCCGGCTTCTTCGCGATGCTCAAGCGCGAGACCGAGGGAAAATTCGATCCGCGCGGCGTGCCGAGCATGTTGATCGGCAAGCACGTGCCGCCGTTCGCGCTGCCCGGCGCGCCGGGCTTTGCCGATAGCGACCTCGCGGGCAAGCCGATCCTGGTGAATTTCTTTGCGTCGTGGTGCGTGCCATGCGTCGAGGAAGCAGGCGTCCTGATGGCGCTGAAACTGTCGGGGGTTGCGATCTACGGCATCGCCTACAAGGACAAGCCGGCGAACACGTCGGCCTTTCTGGCGCTGCACGGCAACCCGTACGCCCGCCTCGGCCATGACGAGCCCGGGCGTGTCGCCATCGACTGGGGTGTGACCGGCGTGCCGGAGAACTACCTGATCGACCGGGACGGCACCGTGCGCTGGCGCTGGGTCGGGCCGCTGACGCCGGACGCGGTCGAGGGCGAGTTGCAGCCGCTGCTGCGGCAACTGGCATGAGGTGTTGGCGGGGCCTAAGCAAACATTCATTGATGGGCCAACGCTTGCGTTCGGCCTTGGATGAGCCCCCTCCCCTTGTGGGAGGGGGTTGGGGGAGGGGTGTGGCGGCCCGGAAGCTTGTGCGGTTTCACCCCTCCCCCCAGCCCCCTCCCACAAGGGGAGGGGGAGCTTTCGTAGCCCGGCCAACAGGGATCTTATTAGCCGTTCTCGCCGTTGGCCTTCTGCTGACCGGCAGCGCATTTGCAATCAGCGATCCGAGCGAGGCGCTGAAAGATCCGGCGCAGGAGGCCCGCGCGGTCGCGATAGGAAAGGAGCTTCGCTGCCTCGTCTGCCAGAACGAAAGTATAGAGGATTCCGGCGCCGATCTCGCCCGTGACCTCCGCCAGATCGTCCGCCAGCGCGTCGTTGCCGGCGATACGGACGCGCAGGTGGTCGGCTGGCTGGTCGCGCGCTACGGCAATTTCGTCCGCCTCAGCCCGCCGTTCGAATGGAGCACGGTGCTGCTCTGGGGCTCGCCCGTCCTCGCGGTCGCGATCGGCGGCGCCATCGCGCTGTTCGCCCGGCAGCGTCGGCCGACGCCACCCGCACCGCTCGACGCGGCGGAGCAGGCGCGACTGGAATCACTGCTCGACACATGATCTACGCCGGCATTGTTCTGCTCGCGCTGGTGGCGCTGGCCCCGCTGGCCTGGGCGCTGGCCCGCCAGGGCGCCGGGCGCGGCCGGCGGGAGAGCGCGCTGCGTATCCAGGGCGCGCAACTGGCCGAAATCGACCGCGACCTCGCGGATGGCCGCATTGCGCCGGCCGAGCACGCGACCGCGCGGCTGGAAATCCAGCGCCGCCTGCTCGCCGCCGCCGACATCGCGGAGCCGGAGGCAAGGCGCGGCTCCGCCCTGCCGCTGGCGGCGGCGCTGCTGGTGGTGCCGATGCTTGCGGTCGGGTTGTATTTCGCGAGCCACGGCAGGCCGGACCTGCCGGCCGCGCCGCTGGCGCAACGCCTCGCCCTCCAGGCGGAGGCGAACAAGGACTCCGAAGCCCTGGTCGCCAGACTGCGGGAAAAGCTGCCGACGCTCGACCAGTCGTCCGAACTGGCGCGGCAGGGCTACATCCTGCTCGGCAACGCCGAGGACGGTCTCGGCCATCTCGATCGCGCGGCGGTGGCCTGGCACAAGGCGCTGATGATCCAGTTCGACCCGACGCTCGCGGCCATCACGGCGGAGGCACAGACGCGATTGCAGGGCCGCGTCAGCGCCGAATCCGCCGCCTTGTTTCAGCGCGCATTGGCGGAAGCCCCGGCCAACGCACCGTGGCGGCAGGTCGCCGAGCAACGGCTGGCCGAGGCGGCGAAGCAATAGCGGTCAGCCCGTCCCCAGCACCAGTTCCTGGATGCGCTGCGGGTCCGACTGTTCCATCACGCGACGGGCGAAGCGGGCACAGTCGTCGATGTTGGCGGCGCGCACTGCCTGTTTCACGCGCGGCACGGCGGAGGCATTCATCGAGAAGCTGCGCAGGCCAAGCCCGAGCAGCAGCGGCGTCAGGCGCGGATTGGCCGCCATCTCGCCGCACACGGAAACCGGCATCCGCATCCGCAGCGCCGCCTCCGTCGCGAACTGGACGAGCCGCAGGACCGCCGGATGCAGCGGGTCGTAAAGATGCGCGACGTCAGTCTCGGCGCGATCGACGGCGAGCGTGTACATCGTCAGATCGTTGGTGCCGATGGCGAAGAAATCGGCCTCGAGCGCCAGCGCGTCGGCGGACAGCGCGGCACCCGGCGTCTCGATCATGATGCCGAGCAGCGGCAGTTTTTCCGCGAGCTTCTCGCCCCGCCGCCGCAGCCGTCGGGCGACCCGCTCGTAGATCTCGCGCGCGAGCCGCACTTCGCCGACGGTTGTGACCATGGGCAGCAGCACGCGGACGGACCCGTGCTGCGCCGCGCGCAGGATCGCGGCCAACTGCACCTCGAACAGCGCCGACTGGCGCAGCAACATCCGGATTCCGCGCAAGCCGAGGGCCGGGTTGTGGTCGGCCACCTCCGGTACCACGCCCTCGGTGCGCAGCGCCTCGATATCCTTCTCGCCACCCCAGTCGAGCACGCGGATGGTGACGGGGTCGCCCTCCATCGCCTCGACAACGGTGCGATAGACGTCGTACTGCGCGGCTTCGTCCGGCAGCGTCTCGCGGTTCATGAACAGGAATTCCGAGCGCAGCAGGCCGATGCCGGCGGCGCCCGCCTGCGCGATCAGCGGCAGTTCGGCGGGCAGTTCGAGGTTGGCCTGCAATTCCACGCGCTCGCCGTCGCTGGTCTCGGCGGGCAGCCGGCGCAGGCGGGCGAGCTTCTGCTGCCCGCGCGCGAACGCGGTGACGGCGCGCCGCGCTTCGGTCAGTGTTGCGGGCGACGGATGCAGGGAGACGATTCCGGTCGCGCCATCGACAACGATGGTGTCGCCGGGCCGTGCGGCCTGCGACAGGCCGGCGACGCCGAGCACGGCGGGCACGCCGAGGGCGCGCAGCATGATCGCGGTATGACCGTCCGCGCCGCCTTCCTCGGTGGCGACGCCCGCCAGCCGCGACGGATCGAGCAACGCCGCGTCCGCCGGGCGCAGGGCTTCGGCGACCAGCACCGCGCCCTCCGGCAGACCGGAGAAACTGCGGAAAGGCGCGCGCGTCAGGTTGCGGATCAGGCGGCGTCCGATCTCCCGCACTTCCTCGGCGCGGCGGCGGCGGCCGGCCGGGTCGTCGTCGCCGGACACCGCCATCAGCGCGGCGGCAATCGCCTCGGTCTCGTCGGCGACGGCGGCTTCCGCGTTCAGCAGCGTCTCGGCAATGCGGCGTCGTGCGCCGCGCACCAGCCGCGACGGGCCGATCATTTGCAAATAGGCATCCAGCAGCGGCGCGATCTCCGCCTGGCTGTCCTCGGGCAGCACGCCGAGGCGGGCGCGCAATTTCGTCAGTTGCTTGCGCGATTGTGCGATGGCGGCATCCAGCCGCGCGGTTTCGGCGGCGACTGAGTCGGCGGCGATGCCGTGCCGGACGATCTCGGCCGCCGGTTCGGCCGCGCCGAACACGGGGCCGATCGCGATGCCGGGCGAGACCGGGATGCCGACCAGCCGTCGCTCCGGCCGTGCCGCCGCCTCGGCGGTGGGTCGCGCGTGGCGGGGCCGTCGCGTCCGCTCGGCGGCGGGATCGGCCGGATCGGCCTTGCGATCGGCGCCGGCCTCTCCCTCAACCTTGCTCATTGAAGCCGGACTCGACGAGGGCGGTCAGCGCGTCCAGCGCCTCCTTGGCGTCCCAGCCTTCGGCGCGCAGTTCGATCGGCGTGCCCATGCCGGCGCCGAGCATCATCAACCCCATGATCGAGCGGGAGGAGACGGTCTGCCCGTCCTTGACCACGTCCACCGACGCGCCGAAACGCTCGGCCAGCGCCACGAACTTTGCGGCGGCGCGGGCGTGCAGGCCACGCATGTTGCAGATGGTAACGACCCGGACCAGGACCGGGGTGGAGTCTGATGGCTCGCCGGCGGACCCGTCGGCGGCAGCAGTCATCCGGTGGTGCCGGTGAGCTTGCCACCGTTCAGCGCGGCCAGCGGCGGCAGCGCCGGCGCACCCTTGATGCCGCCGCTGACGCCGTTCACGGCGTTTGCCGTCACCCGACAGTGCGGGAGAACATGCGAGGCGGCCGCGATGTATTTGCGGCCGGCGTCCTGCGCGCAGTCGACCGCGTCCGCCAGCATCCGGCTTGAGCGGACCTTGGCCAATTTGACCAGCATCGGCAGGTTCACGCCTGCGATCACTTCCAGGTCCGGGCGATCCATCTGGGAAATAGCGAGGTTGCTCGGCGTGCCGCCGAACATGTCGGTCAGCAGGACCACGCCATCGCCGCTGTCGACCTCATCGATGCGGCGGTGAATCTCGCTGCGGCGCCCTTCCATGTCATCGTCAGGGCCGATGCAGACGGTGGCAACGTTACGTTGCACCCCGACAACGTGCTCCATTGCCGCCCGAAGTTCGTCGGCCAGGCGGCCATGGGTGACGAGTACAAGACCGATCATGATGGTATCTCAGGCCTCCTGAGCCTGTGCGCTGCGAACGCTGGTCGCTCCGCTCGCGCCCGTCCTGGGCGGCGTCTGAAGCGTGGGCGCGTTCAGCGCCAGATTGCCCTTTCGGGCGAGTTCACGGTGCGTTTTGGTCACACGCCAGCCTGTTTCCGTTAGCTTGGACGCCAGTTGCTCGACGATATGGACGGATCGGTGCTGCCCCCCGGTACACCCGATCGCAATTGTCACATACTTTTTGCCCTCTTGCACGAACCTCGGCAAGAGCAGGGACAGCAACTCCACCAGCTTTACGAAGAAAGCGGGGTAGTCCGGGTCTGCCTCCACATAGGCGCCGACCTCGGGATCAAGTCCAGTGCGCTCTTTCAGGGCAGAGACATAGTGCGGATTGCGCAGGAAGCGTGCATCGAAAACCATGTCGGCGTCGCGGGGCAGACCGGCAGGGAATGCGAATGATCGTAACGACACCGACAAGCCGCTTGATTCTTCGGCTTTTCCACCTTCTCCGTACCGATCCTCGACCAGCCGCCGAAGCGCCGGGAGCGGCAAATCGGTGGTGTCGACGACCAAATCCGCGGCTTCGTGCAGGGGTGCAGTCAGCGCCTGCTCGGCGACGATGCCGTCTATCACCAAGCCGTTGGGCGCCAGCGGGTGGCGCCGCCGGGTTTCGGTGTAGCGGCGCAGCAGCACGCCTTCGTCTGCCCAGGCGTAGACCAGCTCCGGCCGGAGGGCGGGCTTCCGCCGCAGGCTCGCCAGGGTGCGAAGCACCTGGAGCGCGTCGAAGCCGCGACTGCGGGCGTCCACGCCCACCGCCAGCCTGCGCACTGGCCCGGAGGCAGAGTCGGCGACGAGGTCTTCGATCAATGTCAGCGGCGGATTGTCCACCGCTTCGAACCCGAGATCTTCCAGCGCGCGCAGGATCGAAACCTTTCCGGCGCCGGACAGGCCGGTGACCAGGACCACCCGCTGGCCGGCAGGTGGGGGCCGATCAGCGGGCGGGGCATTGCTCACGCGAAGGCCCCCGCGACCTGTTCGCCCCGTCCGATCGCGCAATCCAGCGCCAGCACGACGATCCGCGCGGCGGAGGGACGGGCGGGATCAATGGTCACGAGCGGCAGGTCGGGTGCCGCATGGCGGACAGGGCGTGGCAGCCGTTCGGGGGACGGCCCGAGCATCACCGCCAGCCGCAACCGGGCTGAGGGGAGGTGCGGCAGGCGGCAGATTCCCAGGCCACGAACCTCCAGAAGTCCGGCGAGGCCGTCGGCAGGCCGGGCGTGTCCATCCTCGATTTCCACCCTGTCATCGGCCACCAGAAGGAACCCATGATCAATGAGGCGCAACACCATGTCGGATTTGCCGGCGCCGGGCGGACCCAGGAGTAGCACCCCGTCCCCATCCCGCGCCGCACAACTCGCGTGAACCTGCATAAGGCGAAATTGTGGCGCGGGCGAGAGCCCAAGGAAAGAGGTTTTGCTGAGGGTCAATATCCCGCCCCTCGTTGTGCCCCCCTTTCAGGCGGCCTTCGGCAGCCGCACCAGGAAATGCGCGCCGACCACCCGGCCGCTCGGATCGCGGCGGTTTTCCGCGCTGATCCGGCCTTTCAGCGCCTCGACGATCTGCCGGCTGATCGACAGGCCGAGGCCGGAATGCTGGCCAAACCGTTCGCCTTGCGGACGTTCGGAATAAAACCTATCGAAAATATGTTCGAGCTTGGCGTCAGGAATCCCCGGCCCCTCGTCCTCGATGCTGATCTCCACCATCGGCCCGGCCTCGCGCGCCGCCAGCAGAATGCGCCCGCGCGGCGGCGAGAAGGATTGCGCGTTGCCGATCAGGTTGCGCAGCACCTGCACCAGCCGCCCCTCCACGCCCTGTACGACGCACCGCCCCTCCGGCGGGACGAGGTCGATGCGGGGTTCGTCTTCGTCGCGCGTCGCCTCGTTGATTTCGGCCAGCGTCGCCAGGATCGGCGCCACGTCGACCGGCTCGGTCGCCACCCGCGACAGTTCCGCGTCGATGCGCGAGGCGTCGCTGATGTCACTGATCAGCCGGTCGAGCCGGCCAACGTCCTCGGCGATGATCGCCAGCAGCCGGCGCTGCTTGGCCGGATCGTCGATCCGGCGCAGCGTCTCGATGGCGCTGCGGATCGAGGTGAGCGGATTCTTGATCTCGTGCGCGACATCGGCAGCGAACTGCTCGATCGCGTCCATGCGCGTCCACAACGCGGTGGCCGATTCCGAGAGCGCGTTGGCCAATGCGCCGATCTCGTCGCCTCGGTCGAGCAGCGCCAGCGGCACCGTGCCGGCGCGTCCCCGCCCCTCCCGCATCTGCTCCGCGACACCGGCGAGCCGCAGCAGCGGCCGGGCAATGGTCAGCGACAGGTACCACGACAGCATCACCGTCAAACCAAGCGCGAGCGCGAACAGCGCGAGGATCGACATGCGCACGGCGAACAGGCTGTCATCCACCTCCCGCGCTTCGCGCGTCAGCAGCACGATGCCGACGGTGTGCCGGTTGCGCACCACCGGCTCGGAGACGGTGACGAGCAGCCGGTCGTCCGGGGAGCGGCGGATATACGCGGGCATCTCGCGATTCTGGTCGGCACCGGTCAGCCGCAGTTCCTCGCGCACGTCGGGCTGCCATTCGGGGCCGGCGGCGGACGGGCCGCTGTCCAGCACCGGGCCGCCGCCGCCGTGCGGCAGCCACGCGAGGACCCGATCGTAGAAGCGGGCGACCGCGCCGAGCACGAGGCCGCGATCGATCGCCGGCGGCAGCGGTTCCGTCGTCACGGCGCCGCCGGCACCTTCGCGGACGCGGCTGTCGGCGATGAGCTGTCCGTCCGGCGCATAAAGGCGGGCCTGCGCGCTCGGCGTCGGCTCGGTCAGCCGGCGCAGCAGGGGGCGCGCCTGCTCGGGCACCAGATGCGGCTTGTCGGCGTCGTCCTCATGCACGGTCGTCTCGCCCAGCGCGCCGGCATAGATCCGCGCCTGCTCGCGCAGCGTGGTCACTTCGGCGCTGAGCAGGCCGTTCTGGTACTGGTCGAGATACAGCAGGGCCGCCAGCAGCAGCGCCAGCGGCAGCAGGTTGACCAGCAGGATGCGCCGCAGCAGCGTCGAGAAACGCCGCGCCTTCCGCCGCCGCGCCACATCCGAGGCCGGCGCCGGCAGGACGATCGGGATGACGCCCGTGTCAGGCATGGGTGTCCCGCATGTGGCTTTGTCAGGCCTCCTTGTAGCGGTAGCCGATGCCGTAGAGCGTCTCGATCCCGTCGAACTCGCCGTCCGCGTTGCGGAACTTCTTGCGGACGCGCTTGATGTGGCTGTCGATGGTGCGGTCATCGACATAGATGTTTTCGCCGTAGGCGGCGTCGATCAGTTGGTCGCGCGACTTTACCATGCCCGGCCGCGCCGCCAGCGCCTTGACCAGCAGGAATTCCGTCACCGTCAACTGGATGTCGTGGCCGCGCCAGGTGCATTGGTGCTTGGTATCGTCGAGCACGAGGTCGCCCCGCGTCATCACGCCGCCCTGTGGCGCGCCCGAGCCCTCGGCGCGGCTGCTTTCGTTGCGGCGGAGCAGGGTGCGGATGCGCTCCAGCAGCAGCCGCTGGCTGAACGGCTTGGTGATGTAGTCGTCGGCCCCCAGGCGGAGCCCCATCAGTTCGTCGACCTCCTCGTCCTTGGAGGTCAGAAATATCACCGGAAGCGCCGAACGCTGGCGCAGCCGTTGCAGCAGTTCCATTCCGTCCATGCGCGGCATCTTGATGTCGAGCACCGCCAGATCGACCGGCCGGGCGGTGATGCCCTGCAACGCGCTTTCACCGTCGGTAAAGGTGCGGACCAGGAATCCTTCCTGCTCCAGCGTCATCGCGACGCTGGTGAGGATGTTGCGGTCGTCGTCGACCAGGGCGATCGTCTGCTTCATCATGCTGCTCCCGAGCGCGGCCCGGCATCACGACGGTGCCGCCACGCCCATATGCCCCAGCATTGTGGCGCATTGAGGATGGAAGGTGAACGAAAAATGGCGGACGACGAAATGGACGCACCGGCCATCGATCCCCCAGCGTGGGCCGCGCGCAAGCTGCTGCGGGTGGTGCGGGCGGGCGCGCTGGCCAGTACGGCCGAGGGGCAGCCGTTCGGCTCGCTGGTCACGCCTTCGTGCGCGCCCGACCTGTCCGTGCTGCTGCTGCTGTCCGACCTTTCCGAACACACCCGCCATCTGCGCGCCGACCCGCGCTGCGCGCTGATGGTCACCGGCCCACAGGACGGCGCCAACCCGCAGACCGCCGCGCGCGTGACCATCACCGGGGTGGCCGAGACGATCGACGACGCGGCGCTGAAGGCGCGCTGGCTCGCGGTGCATCCGTATGCCGCCCTCTACGCCGATTTCGGCGACTTTCATCTGTGGCGCATCCAGCCGAAGGCGGCCCTGTTCGTCGGCGGCTTCGCGCGTGCCCACCGGATCAAGCAGAGCGACCTGCTGCCCGACCCGGCCGCCGTGGCGACGCTGCTGGAGGCGGAGGCGGACATCATCGCCCACTGCAACGCCGACCACGCCGACGCCATGACGACGCTGGCCCACGCAGTCGGCGGCGCCGGCGACGGCTGGCGCATGGTCACGGCCGACGTCGACGGCTGCGACCTGGCGCTGGAGGAAAAAGTGGTCCGCTTCCCGTGGTCCGCGCCGGTGGCGGATGCGAACGCGGTGCGGAAGGAACTTGTAGTGGCCTTGAGGCGGGTTCGGGGCGGGTAGGAGACCCACGATCGTGCGATTTCCTACCTCACCTCCGCCGCAACCTCGCGAAACAGCCGCGCCGGCAGGCTGCTGCCGGTGATCCCCAGCATCGGTTTGTCGTCGTCGTTGCCGAGCCACACGCCGATCACGGTCCCGCCGACGCACCCCATGAACCACGCATCGCGATAATCCTGCGTCGTGCCGGTCTTGCCGATCACAGTGCGCCCGGGAATCGCCGCCGCCCGGCCGCTGCCTCGGGCGACCACGGCTGCCATCATGCGCTGCATCTCGGCGGCAATCTCAGGGGCGAGCACGCGGTCTTCGGCCGGCGCCTGGGCGTCCTGGTGCTTGCCGGCGATGTCGAGGCTTTCAATCCCCGTCGGCGTCACCCGCAGCCCGCCGTTGCAGATCGTGCCATAGGCGGCAGCGAGTTCGAGCGGATGCACATCCGCCGTGCCGAGCGCGATCGTCAGATTGTCCGGCATGGGCCCGGTCAGCCCGAGCCGATGCGCCATGTCGGCCACCACCTGCGGCCCGCCCACCTGCTGCGCGAGCCGCACGGAGACGGTGTTCAGGCTCTCGGCCAGCGCCGTCTCCAACGTCACTTCTCCATGGAACCGTCCGTCATAGTTGCCGGGGCTCCAGCTCCCGATCCTGATCGGCGCGTCGAGCACGGTGTCGTCGGGGTGCATTCCCTTCTCCAGCGCCGCCAGCCACACGAACGGCTTGAAGGCCGAACCCGGCTGCCGCCGCGCCAGCACGGCGCGATTGAAGCCGCCGCCGCGCCGGTCGCGCCCGCCGACCATCGCCCGCACCGCGCCCGTCGCGGCGTCGAGCACCACGACAGCGCCCTGCCCGACATTGGCCGCCGCCCCGGGCCCGTCCAGCAGGGCGGCGAGATGCGTCTCCGCCGCCGCTTGCAGCCGTGCGTCCAGCGTCGTGTGGATCGCGGCGTCGGTGCTTTCCGGCAGCAGCGCCTCGCTGCGCGCCGCTGCCCAGTCGGCGAACCAGCCGCCGGCGGCGTAGGTGGGGAACGCGATCTCCGCCGACGCGGCCTGCGCCTGATCGAGGGTGATGGCACCGCTCGCCGCCATTGCCGCCAGCACCGCCCGCCCGCGCGCCGCGGCGGCCTCGGGATCGACGCGCGGCGAGAAGCGGGACGGCGCGCGCGGCAGCCCGGCGATCACCGCCGACTGCCACAAATTCAGCTTTCGGGCCGACACGCCGAAATACAGGTGCGCCGCCGCGTCCACGCCCCAGGCGCCCGAGCCCAGGTACACCCGGTTCAGCCAGATCTCCAAAATCTCGGTCTTGGTGAAATGCTGTTCCAGCCAGAGCGTCAGGAGCAGTTCCTGGACCTTCCGGCGGAACGTGCGGGCGTTGCTCAGGAACAGGTTTTTCGCGACCTGCTGCGTGATCGTCGAGCCGCCCTGGACAACGTGCCCGGCGCGCAGATTGACCAGCGCCGCGCGAGCGATGCCGGGGAGATCGAGGCCCCAGTGCCACCAGAAGCGCCGATCCTCCACCGCGACGGCGGCGGCCGGCAGATACGGTGGCAGGTCGGGCAGACGCAGCGTCTCCCCCACCACGTCGCCGTAGGAGGCGAACACGACGCCGGAGCGATCGAGCAGCGTCAGGCTCGGCCGTCGCACGGCGTCCAGTGCCGCTTCCGGGCGCGGCAGGTCGGACGCGAACCACAGCACCGCGCCGCCTCCGACGAAAACGCTCCAGACGGCGAGCACGATGCCCCAGCGGAGAAGCCACCAGCGCCAACTCCGGCGGCGCCTATGGCGGGGGCGTGGGTCCTCCTCGACCTCGTACCACTCGGTTTCGTACGCCTCCGCCTCGTACGGCGCCGGCGGCAGCGGCGCGGGGGCGCTGCGCCGGAATTCGCCATGGAACTGCGGGGCGCGATACATCGCACCAGCCATACAGGCAGGCACCCCGCGCCGCCACTGCACATTGCGCCGTAACCGCTTGATGCCGCACCTTTTGCTGCGCAGTATCAGGCCCGACATAGGGGGACGCATGAAGGGCCTGTTTTTCGACGCCACCGACGACATGGCGGCGGTTTTCCACAAGGTGGTCCGGGCGGACGATCCACGGCTGGACGTGAACATCCAGCTTGAGGTCACTCCGGCCGAAATTCCCGGCATGTTCGCCGGCTACGATTTCGTGCTCGACGACCATTCGATGCTGCCGACGGAGGCGATGCGGCTCTGCACCGGGCTCAAGCACGTGATCTTTCTCGGCACCGGCGCACGCAGTTATATGAACCCGGAGGAGCTGGCCGAGCTCGGCATCGAGGTTCACATCATCCGTGGCTACGGCGACACGGCGGTTGCCGAGCATACGATTGCGCTGATGTGGGCAGCCGCGCGCGGTATCGCCGACATGCACGGCGCGATGCGGCGTGGCGAGTGGCCGCGCACCGAGGGGCGGCAACTGACCGGAAAGACGCTGGGGCTGCTCGGCTTCGGCGGCATCGCGGCGGAGGTCGGGCGCATCGCCGGTGGTGGCGGGATGCGGGTGCTGGCCTGGAACCGCTCGCCCAAGACCGCGCCGGGCGTGACATTCGTCGATCTGGACACGCTGCTGGCCGAAAGTGACGTGCTGAGCCTGCATCTTCTGCTCAACGACGACACGCGCGGCTTTCTTTCCGCCGAGCGGCTGGCGCGGCTGAAACCCGGTGTGATGCTCGTCAACACCGCGCGCGGCGCGCTGATCGACGAGCCGGCGCTGATCGCGGCACTCCGCGCCGGCCGGATCGCGCACGCGGCCCTCGACGTGTTCGTCGAGGAGCCGCTGCCGGCCGGCAACCCGTTCGCGGGACTGGACAACGTCACGCTGACCGCGCACAGCGCCTTCCGGACGCCGGAAGCCAGCGAGAACCTGATCCGCATGGGTCTCGATATCGCCAAAAGGCTCGCCGGATGAGTCTTTGCCGTGATCATGCCCGCCTGGCGGAACGGTAGACGCAGCGGACTTAAAATCCGCACTCCGATGGGAGGTGGGGGTTCGAGTCCCCCGGCGGGCAGGCAACGGCCGTGGCGCTACGTCTCTTCAAAATGCACACCGCTTGGAACCAGTGTGCGCGGAATGCGTTGTGGGGTGGTATTCCAACAGAGGAGATAGGGATGCCCGACCAGAAGCACCTGAGCGCCCCCAGTGCCATTGATACTGCGGCGCCCGCGCCGTTTGTTTCCATCGGACGCTTTGCCCCGACCCGCCGTGCTTTCGCGATCGGCGCGACGGCCGGAATCATTGCTTCAGCCATTGCTCCGCGCGCCCGCGCCGCCGCATCCGCGCCGCAGGTGCTGCTCGATAACGCCCATGCGGTGATCGAGGACGCGAAGCACGATCCGCAATTCGGCGACGCCTCAACCCTGCTTCGCCGCTGCCGCGGGGTCATGGTCGCGCCCCAGTTGGTGAAGGGCGGCTTCTTCTTTGGTGCCGAGGGCGGCGACGCCGTATTGATCTCCCGCCAGCGCGACGGCGCGTGGGGCCAGCCGGCATTCTACGTGATCGCGTCTGCGTCGTTCGGCCTGCAAATCGGCCTCGAGGTGGCTGAGCTCGTGCTGTTCGTGATGACGGAGCGCGCGTTGCAGGCGTTCATGAGCGACGAGTTCAAGATCGGTGCGGAAGCCGGGCTTACCGTTCTGGTCGTTGGGTCAAACGCGCAAGCGGCGCTGACCGGCAACGTCGGCGTCGATCTTATCGCGTGGGCGAAATCGAAGGGTGCCTATGCTGGCCTCACTCTTGAAGGGTCGGTGATCAAGCCACGCAACGACTACAACACCGAGTATTATGGGCGTTCGGTGACGGCCTCGACGATCGTGAACGGCGGCGTGCCGGCGATCTCGAACGGGGCGAACGCATTGCGGCGCTCGCTCGCGGCGGGTTAAATCCGGCGCAATCTGACGACCGCACATGGTTGAGGCCGCCGACATCCGTCGGCGGCCTTTTTGCTGTTCTAGACCACGACGACTAGCGATTCGGTGTCGGAACCGTGGCGAGCGGTCGCGCGTTTACCAGCACGGCCGTATGCGTCCGTATCCCGAAAATATCGAAAGGCTTCACGCCATGAAGAACGTCGATGATCTGTTCCTGCATTTCTTGCAGGACATCTACTATGCCGAGAACCAGATTCTCAAGGCTCTGCCGAAGATGGAGAAGGCGGCCGAGGATGAGGAGTTGCGGCAGGCATTGGCGACGCATCGGCAGGAAACCGAGGGGCAGGTCGAGCGCCTCAACCAGGTTTTCGCGATGCTCGACAAAACCCCTCGCGGCAAGACCTGCGAGGCGATCCGCGGCCTGATCGAAGAGGGCGAGGAAATCATTGACGGCTTCGAAAAGGGTCCGGTTCGCGATGCCGGAATTCTCGCCTGCGCTCAGGCGGTCGAGCATTACGAAATGGCGCGCTACCGCTCGCTGATCTCCTGGTCGGGTGACAGCAAGGCCGTTGCCCTGCTGCGCGAAACGCTGGACGAGGAAGAGCACGCGGACGAAGTGCTGACCGAGTTGGCCGAGACCGTGGTGAACGAAGACGCCGCCAGCGAGACGGCGTGACAATACAGGCAAGCAGAAGGGAGTGAGCAGTCAATGGACGACATGAACGATATCGACGCCACCGCGGGCCGCCTGATCGCGGCAAGTCAGGTGAACGGCACGACTGTGTATGACGCCGACGGCAAGTCGATCGGGCACATCGAGGATGTGATGATCGACAAAATGTCGGGGCAGACCGCCTATGCCGTGCTGAGCTTCGGAGGTTTCCTCGGTATGGGTGACAAGCATCACCCGCTGCCGTGGCATACGCTGAAATACGACCCTGCGCTTGGCGGCTACGTCGTGAACGTCAGCCGCGAGCAGTTGCAAGCCGGGCCATCGTACGAACCTCGCGAACCTGTGTGGGATGATGGCACCTGGGGCAAGCGCGTCCAGGACTTCTATCAGCCTGCGTTCTGACGACGATCACTCGGGCTGACATTCGGGCGGACCCATCCATGGGAATGGATGGGTCCGTTTCCGATTCAGGCGTTCGGGTGAATCAGTTCGTGGATGAATTGCAGCTTGCGGACCACGGGCGGAGAGATGACGAACGGATACAGGTCAGGGTTGCCCATGCTGCGATTGAGGCTGTTGACCGCGTAGGTCAGAGGCAGCCAATCGTCGATCAGGGTCTGTGCGTCGGGCGCGTCGTAGCTGTCGAACGCGATTCCGGCGGTCAGATCCGGGTCGTCGGCGGCAACGCGGGGCCGGACCCTTAGCCCGAATTCCGCAGCCGTCTCCAATGTGTCGACGATATGCATGTAGTGCGCCCAGGTTTCGGCGAAATCCTCCCACGGGTGCATCGTCGCATAGGCACTGATGAAGCTGTTCTGCCAGTTCACCGGCGCACCCTCGTTGTAGTAACGCTTCAGGGAGTCCTCGTAGTTGACGGTGTCGTCGCCGAACAGGTCGCGGCATTCCGCGAGCCGGTCGCCGTCGCGGACCAGAACGTCCCAGTAGTAGTGCCCGATCTCATGCCGGAAATGCCCCATCAGGGTGCGGTAGAGTTCGCCCATCGCCTGGCGCAGCGCGGTGCGCTGGACATCGTCCGCTTCGCTGAGTGCCACGGTGATCAGCCCGTTGTCGTGCCCGGTCATGACCTTCGGCGCCCCTTGCTCCTGCGGATCGGCGAGAAATTCGAAGCGCAGTGGCTCTGTCGCGTCGCTGGCGGCCGGAATGGGCAGGCGGAGCCGCACCAGCGCGTAGAACAGGCGATGCTTCGCCCACTCGATCTTGCGCCAGCGCGCCAGATTGTCCGCCTGCGACAGGTCCGGGATCGTCATGTTGTGCCGGCAGGCCAGGCACAGCGCGTGTTCGCCATCGTCCGCCACCAGCCAGTTGCAGGCGCTGTGGTCGGCATTCGCGCAGAACCTGACCTTGGCGCCGTCGGCGGCCAGCGCGGTGAATCCGTCACCGGCAGGTTCCAGCGCGCTCAGCGTCTGCCGATCCGGCAGATAGCCCAGCCTGTGGCTGCAAACCGCGCAAACGGTGTTCTCGAAATACAGCAGGTTGCCACAGTGCTGGCATGTGAAGAGTTTCATTTTGACCCTGGTGCGTTGCGTTGCCAGCGTCGAAGTTTTCGCGGCGGGGAAAGTTCCGGCGTCCCCGCTGCGTCGCCCTTCGCACCGCACAATCGCCCGACGGAACCAACCGGGGTCCTCGCGCATTGAAGGTATGCGAACGGCGGCTGCTTGCCCACCTATCCGCTCAATCCTGGCAGCCGTCACCCACCATTCGAGTCGGATTTTTCAGGCCGTCGGCCACGGATTTTTCTCGCGTGAAAACACGAAAGAAAGGAGTTGCGGATGGAACAAGTCGTAGATGCCATTCCGGCGCTTTCGGTCGCTGATCCGGCGACGCACGCCAAGACGGCTCCGGCGTTGGACGTGGGCCCGTTCCTCCGGCAGGAGGGCAGGCCCCCCGTTGCGATATCGGACTCGCGCCTGACACGCGCGAACAGCTTCCGGGTTTTCCCGGGCCAGAAATACGTTTCGTCTCCGCTGCGCCCGGGCCCCGGCTGGATGACGTCCCTGATGAAGCGGGTCGGCTACACCCACTGACCGCCGGCCTGACTGTCAGGACTTCGGCGTCCTGACTTCAGATTTCGAAAGAAGAAACTTTGAACCAGCCTTATGCTCGCCGCCGTCCGCCTCTGTGGGCGGCGGCATGGATGAGCGACGATCTCATAAGGGCCGATCTTTTCAGCCCCGAACGGCTTGAACAGCACGCCGAGAGCCTTGCCGAGGCTCAGCCGGTCGCCGTCGTCAACAACGGATCAGGACGGAGGTCGTTGTCGCGCCGGCTGCGCGACAACGATCACGTTTTGCTGTCGGCCTATCGGACGCTGCTGAGCGACGGCGCCAACGGCGAACCCCAGGGGCTTACGCCCGCCGGGGAGTGGCTGGTCGATAACTACCATGTCGTCCAGGCGCAGATCCGCAATATCCGCGAGGATCTTCCGCAAGGCTATTACCGCCAGCTTCCCAAGCTCGCGGACGGGCCTTTCGCCGGCTATCCGAGGGTGCTCGGTCTCGCGTGGGCCTTCGTCGCCCACACGGACAGCCGTTTCGACGCGGCCCTGCTGCGCCGGTTCGTTCGCGCGTATCAGCGCGTGCAGCCGCTGACCATCGGCGAGCTGTGGGCGGTCGCGATCACGCTGCGTATCATCCTGGTGGAGAATCTCGGCCGCATCGCCAAGCTGATCGTCGCCAACCGCGAGGCGCGGCAGGAGGCCGAGGCGATTGCCAAGGCGGTGATCGAGTTCGATCCCGTCAGGCGCGGCGAGCCGCCGCCCGTCCTGACAACCCTGCCGCCGGGGCCTCTGCATCCGACGTTCGCGGTGCATCTGGTGCAGCGGCTGCGCGGCCAGGACCCGGACGTGACGCCCGCCCTGCAATGGCTGGAGAATCGGCTTGCGAGCCAGGGCACGACCGCCGACGACATCGTCGCCACCGTGCATCGCGACCAGGCGGCAATGAGCGTCACGATCCGCAACGTCGTCACCAGTATGCGCCTCGTCTCCGCGACGGACTGGAACGATCTCGTCGAGGACGTGAGCCTGGTCGACGAGGTGCTGCGGCACGGCAGCGACTTTGCCGCCATGGATTTCGCCACCCGCAATCGCTACCGCACCGCGATCGAGAAACTCGCCCGTGGCTCGGGCGTCCCTGAACTGGATATCGCGCGCCACGTCGTCGATCTGGCCAGCCGGCCGCCGCCGGACCGTCCGGCGGCGAAAGACCCCGGATACTACCTGCTCGACGCCGGCCAACCGGCACTCGCGGAGTCCATCGGCTACCGCGCGCCGAGGATGGAGCGTGCCCGCCTCGGATATCTGAGTTTTCGGCTGTCCGGGCACATACGGGTCATCGTGCTGTTGGCCCTGTTGATTGCGGCACTTCCGATCCTGGTCCTGGCTGGGCACGGGATCGGCTTCTGGGCCGGCCTTGGGTTTACGTTGCTCGCGCTGCTGCCGGCGACCGACGTGGCGGTTGCCCTGATCAACCGGCTGGTGACCAGTTTTTTCCCGCCGCGCCCGCCGCCGGGCCTCGCGCTGCGGGATGGGATTCCGGCCTCGCTGCGCACGATGGTCGTGGTGCCGACGCTTCTGACCAGCGTGTCCTCGATCGCGGAACAGATCGAGCAGCTCGAAATCCATCATCTGGCAAGCCCCGACGGCGACATCTTCTTTGCGCTGCTGACCGACTGGACGGATTCGCCCACGGAAACGAAGGCGGACGATGCCGTGCTGCTGGATGCGGCCGTCGCCGGCATCGCGCGGCTGAACGAGCGCTATCCGGCCACCAACGACGGCAAGCGGTTTCTGCTGCTGCATCGCAGGCGTGTCTGGAACGCGGTGCAGGGCCAATGGATGGGCTGGGAGCGCAAGCGTGGCAAGCTGCATGAACTGAACCGCCTGCTGCGGGGCGCATCGGATACCAGCTTCCTGCCGCTGAGCGGCGCGTTGGCTTCAGTGCCGACGGGCGTCCGCTACGTCGTGACGCTGGATTCGGACACGCGCCTGCCGCGCGAGGCGGTGCGGCGGCTGGTCGGCCGGATGGCCCATCCGCTGAACCAGCCGGTCTTTGATGCCGCTCAGGGGCGCGTCGTCGCGGGCTATGGGGTGCTGCAACCCCGCGTGACGCCGTCGCTCCCGGTCGGCACCGAAGCCTCGATCTTTCAGTATGCGTTTTCGAGCGCGGGCGGCATCGACCCGTATGCTGCTGCCGTCTCCGATGTCTACCAGGACCTGTTCGCCGAGGGCTCCTACGCCGGCAAGGGCATCTACGACGTCGATGCGTTCGAGGCGGCGCTCGCCGGGCGGGTGCCCGACAACACCATGCTGAGCCACGACCTGTTCGAAGGCACGTTCGCCCGGGCGGGCCTCGCCTCCGATATCGAGGTGATCGAGGAATTTCCGGCCCGCTACGACGTCGCGGCGTCGCGCCAGCATCGCTGGACCCGTGGCGACTGGCAGCTTCTGCCCTGGATTCTCGGCAGCCGCGCCGGCAGCGTGCCGCCGCTCGGCACCTGGAAGATGCTGGACAATCTGCGGCGCAGCCTGACGCCCCCGGCAACCGTGCTCGCACTGTTCTGCGGCTGGCTGCTCCCCTTTGACACCGCGGCGATCTGGACCGCATTCGTGCTGCTGACGGTTGCCATTCCGCCGTTCGTGGCGCCGATCGCGACGGCGCTGGGCGGTCCCGGGGGCACGGGCTTGGACGTGTTCGTGCGGACGCTGTGGGATGACATCCGCCTCGCCGGGCTTCAGGCCGCCCTGCTGGTCACGCTGATCGCCGAGCAGAGCGTGCTGATGCTCGATGCGATCGTGCGGACGCTGTTCCGCCTGGCCGTGACCCACCGCAACCTGTTGGAGTGGACAACCGCCGCCGAGGCGAAGGCGAGCCGGACACACGGACTGGGCGGCCATTACCGGCGGCTGCGCGGCACGCTGGTTCTGGCGGTGCTGGCGGTGGCCATCGGCGTCGTAACGACGCCGGCGATCTGGCTTCTCTCGCTGCCGCTTGCCGTGTTGTGGGGCCTGGCCCCGGGCGTCGCGTGGTGGGTCAGCCGCGTCAGCGGGCCGGCGGTCGGCACGGTCGTCTCGCCGGAGGAAGCGGCGGCCCTGCGGGTGATCGCACGGCGAACCTGGCGCTTCTTCGAAACGTTCGTCGCGCCTGAAGACAACATGCTGCCGCCGGACAATTTCCAGGAAGATCCGAAGCCTGTCATCGCGCACCGGACATCGCCGACGAACATCGGCCTCTACCTGCTGTCGGTCGCCGCCGCGCGGGAGTTCGGCTGGATCGGGCTGACGGAGGCGGTCGAGCGGCTCGAGGCCACGTTCGAATCCATCGAGCGGCTGGAGCGGCAGAATGGGCATTTCCTCAACTGGTACGACACCTCCGATCTGTCGTCGCTCGATCCGAAATACATTTCGACGGTCGACAGCGGGAACCTGGCGGGGCATCTGATCGCGCTCGCGAACGCCTGCGAGGCGTGGATCGCCGCGCCGCCGCTGGGGGTCTGGGCGTCCGGGATCGCCGATACGCTGGCGCTCGCGCAGGATGCGCTGCGGCGATTGCAGGGCGAAGCGGGCGCGGACGTTGGGCGCTGCAACGCCTTGGGCGAAGCGTTCACCGCATTGGGTGGCAAGCTCGCCAACGCGGCGCCCGGCGACCTCGCGGAACTTGTCGCGGACAGCCGGGTCATCTCCGAAACCGCCGCCGGCTTGGACACGGCAGCCAAACCGGCCATCGCGCCGCTGGTCGAGGACGCCCGGTACTGGGCGGAGGCGCTGGCGCGTGCGGTTTCCGCCCATATCCGCGATGCGACGCTGCTCGGGGAACCGACGGCCGAGGGCAGCGCCCTCCCATCGGTCGCGACGATCGCGGCGACCGGTGGGTTCGCCGGCGCGCCATGCACCTCGGCGGGCAGCCGGGCGCGCGCGCTGGAACGCCGGTTGCGGTCCCTCGCCTCCCGCGCCCGCGACTTTGCCGGGGCAATGCGCTTCGACTTCCTGGTCGATCCCGACAGGAAGCTGCTGTCCATCGGCTTTCTGGCCCGGGACGGCAGCCTGGACCGGGGGTGTTACGACCTGCTGGCGTCGGAAGCCCGGCTCGCGAGTTTTCTTGCTGTCTCGCGCGGCGATGCGCCGGTCTCGCACTGGTTCCGCCTCGGGCGCGCGGTCACGCCGGTGGGGCGCGCGGCGGCGCTGATTTCCTGGTCCGGCTCGATGTTCGAGTATCTGATGCCGTCGCTGGTGATGCGCGCGCCGACCGACAGCCTGCTGGCCACGACCAACCGCCTGATCGTGCGGCGACAGATCGCGTACGCGGCGGGCCTCGGCATTCCCTGGGGCATGTCGGAGTCGGCCTACAACGCGCGCGATCTCGCGCTGACCTATCAATATTCCAACTTCGGCATCCCCGACCTGGCGCTGAAGCGCGGCCTCGCCGAGAATTCCGTGCTGGCCCCGTATGCCACCGCGCTGGCGTCGATGGTCGATCCCGCTGCCGCTGCCAGCAACTTCCAGCGATTGACCGAGGCTGGCGGCCTGGGACGGCACGGTTTCTACGAGGCGCTGGACTACACGCCGACACGGGTGCCGGACGGCAAGCAGCTCGCGGTCGTGCGGGCCTACATGGCGCATCACCAGGGCATGACGATCGTCGCGATCCTCAACACGGTTCTCGACGGCATCATGCGGACGCGCTTCCATGCCGAGCCGGGGATCAAGGCCACGGAGTTGCTGCTCCAGGAACGGGCGCCCGCGGGTGGCGCGCGGCCCAATCAGAACCAGACGGAAGCGCCGAAGGTCACCGGTACCAGCGAACCCGACTATCCCGTGTCGCGGCGGATCACGACGCCGAACGGCCCGTCGCCCGCGACCCAGATCCTGTCGAACGGCCGCTACAGCGTGATGGTGACTGCCGCCGGGTCCGGCTACAGCCGGTGGCAGGATCGGGCGATCAGCCGCTGGCGCGAAGATGGCACCCGCGACGATTGGGGCTCCTACATCTTCCTGCGCGACATCGCGGACGACACGGTCTGGTCGGCCGGCTTCCAGCCCACGGCGGTCGAGCCGGACTCGTACGAGGTGATCTTCACCGAGGAGCGGGTCGAGATCACGCGGCGCGATGGCACGATCACGACGAAGCTGGATGTCGTCGTCTCCGGCGAGGACGATTCGGAGGTTCGCCGGGTTTCGCTGTCGAACGGCGGGACCGGCGTGCGCGAGATCGAACTGACGTCGTACATGGAGCTGGCGCTGGCCGCCCCGGCCGACGACATGGCGCATCCGGCCTTTTCCAAGATGTTCGTGCAGACCGAGTTTGTCGCCGAACTCGGCACGGTTCTGGCGACGCGCCGCCGGCGCTCGAAGTCCGAGGCCGAGACATGGGTCGCGCAATTCGTCGTCGTCGAGGGCGAGACGATCGGCGACCTGCATGTGGAGACCGACCGGGCGGCCTTTCTCGGGCGCGGCCGGGACGTGCGCGACCCGGCCGCGATGGCCGGCAGCCGCCAGTTGACCGGCTCCGTCGGAACGGTGCTGGACCCGATCCTCAGCCTGCGGCGGCGCGTGCGCATTCCGGCGGGCGGCAGCGTCAAGCTCGCGTTCTGGACGATGGCCGCCACCAGCCGGGAAGAGGTGCTGGACATCGTCGATCGCCACCGCAACGGCCCGGCGTTCGAGCGGGCTTTCACGCTGGCGTGGACGCAGGCGCAGGTGCAACTGCGCCATCTTGTCGTCAGCCGCGCCGAAGCCAGCCAGTTCCAGCGGCTCGCTGGCCACATCCTCTACATCAACCCGAGCCTGCGCCCGCCGCCCGAAACGCTGCGACGTGGCGGTGCCCGCCAGGACCTGCTGTGGGCACTGGGCATTTCCGGCGATCTGCCGATCCTGCTGGTGCGCATCGACGACGTCGAGGACATCGGCTTCGTGCGGCTGCTGCTCCGCGCCCACGAGTATTGGCGGATGAAGCGTCTTGCCGTGGACCTGGTGATCTTCAACGAGAAGCCGACGTCCTACGACCAGGATCTTCAGTCTGCCCTGGACGCGGCGGTTCGGATGGGCCAGACCCGTTCGGCCACCGCGACCGGCGGTGTCCAGGGCGGCGTGTTCGTGCTGCGGTCGGACATGGTGCCCGCCGAGACGCAGGCACTGCTGCTGAGCGTGGCGCGGGCGCTGCTGGTGAGCCGGCGCGGCACGCTGCGGCATCAGCTCGACCGGCTGGAGGACGACAGATCGTTCGCGGCTGGCCCCGCGCGCCCGGCGATACGCCCCAAGCCGCTCGCCCCGAGCGCCGCCGTTCGCGAACCGGCGCTGGAATTCTTCAACGGGCTGGGAGGATTCGCCGCCGAGGGCCGCGAGTACGTGACCATCCTGCGTGGCGGGCAGACCACGCCGGCCCCGTGGGCGAACATCATCGCCAATCCCGAATTCGGGTTCCAGGTCACGGCCGACGGCGGCGGCTATAGCTGGTGGATCAACAGCCGTGAGAATCAGCTCACTCCCTGGAACAACGATCCCGTGTCCGATCGGCCGGGCGACATGTTCTATCTGCGCGACGAGGAGTCCGGCGCGGTGTGGAGCCCGACGGCGCTGCCGATCCGCCACCAGGCGGCGCGCTACGAAGCCCGGCACGGGCTGGGCTACAGCCGCTTCACCTGCGAGCTGAACGGCATCGAGAGCGAGCTGCTGCAATTCGTCCCGCTCGACGAGCCGGTGAAAATATCCCGGCTGACGCTCCGCAACGTCGGCGCTCGCCCTGTCCGCCTCTCGGTGACGGCCTATGTCGAATGGGTTCTGGGACCGTCGCGGACGCATTCGCTGACGACGCTGATCACCGAGCGCGACCACGCGAGCGGCGCCGTCCTCGCCCGCAACCCGTGGAACACCGCATTCGGGTCGTATGTGGCGTTTCTGGCGCTGCCCGGCCACGATGCGGAGGCGACCGGCGACCGGCGCGAATTCATCGGCCGCAACGGCAGCCTCGCGGAGCCTGCCGCGCTGTTCCGTGCGGCGCCGCTGTCCGGCCGGCTCGGCGCGGGGCTCGACCCCTGCGGCGCGCTCCGCACGACGATCACGCTGGCGGCCGGCGCCAGCACGGACATCGTCTGCGTGCTCGGGGTCGCGGGCAACGCCGGGGAGGCACAGCGGCGGATTGCCCGCTTCGAAGATGCGGACCTCGACGGGCTGCTCGCGGCGGTGGCCCGGCAGTGGGAGGGCGTGACCGGAACCGTCCAGGTCAGGACGCCGGACCGGTCGATGGACGTCATGCTCAACGGCTGGCTGCTGTATCAGACGCTCGCCTGCCGCATCTGGGCGCGGTGCGGCTTCTATCAGGCGAGTGGCGCCTACGGCTTCCGCGATCAGTTGCAGGACGGCATGGCGCTGGCGGCGACCCGCCCCGATCTGACCCGGCTGCATATTCTCCGCGCCGCCGGCCGCCAGTTCCCGCCGGGCGACGTGCAGCACTGGTGGCTGCCGCCGGTCGGCCAGGGCATCCGAACGCGGATTTCCGACGACCGGGTCTGGCTCGCCTACACGACCGCGCACTACGTGTCGGTGACGGCGGATGCCGGCGTGCTGGACGAGTCCATCGCGTTTCTGGAGGGGGCCGAACTCGCCCCCAAGCAGAACGAGTCCTATTTCACGCCGACGCAGAGCGAGACGAAGGCCTCGCTGTTCGAACATTGTGCGCGCGGGCTGGACGATGCGCTCGCGACCGGCGTGCATGGCCTGCCGCTGATCGGCACCGGCGACTGGAACGACGGGATGAGCCGGATCGGCGAGGGCGGACAGGGCGAGAGCGTGTGGCTCGCGTGGTTCCTGTATGCCGCGCTGATCGCGTTCGCGCCGATCGCCGAGGCACGGAAGGACGATGCGCGCGCCACCGCCTGGCGCGCCCACGCGGCGGCGCTGGCGGCCTCGATCGAGCGGGAGGCGTGGGACGGCGCCTGGTATCGCCGCGCCTATTTCGACGACGGCACGCCGCTCGGGTCGGCGGCGAGCAGCGAGTGCCGCATCGATTCGATCGCCCAGTCCTGGGCGGTGATCTCGGGCGTCGGCGAGCCGGCGCGGGCCGCGCGGGCGATGGCGGCGGTCGACGAGCAACTGATCCGGCGGCACGACCGGATGGCGCTGCTGTTCACGCCGCCGTTCGACCGCACGCCGCTCGATGTCGGCTACATCAAGGGCTATCCGCCGGGCCTGCGGGAGAATGGCGGGCAGTACACCCATGCGGCGACCTGGTACGTGATCGCGCTGGCGATGCAGGGCGACGGCGACCGGGCGGGCGCCATTTTCGCGATGCTGAACCCGATCAATCACGCACTAACGGATGCCGATGCGTTTCGCTACAAGGTGGAGCCATACGTCGTCGCGGCCGACATCTACGCGGCCCCGGCGCATGTCGGGCGCGGCGGGTGGACCTGGTACACCGGCTCGGCCGGGTGGCTGTATCGTGCGGGCATCGAGTGGATTCTCGGCCTGCGGCGTGCCGGCGACGCGCTGACGCTGGACCCGTGCATCCCCGCCGGCTGGCCGCGCTTTGCGCTGCGGGTGCGGCACGGCTCCGCGCGCTACGAGATCAGCGTCGAAAATCCGCGCAATGCGCAGCGCGGCGTGACGGAGGCGCTGCTGGACGGCGTTCCGGTCGACGCGCGCCCCGTGCGCATCCCGCTGAGCGACGACGGCGCGGTTCACAAGGTGCAGATCACGCTCGGCTGAGCCTGGCCGACACGACGGACAGAGCCCCATCGCGCGCCAGCAGGGTCGGTTTTTGTTACGATTTCGTAACGATAAGGGCGTGCGTCCTCACAGGCTTCGGGCGGGCTTTTTTTGATGGGGTGCGGACCCGGGGTGGCGGGAGCGGTGGCCGGGCGGCGGGGCGGACAGGCGGCCACGATGGGCGCTGCCGCGCGGGCGGAGTGGGTGTTCGGGATGTGGTGGGGGATGGCCGCTCCGCCGGCTCGGGGGCGGGCGGGGGCCTGGGCGCTCGGGGCCTGACCTCGAGCGGCTCGAGGAGCCACGGGGGCTCCGGCTCTCGGATCTGTGGTGGTTGCGGCGGCGGCTTCGGCGCCTGCTTCCGGCCGGAGGTTTCCGATGCCTCGTCGGGCGGTTCGGGGGAGTATTCCGGCTCCCGGTAGGTGCCATTCTGGACCGCCTCGGCGATCCGGGCGATCGCTTCCAGGATCGGCAGGAGGAACTCCTCGACCGGATCTTCCGCTTGTTGGGTGGCTCTGCGCCCGAAAAGCCGCCCCGCCAGCCGCCGCCAGAAGCCCTGGCGGAACAGGCCGATCAGTTGGGCGATGACGGGGAGCGGGGTGGGAGGCGGCATGGGAGTTATGTAGCGCAGTGAGCGGGTGATGTCAAGGAAAACTAACATGTCTTTTAACACGAGGCTGGGGCGGCGGGCTGAAGCGCCATGGGCAGTAAGCCGAAGCACTTCCCTCTCCGCCCCTGGGGGCCCACGGCATTCACACATCCGATTGGTGCGAAGTTCTTGCGGGCATCCGCCGCATCGTCCCCTCTCCGCCCCTGGGGGCGGAGAGGGTCAGGGTGAGGTGGGGGAAACTCCGAAGTTGTCGAGTGG
>Ga0116226_10000242_pt1 | contig 44709 bp, 36 predicted proteins | sample S1TSphfallax_FD_89692 | JGI IMG/M metagenome (GOLD analysis project Ga0116226, IMG submission 89692) | Host-associated microbial communities from peat moss isolated from Minnesota, USA - S1T2_Fa - Sphagnum fallax MG | ecosystem: Host-associated > Plants > Peat moss > Unclassified | place: USA... | reverse complement strand
CGTCCGTCGCAAGCTGCCCCAAAAGAAGACACGGAACTGGATCAGGCGGTTGACCGGTGCGGATTTTACGAGGGAGGCTCGACGGTATAACGGCTGTCGGCGCGAGGCCGTAATAACCGACGACCCGCCCAGCATCATGCACGACCACTATAGCCGTGAAGCCCTTCTGCTGGCTGGAAAGTGCGTGCGTTTTCAGCCAATGATCAAGCGGCGGTTTCCCGCAGGAAAACTGAGAACGATCATGAGCTGCCGTTAACTGCTCCGGGTCCGATAGAGCCAAAGATTACTGCTTCGCGATATAGCCAGGCTCCCAAGGAGCGGGGCGTTTTATGACCTCTGTCATCTCGGGGACGATAGTGGCTGGTCCAGACAGAATCGCTACAAAATCAGCGAAACCTTCAGGGCTCATACGGATCAACCCCTGTTCTAGGATCACCTCTTCGGCGGCGCGCACGGCGGCATCTCGAACAAAGTCCGTCCTCGAGCGGCCTCGCAGGCTGGCGGCACGATCGATCATCGCGACGTCCGCCTCCGGCAAGCGCATAGAGATAGGGTATTCCTTGCGTTCGACTGTTGCTGCCATGGCCATTCTCCTGGAGAGTGGATAGGAAGTTGTAGCGCAAAATGCAATACAGTCTTGGATAATTTCTCTACAGCGTTCCAGGCGCCCGCAAAAGGCCAATCGACAATGAAAATAGGAGCAGCGGCGGCTTAATAGCCGGGCCCTCGCGGACCGCTGTGTACGAGGCAGCCTCTTGCCTGGCCGCCGCCACCCGGCAGCATTCCCGATCCGAATTAGCCGCCGGCCCGGCAGGTCTGAGGAAAATCTCTCGGGCCAACACCTGCGACAACAAACTCCGGCTGGCCACTGGCGGGCATTATCTTCCGATAGGTTCTAATCTCTTATGATCGGATTGCATCCTCCCCCTCATCTGAGCATTTTCGGCCGTGGCGCGAACCGACCCGATCACGGCAGGGCGGTGCCGGCAGAAAGAGGGGGACCATGTTTCAAAAATTCGCAGTGGGCGCTGCCCTGCTTTCATCAGTCTTGGCGGGCGCGGCGCTTGCCGATGTCAGCCAGACCGACGTGGAGATCGGCGGTCGGGTCTTGGGTTTTCTCGCCACGCCGATGAGCGGTGAAACGAAATTGTCAGTGGTCTATGCGCCGGCCAATGCGGCATCAGTGGCGGATGAGAAGGCTCTGATCGGGTTGCTGGGGACCGGCCTCAAGGCCGGCAATGTAACCTTCCAGCCAGTGCCGGTCGAGCTCGACAAGGTCGACTCCATCACAGGAGGCGTGGTCTTCCTGACCGGCGGACTGGGCGCCGATGGTGCAAAGGTCGCCGCCATGCTCAAGGCGAAAAAGCTGATCTGCATCACCACCGATCTGGCGGCGGTGCAAGCCGGCTATTGCGCGATCCACCTCAAGGCGGTGCCCAAGGTGCAGATCACCGTCAATAAGGCGCTGGCCGAGCAGCTCGGCATCAGCTTCGGCGCCGCCTTCAAACTGATGATCACGGAAATCTGAGCGGCAGCGCCGATTTCCCGATCCCCTTGAGTAGGACCCTTATCATGCGCAATCGCACACTCCTCCTGTCGACAGTGGTCTGTTTGACCGCTTTCAATGTCGCTTCGGCGCAATCGGTGAATTACGGCCAGTTGGAGCAGTTCTTCGGCGAGCCAGTGACCAGCTCAGCGACCGGATCGCCGCAAAAGGCCACTGACGCACCGGCCAATATGGAGATCATCAGCACGGATGATATCCGCCACAGCGGCGCAACCAATATCCCCGATATTCTGCGCTTCGTCTCGGGGCTCGATATCCGCGAATATGGCAGGGGCAATTATGACGTCTCGGTTCGCGGCTACAACCAGCCCAATGCCCCGCGTCTGCTGGTGCTGGTCAATGGCCGCCAGGTCTATAGCGATGATTTCGGCTATGTCGCCTGGGACAGCATTCCGGTGCAGCTCGATGAGATCCGCCAGATCGAAGTGATCAAGGGTCCCAATTCGGCGCTGTTCGGCTTCAATGCGGTGGGCGGCGTGATCAATATAATTACCTATGACCCGCTCAATGACCAGATCAACAGCGTGACTGCCCGCGCCGGCACCGACGGCTATGCCGGTGGCTCGGCGGTCGGCACTTTCCATTGGGGTGACAGCGCAGGCTTGCGCCTCTCGGCCGGCGGCTATCGCGACGATCAGGCGCGGCCGACCAATCAAGCACCGGCCGGCTCGCCCTTCTATGACACCTCGCCCAATCAGCGCAGCTTCTCGGCCGATGGGCGCCTCCAACTGGCGCCCAACGTGCTGGCGACCTTGGAAGGCACCTCGTCGCAGTCGCAGCATTCTGATTTCGTGCTGAGTTATGGGTGGCCAGGCTATTCCACCTCAATCAACAATTCTGGCAAATTGGGATTGGCGGCCGACACCAGCCTGGGCCTGGTCACTCTGTCGGCCTATCGCAACGACCAGCATTATACCGTTTACTCCACCACCGGCGTCACTGGACTTGACAATATCAGTTATGTCGTGGAGGCCAATGACCTGTTCAAGGTCGGTGCCGACCATACGATTCGCGTCGGCGGCGAGTATCGTAATAATGATGCGATCGGGGGGCTGTTTGGCAACTCGACCGGCTATCAGGTCTATGCCGGCAATGTCATGTGGAACTGGCAGATCAACCCGTCTCTGTCCCTGACCAATTCGCTCCGCATCGATCATCTGGCGTTGTACCGCACCGATCCGGTTGCCGCCTTCTCGCCCTACAGCCTGACTCAGTACCAGAATGGGACGACCACCGAGCCGAGCTACAATTCCGGACTGGTCTACAAATTGAGCGACAATGACACGATCCGGGCGCTGGCGTCGCAAGGGGTGCAGGCGCCCAGCCTGATCGATTACGGCGTGCAGCGACCGATCACGAGCGGGCCCTACACCATCGGCGTTACGGCCGGCAATCCCGACGTCCATGCCGCCACTGTCACCAATGAAGAACTCGATTATGACCGCGAGCTCAAGGATCTGCATTCGATCTTGCGGATGTCAGTATATGTCCAGAAAACCAGGGACATTATTCAGCCGGAGTTGTTGACGCCGCCGATCTTTGTCCGGCGGACGCCGCTGCCGTTATTTTATCTGGAGACGCAGAATATCGGTAACTCTTCGGCGGTCGGCGGCGAGGTCGGCATCAAAGGCAAAGTGAACGGGTGGCGATGGAATGCCAGCTATTCCTACATCAAGATCAAAGACCAGCTCAGCCTGAACTACAGCCCGGCCACGCCTTATGCCGTCGATTTCAAGGACGGCACCCCCACCAATGTGCTGATCGCCGGCCTCGGCTACAGCGTGGGTGATTGGGAATTCGACACCAACAGCCGTTGGCAGTCGGGATTTACCGACTTTGAAACCAACACCCTAAAAGTCATCGTACCGATCACCATCAAGAACTATCTGACCAGCGATGTGCGTGTGGGCTACAAGCTGCTCGAGTCCACGCAGGTCGCGGTAACCGCGCAACAGCTCAATCAGGCGACCACCATCCAGAACTCGGGATATCCGATCGATCGCCGCGTCCTGTTCAGTGTCAATACGCGCTTTTAAGTGGCGCCAGGAGGGAGACAAATCATGGAAAAGATCCGCCGGCTGCTGGCGTCCGTACCGTTTCAGCTGAAATTCGCCATCGCGCCCTCCTTCGCGGTGGTGGCGCTGATCGGCCTGGACATTCTGGCGTCGGGTGCTCTCAACAGCACCGGCGCCGACATGGCCTTTGTCGTCGATAGCAATATGCGGGGATCGGCATTGCTGGCGGACATCAATAGCGATACCCAGCGTTTCAACGCCCATCTTTACCGGCTGCTGACCGATCAGGCGATGAGTCCGCTGGGCAAGGCCTTGCCCGACCGGGTTGCGACCCTGAAGAGCGAGCTCGCCAAATTGTCGGAGTCGGTGAAGGTCTATGGCGAAAAGTTCGCGACCCCACAACAGAAACCGGCGATCGAGACAGCGTCCAAACAGTTGGAGGACGTCAAGGGCGGCATTGATGTCGTGGCCTCCATGCTGGAAATATCCTTCAGCAGCGCCGCCTCATTCACCGATCCGTTCCAGGCCATATTCGATCACCTGACCGAGACCACGACAGCGATCCAGGGGGCGGCTTTTGCGGATTCCGAGCAACGCAGCAATGCTGCCATCGCCTTTTCGCACCACTTGGGCCGGCTGCTGATGCTGGCGGTGCTCGTGGTGGCCGGTCTGATCGGGGCCTCCTCCTGGCTGATCGGCAGACTAACCGCCCACTCGATCAACGATATTGCCAACGCCACCAACGAATTAGCGCGGGACAATCTGGATGTCGATATCAATGCGCTCGAACGGCGTGATGAATTGGGCCGTATCGTGCAATCGCTCAAGCAATTCGCTTTACTGATCAACGACCGACAGGAAATGCGCCGGCAGCAGGAAGAACAGAAGCATGAGGCGGAAGTCGAACAGCGACAGACTTTGCTGAGATTGGCGGATGATTTCCAGGCCAGCGTCGGTTCCACGGTGCAGCGGGTCGGCGACGCTTCGACCACCATGAACGCGTCAGCCAAGGAGATGTCGGGCATCGCAGAGCGCAATACCCAACAGGCAAAAGACTCCTCCGCTTCCGCCAGCGCGGCATCGACCAATATACAGACAGTGGCGGCAGCGGCGGAGCAGCTCTCGGCCTCGATCAGCGAGATCAGCCGTCAGGTGATTCAGGCCAAACAGACCTCGCAGCATGCCGGCGAGCGGGCCAATCACACCACCAGCATCGTCAAGCGGTTGGCGGAATCGGTGGACTCGATCGGCCAGGTGGCGGCCCTGATTACCGATATCGCCGGCCAGACAAATCTGCTGGCGCTCAACGCCACCATCGAGGCTGCTCGGGCCGGAGATGCCGGCAAGGGTTTCGCGGTGGTCGCCAACGAAGTGAAACACCTGGCGCTGCAGACCGCCAAAGCGACCGGCCAGATCGGCGGACAGATCGGTGCCGTGCAGGACGCGACCCGGCAGGCGGTTGCGGCAATCGCCGAAATCGTCAGCACCATCGCCAATATCTCCGATGTCAGCATGGCGATCGCTGCCGCCGTGGAGGAACAGCAGGCATCGACCAGCGAAATCGTGCGCAATGTCTCGCAGGTATCGCAAGAGACCAGCATGCTGGCGCAAAATATTGCCGGTGTGAACGAAGCTGCGGTCGACGCCGGACGCGTCGCAGGAGAGGTATTCACCAGCGCCAACGGCCTTTCTGGGTTATCCACCGATCTGCGTACGCAGATGAGCGACTTCATGACTCGCTTTCGGGCATGAGGAGCTAGCCCTGGCGATGAGATGGTTGCCAGAGGCGACCTATGGCGAGGGATCCGGTGCATAACACCGGCTAACTCGGTCCAAACGACACCTCCAAAAGCTCGTCAATCCGCTGCAGCATGTCGTCCGGCAAAGCCCGACGCATGCCCCGCTGAGGCTTGACCTCGCAGCTTACCTCAGCCGGGCTGAATCCTATCGAATCGAACCAGCAGCGATGCTCCTGGAGCGGCAGGGCGATCAGACGGAAACGGCCGACCTGCTCCGGCGCCTTGATGCGAAGCGCGACATCGACCCCGTTGCCGGGCATCAACCGCGAGACAGGCAGGGCGGTGCGCAATCCTTCGAACACAACCGGCCGGCCGGCGGGGTCCAGCCAATGATAGGACAGATTGATGGGATGACGCTCTGTGCTGACCCAGGCCTCCGCCGCCTTGTTCTCCAGTCGGGCTTGTAATTCGAATGTCTCGCCCGGCTCGATCTGCTTTGTGATCGGCTGGATGAGCAGGCGTCCCCTGCCGTCCCCGAGCGGCGGCAGAATCTCCGCCGCGACCCGGGCGCAAGCGTAGACGAAAGGCAGCGCGCCATAACCGCAATGGTTACCGATTGCCGGATCTTGAACTGTGAAGGCAAGCAGATCGTCGAACCAGGCGATCTCGGGCTGACGATCCGGCAAACGATCCAGAAAGGCGATACCCAACCGGTACTCGCCGGCCGGCAGATCGGCCAGGATCTCATAACTCGCGCGATAGCGGCCCGGCTCCCTCTCAGTCGGTTGGCGGCCCAGCAGATCCGTGTTTGTGCCAAAGGCGCAGCGTCCACCCTGATCGAAAATATGGAAACCGGCGACCAAATGCGGAACGGGTCGATTGAGGGAAAATTCGATCTCGAGAGTGACCCGATCGCCTTTGGTCACAGTCCCCTCCAGTCCCGGGGCGGAAACCGACAAGAGGGTCAGATCGGGTGTCTCGAAAGCGCGCGGGCCGGGATCTGGCATCACCGCCCAGGCCGAGCGGGTCGGCGCCAATAGAGTGACCTCGGACGCCGCGATACCCTGCCGCCGGGCGACGATTTCATCATAAAATTCCAGGTCGAGCCTGTTGAGTTCGGCCAGCCGGTGCCGGAATTTGCGGGAAATTTCCGCGACGCGCGGCCTGCGCCGCGTGACATTGACCCGATCAAGCAGCCGCGCCGCGGGAATTTGCAAAATCCCGGCGACGCGGTTGAGAAAAGCCGGCATATGTTCGTAAAGGCCGCACACTTCATAGTCGGAGATTGCACCCAGCGCTTCCTGCAGCTTGTCGTCAGAGCCGCGGGGGCCCGCCCGCGCGATCGCGGCGAAATGCTCGACATAGGGATTGGTGAGGATGGCGCGCACCTGCTCGCCGAGCTCCGCCCCCTCCGACCTTACACAGCGTTCGGCCTCATCCCATAATCCGGTCGGCAATTGCGGGCGAGTGAAATTATGCAGTGCGTAATAAAGCCAGGAGATCGCCCGGTCGACCGGCTCACGCAAGCACGTGATGTAGCGATAGCGCGGATCCAGGCCGCGCCCATCAAATGTGACATGGGCGAAGATGACGCTGTGGCTGCCGCCCAGCCGACGAATCAAATCAGTGTGATTGCCGGTCGAGAGGGGGCTGACCGCGCCGAAACCCAACTCCTGCCGTAACCATTGATTGACAGCGTGTCCGGCGGTCTTGGGCAGATGATCAAAGATGATTCGTCCGTCAAATGCGCGAAGTTCCATGCCGCCCGACCCCATTCATCCCTCGCGGGCCTAAACTGAACTGGTGCTGCCGAGCATGGTGGAGCTTGATTGTCACGTTGATATTGCAATTGCGTTACAGTCAGTGCCGAGTGATTACGCCTGTACGACTCTTGCATCCTGAATTTCTACACAAAATATTGAGGTTTTCCCTCCCATAGTGCGCTTCTTGAAGATCGCCGACGCGGGAGTAAAGCAACATGGCCGACGATAAATTGCTCAACGACATCCTGGGAGGAGACGGCCGGGAAGCCGCCTACGATATCAAAGTCGAAGTTTCGGCGGTGCTCGGGTCGGCGCAAGTGCAAGTCAAGCAGCTTCTCAAATTGGGCCGCGGCGCCGTCGTCGAGCTCGATCGTAAGATCAATGAACCCATCGATCTGGTGGTCAACAAAACCCTGGTCGGGCGCGGCGAAGTGGTCGTCCTTGATGATCGGCTGGGTGTGACTGTAACCGACATGGTCAAAGGACAAAGCGGCGACTGAATGAATCCAAGTCGGGCGCCAATCACTGGCCATCCACACCGTCCTCCTTGCCCGTTTCCGCAAACTGCAGCAGAATGGTGCGCAGGTCCTGTTAGGTCGATTGGTTAACAGAAAAGGTATTGTGGTCGATGTCGCTTCCCACCGTATTGGGCTTTGTGTTTGGCATCGCTCTCTTCGTCTTTTCCATTGCCCTCAGCACCGATAATTATCTCGTTTTCTTTCACGCAACCGGTGCGATCATGGTGATCGGCGGGACCATCGCCGCGACCTTTGTCGCCTTTGAACCGCGCTATGTGCTTCAGGCGATGAAGGTCAGTATTTCAATCTTCTTCCAGCATAAGGTGGGCCGGACGATCCTCACCGGCGAGGTCGGGCGAATGATCCGCTGGGGTTATATGGTGCAGAAATCCGGCCTGCCGGCTCTGGAAAGCGACTCGAAGAAGCTGAAAGAGCAGGATAAATTTCTAGCCTTCGGCATCGACCTGGTGGTCTCCGGCTATACCGGAGCCGAAGTGCGCGAGATCCTCGCCAATACAGTGGAGACCACTTATCACCGGCACCTGGTGCCCGCGGAAATTCTCCGCTCCATGGCCAATAACGCTCCGGCCTTCGGCATGATCGCCACCCTGATCGGCTTGGTCATCATGCTCGATCACATGACTGATCCGTCCAAAATCGGGCCGGGCTTGTCGGTCGGCCTGATGGGCACGCTCTATGGCGTGCTGTTTGCGCGGGTCATCCTGATGCCGACCGCGAGTAAGGTGCAGCAGCGCGAAGAGATCGTGCGCTTCCGCAAATTCCTCGTCGCCGAGGGGCTGGCGTTGCTCGCCGAACGCCGCAATCCGCGGTATATTCAGGATAAGATGAACAGTTTCCTCGATCCTGCTCTGCATTTCGACATCGACAAAATGCTGCGTGACAAGAGATAGCCATGTTCTCCAATCCGCCACCCAAGAAGGAGGACCAAGAGGATTGGCTGATGTCCTATGCGGACATGATCACCTTGCTGTTGGCCTTTTTCGTCATGATCATCTCCATGTCGCATCTCGATCCGGTACGCTATGAGGAAGTGCAGGGGGGCATCGCCAAGGACATCGGCAAACATGAGCAAACCCAGCCGCTGCAGCAGCTGAAAACGGACATGGCCGCGGCCATGCGCGGCATTAAGATCGACGCGACTCAGGTCAGCATCGGCAGTGATGATCGCGGTCTGGTTCTCGACCTCGATGCCGGAACCTTCTTCGATCCGGCATCGGCGACCTTGAAGGATGATTTTCTGCCCGCACTGGCCCAGATCGCCGCCACACTGGACAGCGAGAAATATTCCGCCTTCCAGATCGAGGTGCAGGGCCACACCGACGACCAGCCGGTCAGCACCCCCTCTTTTGCCTCCAATTGGGAACTTTCAGCGGCACGGGCCACGGTGGTCGTGCGGAAATTGATCCAAGACGGGCTCAATCCAACCCGCATGGCCGCGGTGGGCTATGCCGATACACGGCCCCGTGTGGCCAATCGCGATATCGAGGGCAAGCCGCTGCCTGTCAATCAGGCCATCAACCGGCGCGTCTCGATCCACATCTTCCCGCGATAACGGGCGCTGATTAAATGAATTATAGCGCCCTTTAGCTTGACGGACCGGCCATAATTGGGCGACCGTAAAAAATGCCAGTCGCTGCAAAGCTTCGGTATCACGCCTCGGCAGCGGGCCCGCGATGGAGAGGGGATGTGGCAATGGTCGCCAGCAAGACGGTCGCGTCGGTATCTTTCAACAGTGACCATAATCTCAGCGTCGATGTCGACGAGGTGCAGGGAATCAGCATGAGTGCGCCGATGCAGCTCGGCGAAGGCCAATGGTTCTGCGAAATGATCATACGCTCGGCAAATGGTACCCTGGCGGTGCAGATGCTCGCCGTAAACCCCGGCAGCTTCTCCTTCGAGCTGCCGGATTTTGCGAGTATCTGAGGAATAAGACGTTAGAGCCTGATGCTAATAGATTGAATCGCGTTATAGGGTGTGTCGTCAGTTGGGTCGGGCGATTCACTCTATTCGCATCAGGCTCTGAGCCCTATTCCGCCATTTCCGGCTCCTTACTCGCCGTCTTGCCGCCTTCCTCGAAGGTGAAACTGAGCTTGCCGGTGTCTTCGGTCACGTCGATCTTGACCACGCCACCCTTGGACAGACGGCCAAACAGCAACTCTTCGGCGAGCGGCTTCTTGATATGCTCCTGAATCACCCGTGACAGCGGCCGCGCGCCGTAATTCTTGTCGTAGCCTTTCTCGGCCAGCCAGACGCGGGCACGGTCGGTGAGAAGAATCGAGACGTCGCGGTCGCCCAATTGGGTTTCCAATTGAATGATGAATTTATCGACAACCCGCGATACCACCTCCGGCGACAGGGCGGCGAAGGGGATGATGGCGTCAAGGCGGTTGCGGAATTCCGGCGTAAAGAGACGCTGGATCGCTTCCTGATCCTCGCCTTCGCGGGAGTCGCGGTTGAAGCCGATCGCCGCCTTGGCCATGTCCGACGCTCCCGCATTGGTCGTCATGATCAGGATCACATTGCGGAAATCGACATTCTTGCCGTTATGATCGGTCAATTTGCCGTGATCCATGACCTGAAGCAGAATATTGAAAAGATCTGGATGGGCTTTCTCGATTTCGTCCAGCAACAGAACGCAATGCGGATGCTGATCGATCGAGTCGGTCAACAGACCGCCTTGATCGAAACCGACATAACCGGGCGGCGCACCAATCAGCCGCGAGATCGAGTGGCGCTCCATATATTCCGACATATCAAAACGGACCAGCTCGATGCCCAGGATCTGCGACAACTGCCGGGCCACCTCGGTCTTGCCGACACCGGTCGGACCCGAGAACAGATAGCAGCCGATCGGCTTTTCCGGTTCACGCAGGCCCGCTCGGGCCAGCTTGATCGCTGAGGCCAGGGAAGAGATGGCGGGATCCTGGCCGAACACCAGGGTCTGCAGATCGCGTTCCAGGGTGCGCAGCACGGCCATATCGTTGGTCGAGACGCTCTTTGGCGGGATCCGGGCGATCTTGGCGACAATATCTTCGACGTCCTTGACCGTGACGGTCTTGCGGCGTTTGGACTCCGGCAACAGCATCCGGGCCGCGCCGACCTCGTCGATCACATCAATCGCCTTGTCAGGCAATTTGCGGTCACCGATATAGCGCGCCGACAATTCGACCGCCGCCTTGATGGCGTCGTTGGTGTAGCGCACCCGGTGATGGGCTTCGTAATAGGGCTTAAGTCCCTGCAGGATTTTGACCGAGTCATCGATCGAGGGCTCATCGACATCGATCTTCTGGAAACGCCGCACCAGAGCGCGATCTTTTTCGAAGTGATTCCGATATTCCTTGTAGGTGGTCGAGCCGATGCAGCGGAGCGAGCCGGCGGCCAGGGCCGGCTTCAGAAGGTTCGAGGCATCCATCGAACCGCCCGAGGTGGCGCCGGCGCCAATGACCGTATGGATTTCGTCGATGAACAGGATCGATCCATCGATCGCCTCCAACTCGGAAACAACCGCTTTGAGCCGCTCCTCAAAATCGCCGCGATAGCGTGTGCCGGCCAACAGCGCGCCCATATCGAGGGAGTAGATGGTAGCGTTTTGCAGGACTTCGGGAACTTCCTTCATGACGATACGGCGCGCCAGACCCTCGGCGATGGCCGTCTTGCCGACTCCCGGATCGCCGACATAGAGCGGATTGTTCTTCGAACGACGGCATAGAATCTGAATGGTCCGCTCGACCTCATGGTCGCGCCCGATGAGCGGATCGATCTTGCCTTGCTGCGCCTTGCGGTTGAGATTGACGCAATAAGCGCTCAGCGCCTCCTGGCCCTTCTTCACCGTAGTATCATTCTTAGTGTCCTCATCCGTGCCATGCACCGGGCGGGATTGACCGCGACCCGGCGCCTTGGCGATGCCGTGCGAGATATAATTGACCGCATCCAAACGGGTCATATCCTGCAATTGCAGGAAATAGACCGCGTGGCTTTCCCGCTCGGAGAACAGCGCCACCACGACATTGGCGCCGGTTACTTCCTCGCGGCCCGAGGATTGCACATGGATCGCGGCGCGCTGCACAACACGCTGAAAACCCGCCGTCGGTTTGGGATCCCCGCCGCGCGACGTCACCAGATCGGCGAGCGCACTATCGACAAATTCGGTGAGATCGGTGCGGAGCCGATCGATGTCGACATTGCAGGCCCGCAGCACCGAGACCGCTTCCTGATCTTCGGTCAGGGACAACAGCAGATGCTCCAGCGTCGCATATTCATGGTGGCGCTCAGAGGCCAGACCAAGGGCTCTGTGAAGACTTCCCTCGAGATTTCGCGACAGCATCGGCTCACTCCTTCTCGATCGTGCACTGCAGGGGGTGCTGGTTCTGACGCGCCAGATCCATCACCTGGGTAACCTTGGTTTCGGCCACTTCGTAAGTGTAGACACCACAAACGCCAACACCGCGCTGATGCACATGCATCATGATGCGGGTTGCTTCTTCCCGGTTCTTGGAGAAAAAGCGTTCCAATACGTGGACGACGAACTCCATCGGGGTGTAATCGTCATTGAGCATCAAAACCTTGAACATCGCCGGACGTTTGGTCTTCGGCCGGGTTTTGATGACCACCCCGTTCTGGAGGCCGTCGTCGTTATTCCTGTTATCGTCTCCGCTCATATTTACCAATCAGACTATCAGTGACGTTACTAAGACCCTCCAATTATATTGGTCGCCAAAGCGCCGGGAAAAGCCCCCATCTTCAGCGTCCTTCGGGGGGCCCGACCCTTCTTGACGCATTCACGAGTCAATCATGACGCAAATCCTGACACCAACGATAGCAACATTGGAAAAAAAATAACGCCCGCGAGAAAGAATTCTGCGCGGGCGTCATTTTGTGATGCGACGGGCGGTCCGATGCTGACCTTTCGATCATGGGCGTGAGCGAAAACGGTCCGCAAAAAAAAGACCGCAGCGTGACGTCAACTTGTCAGGCGGCGATCTTGGTGATCTTTTCGACGGCCGCTTTGACGCGGCTCTGCAGTGGCGCGAAAGCCTCCTCGAGCAGCTTGGTGGTGAAGCTGGTGAGATGATTACCTTCCGCCAGCAGATCTTCGAGCGACTGCTGCGCCGCCTTTTGCGACAAAGCAACCGCATCCTCGACGCTCGAAACGCCGGCCAATGCCTGACTGGCGGCCAGACTCTTCTGAAGGGAGTCCTGCGACCAGGTGATCAGACTCTGGGTCAAGTGCTGCAGGCCGTGCGCGAGATGCTGCCCGGTTGCCATCACCGCCTCGACATTGGCCTTGCCAAAATCGAGCAGATCCTCGACGGCAGGCAAAGCGGCATAGACAATATCAGGCTGCAGGGCCGCAGCCGGTACCAGAGTGGCGATCGGCTCGACGAAAGCAGGCTCGGACTCGGTGACCGGATCCGGGCTCGACGCGTGTTCCTGGTGAGCAGGCTCGGCTTCGCTGATTTCTTGCGGCAATTCTTGCGTCACTCTTTCCGGCCGGGCCTCGATTGTTTCGACCGGGGCCGGCGCAGCGGCCGCTTCCTTCGCAGCGCTTGATGGGGTGGATTTCGGAGTTTTGGCAGTCGCCATGATCGGTACTCCCTAACGACAATTTGAACGGTTGATTTATGGATCGTCATCGACGCCACGGTGGTCGCTGAAGGTCGAGACTCGCGGCGGTGTTACGCTGGATATGATCCTCCGGCCGCCGCCAAGTCAAGGCTGTTTGTGCAGCGCAACATGACCCTTTTGTTGCCGCCGCCGGCGCCCCCGTTAACCTCGTCCTAACGCTCCGGCCTTAGACTGCTCCAACCCATCAGATGTGACGGTTCGCACAGGCGAGAGTGGACAGGCCGTAATGAATTTTTTATGGTGTTTTAGGGCTGGTGGAAGAAGGGGTGACACGTCGTGGCGCTGATACGCAAAAAGGGGATGATGTCGCTGCTGGCGACCCTGCTGCTGGCGGCCCCTATTCTGCCCGTCGCGGCGGAAACTCACTATGCCGATATGGTCGTCGACGCCGATACCGGCGAAGTGCTGCATGCCAGTAATGTTGACAACCGGAACTATCCCGCCTCGCTGACCAAGATGATGACGCTCTATCTTCTGTTCGACGATCTCGAGAGCGGCAAGGTCAGGCTGACCGACGCCATGCCGGTGTCAAGGCACGCTTCGGCCCAGGCACCCTCCAAACTGGGATTGTCGCCCGGTCAGACGCTGAGCGTGGAAAATGGATTGTTGGGGCTGGTGACCAAATCGGCCAATGACGCAGCCGTTACCATCGCTGAATATCTTGCCGGTTCAGAGCCGGTCTTCGCGTCGAGGATGACGCGCAAGGCCCATGAGCTCGGGATGTCGCGAACCACTTTCAAAAATGCCAACGGACTGCCCAACAGCGAGCAAAAGACCACCGCCCGCGACATGGCGACCCTGGCGCGCGCGCTGATTCACAATCATGCCCGCGAGTATCACTATTTCGCCACCAGGCAATTCAATTATCAGGGCAACGTCATCGCCAACCATAACCACCTGCTGGAATGGTATGACGGGGCGGATGGCATCAAGACCGGCTATATCGATGCTTCCGGTTTTAATCTGGTGGCCTCGGCGAAGCGCGACGGCCGCCGTTTGATCGGTGTGGTCTTCGGCGGCCAAAGCGCCAGCGCACGAGACCGCCAGATGGCCAAATTGCTCGATGCAGGCTTCAATCGCAACCCCGGATCGTCCGGTGTGCAGATCGCCGACTTGCCCGAACAAGCCGACGCCGAGACGAGCGCCGCCAGAACCAAAGCCGTCATGCAGGCGATGCGAGGCAGCCATGGCGGCGGCCAGACGCCAGTCATAGCGCGGCATCCCCAGGCGGTCGGCGATACGGATGACGAGAGTTGGGCGATTGACCTGGGCTCCTTCGCCCAGGCGGCGAAGGCCAAACAGGTGGCGGACGCCGCCCAGAACCAACTCGGCAAACTGGTCGAAGATGGCGAAGCCAAGGCGTCCGGAGCAAAGAAGAAGGGCCATCACCTGCTTTATCAGGCCCGTATCGTAGGATTGAACAAGGATGACGCGCAAAAGGCGTGTCACAGTCTGACCAGGCATCACCACGCCTGCCGGACCCTCAATCTCGGCTGATGGCGGCGCTTGAGTATCTGCCCGCCGCCGATCGGGTCACGGCCGCCTGGAAAAATGGCGGCGGCTTGACCCAGGAGGTGATCGCCTGGCCGGAGGGGGCGGCGCTCGGTGATTTCGAATGGCGGATTTCGATCGCCGACGTCGCCAGCGATGGTCCATTTTCACATTTTCCAAATATCGACCGGACTTTGTGCATCCTGAGCGGCGAGGGTATTTTTCTCGACGTCGCCGGTCGGCTGCAGAAATTGACGCCACGCTCCATGCCGTTTCGGTTCGCCGGCGATGCGCCTTGTTCGGCTCGATTGCTCGACGGTCCGATCAGCGATCTCAATATCATGTCGCGGCGCGGTCGGATTGAACATCGCGTGATCCGGCTTGGCGGCGGCGACGGCTCTGCCGCCAAGATCACCGCACCCTTGGCCCTCGCCGTCTGGGTCGGCGGCACGGGAAATCTGGAAACGCCGGCGGGGTCGGTAGCCCTGGCGCCGCGCGACGCTGTACTGTGCCGAAAGCCCGGCCGCTGGCAGATCGGCGCGGATTGCGTGGCCTATCTCGTCAGCCTGGAGCCTTATGCTCATAGATTGAATCAGCCTCTATTTCAATGATTTAGAGGGCGATTCAGACAGTGCATTGACGCGGCTTCGCGTCAATGCACTGTCATCGCGCTCTAACGGGGTAAAGCGCGCGACCAGTTCGGTGCGATGGTCGGGGTACCAAAGCCGGACCGCGGTGACCAGCTCTTCTGAGCGCCAGGTGCGGCGATCGACCACGAGACAGGCATGTCCCACCTCGACCCCAAGCCGTGCCGCGATTGGCGCATCGGCGGGCTGGGCGCTGATCCGATGTTCGGCCTCATGCCAGGCGACATGGCTCAACAACCAGGCGCCAGGCGGCTGCTCTGCGAAATCGGCGGCCAGCGCCGATGGAATGACCGCCAGCATGATGCGGCGCTGCTCCAGGGCAAACGCGACACCGTCGGCCAGATGCCGACAGTGCAGATCGAGCAGGCGAGCGTCTGGCGGCAACAAGTCGGTTGGTTCGGTCTGCCGCTCGCACGAACTCAGCAATTCATAGCCATAGGCGGCGCCGCGCGCGGTCACTTGCGCCTTGATATCAGGAATTTCCAGCAGGGCGGTGGGTTCAGGCGGACGGCGGACGAAGCTGCCGGCCTTGCGCCGCCGTTCGATCAGTCCCGTCGCCACCAGGGATGACAGCACCTTATTAACCGTCATTCGGGCGCAACCATAGACCGCCATCAATTCATGCTCGACCGGAATCCGGAAACCCGGCGGCCATTCCCCCGACAGGATTCTGCCTTCGATCTCGGTCCGGATGCGATGGTGGAGAGCTGGCCGGAGGGTCGCCACGGCGTGGTCCGTCAGGGGATGACGGTCGGCGCCGCGCGACCGCTGATGGCTTTGATGTCGGCGATCACCCCAAAGTCGCCGGTTTGTCGGCCGCGGCCAGAATTGGACGGCCGATCGAGCTGTAGTGGAAGCCAAGCGCCGCCATTTCCTCGGGGCTGTAGATATTGCGCAGATCGATCACCACCGGGGATTTGAGCAGCGCCATGACACGGGTCATGTCGAGCGCGCGGAACTCGTTCCATTCCGTGATGATGGTCAGCGCGTCGGCGCCCTGCAGCGTCTCATAGGCGTTTTCGCAGAATAGGACGTCCGGCAGCATATGCCGAGCTTCCGTCATGCCCTCGGGATCGAACGCGCGAATGCTGGCGCCGGCACGCTGCAGGGCCGGCAGGATTTCCAGGCTCGGGCTGTCGCGCATGTCATCCGTGTTGGGCTTGAAGGTCAGGCCGAGGACGGCGATGGTCTTGCCGTCGACCGAGCCGCCGCAAGCCCTGACGATCTTGTCGGCCATGCGGCGCTTGCGTTCCTCATTGATCGCCACCACCGTCTCGATGATCCGAAGCGGCGAGCCCTTGTCGCGCGCCGTCCGGACCAGCGCCAGCGTATCCTTCGGGAAGCAGGAACCACCATAACCGGGACCGGGATGGAGAAATTTCTTGCCGATCCTGCCGTCGAGACCGATGCCGCGCGCCACGTCGTGCACATCGGCGCCGGCGGCTTCGCACAGATCGGCGATTTCGTTGATGAAGGTGATCTTGGCCGCCAGAAAGGTGTTGGCGGCATATTTGATCATTTCCGAAGTTTCCAGCGAGGTGAAGACGATCGGGGTTTCGATCAGATAGAGCACACGGTAAAGCTGCTTCATCACCGCACGCGCCCGGTCGGATTCCGCGCCGATCACCACCCGGTCGGGCCGCATGAAATCATTGATGGCCGACCCCTCGCGGAGGAATTCGGGGTTGGAAACCACGTCGAATTCCGCGTCATCGCGGGTCTCCCGGATGATCCGCGCCACCTCGCGGCCGGTCCCCACCGGCACCGTCGATTTGGTCACCACGGCCGTATAGCCGGTCAGCGATAAGGCGATCTCCTTCGCCGCGGCAAAGACATAGGACAGGTCGGCATGACCGTCGCCACGCCGGCTTGGCGTGCCGACAGCGATGAAGACCGCATCAGCGCCGGCCACCGCCTGCTTCAGATCGGTGGTGAAGGACAGGCGCCCGGCTTTCACATTGTCAGCGACCAGCGCGTCCAGTCCGGGTTCATAGATCGGCATGACATTGCTTTTCAGCGCCTCGATCTTCGCCGCGTCCTTATCCACACAGACGACATCGATACCGAATTCGGAAAAACAGGCCCCCGACACCAAACCGACATAGCCGGTTCCGATCATGGCGATACGCATTATACCGCCTCCTCAGCCGGACTTATTGGAATTCACGGAGAACTTCGGTGACCTGTGCCGAAAGATCCGGGCGCGCCAAGGCAAAAGAGACGTTGGCATGCAGCCAGCCGACTTTATCGCCGCAATCGAAACGACGGCCCTCGAACCGCAAACCATGAAAAGGCACGGTGTCGATGGTGCTGGCGATGGCGTCGGTCAGCTGGATCTCGTTACCGGCACCCTTCATTTTGCGGTCAAGATGCTCGAACACCCGCGGATGCAGGATATAACGGCCGATAATCGACAGGGTCGAGGGCGCGTTTTCCGGTTCCGGCTTTTCGACCAGTCCCTTGGCCCGGACCAGCCGGCCGTCATCCTTCTTCACATCGAGAATGCCGTAGCGCTTGGTATGTTCACGCGGCACATCGGCGACGGCGACGAGATGACCGCCAACCTCGATATGCGCATCGACCAATTGCCGCAGGCAGGGTGTTTGGGCAAGAATCAAATCATCCGGCAGTATCACAGCAAAAGGCTCGTTGTCGACCAGATCGCGAGCACACCAGACCGCATGGCCAAGGCCCAAGGGCTCCTGCTGGCGGGTGTAGGACACCTGACCGGATTTCGGCATCCAGGAGGTGACGGCTTCAAGCTCGAAGGTCTTGTTGCGCTCGCGGAGCGTGCGCTCGAGATCCGGCGCATGATCGAAATGATCCTCAAGCGCGGTCTTGCCGCGCCCGGTCACGAAGATGAAATGCTCGATCCCGGCGGCTGCCGCTTCCTCGACCGCATATTGGATCAAGGGCTTGTCGACCACCGGCAGCATTTCCTTCGGCATTGCCTTGGTTGCCGGCAGGAAACGGGTGCCTAATCCACCAACGGGAAACACGCATTTACGAACACGTCGGGACATTGAGCCAGGTTCCTCTCTTGCACGCGTCATCGTCATCGACCGCGCAGCGCGACCGGCATTGGATCTTGTGCCATACCAATCCTGCCGACGCAACCGCCCTGCTGCTCGCCAGGCTTCGCTAAGCTGTTGTCCTTCCGCTATGATCACCCCATGATCATTTCCCCAATCTCCGCCACGCCGGCGTCGAAGATGAACAAATTCAGACGGACCCGGGCGATCGCCACCCTGATGCTCGCCTTGATGGCGGTTCTCTTCGTGCTGAGCTGGCACTATGCGCCGCGAAATCCGGCGCTTCCCTACCTCAAGGCCTTCAGCGAAGCCGCGCTGATCGGCGGCCTCGCCGACTGGTTCGCCATCACCGCCCTGTTCAAAAGGCCCCTCGGCCTGCCAATCCCGCATACAGCCATCATCCCTCGCAACAAGCAACGGATCGGGCGCAGTCTGGGAGATTTTCTGACCATCACTCTGCTGGACCGCGAAAGTCTGGCGGCCTTGCTCAGCCGGCTCGACCTGCCGCTGCAGGCCGGCCACTGGCTGAGCGACGGCGATCATGCCGACCGGCTGACAGATTGGGTGTTCAGCCAAGGTCCGTCTCTCGGCGCCTGGTGGCGCGGCATTGACGGACCGGCGCAGATCGATAGGCTGCTGGCTGAGTTGCCCGCCGCGATGATCCTGGCTGGCCTAGTGTCCCGCAGCGCCGAACAGGGGGCGCATCAGGAGCTGGTCACCGCCATTGCCCGCGGGCTGGCGGGATTTCTCGAGGATTGCCGGCCCGAAATCAAAATCAAGCTCGGCCAGAACTCCTCGCGGTGGATCCCCGGTTGGGTCGATGACCGGCTGGCCGACCGGGTCTGTGATGCGCTGGTCGCCCTGTTAACCGAATTGCAATCGCCCAGCCATCGCTGGCGACAATCCCTCGATCGGATGCTGCTCGATTTGCCGGAAATAGTGCGTAACCGTCCGGACTGGCAGCAGGACGCGGCCCGCTGGCAGCGCGGCCTGCTCGCCAACGCGGAAATCCGCCAGGATCTGCAGCAGATCATTATCCGCCTGGCCAGTGCGGGCGGTCTGGATCGTCAGGGATTGTCGGGGCTGCTGCGGCGTCTCGGCGGACGTCTGACGATAGACCCGGTCTGGCGACAAAAACTGGAGCACCTGGTGCAGGGTTTGGGCGAAAAACTTCTCCTGCCGCGCCGGCAAGCGATGGGTGATTTTGTCGCCGATCGGATCGCCGGCTGGAACGATCGAGAGCTGATCTCGAAATTAGAGGGCGAAGTCGGCGCCGACCTTCATTATATCCGCCTTAATGGCACGCTGGTCGGTGGATTGGTCGGGCTGATATTGTATGCGGTGACCACATGGCTAAGCTGACCCTCCGAACCATCGATTCTCTCGACAAGATTGACGCCGATCTTTGGGATCGGTGCGCCGGACCCGACAACCCTTTCCTGCTGCATGGTTTCTTGCATGCCATGGAGAAATCGGGCTCGGCGGCCGCACGCAGCGGCTGGCAAGCCAGCCATCTGCTGGTCGAAGACCAAACTGACGGTCTGGTCGCGGCGGCGCCGCTCTATCTCAAAAGCCACTCTTATGGCGAATATGTTTTCGACTGGGGCTGGGCCGAGGCCTGGCAGCGCAGCGGCCGCGACTATTATCCCAAGCTGCAATCCGCCGTGCCTTTCACTCCCGCCAGCGGCCGCCGTCTGCTGGTGCGGCCCGATCAGGATGCGCAAGCCTTGGGACGGGTTCTGGCTGGCGCGATGAGCGAGATGGTGTCACGCTTTGAACTCTCCTCGGCGCACATCACCTTTCTCACTGAAACTGAAGCGCGCGATCTGGCTGGCGAGGGTTGGCTTCTTCGGATCGGCGAACAGTTCCACTGGCATAATGAGGGCTATCGCAGCTTCGACGATTTCCTGGCCGCCTTGTCGTCTCGGAAGCGCAAGGCGATCCGCAAGGAGCGCGAAAAGGCGCAAGGCCTTGGCGTGTCCATTCAGTGCCTGACCGGCGCTGATTTACGCCCCGAACACTGGGACGCGTTCTATCGTTTCTATCTCGATACGGTCGAGAAGAAGTGGGCGCAAGCCTATCTGACCCGCGACTTCTTCGATCGCTTGACCGGTCCGTTGGCCGATCGGGTCGTGCTGATGCTGGCCGAGCAGGAGGGGAATTGGGTGGCCGGCGCGCTCAATTTTCTCGGTAGCGACACTCTTTTCGGCCGCAATTGGGGATCGCTCGGCGATTTTCGCATGCTCCATTTCGAGATGTGCTACTACCGGGCCATCGATTTCGCCATCGAACGCGGCCTCAAGAAGGTTGAGGCCGGCGCTCAGGGCGAGCATAAGATCAGCCGTGGCTATCTGCCGGTGCCCACCTACAGCGTGCATTGGATCCGCGAAGCCTCTTTCAAGGACGCCGTGGCCAATTTCGTCGCCCGCGAGCGGGCCGCCATGCTGCAACAGATCGCCGCGCAGAGCGAACAAAGCCCCTATCGTCAAAATGACACTGAGGCGACTTAGAGCGCGATGACATTAGATTGACGCGAATGCGCGTCAATCTAATGTCTGAATCGCCCTCTAAACCATTGAATTAGAGGCTGATTCAGCTAATAGATCTAATCGCAAAGCGATTCAATCTATTAGCATCAGGCTCTGGCACAGACATCGTGCACCTCGTGCCACCCCGGTTCAAGCAAGACAGCCCTAATATTCAGGCGCCCTCATTCGATGATTTCGCTCTTGCGAATTCGTCGAATGAGGGGGCACAAGAGAGCGCGAGAGGGAGCCTCTCGCTCGCCGTAGGGCGAACAACCGGCCGGGAACATTTCCACCGCTGCAGACGTCGCAATTTCGCCTGACGGCGCGCCGAAAGAGTCTCACCCCTTCTTTTGCGCGATAACCTCAAAGACGATGGTCACCTGCAAGCCAACCATGCTGCCATCGGCCCATTCGCCCTGGCCGACGCCATAATCGGCGCGGGCGATCTCGAGTTGCCCCTTGGCGTGCGCCACATCGCCGGTGATATCCAGGGTGAAGGGCATGGTGACTTGTTTGCTGACCTCGCGGATGGTCAGGGTGCCCTCCGCCTCATAGGCATTACCACCTTTAGCGACAAAGCGGGCAGCCTCGAACCGCGCCTGCGGGGTCTTCTTGGCGTTGAACCAATCGCCATCCGGCAGAGCTTGATCGCGCTGACGGTCGCCGGTGGAGGCGCTGGTCATATCGATGAGGATTATCGCATGGCCAAGGGCGGGCTGGGCCGGATCGAAACTGATCTCGGCCTGCCAGTTTTTAAAATGACCCTCAAATTTCTGGCCGCTGACGTTACCGACAAAGCCAAGCATGCTTTTGCCGTTATCGACCTGCCAATCAGCGGCGCCGGCGGGCATGGCAAGCAGCCCCAACAGCAGGACGGGAATGAATTTCGGCAGCATGCGTTGGACCACCTTGTCTTTCAGGATCAGCCGATGGCGCAGGGCGGCGCCGATATGCAGGACCACCAGACCGGCCATCAGATAGGCGACCGTGGCATGCGCTGTCTCGAACCCATCCTTGAGGTCTTTCTTGATCTGGAACTCCAGATCCGGCAGGTAGGGCAGATGCGGCCAGGGAATCAGCCCGAACAGCACGGTCGGAATATTGCGTGGCGAGGCGGAGACCATCATCCAGCCGATGATCGGCACCAGGATCAGCAGCCCATAGAACAGCCAATGGGTCACATGAGCGACCTTGACCTCCCAAGCCGCCATCTGCAAGGGCAGGGGTGGCGGTGGGTTGAACAGACGCCAGACGAGACGGAACAAGGTAAGCAATAAAATACTGATGCCGAAAGATTTATGCAGATTGTAAAGCTGAAAGCGCAAAGGGCTGTTCATCATATCGGCCATGATGTTGCCGACCACCAGCAGACCGAGGACCGTCAGAGCGGTCAGCCAGTGGATGGTCATGGCGACGCGGTTATAGCGCAGTTGATCGGACATTAGGGTTCTCCCGGCTTGCTCGATATTACTCTAACGCGAATTTATCCCAGCGGTCAGGCGGTAAATCCCATCCGAGCAGGCGTGTCGATCGATCGTTCCGCCGGATCGCCCCCAGATGGCCGGTTCGCATCTTGAATGTGGCGATATGGTCAGAAGAGTGCAGCAGCAGCCGCGGCAAAAAGCGCAATATGCCATTGCTGCTCACCACCAGCGGCGCCCGATGCCGGTCAGGGGACAAGATGTCCTCTGCGAAATCGCGCAGCTCGGCCATCACGTCGGCCTCGATGCTACGCCAGCCGACATCTGCCGGCCATCTGTCGCTCTGCGCCCATTGTTGCATGGCTGCGTCGGCGCTTGGATCTGTGGCTAGGATTTCGGCGGTGCTGCGGCCACCCCAGGCGCCATAGTCCAGTTCGTCCAGCCGGTGATCCACCCGTGGCGCCGCCAATCCGAGCTGCTCGGCGATGATGGAGGCGAAGCGCCGGGTCCGTTGCAGCGATGCGCAATAAATGACCTCGGGGACATGACCGGCGCGCGCCAATGCCGCCGCTGCCGCCTCGGCCTGCGCCAGCCCGGCGGCGACCAGCGGCAGGTCTGTCTCGCGCCCGACCCACACCACCTTGTCGCCCGGGTCGAAGTTATTGCCGTGCCGGGCGAACAACAGGGTTTGCCCGAGAGTCATGCCTCGACCAGCTCACCCTCACGGGCGATGATCTCCTCGACCACCCTTATGTCTTCCGGGCTATCGACCGAGCCATGGGTCCGTCCGCGATAATCCACCACCGCGACCTTGATCGGAATGCCATGCTCGAGGGCTCGCAACTGTTCCAGTTGTTCGGCGATTTCGAGCGGGGTTTGCGGCAGGGAGGCGAACCGATCGAGGAGGTCGGCGCCGTAACCATAGAGTCCGATATGGCGATGCACCGGCGGCGCAGGCAAGTCCGTCGATCTCAGGAACGGGATGATCGCCTTGGAAAAATACAGCGCGCGACCGGCCCGATCCAGAGTCACCAGGGTGCCGCTGGCCGGGTTTTGCGCTTTCAGCTTTTGGATTTCCGCCAGTTGCCGCCAGCTGCATCGCACCGCCGCCGTCACCATGCCGACCATCGGGTCGGCGCGAAATTCATCGACGACCGCCTGCACCACCCAGGGCGGCGTAAGAACCGCATCACCCTGCAAATTGATCACCGCCGAGGGCCTGGGGATCATCAGGGCCAGAGCGGCATGAACCCGATCGGTGCCGGTAGCGAGATCGGCGGAGGTCATCAGGCAATCGCCAGCGAAACCGGCAGCGTGATCGACGACCCGTTGATCGTCGGTCGCGATCACCACCCGGCTGACTCCCTGCACTTTCATGGCGATGCGCCAGACACGCTCCAGCAAACTGACGCCCGCGATCAACGCCATGGGTTTGCCGGGCAGGCGCTTCGAATTGAAGCGGGCGGGAATGACGATGGCGATGGTCATCACAGATCTTGCAGCAGATCACGATAATAATCGGCATTCGGATAGACTTGACGCCAGCTGGTGGCCAGCGGCGCGGCGCTTTGCTGGTCGCCCTCACGCGAACTTTCATCATTGAAAGAGCGCAACAGCCAGAGATGTTCATAGGCGCGCTGACGCCCCGCATCGATGGCATGACCGGCAATCGCCTCATACCCTGCCAGGAACGCGTCATAGAGACCAGGACGATGGGTCAAATGGCCTTCCGACCCGATCGCGGTCCAATATTTCATCTTCACCAGATCAAGTTCGGGACAATCGACCACCCAATTGTCCCAGTCGATGGCGTGAAGCCGTCCCGATGCATCGACCAAGAGATTGGCGCCCGAGAAATCATTGTGGATCAGGCAGGGCGTCCCTGGTTGCAGGTTCGACATGTCGAGGTCATTCAGCCGGGTCACCAGTTTGGCCGGCAGGGTGAGGTCGCCACGCGCCAGTTCGCGATTGAGGCAGACCCGCAAATGATCGCGCCAGGAGCGCGGGGTATGATGAATCGAGAAAATATTTTCGTAAAAACGCTCAAAACGAACCCGATGCAGCTCCGCCAGCAATTTTCCAGCGGCAAAATAACTGTCAGCGAAGGGCTGTTCCCAGAGCGCCGGGCCATCGATCCACTCAAAAATGAAAAAGGGAAACGGCAGCTGCGCCATCGTCCAATCGTAATAGAGGATCGGCCGAGCCAGATCATGACCCAGATGAGCGCCCTTCGGCATCGCCAATACTCCGTCGAGGATCTGGCGAGCACGCTCGTCATCAATGCATTCGCCGGTATAATTCAGCAGCGAAATGGCAAATACCTCCTTCACCAGATCCCGCTCATAGCGGAAATGCGTCTGGTCGAGGTTGATCCGCGCTCCCAGAGTCCGCCCGTCATAGCTGAATTTGATGACCTTGTTGAAACTGCCGGCGCGGGTCTGCAGCGGGACCAGGGGACCGAAGCCGCCGAGATGCTCGGCAAGAATAGGGGCGATACCGGCAAGAAATGCGGTCATATCGAGGTCAGGCGTTGTTTCATTGGGCAAGGGCGGGGATCTTCGCATAAGTCTCAGGGGATCAATCTTCAGCCGCGGCGCAGCATAGTCTGTCCGTAGCGGAATGGTAAACCTGCTTTCTTACCGTTGTGAGCCTGACTATAGTCAAGCTCTTGGCAATCGGCGAGGCGAAAAACCATGCCCAGAGGCGATGATGACCGGACGCCGCGACGCGATGGCAGTGCTCGCAATGTTCTTGGCGGCCCGCTTGAGATCTGCTCGCTGGCGCCGATGACCGGATTTTTCCGCACCGGTTGTTGCCATACGGGACCCCAAGATGTCGGCAGTCACACGGTGTGCGCGGTGATGACCGAGGGTTTCCTGACCTTCTCCAAATCATGCGGCAATGATCTTTCCACGCCGATACCGCAGGCCGGCTTTCCGGGGCTGCGACCTGGCGACCGCTGGTGTCTCTGCGCGCCGCGCTGGCACGAGGCATTCCTGGCTGACCACGCTCCGAAGGTCGTCCTCCGCGCGACCCATGAGGGGGCATTGCGCCATTGCCGCCTGGAGGATCTGACCCGCTATGCCGTGGATACGGCGCGGTAAGCCGCCAGAAACACTGCCGTCGCCGCCTCCGCCTCGGCGCCCAGCGCCGCGGCGCTGGGCGCTTGGCTGACATTGGTCAGAACGCAGAAATGGGTGTTGGAGCGGCAGAGCGCCAAGAGTTGCGAGGCTGCCACCAGGGGATCGGCCGGCCTGATCAGATTCTTGTCAATGCAGCTTTGCAAAAACGCGGCGAGGCTCTGTTGTCCCGGTGCGACAACCTTGGCGTAATAGGTTTGGCCCAATTCCGGGAACCGGGGCGCCTCGGCCACGACCAGCCGGAACAGGGCGAGGACGGGCGGGCTGATCATCGCGCCCATGATCTTTCGGCACATCAGAGACAGTGTCTTTTCGAGATCGGCGCCATCCAGCGAGGGCGGCAACAGATCGTCGGCATGGCTGGCGATCAGGTCTTCCAGACTGGCGGCGAACAACTCTTCTTTCGAGCGAAAATATTTATAGAGTGTTGCCTTCGATCCGCCCAACCGTGCCGAGATGGAGGACATGGTGGTAGCGGCATAGCCGACCTCGCTGAACATCTCGCGCGCGACTTGGAGGATGGCGGCCCGCCGCAGGGCCTCTTTCGGACGACAGAACATGGCATGCACTTTGGGCTGAGCCGTAAGGTTTTTGCTTGACGCATAAACATAACGCTTGATGTTACCCCAGAGGGTAACCGAACTGTACGGTTTTTTAGAACAGCTGGCGCTTTTATTCGGGTGTCGCCAAAATTATCGCCGTCGCGCGCGACCGTTCGCCCGAAGGCAAGCCGGCGGAGCCGGCGCCCTCCGCATGGACTACATAACCAGACAAGCCTCGGCGAAGCTGAGGCGCGGGCTCCTTGGATACATATTCTCGCCATTGCCATAGCCGATATTGACCAGGAAATTGGATTTCCACCGCCCGTCGGGGAAATATTCGGCGTCCAGACCTTCGACATTGAAACCCGACATCGGACCGCAATCTAATCCAAGGGCGCGCGCCGCCAGGATAAGATAGGCTCCCTGCAAGGCGCTGTTGCGCTTCGCCGTGGCCTCGGTCAGGGCCGGATTGGCGTCGAACATCGGCTTGGCGTCATAGGCCGGAAAGGTCTGCGGCAGGAATTCGTGGAATTTGGTGTCGTAAGCGACGATGACACAGACCGGCGCCTGCTGGGTTTTGGCCGCATTGCTGGGTATGAGATGGGGAATCAGCCGCGCCTTGGCTTCCGCCGATTGGACGAAGACAAATCGCGCCGGCAGGCAATTGAACGAGGTCGGCGCCCATTTCAGCAGGTCCCACAGTGCCTCGATGGTCGCCGGCTCGACCGGCTTGTCGCTCCAGCCATTGTGGGTGCGGGCCTCCCGGAACAGCAGGTCGAGGCCGGCATCGTCAAGAATTTTGCGCATGGGAAATCCTATCTGTTGGTATCTTCAACGCGATATTGGTTAGCATGCCGCAACGCGGTTTTCTATGACCTTGGGAGTGTCTTGATGGGTGGTATCGACGAAGAGATCGGACGGCAATTTCGCCTGGCGATGCGGCGTTTCGCCGCGGCGGTGACCGTGGTGACGACACGGTGGCAAGACGCGGATGTGGGGATGACCGCGACGGCCGTGACCTCCCTGTCGATGGATCCGCCCTCCCTGCTGGTCTGTGTCAATCGGGGGGCCGGGTTCCATAGCGCCATCGAGGATTGCGAGTCCTTCTGCGTCAATCTGCTGCGCGCCGGCCAGCATCATATTTCCGCCAATTTCGGTGGCGCCAAACCGCCGGAGGACCGTTTCAGCGAGGGGGAGTGGGAAGATAGCGGCAGTGTCCCCTATCTCAAGGACGCCCAGGCGAATATCTTTTGCCGCAAGACGGCCCTGTTCGAATATGGCACCCATTCGATCGTGATCGGCGAGGCGACCCGTCTGTTGACCCATGAGGAGATCGCCCCGCTTCTCTATGTCGATGGGCGTTATGCCGCCGTCGCACCCAAAGCGGGATAATCGATATAGCCGCCCGGCCCGGTCCCATAGAAGGTCTCGGGTTTGGGTGGATTGAGGTCAGCGGCACTCAAAAGGCGGGTTGGCAGATCGGGATTGGCGATGAAGGACTTGCCATAAGCGACGGCGTCGGCCTCGCCGGCTTGGACCACCGCCTCGCCGCTTTCGCGGGTGAAAGCCTCATTGGCGATATAGACGCCACCGAAAGCCTGCTTGAGGTGCGGCCCGAGCCAGCCCGGAGTCTTCGCCTCGCGTGCGCAGATGAAGGCGATGCCGCGCCTGCCGGCCTCGCGCGCGACATAGCCGAAGGTGGCAGCGCGGTTGGAGTCGGTGATGTCGTGCGCGCCACCGCCGGGTGAAAGGTGCAGGCCAACCCGATCAGCGCCCCATACCGAAATCGCCGCATCGACGGTTTCGAGCATCAGACGGGCGCGGTTCTCGATCCGGCCGCCATAGAGATCGGTGCGCTGATTGGTGCTGTCCTCCAGAAACTGATCGAGCAGATAGCCATTGGCGCCATGCAGTTCGACGCCATCGAAACCAGCCAGCTTGGCGTTGAGGGCACCGCGACGATAGGCCTCGATGATGCCCGGGATCTCGTCCAGCATGAGAGCGCGCGGGACGACATAGGGGCGTTGCGGCCGAAGAATACTGACATGGCCGGCGGCGGCGATGGCGCTCGGCGCCACCGGCAGGGCGCCGCCGAGGAGTTCCGGATCCGAGATACGGCCGACATGCCAAAGTTGCAGGAAGATCAGCCCGCCTTCCTGGTGGACCGCGTTGGTGATCAGACGCCAGCCTTCGACCTGCTCGGCCGACCAGATACCAGGAGTATCAGCATAGCCGACCCCCATCGGCGTGACGGAAGTCGCCTCACTGATGATCAGACCGGCCGAAGCGCGCTGGCGGTAATATTCGGCCATCAAAGCGTTGGGCACCCGCGCCGGGCCTGACCGCGCACGCGTCAGGGGCGCCATGATGATGCGATTTTTGAGACGATAGGGACCCAGATCGAGGGGCGAAAACAAGCCAGACATGATCATCCTTTTTGCAGTGCACTATCATGTCCCTCTATCTGGGGCGATCGCTCACAGCAACAAGACCTTACCCCGGCGTAAGCACCAAACCATATTTCGGAGCCCCGGGCAGCAGCGGAGCCGGCCTGGCTTTGACCCAATCTTCATGGCCAGCGAGATAGAAAGGCGACAACGGATGGCCGCTCTCTCCGCCTGGCATATTGAAGATCCCCTCCTCCTCCTTACCGGGTGCAACGGTCAGCCGCTCGGACGGTCCGAAACTGGGGGCGGCGACCCGCGGCATGCTGGAGTCCCCCGCCAGCATATCGGCCGGCGCCGACAGATAGGGGCGGAGCAAAGGCAGGAATTTGGCAAAGATATTGGCGATATTGGCGCGGTTGCGTTCACCCCAGGTGGCGTCCGCGAGGGCGGCGCCGCCTTCGGTCAGGTTGGCGATGGTCTTGTCGATGGCGGCCAATTGCACATCACGCCAATCCTTGCGCCCGGCCGGCAGCCAGGCCGCCGGCTTCTGAGTCAGCAGCGTCTCGATCACCACCGGCCAGCGATGATTGGCCAGGCGATAGCTGGCGCCTTCATCGAGCTTGCCCAGCGAATCATTGAGAGAAACAAAGCATTCGTCATAGAGGGCATAGAGAAAGCCGCGTGCCAGCCGATAGCCGACCGAAGAGACGCTGGCCTCGTTGTCCCAACTCGACGTCAGCAACCGCTTGAACTCGGCGCGCTGGGGATAACCGGCAACAGCAGTGTCATCCAGCACCGCGAGGGCGCGCTGGCGCCAGCCCTCCAGGAACAGGGCGCGGTCATCAAGCACCACGCCATAGGCCGCCTTGACGTCCACGGCCGAGCCCAAGGCTTGCACATCGTCGCGAATCTGGCGGGTGCGGGCGCCGAGATCGAAGCCGCCATCGCCGATCGCGGCGCTGCCGGCGCCGATCAATTGGCGGCTGTTGGCGGTCTGTAATTGGCCCGAGGCCGGATCGAGAATATGCGGGTGATCAGCGGGCGCCAGCAATGTCCGCCAGGGAGTGCCGGCGGGTTGGCGCTCGGGCATCGGTCCGGCGATCGTCCAACCGATATGTCCCTGGTCATCCCCGGCCAGCATGTTGAGGGCCGGAACACCCGAGGCCGCGCCAATCCTCAAGGCGGCGTCAGCCGTGGTCGCTGTTTCCAATTGACGCAGACCGAGATTAACTGCGCCCGGCATATGGGCGATCCAATGGACAGCAAAAAGCTGCCCATCCCTCTCACGAAGCGGGCCCAGGTCGGTTTCCCGGATGAGTAACTTTTCCGCGGGCGCGTCCTTCACCAGAATGGTCTCGGAGACCACCTCCGGCGTGATCCAGTCTTGCCCGATCCTGACCTGCCCGGGATGCTCGATGTCACGATCCAGCCGCTCAAGCGAGAGCCAGTTGCCGGCCGCATTGGTAACTCCCCACGCCACATGACCATTGCTGCCCACAACCACCAACGGCGTTCCCGGCAGGGTGACGCCGACGATGCTGCGGGGAATAGACTGCTCATCGTGAAAACTCAGCGCCGCGCGGTACCAGATCGGCGGCAAACCGAGGCTGAGATGCATGTCATTAGCGATGATCGCACGGCCATTGAGGCTGCGGCTACCGGCGATCGCCCAATTGTTGCTGCCAAAGATCTGATCGTCGGAGCGCAGCGTCTGTTTCCCTTCACCGGGTTTGTTCCACCAATTCGGTGCGGCATTCGGCGCAGTCAGCACGGGTGACGGCGACGGCCCATCAAGAGGGGCATCCCAGGCGGTGCTGTCAGGAAGCAGAAAAGTTAATTGTTCCGGGGTAAGGTGATCCCTCAGCCACCCGAGCGCCCATTCGCGCGACTCGAGATCGCCTTGCAAATCGAAATAGATCGCCCAGGAGACCAGCAGACAATCGGCCGGAGTCCAAGGGCGAGGTTTGGTGAGAGTCAGCAGATAATCGGGGGGCCGTGTCGTCAGCGCCTGCAGCCCGGCATTGACCCCGTCGCTATAGCGTTGCAGCAGAAGCCGGTCCTCAGGCGAGGCGGTCAGCAAGGTGGCATCGGCCCGGGCGCGAAAGCGATGAAAGCGATGGGCCCGATCGACCGGCAAAGCGACCGGCCCGAGGATTTCGGCGAGCTCGCCGGCCGCCGATCGGCGCATCAGATCCATCTGGAAAAAGCGTTCCTGGCCGTGGACGTAGCCTGTGGCGAAGGCGACGTCGGCACGGGTCTGACCGGCGATGCTGGGAACGCCATTGGCGTCGCGGGTGACCGTGACCAGGGAACTCAAACCGGTCCCCTTGGCCTGACCGTCCAGCTGCGCCAGACTGCCTTGCAGGAAGAACCACAATCCGCCCGCGAGGAGAATCGCCAGGACCACCACCGATGCCAGCAAACGGCTGATCCAGCGTCCAATCATGCCCATGTTTTTTCTCGCTATGACCGATCCGACGAAGAGCCTAACAAGATTGCCGAGGTGAGTCGCCTAGTGAATTTGAGAGTGAATTCGAGAGCGAATTCGACAGTCGTGAATTCGGGCGAAAGCCTGCGTCCGCGGCTATTCTTCTAGTTTTTAAATGAGGCCGCTTTGAGGGTAAGCTTCACCGATGATGACAGGTCGCGCGATGATTCCCCCAGCCAGACCGTGTAATCGCCGCCGGCGATCGTCCAGCTTCCGCTCGTACCGTCATAGAGCGCCAGCAGACGCGGGTCGATCGACAGGGTGATGTTTCGGCTCTCGCCCGGTCGCAAATCGATTTTCTTCCAGCCGGCCAACCGGCGCTGCGCTTCCCAGCCGCCAGCCTCTCGGCCGACATAGATCTGCGGCACGTCCTTGCCAGCCCGCGGGCCGATATTGCGGACAGTGAAGCTCACCGCGACCCTGTCATCCTTGACTGAAGCGGTCAGCCCGGTGTGGCTATAGCGGCTGTAAGAGAGGCCATGACCGAACGGGAACAGGGGCACCAGAGCCTTGGCGTCGAACCATTTATAACCGACCGCCGCACCCTCGTAATAATTGATCTCGAAGGGATGTGGCGCTTCTCCCGGCGTTCCGTCGAGGACCGGGCGGGGCAATTGGGCCAGACTTTGCGGGAAGGTAACCGGCAAACGGCCGGACGCATCGACCTCGCCGGTCAAGACCCGCGCGATCGCCTCGCCGCCGCTGGTGCCGGGAAACCAACTTTCCAGGATCGCCGCAACCTTGTCGCGCCAGGGCATCAGCACCGGACCACCGCTTTCCACCACCACGATGGTCTTTTTGGCGGCCGCGGCAACCGCGGTGACCAGCGCATCCTGATTGAGCGGCAAGGTCAGCTCGACATCTTTATCCTCGCTGGTCCATTGGGTAACGAAGAGCACCGCAAGATCGGCCGAGGCGGCAAGATGCTCGGCCGCGGCGATATCAGAACCGTCCGCATAGGTCAGCTCGGACTGGGGCAGACTCTGCCTGAGCGCCGCCAAAGGAGCGGAAGGGTCAATCATCACCGGTCCCGGCCAGCTGGTCGGAGCGAGGCCGGGCACCGCGTTACCGCCAATCGGAGTGACCAGCGACGAACCACCGCCGGCCATCACGCCACGATCAGCATAACCGCCAATCACCGCGATTTTCTGAGGACCCTGGCCCAACGGCAGGACATTCTGATCATTCTTGAGCAGGACAATGGCCTCCTCTGCGTCGCTGCGGCTGACCACGGCATGGGCGGCATAATCGATCGGCGCCTTGGCGACAGGATGATCGATCACGCCCTCTTCAAACATGGCATGAAGAATCCGCCCGACCATGTCGTCAAGCCGCGAATGGCTGACCGCGCCGTCCTGCAAGGCCTGGCGCAGCGGCTCGCCAAAATAGGGCTGATCGTCGAACTGGGCGCCCGATTGCTGATCAAGTCCGGCATTGATGGCCTTGGCCGTGCTGTGGACGGCGCCCCAATCCGACATGACAAAGCCCTTGAAGCCCCAATCCTGCTTCAAAATGCGCGTTAACAACATGTCATTCTCGCAAGCATAGTCGCCGTTGAAACGATTATAGGAACACATCACCGCACCGGGCTGGCCGCGTTCGATGGCGATTTCAAAGGCAAGCAGGTCGGATTGTCGGGCCTGATCGTCGGCCAGCAGGGCGTTGGCGGAAAAGCGGCCGGTCTCCTGATCATTGACGGCGAAATGCTTTACGGTCGAAATGATGTGGTTGGATTGCACGCCCTTGATCGCGGCGCCGACCATGATTCCGGCAAGCAGCGGATCTTCGCCGCCATATTCAAAATTGCGGCCATTGCGCGGTTCGCGGAGCAGATTGACGCCACCCGCCAGCATGACATTGAAGCCGGATCTGCGCGCCTCATCGCCGATCATGGCCCCGCCGGCCTCCGCCAGCGCGGGATTCCAGGTGGCGGCGGTGGCGATCCCGGACGGCAGGGAGGTGCGTTCCCGCATCTTGTCACGACTACCGCCCTGAGTCGCGACACCCAGTCCCGCATCTGTCTCCCACAAGGGAGGAATGCCAAGCCGCTCGATGCCCGGCACGAAACCGGCCGACCCCATGATGGCACCGGCCGGCGGCTCGTAGGGACGACCATGATTGGCGGTCAGACTACCGAAATAACCGAACACCAATTGCCGCTTCTCCGCCTCGGTCATTTGCGCGATGACCAGGGAAGTACGTTTTTGCGGCGACAGTGTGACATCGTCCCAGGGATGCGGCTCGGCGGCAGGCGACGGACCGGCGAAAAGCGTCATCACGAACAAAGCCACCAGCGAGCAAATTTTATCCATCACCCAAATTCTATCCGTTACCCAAATTCTACCCGTCACCACTGAGGCCACGGTCCTTCTTGGCCGATCCTTTCTGGAACGCATAAAGTTGCGGCCTGAAATATGAGCGGCGGCATACCTATGTCTGTACCCGATTCGCCGGGTATAAGAAAGATATCCGCCGGGTTGACCGGCCTCGGCAGCGGGCGGGGCGGAACTCTCCCTGAAACATTTATTGGGTAGGGATGTTTTCTTGGCGGTTCCTAAACCAATCGCGTATGGTGTGGCAACGCCGCGCCATGCCATCGCCAGTCAAGGGCCAATCAAGCAATATTGTGGCGCAAGCCGTGCCAGATTTTGAAATGACCGATGAAGAACCGACTATCACGCTTTCGTCTCGACTCGATTTATACCGTTTTCGCCCTGTTGATCTCTTTACCGGCCGCGTCTCGTGCCGTCGAAGCCCCGATCGCCGAACGTCCGGTCTTTCAACCCGGTGACAGTTTTGAATATGTCGATCGCTTTCAGACGGTTGCCTGCAGGCGCTGGGAGGTCAAGGAGCAAGACCATGACGGTGCGCTGGTGACCCAATGCGACGACAATCTGGCTTATTTTTCGGCCAAATCCGGCGCCTTGCTGCGAATCACCCGCAAGGATGGCACCGATCTGGTCAGTTTTCGCCCCTTCGCGCCGGCGATTCCGTTCCCCCTGCGAGTCGGCAGCACATGGGGCGGCAAATTTTCCGTGTCGACGTCGGGCGATATCATCACACCGAGCCTGAGTGAAAAATGCGAGGTCGTGGCCTATGAGACAGTCAAGGTCGCGGCGGGCGATCTGGCGGCCTTCCGCTTTAATTGCGATACAAGATGGAGTGTCTGGCCGCTGCATGGTTCGATCACCGTGACGAGCTGGTACGCGCCGTCCGCCAAAACTGTTGTAAAGTCGGTCAATGGCTCGGACGCCAAATGGAATATGGAATTGGCCGGCTTTCAGGTGCAGTGACCGGCGACGTCGCGATTTTTGGGGGGCCAAAGGCGACGGCATCAAGAGGGGGGACAAATGATGATCCTGGCCACCATCGCGGCCTTGTTCGCCGGTGTGGGCATCCTGCAATCCTGGCTTGGGCTGTGGGCGGTCAATCGCTTTGCCGCCCGCGCGCCGGACAGCTGCGCCGCCCTGCCCCATCCTCTGCCCGCCGTGACGGTGCTGAAGCCGCTCTGCGGAGACGAGCCCCTGCTCGAAGCGGCGCTGGAATCCTGCTTCACCCAGAGCTATCCAGATTTCCAGATCGTGTTCGGCGTTCAGAACGCCGCCGACCCGGCCTTGGTGGTGGTGGAAAGCTTGCGGCGCCGCTATCCGGAGCGCGACATCACCGTCGTCATCAATAGCAAGATCTATGGCCTCAATCGCAAAGTTTCCAATCTGATCAATATGCTGCCCGCGGCTCGGCATGATCTGCTGGTGATATCCGACAGCGATCTGCATCTGTCCCCCGATTATCTTGACAGTCTGGTTGCTCAGCTGGCCAAACCGGGCACCGGCCTTGTCACGGCGCTCTATGTCGGCATCCCACGAGAACCGGCCGGGCTGCCTGCCCAGCTCGGCGTCACCCAGATCAATCACCATTTTCTTCCCGGTGTTCTGCTGTCCCGCCTGATGGGCCGGGAGGACTGTCTCGGCAGTACCGCCATGTTCACCCGCGATACGCTTGAGCGGATCGGCGGTTTCGCGCCGCTGGCCCAAGTCCTGGCGGAGGATAATCTCCTGGGACAAAGGGTAAAAAATCTTGGCCTTTCGGTGGCCCTGACCCATCTGGTGCCGTCGGCGATGGTGCCGGAACCTTGCCTTACCTCGCTCTGGCTGCATGAATTGCGCTGGACCCGCACGATCCGGGAATTGGCGCCCTGCTCTCTGATTGCGTCCTTGTTGCAATATAGCCTGTTCTGGTCGCTGCTGGCGGTTCTGCTGGCGCCGGCTACCGCCTGGAGCGCGGTCCTGTTTCTGTTGGCGTGGGCGACCCGCGCGCTTTGCGCCCACTTGATCGACCGTCAATTGCGCTCTCGTGTCGGACGCAAGACGGCGGCGATCAATTTCTGGCTTCTGCCGCTAAGAGATCTCTTGTCGGTGGCAGAAATTGCTGCCAGTTTTGTCGTCAATCACGTTACATGGCGCGGTCATCGCATGGCTGCCGACGGTGTCGTCACGGTGCCGGTCGGTATCGCTGCAACGGCGCCATTGAGTGACGTTCAGCACCTGGGACGGGTGGACAGCCCGCATTCGTAAGTTTGAAAAATCTAAAATTCCTCTCGATCACCCTGGCGGTGCTCGGTGTCGCGCTCACAACCCTTTTGGTCGGCTGGTTTGGCGCTGGCCGGGTGACTGACGCCATTTTATCGGTCGGCTGGGCCGGGTTTGCTCTCTTCGCCCTTGCCCAATTGGCAACCATGGCCTTGCTCGGTGTCGCCTGGTGGGTGATCATGCCGCCCGGCAGCGCCCGGCTGGCCGCGCTGCTGGGCGGACGCATGGTGCGCGATGCGGCGGGCAGTTGCCTGCCCTTCTCGCAAGTCGGCGGTTTTGTGCTGGGCGCGCGCGCGGCAGTGCTGGGCGGCGTCGGCGCTGCGCTTGCCAGCCTATCGACGGTGGTCGACCTGACCGCGGAATTCGTCGCCGAAATCCTGTTCCTGGTGATCGGCCTCTTCATTCTGCTGCATAAGACCCAGGACATGACGCTGATCGGGCCGCTCGAAATCGGCGCCGGCGTCAGTGTGCTGGTGGCCGCCCTGGCGCTTTACGGCCAGCGTCGCGGCGCAACCCTGTTCATGCGATTCGGCCGCAGCCTGTTGCGCCGCTGGTTCACGTCGGGTGACGCCGCCATCCCTCTTGCCGATCACGAGCTCGAGGCGCTCTACAGCCATGGCGGCCGCCTCGCACTCGGCACTTTCCTCCATCTGCTCGGCTGGTGCGCCAAGGGCGCCGGGACCTGGATTGCCTTTCTGCTGCTGGGTGCCGACATCGACCTGGCCACTGCATTTTCCGTCGAGGCGCTGTTGCATGCCATGCTGGCGGTCGCCTTCTTCGTACCCGGCTATGCCGGCGTCCAGGAAGTCGGCTATGTCGGCCTAGGGGCTCTGTTCGGGCTGGGCCCAGACATCTGTCTGAGCGCGTCCTTGCTGCGCCGCGCCCGCGACCTCGCCATTGGCTTGCCGATTCTTCTGACCTGGCAGTGGGCGGAAATGCATCGTCTGCAACGCCAGACCTCTCGCCCATGAAATCGAACCCATGCTGAAAACCGTCATCACCGCGACCGTCGATTATTGCTGGCGCCGACCGAAACGCATCCTGCTGCTCTTCGTAATCCTGTGCAGCACCCTGGGCGGGGTGGCGGTCACCCATCTCAGCCTGGATACGGATCAATCCCATATGATTTCGCCCGATCTGGGCTTCCGTAAGGCCGAACAGGCGATCGACGAGGCCTTTCCACAAAATCCCGGCCAGCTGGTCGTGGTGATCGACGCGCCCTCCTCGCCGCAGGCAGAGGACGCGGTCAAGCGGCTGGAGGCGCGCCTGGCAGGCCACGACGATGTTTTTCGCGATATCCGTCGCCCGCCCGAGGAATTGCTGTTTCGTCAGCATGGCTTACTGTTCCTCTCGGTCGATGATCTGACTGCCCTCTCCGATCGGCTGGTCGCTGCTCAGCCGCTGATCGGAACCTTGGCGCAGGATCCGAGTTTGCGCGGCTTCGTCAACGCCATCGATCTGGCGCTGCAAGGCGTCGCCCATGGTCAGACAGACGCCGCCGCGATCGATCCATTACTCGCGCAACTCGACGGACCCGCTGCCGCCCTGGCCAAGGGACGCAAGCCATTGCCGATCGCCTGGGCGGGCCTGACGGGGGGTCTGGCCGACCATGACCTGCCACAACGGGTGCTGATCACCCAACCGGTCCTGCGCTATGGCGATCTGGTAGCGGGACAGGCGGCCAGCGCCGCCATTCATCAGGCGGCCGGCGCGTTGGGAATCGACGCCGCCCATGGCATGCGGGTGCGGCTGACCGGACCGGTCGCGATAGCCGACGCCAATTTCGCCAGCGTCACCGAGGGAACGGCGATCAATGGCCCGCTGATGCTGCTCGCCGTGGTCGGGTTGATTTATTTGGCGGTCCGCTCGCTGCGTATCGTCGCGACCATCATGCTGTCTCTGATCGCCGGTCTCGCCTTGACGCTGTTTTTCGGTATCGTCAGCGTCGGCAAACTCAATCCGATCTCGATCGCGTTCGGGGTGATGTTCGTCGGTATCGCCGTCGATTTCGCCATCCAATTCGTCGTCCGTTTTCGCCATGAACAGCAGGTTCATGGGGATATGGGCGACGCCATTCGGGCGGCGGCGCGGCGGTCGGCCGCGCCGCTCAGTCTCGCGGCGGTGGCCACCGCGGTCGGTTTTCTGTCCTTCGTCCCGACGGATTATACCGGCGTCTCCCAGCTCGGGCTGATCGCCGGTGGCGGTATGATCATCGCCCTGATCATTGACTTTACCCTTCTGCCAGCGCTCCTCGCCCTGATGCCGCCCAAAGCCTTGACCCAGTCCATGAGCCTGCCTTGGGAAGCGGGCGATCTCTGGCTGGTCAAGCATGGTCGACCGGTGGTGATCGCCACCGCCCTGGCGACCCTGACCGGCCTGGCGTTGCTGCCCATTTTGCCGCTCGATTTCAATCCGCTCCATTTGCAAAGCAGTAAATCCGAGGCTGTTTCGACCTTCGAGGACTTGGCCGCCAATCCCGATAATGGCGTGTTTGGGCTCGATCTGCTGACCACGCCCGAGCGCGTGGCCGCGGCAGAAACTTCCTGCCCTTCCCATCCCGAGATTCTCCGCTGCCTCAGTCTCAGCGATTTCGTGCCAGCCGGACAAGATGACAAGCTGGCCATTCTGCAAGATCTGTCGTCAGTTCTGTCCCAGACAGTGACTCCCGGTCATGTGCTTCCGCCGCCGGACGCCAATCAACTGCGCCAAAGCCTGCGCGGTATCGTCGCGCAATTGGGCGACCGTCCGCTGGCGGCGCATCTGCGACAGATCGCCGATGCGAATGACCAGACCGTGCTGGCCTTGCAGGACGCGATCGCGGGCGGTTTGCCCGATCTGCTCGACCAATTGCGGCAGATGTTGACGGTGGCACCAATCACCGCGGCCAATCTGCCGCCGGGTCTGATCGCCGATTGGCGTAGTGCGGACGGCCGCGAGCGGCTGCATGTCACCCCCAAATACACCATGAATGATCCGGCGGCGCGCCATGCTTTCGTGTCCGCCGTAGTGGCGCTCGACCCCACCGTGATGCCAGCCGGCGTGCCGATGAGCATCGAGCAGTCGGGCAAAGTGGTGGTGCGAGCCTTCATTCAGGCCGGTTCTGCCGCCTTGGTGGCCATCTTCGTGCTGCTCTGGCTGCTTTTGCGTAAAGTCCGCGACGCGCTGCTGGTGCTGTTGCCCCTGCTGGTCGGCGCATCCCTGACGGTGATTGGCTGCGTCGTCTCGGGCCTCGCCATCAATTATGCCAATATCATCGCTCTGCCGCTTCTGTTAGGAATCGGCGTCGCGTTCAATATCTATTTTGTCATCAACTGGCGCCATGGCGTGACGACACCGCTGCAATCGCCAACCACCCGAGCCGTGCTCTACAGCGCGCTGACCACCGGCTGCGCCTTCGGCAGCCTGGCCGCCAGTCCCCATGTCGGCACCGCCTCGATGGGACTGCTGTTATTTTTATCCCTGGGCCTATCGGTCGGGTCGACCTTCATCGTCTTGCCGGCCTTGTTCAGCCTATTGCCGAAGCAGAAGGTGGTTGAGGACGCGGTTTAGAGCCTTTGCGTCAAGCTCTATCGCAGCAGATCCAGCAACGGATCACCCGCCCCATCGTCGCTGGCGAGCCTCGGACGGTTCCACCATCCGCCGCCGAGCGCCTGATAGAGGGCGGCGGTGTCGCCAAAGCGGGCGGCCTCCGCCTGGACCAGACTGAGCTGGGTCTGCTGATAGGCCATATCGGCGCTGAGCAAGGTCAGAGTAGTGACATAGCCGGCCTGATTCTGCCGGCGCGTCAGATCAAGGGTGACCTTTGCGGCCTGTTCCGCCTGGCTGGCCGCCTTGAAGGCATCGGCGTCGCTCTGGATGGCGTGCAGACTGTCGGCGACATTCTGATAGGCGGCAAGCACCGTACCGCGATATTGCGCCGCCGCCTGCAGCAGGGCCTGATCGGCGCCGCGCTCCTTGTGCAGCAGGCTATTGCCGTCAAAAATCGGCAGGGACACGTCGCCGACCACATTCCAAAACGGGCCGCCGGTGCTGAAGATCTGGCCGAATTGCGAGGCGACGCCGCCGCCGGCCCCGGTGATGGAAAATTGCGGCAGGCGGGCGGCGATGGCGATGCCGACATTGGCGCTGGCGGAGCGCCATTGTTCCTCGGCGGCGCGCACATCAGGGCGTTGTTCGATGATCTGGGACGGCAGGCTGACCGGCAGATCGGTCGGCAGATGCAATTGGCCGAGGTCGCTGATCTCGGTAATCTCCTGATTGGGCAGGGTGCCGACCAGGGCGCGCAGTAAATCGCGCGTTTGCGCCAGTTGCTTGTCAAGGGGGGGCAGCAATTGCCGTGATTGCGCCAGCGCCGCCTCCACCGCCGCCACATCGATGGCCATGACGTACCCCGTACGCTGCTGCGCCTTGACGATCGCCACGGTCTTCTCATTGGCGGCAATGATGGCCTGCACGGCCGCGATCTCGTCGCGCGTCTCGGCTTGCTGAATCGCCGCCGCCACCACATTGGCGGCCAGGGTGACATAGGTCGCCTGCAGGGTGTAGCGCTGGATCTCGGCCTGAGCCTGAAGGGACTCCACTTGCCGGCGGTTGGCGCCGAACACATCGGGGATGAAGCCGACGGTCAGCTGCGCCGTATGCATGTTATAGAGGGTCGGCGCCGCCGGAGCGGAGGGCGCGATCGTCGTGCCGTTGCCCTGCGGCCCGGGCGTGGCGCTGCCCTGATTGCCGGCAACCTGTTGACGCTCGAAACTGTAGCCGCCGTTGATGATCGGAAAGAAATAGCCCTGCTGCGCATAGACCATTTCCTGGGCCTGACGCAGAGCCGCCTGGGCGGCCGGCAGAGATGGATTATTGCGGATTGCCTGCTCGACGAGGCTGTTCAAGGCGGCCGAGCCAAACTGGGTCCACCAATCGTAGGACAGGGTTTGTCCCCAGACGAATTTCTGCACCGCGCCGCCGCGCGCGCTGTCTCCGACGCTGGCGCCGGGAAGCGGCTCAGGCGCATATCCGGCCTCAGGCGGCGCGGCAGGCTCGACGAAATCGGGGCCGACCGCGCACCCCGACAGCGCCGCGCCGATGAAGAACAGCGCCAGAGAACCGTATCGGCCGGGGCGAAACCATGGAGGCAAAATCTTAATCCTCGGACCTGAACCAATAGATTTCTATCATACCGGCAAAGCGAACCCGGCGGGAACTGTGACAAACCCCATCGGCTGCTGTGATTAGTCACAGTAGCCGGGCCTTCGCTCCCCGTCTATGCTGCGGCGCAAACTTATCGGCAAGGCGTGACGAGGTCCTGGAAAAATGTTTTCTTTTGGCAAGCCGGCGACGCGCCTCCGGGCGATATCCTTGGGAACGCTTGTTTTGCTGGGCACGTCTGGCCTGCCCGTCCTGGCGGACACCGCCAAGCCCGATCCCGACAAGGTCGAACTGACCGACAAGCAGGCGATGGCGATCAAGATCGAGACCGCGGCAGACCGGCTCTTCGTGGTCGAGGCCGATGCGGTGGGTTCGATCGATTTCAACGAAGACGCGACGGTCCAGGTGTTCCCCAATTATCCCGGCAAGATCATCGAAGCCTTCGCCAAATTGGGCGATGCGGTCAAGAAGGGGCAGGCGCTTTACACCATCGAGAGCCCGGATCTGATCGCGGCGGAAAACACGCTGATCGGCGCGGCGGCCACCTATGAACTGACCACCAAAGCCTTGACGCGCGCCAGGACACTGATCGAGGTGCAGGGGCTGGCTGAAAAGGACCTCGATCAGGCGGTCTCTGATCAGCAGACCGCCGATTCCGCCCTGAAATCGGCGCGCGACGCAATTCTGGTGTTCGGCAAAACCGCGGCCCAGGCCGATCGCATGATCAAGGAACGCCGCATCGACCCAGCCCTGGTCGTGGTCAGCCCGGTCACCGGGCAAGTGACCGCGCGGAACGCTCAGCCCGGTCTTCTGGTCGAGCCGGGATCGGCGCCGGCGCCTTTCGCCGTCGCCGATCTGTCCATGGTCTGGATGCTGGCCAGCGTCCCCGAGAGCGAAAGCCCACGCGTCCATGTCGGCCAGAGCGTGAAGGTCAGCCTGCCCGCCCTCCCCGGCCATATTTATGGCGGCAAGCTGGTGGCGATCGCGGCCAGTGTCGACCCCACCTTGCATACGGTGATGGCGCGCGCGGAAATCGACGACGCCAAGCATGAACTGCGTCCCGGCATGATCGCCAGTTTCCAGATTGAGACCGAGGCGCCGCAACGCTCCGTCGGCCTGCCGGTCAATGCGGTTGTGCGCGAGGGAGACGGCACGATGACTGTCTGGACCACCACGGACCGTCATCATTTCACCCGCCGGACCGTCAAGGTCGGCTTTCAGCAAGGCGGCTTCCGGCAAATCATCGAGGGCGTAAGGGCCGGCGAGCTGGTTGTCACCGATGGTGCGATTTTGTTGAGCAATATGGCGGCGGGTTCCGGGCCGTCCTGATCCTGCCGGATCAATCCAGTTTTTGACGCCATCTCCCAGTTCAAGAGGCTCCGCTTTGCTCAAAGGTATGCTCGCCTACTGCCTGACCCATCGACCCATCATTCTGATGGGCCTGATCGTGTTTGCCGCGACCGGCCTGTTCGCCTTTTTGAAATTGAATGTCGAAGCCTATCCCAACCCGGCCCCCGTCATTCTCGAGATTACCGCGCAGCAGGCCGGGCTTTCCGCCGAGGAAATGGAGAAATATTACACCATACCCATGGAGATCGGCCTCTACTCCACGCCCGGTATCGACACCATCCGCTCGACCTCCTTCTACGGACTGTCCTTTGTCCGGGTCACCTTCAAATATGGCATCGATTACTATTTCGCCTACACGCAGGCGGCGCTCAGCCTGCAGCAGAACGTCAATCTGCCTGGCAATCAGGTGGCGCAGATTCAAGGGTCGAGCCTGGTCGGCGAGATCTATCGCTATCAGGTGGTCGGGCCGAAGCATTTCGGCCTGACCAATCTGCGCACCATCCAGGATTGGGTGGTTTCACGCCGTCTGTCGACCATTCCCGGTGTCATCCAGGTTAATAGCTGGGGCGGCACCACCAAGGATTGGGAAGTCGACATCAACCAGAAGAAGCTGCAATCCTACCGCATCACCCTGCCGCAGGTGATCACCGCGCTGGGCAATGCCAATATCAATGTCGGCGGGCGCGAAATCGCCATTGGCGAGCAATCGGTCAATATCCGCGGCGTCGGCCTGATCGACGGCGGCGGCGCCGATGACGTCACCAAGGGCTACCGCGTCGACGACATCGAGAAGATCGTGCTGGCCCAGGTGGGTGGCGTGCCGGTGCTGGTCAGGGACGTGGCCACGGTCAAGATCTCCTATCTGCCGCGCCTCGGCATCGCGGGGCGTGATCATGATGACGACGTCGCCGCCGCCATCGTCGTGATGAGCCGCGCCAAACATACCAACGAGGTCTTGCCGAAAATCGAGGAAGAGGTCGAAAAGATCAACCAGGACGGCACCTTGCCGCCCGGTGTCAAAGTCGTTCCCTATTATGATCGCGGCTCGCTGGTGGGCGTCACCACCCACACGGTGCTGCATAATCTGGTCTTCGGCTGCCTGCTGGTTTTCTTCATTCAGTGGGCCTTCCTCGGCGACCTGCGCAGCGCCATGATCGTCGGGCTGAATATCCCTTTCGCCCTGTTCTTCAGTATCATTCTGCTGGTGCTGCAAGGCGAGGACGCCAATCTGCTCTCGCTTGGCGCCGTCGATTTCGGCATCATCGTCGATTCCGCGGTGATCCTGATGGAAAATATCTTCCGCAATTTCCAACTCGGCAAGGACAGTCGCAAAAGGCTGGTTGGCGATCTGGCGGAAGGCGCCTGGGGTACGGACCCGACCAGCGCCCATGATATTTCGATCAAACAGGTCTGGGGCAACCGCCTGCGTCTGGTGCTGATCAGCGCGCTGCAGGTTGATCGCGCGGTGCTGTTCTCGACCGCCATCACCGTTGCCGCCTTCGTGCCGCTTTTCACCATGCAGGGTGTCGAAGGTCAGATCTTCGGGCCGATGGCGCGGACCTATGGCTATGCGCTGGCGGGAGCCCTGATCGCCACCTTCAGCATCACGCCGGTCTTGGCCTCGCTGCTGCTGCCGCGCCACATCGAGGAGGTCGAGACATTGATCGTGCGCAGTCTGCGCAAGGTTTATTCGCCGGTCCTCAAATACGCGCTGCTCAATAAATTCACCATGGTCGCCATCGGTCTCCTGTTCCTGCTTGGCAGCGGCCTCCTGGCGACCCGTCTCGGCAGCGAGTTTCTGCCGACCCTGGAAGAGGGCAATTTTTGGATCCGCGCCGCCATGCCGCCGACCATGTCGCTCGACGCCGGCACCAAGGCGACCGGCAAAATGCGCGAGATCCTTTTGCGCCACCCGGAGGTCATCACCGTCGTCTCCCAGCATGGCCGCCCCGACAATGGCAGCGATGCCTCGCCCTTCTCCAATGTCGAGCTGTTCGTGCCCTTGCAGCCCCTCGATGAATGGCCATCCGGCGTCACCAAGGACAAACTGACCGATGAAATCCAGAAGGAATTCGCCGACGAACTGCCTGGCATCGGTTTTAATTTCTCGCAATATATTCAGGATAATGTCGAAGAGGCGCTGTCCGGGGTGAAGGGCGCCAATTCGGTCAAGGTCATCGGCCCCAATCTCGAAAAGCTGGAGAAAATCGCCGCGCAGGTCTCGGGCGAGATGGCGCAGGTCAAAGGGGTTGAGGATCTCGGCATCTTCCATGTGATCGGCCAGCCGAACCTCGATATCAAGATCGACCGCGACAAGACAGCGCGGTATGGACTGAATACCGGCGACGTCAACACGGTCATTCAGACAGCCATGGGCGGCGCGGTGGCGACCACGGTGCTGGAGGGGGACAGGCAGTTCAGCGTGCTGGTCCGGCTGGAAGAGAGCGAACGCAGCGATATCGAGACCATCAAGGCGATCAAGGTGGGCTATACCACGCCCGCCGGCGGCACCGCCTATATTCCGCTCAGCGAGTTGGCGACGATCAGTCTCGATACGGGCGCCGCCTTCATCTATCATGAACGCGCCCAGCGCTATATCCCGATCAAATTCAGCGTGCGCGGCCGCGACCTGGGCAGCACGGTCGCTGAAGCCCAGTCCCGGATCGCCGAAAAAGTCGTTCTCCCAACGGGCTATCGCATCGTT